>Ga0247803_1000209_pt1 | contig 33977 bp, 21 predicted proteins | sample UWRJL014104B1_FD_180928 | JGI IMG/M metagenome (GOLD analysis project Ga0247803, IMG submission 180928) | Plant litter microbial communities from Arlington Agricultural Research Station in Wisconsin, United States - UWRJ-L014-104B-1 | ecosystem: Environmental > Terrestrial > Plant litter >... | reverse complement strand
GAAAATATATACTGCCTCGTGGCAAATGGGTGATGTATTCAACCCTAACAATAATTGGAGTTATCAAAGAAGTGCTCAATCCAAAGACTGGATTTTGTTCTGGGAAAAAGGATTTGACACCAATAATCCGGATAGTTTATATTACGGTGACAGAAAAAGTGATCTTAATTGGATTTTCGATATTGCACAGCGAAGTTTTGATTTATACGCTGACTCGCTTAAATTTATTGACAAAGGTAAGTCTAAGACAGATACCTATAAAATGGTGATTCGTCTTCGGTATTCGGGAGACTGGGAAGCCTCGGGTCTTGGCGTTGACAATATGATTGGTACACTTACGCTAACCCCATGGGCATACAGTTCCAGAGGAGGTCAAACGGCAGCTCATGAAGTAGCACACAGTTTCCAATATCAAGTTCATTGTGATAATAACGATGACAACGGATGGATGTATGGCTATGGTGAAAATGCTTCTGGTAACAATGGCTGGTGGGAGCAATGTGCTCAATGGCAGGCATACAAGGTTTATCCCGGTTGGCAATTTGATAACGAATGGTTTGGTGGTTATTTAAATGCAGTCCATAAGCATCCTTTACATGAAGCACCCCGGTACGAAAACTTTTTCCTTCATGATTATTGGGCCAGTCGGCACGGACTAGATATAATTGGCCGTTTATGGAATAAATCTATAAGGCCAGAAGATCCAATTGAAGCCTATAAACGTGTCACAGGAATAAATCAAACGCAGTTAAATGATGAAATGTACGACTGCGCAGCGAAATTTGCTACTTGGGACCTGAATTCTCTCAAAGCCTACGGAGCTTCTGCTATTGCGGCTCGTCCGCAGCCCAAACTTAATGATGTGGGTGGCAACTACTGGCAAATTGACCCATCCGCTTGCCTGGAAAACTACGGACATAACATCATTCAGCTCAATGCTCCCCCTACCGCTACTGTTGTCGGTGCTTCATTAGAAGGCTTAGCGGGTATAAGTGGATACCGCTCCACCTACCTATCAGAAGCAGGTTGGCGTTACGGTTTTGTAGCATTGTTGAAGAATGGCACTCGCGTGTATAGTAAAATGAAAGCAGTCGATATGCAGATAAATGGAGGTAAAGACTCACTTTTTTTTAAGTGCCCAGCCGATGTAGAGAAATTATGGCTAGTTGTTTCTGGAGCTCCTAAATCACACTGGAGACATGCCTGGGATGACGATGATAGCAATGATGAGCAGTGGCCCTATAAAATACGTTTCGGAAATACCAATCTAATCAATGAGCCGAATGTAATTCCGCAGTACCCAATGCCAGTAACTCTGATTAGTTTCTTTGCGAAAGTAAAGTCTAACAAAACAGTAGAAGTGAGTTGGGAGACAGCTGATGAGATAAATAACAAAGCTTATATCGTTGAGCGGAGTCTTGACCTGTTAACTTTTGAGAAAGTAGCGGAAATAACTGACGTTGCGGGCAATAGCAACCAAAAACATTCATACCGAATTATTGATGAAAAACCCCATAAAGGAACAAGCTATTATCGTTTGGTACAACTTGATTTAGATGGTACTCGGCACATTTATCGTATCCTATCAGTTGTTGTTGATGGGTCATATCGTGTTTTTCCGAATCCGGTAAATGGTCGCAGTTTCCGCGTAAATTTGGATGAACCTTTAACCGCAAAAATATCCTTGTATTCAACAGATGGCCAATTGATCCCTATGTCGCGTAAAGTTGAATCAAGTCAAGAGGTGCTTCTTGAAGCAAAAAACAATCTTAATTCAGGAATTTACGTTTTAAAAATAGAAGAGCGAGCGCAGATGCGTACCCATAAGATTATTGTCAATTGATTATTGCAGTACCACGGATAAATAAGGTGAATTTTTTCACGACGATACAGGAAATTGACTTTTCTAATGATTGTATTCCTCTCCGAGCTGGTAATTCATAGGTAGTAAATCGCAGCAGCTTTGGTCCAAGAACGAAAGTCAACTGGGATTTACTACTGACAAAATTAATAATAAGATTATGCTCTAAGTATTATCAAGTGTTAATTGTCTTAGTCCATGTACTAGGGAGACATGAAGAAATCGAAAACAATATCGAAAATATTTGACTGGGCAACAGCAGAAATAAAATTTAAGAATTCTGGTGGAAAATGGCAGTTTCCTAATCTGGGTAAAGGTACGGTATATGACATCCAGAAAGGATCGGTATATGCGAGCTGCACCAGAGGATCAAGGACCATAGGAGTTAGAATAATTAAAGACTGAAGAGCTAAGTGATACAATAAGGATGATCAAATAGCCAGAAATATGGTGATAAATCCTACGACATGAATATAAGAATTATACTTTTCCTTCCCCTCTTCCTACTATCATTTGTAGGTAAGGGGGAAGGAAAATTTCGTGGCAGCAATATCGACACGTTATCTCACACTTTCTCGCAAAAAAAAGTAAATATAGATGGGTTTGGATTTTCTTATCAGCAGGAAATTAATGTCTCTCAGAAAAATACTATCGTGTTGTCCGGTGGTTTGAGTAGCGCATTTATATTTACCAGTGGCAGAATAAATTCAAAATTTGGATACACGATAAATCCATTTCTCACTGTTGGTAGTCGACATTATTACCGCATCAAGCCAGCCACTCTTAAAAAGAAGCAAAATATAGGTAATTTTGTGGGTGTATCTCTTTCTTACGAGACTGCTCCTATCGTACACAAAGGGCTATACCACCAGTCTGGTATTTATTGCACCCCACAATGGGGGATACAAAGGTCGTTTGCTAAGAACGGAAGCTTTGAACTAGGCTTAGGTCTAAGTTTAGGATACGGAGTTGAAAAAGAAAATCTGGGATCTTTTTCATTAGCACCAGCAATTCAGCTTCGTTTCGGGTGGTTGATCAGGAAAAAACATGAATTGGTATATTATATGTCTCTTTATTGATATTTTGTCTTTTGTATGTTTCATGTACAGAAAAGTTGGGGACAAATATGCCCTCAATGAATTTTAGAAAATTGAGGAAACAAATAAGACCTCCATATGATTTCAGTAAAGCACTGTTGAGCTATAGAGAAAAATATGGGTATTGGCCAAAGTCAGAGCTAGATTTCATCAATTTTGACAGACAAGCCGTCAATAATATCTACTGGAAGGATTTCTACGATTGGCATTTAGGTGAAGATTCACAAGATAGTATTGTTGTTTACTTTACCCACGCCCCAGTCTTTAAAAACGCTCACATAGGAGGTGTGCCCATTCCTGCAAGGGAAGTAAAAATAAAAACACTATTCATCCATAAGTTAGGAGCTGTGAAGACAACTTTTGACAAAAATAAAATCATAAGTAATTGAATATTAATATGTTAAAATATCTTATGCTACGTGGTCTAAATAAAGTTTTCTTGTCTCTTGGACTAATTTTAATAGTCTCTTGTGAAGAGAGTACTCCTGGTCGAACGGATGATATAAGAATGATCGTCACGAACAAAACTGATCAGAATCTACTAAAAATATGGATACGTGGCGCTGATGGAACACGCAGTTGGTATTATCAGAACATAGAGCCTGGAATTAGTGTAGGACTTACTTTTAATGTTAGAGAACATTTTAACGTAGCACAAGGCGACGTAACAATTACGGCATTTACATCTCCAACGGATTCACTTCAGCTTAAAACCGGGTACTTCACAGACTATAAATATCAAGGACCACCCTCCTCTACTTACTTTGTATACGATGATAGAATTGAGATGCAGTAGTCAACCCTTCATTTAATTCATATTTGGCACCTTTACAATAATTTTGTTTTGGGCTGATTGCCTGACTACATCCACAGTTGACCAAAATGCTAAAGCTTTCCTCAAACATAAGAAATCAGAACATTCATAGTAATCTTCGCAGCGTCTTTCTTTTCCCTTTAAATTGAAAATATTATTGCCTGTTTCATACCTGTGACTTAGCCACTGCTACCTCTGCCTCGTCATAAAGTAGCGTATTTGTAATTTTCGTAGGCCTTTCCCTTAATTTGACTGACTGATCCATAAATGATGTCTGATAATCTTGAAGTTCAAGGTATAACTTCTATTGTTTAAGCTAAAACCAACATTTTATAAGTCGGCGGCTTAATTCAGGTGAGTTAGGAATCACTTGACTTCTCCCAGAATTTTACGTGCACGTCAACCCCGCTACCGCTAAGCTATCCAATGTCGCCTTTTCTTAACTCGGCAACCATCCTTAGATATTCAGGTCTATGTTTAGAGGCGCCAAATATGGGGTTCTACAGAATAAGTGTTAAGTTATAAAAGTTTATCTTAACTCAATGTCCACTTAAATATAGCAAGTCTAATCCCATGCTAGGGCAATAAAGTACTCTGAAGAAAAAGTATAGATACTAACCGGCTAGTAGTAATGCCTCCGTATTTCGTTTTAAGAACGGATTGAATGAACCCTACTGTGAAAAATATTTATTTTAAAATAGTGCAAGACAATTTTGAAGTTTACAGAGAAATTTTTCAACTTCTCCCCAAGTACAGGTTAACGACCGTTTCCGCGTAGGCTGATAAAGCAACAAATGGGAAAAAGAACCTCGGACCTGGCTGGCTCAATGTCGGCCATGCAAAATATGAAGAAACATGTACCTCTGAGAGCCGAAAAGATTTTCTGTCCTGTACGACTGGATCTAGCTAAGTGCTGTCTTAGTGAACCGACCTTTCATGTAGTATTCCCGATAACCAAGCTCTTCATGTTATTATGGCTGTAAACCGCTACTGCATATTCATTCAGAATTTTAAGAATTACATTAGATCGAAAGTTTGCTCATCATGTAATCCTAGTTATGCAAGGGTTGTTCAAAAAACTGACTTTATTTGTGACTGATTTTCTTCCCATATAAGTTTCGTCTTTGTTATCGACTTAACAACACAGCATATTTATTTGAAGGAATGAGACCTTTGCGCTATTGATAGCTGACTGTAATGGGTATCGACTTGTGTGTGCTTACATTAAAGGTTTCATTATGATAGAGAATCACCAGGTTGTATGCGCCGGATTCCCAGGCTTTGTCGCCGGTGATAGCATTTCCCAAAACGTCCTTGCTATCACCGATTACGATTGCATCTCCGCCCCATACACCATTGACATTCTTCAATGTCGAAACACTCGATGCCGACCCAAGGCCTTTATGCTCGGTTTTGGCAATAATGATCGCCTTGCTCATATCGAGCTGGGTAACTGTTTCGGGGAAGTAGTTTAGTTTGCGTTTAATTAATGCAGTGTACAATACCCCGTCCCCCTGGATTTGCTTCACCTGGGTGCGCGCGGTAAACTGGTCGCCTTTTTTGAAAACAAGCGGGTTCTCCATGTAGGTGTTCATGTAATAGATCATTGTATCGTTGCGCGAGAAAATGTCGCGGTCAATCAATGGATCTACGGGCATATTAGCAGCATCCAGGATCACTAGTTCCTCCTTTATTTCAAGCTTGCTGCCATTTTCGTCATTGACAACAAATAGGAAATCATATTTACCTTCCGGGGCTTCTGCCGGTATGGTAAAGTGCTTGTGGACATTGGTATTCTTTACGCCCTTGAATTCTTCCCATGCAAGCTCCATTTTCCACTCACCCAAATAAGTTTGCCCGGTCTGCTGCAAAATCTTAACCAAAACGGATGAGATTTTATCGCCGGCAATCACATCAGCGTTTAAATGGAAATCGCGTCCTCTAATGGCCTGCTTGTTATTAGCATAACCAATTTCGATGTTATTGGCCGTCGGCACAGCGGGAGCTAGGTTATTGTCATCATTACATGCTGCAAGAATACCCGTAAAAAGAAAAAGTAATATGGTTTGCCTGATGCGCTGTCCCATTTGATTTTTGATTTTATAATTATAAGGTGAATTGGGGCATGTTATGGCCCCGGTATTATTGAATCTTGATACTAATACCTCTGATCGACTGCCAGCCTTCCTTGTCTGTCAACCGGATCATGAAGTGATAATCACCGGGGTCGATGTCTGTGGGAACCTGGATTTGCTGGTTGGCCTCAAAGCGCCGCTGGCTTGGGTCAATGTCAAAGCTCTTGATAAAAAGGAAAGGATTCACTGGCTTTTTGACCGGCTCCATATTACAATCACTTACTTCTGTACTGTGGGTGTGGTGATCAAAATTGTGATGGATATCCAGGCTATAAGAGCCCAGTGCGATATTGTCAGTAAATGTTGCCTTGAAATTAAATGGTTCGCCTCTTTTAAGCGTGCTGCACTGAACAGGGAAGGCGCTGATTAGATCGGTGCCGATGGTAGGATACTCGGTGTCTATTACGGGCTCATCTTTATCACAAGCACCTGCGGCTAATACAATCACTGCCATGAGAATAAATTTTCGGAGTTGTTTCATAATGTTTTAAAATCAGGCCGACGCGTGGTTTTCCGGCATAATGGTTTTTAGCTAAGTTTAATTAGTTATCACCGGTGATGTCCATGTTGGTTGTAATCAATTTAGGCATCGACATCTGAATCTTTTGTCGGTTGTTAAATTCAGTTAAATTAATATAAGGCTGAAACCCCTGCCGGACTTATCGCGGTATTATATCGTAAGCATTTCTCCAACATCCTTACTCTGAGTATATAAATAATATCAGATTAACGTATCGTGGGAACTTTGTGAAGAGTTGCGAAACAGAAACAAATTGCCTTTAATATTATTAATCTTAGAATTAAGCTGTAACTAATTACTAATACTAAATGGTACTGATTTATAAGTGCTAGAGTTGTTAGTATAGTTCTGGTACAGTATGACCAGGTTATACTCACCTGTTTGCCACTCCTTAACTCCACTGATTACATTGGCTTGTGGGATATTGTTATCTTTTTGTGCACCGATAACCAGATCAGGGAGGTCTCTTTTTAAAGCAGGATTGGGATCATATAAGTAGTTCGAAAACCTATAAATGGAAGGTTCACCTTTATGCTCAAATACGTCGTACACGATAGCCTTATCAAAATCAACTTCCGCAATTGTTTTAGGATTATGATTTGCAGTTTTTTTGATAAGTAAAATATACAGCTTTCCATCTCCCTTCACTAAGGAAAAGCGTACTTGTGTGATTAAAGTATCACCCATCTGGTATCCTTCGGCTGGATACTTATTTCCATCCGTATGGGCATTATAAAAAAGCCTGCTGTTTTTATAGATAAGAAGAGCCTCAATAACCGGCCTTATTGGAAGGTTTGCCTTGGCAAAAATCTCGAAGTCATTTTTAATTTCTTCCTTAGTCCCATTTTCGTCATAAATCATTATGATAAGATCGTAGTTTCCTTCCGCAGCTTCTTCCGGGATATTGAAATGTTTGTGGATATTGGTGTTTTTCAAGCCTTTGTATTGAGTCCAGGTGATCTCATGTTGCCAAGATTTGCTATATGTTCCATTAGCTTTTTGAAGAAAATTGACCACTACTTTATCGATCTTGTCCACAGCAACAATATTACAATTAAAATGGAAATCTTCTCCAATAACGCCTATTTTTGAATGGCCTAATCCAAGTTCCAAATTCTCTATCTTTGGTTTGGGTACTTTCACCTCTGGTTCAATCGGGTTTTCTTTTTCACAAGCCGAAAAAACGGCGATTAATAGCAGCAGGCCTGCTATCATTTTAATTGTTTTAAGGTTTGATAATAATTGCTGTTTCATTTTCATTATTTTGGATTTGTAGTAAATACTAGAATTGGCATGAGGTTAACTCCGCGCTTTACGTTTAAAGGCGAAAGGTATTTTAACGACCAGCACGACATTGCGGCCTGCTTCGGGCAGGCCGATAAGGCGGTAAAAACTGGTATGGTTTAAATAGCGCGTATTGAGCACATTTTGCGCTTGCAAGCTAACATTCATTAACTGCTGGGCAATTTTCAGGCTTCCGCCTGCTGAAAAGTTAAAGATCTGGTAAGCAGGCGTTGGCCGCTCAGGGGGAACAATCCGTTTTTGACTGGCTGAAAGCCGGTAGTCAAGGGTGAAATAAGCACTGGTCAGGGGCCCCTCCCACTGTGGCTCGTAGCTCAGGCTCACCAGCGCAGATGGCGGCGGCGCAAAAGGCAAGCCGTAACCCCGCTTGGCCCCGGAAAGCTGCTTGCTGTAAAGGTATTCAGCTGTAAGCCCTGCTTTCCAGCTTTTTAAAAAGCTGTATGAGATCTGCAGCTCTGAGCCGTAGCGCATCACCCGGCTCTGCGCGTAGTTGAATACCTGGTTACCAGCACCGTAGAAATAATCATGGTGTGCGGTAGGGTTCAGGAATATGTAGTTTGGAAAATAATTAAAGAACGGAGTGAGTTGTGCCGTAAGCTTTTCACCATTAACCCCTAGGCCTAAATCGAGCTGATAGGATTTTTCTGCTGAAAGCGAAGCATCACCTTTTTCATAGCGAAAATAATGATAGTTGACTCCGTTGGCAGCCAGCTCTTTGGCAATCGGCATCCGGAAACCGGTCCCCGCATTCAGTTTCAGAAAGAATTCCCCTGGTGCATAGTTCATTCCCGCAGACCAGTTGACACTGTTAAATCTGCGTGTGATGGATTCTGCGCGTGTCAGGTTAGTGTTTGTCCCGCTTCCGGGCTGTGATGTAAACCAGTCTTTGTATTCCTTGATATTAATACTTCCGTAATCGTATCGAAGCGCACCTTGAACAAGCAGATTTTCATTTAATTTGAATTTGTCCAGGACAAAAGCACCGGCGCTGCTTTGCGAGAATGCCGGGATCAAGAAGCCCCAGCCGCCAATGTTGTTGTACTGATGCTCGGCACTTGTACCAACGGTCAGTGCGTGTCTTTCTAGGGCAAACTCATTTTTTATATTAACTGAAAAAACACTCTTGTCATACTCCCGCTCCAATGCCTCAGGCGCAGACTGCCCAGACGGGTAAACCGGTGGCATGTAGCCGTGGTTAACATATTGACTTTTCTCCTGACGAAAGTTATGCTGATAGCCTAATTCGGTATTCAGCCGGTTTTGCCCATAGCGAAATTCGCTTCGGTTGATTACTTTGGTATGAGAAACCTGCTGAAACGGTAGCTGGATGTCCCTAGACGAGCGGTCATGCAGATCCAAATCAACCCGTCTCGGCTCCAACCCATGTGCATTGGCAAAGAATCCGCTTTTGCTGAATGTGTTGCTGATGTAAAATATGGATTCAAAAGGCGCTGTAATCCAACCTGCGCGTAAATGAAAGTTCCGCTCCTGCCCTGCCGTATTACGCAGCCTGTTCTTGTAAAGCGCGACCCCATAATCATAAACAAATATTGAATCGGCAGGCACACGGTAATCGCCATACAGCTGCCAAGTTACGCGGGCATCTGCAAACAGGCGGGCTTTTCTTCCGTAAAGATTGAGTGAACCACCGTACAGACAATTGTTGCTTTTTGCTGTCAGATCTACGGCGCCACCTGCCGAGCCTGCAATCGGTACTCCTGCTGGCTTGATGTCAATAGCGCCCCCAATAGCCTCAGATCCATATAAGAATGCCGATGGGCCTTTGATCACTTCTACCCTACCTGCTGCAAACTGGTCGATTTCCAATGCATGGTCAGCGCCCCATTGCTGTCCTTCATGACGCACACCATTTTCAACAACTACCACCTGATTAAAGCCAAGCCCACGGATTAAAGGCTTTGATCCGCCTGAGCCGATACCGATTGTTTTGATACCCGGCAATTTTTCAAGCGACTGCATCAGGCTTCCACCCAGATTACGTCTTAAATAATCTGCCCCGACAATATCGACACTTAATGAAATCTGCTGCTGCCGGGTCTGTTCATAATTGTCTTTGACAGTGACCTCCTTTAACTGTGCTTCAATAGCTACCAGCACGAGATCTTCAAGAACGACAGGTTCTGATTTGATGGTTAATGATCTGGTGACCGTTTTGAAGCCAACAAAGGAGACCTTCAGGTTATGCTTTCCTTTTTCAACCGTATGAAACAAAAAAGTACCGCCTGCATCACTCAGACTGATGAGCTCACCGGGCATCAAGGTAACCGTTGCTCCTATCAGCGGCAGGCCTGTACTGCTTAAGACTTTGCCCGACAATGACTGCCCTATCAGCACTAACCGAGGCACTAATAGCAATGTAAGCAAGCAAATCAGCAAACGTATTTTCATCAAACCAGAATTGCAGCCGCATACCGCTGCTCTATATGAAACAATGTTGCAAATAAAGTGCCGATATTCCTAATATGCAACTATGTTGCAATAATTATTATTCTAGTAGTTACTTTTTCTGTTTTATTCATTTATGAAACACTTTTTGATCCTGTTAACCATCTAGGTTTGACCAGCCCCATCTTGATTCGATCTGCTCACGGTTATCTATATAGGCCTGGTAACGAACACGCTGATTTTGCGGCATACTTGCCCACCAGACGCCAGTCGACTCAGCCCGTGCAGACCCGCCCGCCTGACTCCCGTTCAGTGCATCACTCTGTCTGGAAGCAATCCAGAAAAGCCCTTTGCTGTGAATGACACCGGCAGGCCAATTCTGCGAAATAATCCCAAAATCGCTTGGGATGAAACGGACGCTGATCCCGGAATACGAATGAGCTGATACCATACTCTTCTGTTTCAAGCAAGTATCCCCCGTTCTGCATCTTGTTAAGCTCCTGGATCCAGCCCGCGGACTGCTTCACTTTTTCATAATTAAATAATTCGATGTTTAAGATATCGGATGGCGACACTTTTTAAAAATTGCTTTCAATAAGCCTTGCCCCAGGATTCAAGGCATTCACGATAGCACGCAATGTCGATACCAGATCCGATTTATTCAGGATAATCACATCCGCAAACTCGATCTGATCAGTGAGCAGATTCACAATTGTTCGTGTATCTGTCTCATCTTCATTCATCTTACGACTTACGATCGTGTCCAGAGAGCCGAATCCTTTGCAAAGTTCAGCGCATCAACGACTGTTACCGTACAGTCAATCGTGGCCCATTTGGAAAGATCAATCCCATTTTCTTCGTCTACAAAACTGAATGTCTGCGCGATGGGAACAGGCTCAGAGATTCCGGTGCTTTCAATCAGCAGATAGTCAAACCGATTTTCCTTCGCCAGTTTTTCTACCTCTACCATCAGATCCTCCCAGAGTGTGCAGCAAATGCACCCATTGGACATTTCCACAGCCTCTCTCCGGTCCTGCTTAGCGTATTCTCGTTTTTCACAAGCTGCGCATCGATATTGATTTCGCTCATGTCATTGACGATCACGGCCACTTTAAGACCTTCTTTGTTGTGCAGAATATGATTGAGCAGAGTGGTTTTTCCAGAACCTAAAAATCCGCTTAATACGGTTACGGTAATTTTCTGTTGTTCATGTCATTGCCGATATATTTGCAACTTCATTGCAAATATAGAAATTAATATCAAAACGCAACAATGTTGCAAATAATTTATTGCCTTAGAGCAATTTTATATCTTTTTTGCCTAAATGTATCATTATTTTGTCTTGTGAAACCAGTCTGGTTTGAAAGCTTACAGAAAAGGTTGTATATTGAATTTTCACCACGCTATCTTTAATATCTCCAATAGTCAGCATATCGCTTTGTAATCTGTTTGATCAAATCTTCCTTCAATACCGAATTCTACATGAGGTTGCATTTAAAAAATAGAAATTGATGATACCCGATCCGCATTCAGATAAAAAGTCTAACCAAAACAATAAATAACAGATGATGAATCGGAAAAGCAGTTGCAATTGCCCATCACTGTAAAGGGTAGTGGCAGGATCATAATTTGATGCTAAAATCTAGACCTATTTAAACCTTAAAATTATGGTAATCAATAATTTAAGTGTTGCATTGGTGCATGTGTAGCTTGTGCTTTTGCATGCAGCTATTGCGCGACCAATGTTTAAAAGAAGCCAGTTCGAAACTGTCAGCCAGATTTATACAGCCGGATCTTGAATGCGCTGCTATCTGCCGTAACGCCGTTTAATTGGGGAAGCCTACAGCAATGAAAATACTTTAACTAATCTCTTTACCTTCTTAACTAAATAGTATTCCAATATTAGCCATATTGTATTTTAACCACCGATTTAAACTTGGGTATTTTGACATATACAAATCGTTTAAATGAATATTTTGATCCTTTCAGTTCAGCGGATATATATTTAGCAGATCGTTCACAAAATAAATTAACTTTTATAACTTACATAAAAAAACTGTTAGTAAGAGTATTATGATTCAATTTATTATATTTAATTCATGAACGATCTACTAAGCATATTTTAAAACAGTAGCTGTTTAATTCACCCAATCAATTTTCAAAAGGATCGTCGATTGTGATTCAATATTTAGATTGATGATAGTTTTACCATCAGCAAGTCTGATCTCTTTCTTTTCTTCTGTCATTTGCAATGCACCCGCTTTTTCCAAAATATCTATTTGCTCATTCGATGGATTTTGCGGTGAGCCCATACCCTTCCAGACCTCATAAGAATTGCTATGATTTTTATCAATTACATATTGACTTAAAAATATTTTTTTGCTGATTGGCAAACCTTGCAACTGCACAGCAACACTTTCCAAAGATCCGGGCTGATCAATATCGTGGTAATTCCAGACCATAACGGAGGCAGTGTTTTTATTCAAGGCAGCCAATGCACCAATGTCAGACTGATTTCTTATACTGCTTCGTAAAATTGAATCCAAAGGATACATTCTGTTTGAGTGTACAGCCACTCTTTTGCCCGACATTTTTCCAAACATTCTAAATACATTCAAAACAGGCTTATCTACCCCATTTGTTGCCAAATCTCGGAATCCTGCAAACCAAGGCTGATTTTCAAACTCGAAAGACCAGCTAACTGCGCCAAGTAAATTCTTCTGATGCCGGTCTGTAAGTTCATAAATGCGCGCAAATGACGCGGCGGTATAACTGGAAAACATAGTTCCGTTCCTGTAAGCGTTCTCGGGATTAGTTGCCATACTGCATGCCGCACAACCCTCAGGATCAGACTCTCCGAGTATAATGGGTACATTTTTAAGCTGTGGATATTTTGCAATCACAGCGAAATTATCTGTGATATTTTTAAGTTGTTCTCTTACGTCCATTACCACCTTTTCATTAATAACTTTTGGTGCTCCTTTGGCATGAAAAAGAATCATATCCAACGGAGCGCCGATTTTACCAGTGACGTAATTGGTGTCCGAAACACAATGCTTTAAAAAAGCATCTAAAAAATTCATTCCGTTTCCCGTTACATTACAGCCGCCAATTCGTGCTTTTGGCAATGCCCGCTGAACGGCATCTGCGGTATAATCATATAACTTGAAAAATTCCTGCCAGGAGCCTCCCCAGTATACGCCGTTCGGTTCATTCCAGAGTTCCCAATACCAACTTTCTACTTCGGCTTTACCATAACGAGCAATGCAGTGCGTAACCCATTGGTAGACCAGCTCACTCCATTTATTATAATCCTTCGGCGGATAAGTCCAGCCTGTCTGCAACTTTTTGAATCTGTCACCCGGCTTCCAGTCATGTTTGTAGGGCTGCGGATGAGTCGATAGAGCTTCGGGCATAAATCCGATTTGTGCCAAGGGCTTCATATTACGGCTCACATAGGAATCAAAAATGCTGTCTACAATGGCCCAATTATAAACAGGCTTTCCATTTGCATCTTCGGTATACATATTTGTTGAACCCCATTTTAGAGAAGGTGTCCCATCACCAGAAGTCATCAGGTTATGGGTTCTTACATAAACCGGCGCAGCACTGAGCGCGGCCATTTCTGTAAGCAGTTTTTTACCATCTTTCATGTAGGTAAAATTGGGTTCATCGTAACCGAACCATGACCAGATGGGTGTCATATCTCCTACTGTTTTACTAAAATCCACTTTGACTATGGCAGGCTGAGTTTGAGAAAATGCCACTGAGGATAAAAGCAGTAGATAAATTAAAAGGTCAACTCGATGCAATTTTCGCATTATATAAATGATTTAATTCAAAACTGGTTGCAATTTTTTTACCGTTGAAATGATGATACCATGACAGACTGTGATTACTCTTTTAATAAGATTTTATCCAATGAGACTTCATAACCGGTGCTTCCATAACTATTTTTTTTCTTATCTGACCAGTTGGGACGTTCTCCCATTACGGAAACTGTTAGCGTATAATTACCTTTTGAAAGCAAAGGACTTAAGTATCTGAGCGACGATTCGGCATAAATGCAATACAGGTCGACGATTGAAGACAACACAACTTTTCCTCTGCTGTCACGAATTATAACTTTTGCATAGCCGCCATTTGGACTAGCTAACCCATACCAGCCAATCTGAATACCTTTAAAATCGATGGTAAAAGAAGCACCTTTTTCCTGCGAAAAGTGTCCCTTCCTGCTACCAGATGTGCCGTTCTGCCAATTTCCAGAGTATCCGATTTGCAAATCGGATACTCCTAGAATTCTCCCATCAACTTTTGCGAATGACTTTACCCCGGTCAACGGATTAATTCGCCATGCTTCCTCAAATTCAGGGATTGATATGGAATAACCTGATACGATTAATGGTTGCCAAACGTAAGTCGCTGCTGTTGCCTGCTTGGGATAAGACCAACGATCACCCATAAATAAGAAAGTTGTGTCCTTCGAACCGGCTATGGGTAAAACAAATGTAGTTTGCGAGTTCCAGGTCAACGTTCCTTCTTTGGCGAAAATCCCCTGATTCTTCCAGGGACCTTTCAGTGAAGTTGCCGTGTAATAGTAGTTTTCGTTTTTCTCCCAGCTCGTAAGGTGCGAACCTAAGAAGTAATAAATGCTATCCTTTCGAAATAAAGCAGGCGATTCAAAACCGGAAGTCATGTTCTTGTGGACTTGTTCTGCTACACTTTTGTAGTCATTGCTTAGTTTGTAAATTTCGCCACCGTGAATCAGCACATAACCTGATCCATCGTGATCCTGGAAAGTACCCATATCCCATTTTCGGATTGGCTTACCCTCGAAGAGTATGGGACCCTGGAAAACGTAGGGACCAGTAATTTTTTTTGAGGTTGCATAACCAATAAACTGATCCTTATAGCCAAGCGTATCAACATGCATATACATCATGTATTCACCCGACTCAGGACACTTCATAACCTTCACCCGTTCCCCTACACGGTTGGGGCCGAGCTTTCCTTTTGCCTGGACAGGTAGGGCAACGCTTTCGAATTTCCAGTTATATAAATCAGCGGATGAGTAACAATTAAACCCAACAAATTGATTACTGGTGTCAGAATGGGCTTCCCCAAACAGAAAATAACGATCTTTTTCCTTTATGATATTAGCTCCATGAGCACTTATAATATTCCCTTTATCGTCATACCAAGGCACGCCGGAATAAATAGCTTCATATTGTTTATGCTTTTGTGATAAACAATCTCGGCCAGGCAGCCATAGAATAAAAAGAAATAACACAAGAATTTTCATTGATTGTTTGATTAAAGGCAGTTAAATTGGTCTTATTTTGGATACTTTTTTATCAAGAGATATTATGAAATAAGACCATTAGACCCTACGGGCCTATCATTTATTTTTCTTGAATGTTTCAGGTACAGACCCGTAAAACGGTTGGGCAATTCCCAGATCAATATAAATATGATTTAAAATTACACCCGGATCGATCATATAAAGGGTCAAAGTATGTTTACCCGCTTTTAAAACTGGCTCATTAAAAATCCGTTGAGCGGAATTACTCAAGACATTCTTTTTCCATTCATCACTACGCCCAATGGTTTTAAAATTGACAATTTTTACCGGGCCATTATCAATACTTACCCCATAACGCATTTCAAAATTCTTGTTCAAAGGATAGGTTGGCAAAGATGTAATTGTAACGTTAGCAGGAACATCATTTAAAGTATAAAAGCTATATTCAGCCGCAGGATTCTCTTTTATTTTGGACGAATCTAAATCGTTGGTTGCTGCTTCAAAACTCACAGGAAATGACTCTAATGCTTTGCCATTTGTACCCAGTCCGTCTATCGTAATCCATTGCCTGGAATTAGTGTTTCTTAACTTCGTATAATTGGCTGCATTGATGGATAGATAATGATCTGCTTCTATATAACCAGTGAAATTTTCAAGCCCATTCAACCCCTTGTTATTAGCTGAGATTGTAAAATTGTACTGTTCTTTATTGGTTTTGATCACAACTTCTCCATGTAACATCTTATCCTTGGGCGCTTTATTCCAGTCAATTTCTACCCAGACCCGCTGCTGACTGCTCAGGTTTTCAGGAATCAGTTCACCTTTTGTAGTACTTACTTTGATCCAGTTTTCAGATGTTAATACCGTAAATGTCTTTTTCACCTTTTGAGTTAAAAAGACATCAATGAAATATTTCTGCTTATTCCATTGATTAAATTCAGGAAGTAGAAAATTACCTTTACCGGTCAGTTGTTGGATGGAATTAACTTTATGCCCTTCCGGCAAAGCCCGGAATTCTGGTAAATGATTGACTTGTGATAAATTGAAAACAGGCAATTTAAATACGGGAAGATCACGGGGAAACATATCCATCATTCCCCTCCACTTCCCGTTGGCTAGTTTTGAGTTGAAATACAAGGTTTCCTCTACTATTTCATCATACGCTTCTTTTGACAACAAAGAATAGTATTGGGAGCTAAGACGACCCTGATCAGCATACAAATATGCTTTATCACGAAACAAAAATTTATTGTTCATCAAGGCTGCCCCTTTTACAGGATACGCTACCAGTTCGTAAAATGCATCTTTGTCTTTCGGACGGAGTTGAGTGCTGATAACCTTAACCTGTCTGACCAGCTTATTATAAGCATCCATTCTTTTCTGTGCCTGGTCATTATAAAAGTTGTGGTTGTAAGATGTGAAATTGACACCAGTTGTAGGTTCAGTCTGGCTCCAACCCATGTATTCGGGTTTGCGTTCAAAAGCCAGGTCATAGTATTTCCACAATACGTTGCTGATAGAAGCGGACTTCTTATCATCGAAAATGGTGGTTAGCCAGTTTTTTAGATGCACCGCTGAAAAAGTCGGATCTATAAACGGTTCAATATGATAAGCCATGTCTAAAAATAGTTGCATGGCATATTCCGAAGGCTTGATATCTCCAATATTAAGAACCCACAGTTGTCTGGCATTCATTGCATAGGCTTTGGTCATCTCCTCCCGCATATGCGCCGGGTGTGAGGTCCCCAACCATAGGTAATCATGCGGACGGCCCCAATAAGATGCGTGGTAGTAAACGCCTGAACCGCCAGGACGCTTATTTTCATCTGTATTACTCAATCTTTGAATGTAACCGTAATTGTCATCCGGCCAGACCAGCGTTATATCGTCAGGCACTTTAAGTCCTGCATCATATATTTCAAGTACTTCCTTATAAGGTGTAAATACCTGGAAAACTTTCGTAATATCCTGATTTACAAATTTTTTCAGCATATTACGCTGCTGCCGAATAATGGTATCCAGTAGCGGAACAGTTTCCTGCATCGTTTTTACACCTTGTATCTCCCCATCATGGATCCCACGCATTCCGGTAGTGTAAATGCCATTTAGCTTGCTGCTTTCCTTGATGCGTGATTCCCAGTATTCATTCACTTTATACCTGTTTGTCAGGTAATTAAAAGGACCCATTGTCTTTTCGTTCCATTCGCTGACGTTGTTGCGAAGCATTGGCTCGGCATGCGATGAACCGACCATAATCTGGTAATCCTCTGCGGCTTTAATGTTTCCCGGATAGTGATAAAAAGCTTTGGTACTTGGGTGCATGGCAGGCCATATCAGATTTGCTTTAAGGCGCAATAACAATTCAAAGACCTTGGCATATGTTTTTGGCCCGATATCCTTCGTCTCAGGTTCAAAGGTTTTAGCTGCCCAGGGTTGTAATCCCCAATCTTCATCATTGATAAATATACCTCTGAATTTTACTGAAGGTGTTTTAGAAGTAAAATCTTCAATATTTATAGAAAGAATTTTCTGCATTTTCGGAGTTGCATCGGCCCACCAATACCAGGGCGTTACACCAATTTTTTCTGAAATAGAAAAAACGCCGTAGGCGGTTCCGCGGATATCACTTCCGGTAATGACAAGTGCTTTTGCGATATTTTTAGAAGGCTTTGATAAATATCTAATTGAGTAGGATTCCCACTTGCCTTTTAACTCCGGATCAGCTGCTTTTATACCAAAACCGGAAATCAACTTTGAATCAGCGCGTCCTATAACGATTATATTACCCTGCGCCTGGGATATATCACTGCTTACAGTTGGCAAATACCCACTGACAAGTTTAATGTCCGAGGCCAATAAATGAGCCGCAATTGAATCAAGTTTGGACTCCCCTTTCGGATAATAAATTGAAACTTTATTTTGTTGTGTTACCAATTCAAATTTGGAAGCCTTTACCATACTGGGCGCAACAGCAGCGTTTAACATCCAGGCCGCCACAAACATTAATATCTTATTTCCCATATTCAGTTTTGTGTTTGATACTCTATTTTGCAAGTTAAGCATGCATCTATAAAATCATTATTTCCTTATATTCAGATACATGTGATGTGTGTTAGGAAAAGTACTTGATTAAAAACTGGATAGCCAAATGTTCGAACAAAGCTTAATTATATCTGTACATTTCAATATTTTGAATGGTAAGTTCCTTATCATCACCTGGGAAAAGCAAATGTCTTCCATCATCTATTTCATCACCATTAAGTCGCCTGGTCTCAAACCACTTTCCATGCACAAACGAGCCTTCCGAAACTTTTTTGAAACCTGCCTGAGCCGGCCCTGAGCCGAGAGGTTTAAAAGTGAGATACAAGTTAGATCCTGAGATAACAAAGCTGTTTTCCCCGGTTGCTAAAACTATTCCATACGCACTTTGAGGTGACAACCGCTGCTTCCGTTTAGCAATTGTAGCGGTAATCATGTAATTACCTACCCGGAGCTCCTGACTTGGATTTATGGTATCAAGCAAAATCCCACCTATCTTTTTACTACCCTGATTTTCTAATATATAAGCGCTAAGCTGTGACAATACCTTGTACGACTTTGCAAGAGGATGTGCATGAACGCTATCATTTCCATCGATAGCAAAAGGAGAGAAACCGATAGCGTCATGTTGGCCGATTGCATACATCGCCTTACCTCCTACACTACTATCAAAACGCGCTTCGGGAACAAATAAGGCGTTATCACTTCTGTGGTATCTGGCTGAATACTCTGCAAACTGTGGATAATATACGTCAGGGGTAAGCAAATCAATAGCAGGTGCAACTGCTTTCCAAATATCCATCACTTTATCCTGCGGCCCACCACTAACTTCATTAAGAGCCGTGTTTACAAATAATGGTAGTGGATATTCCTTTTTGCCTGCTTCTGCTACGCTGTTGATATAGGTAGCGAAAGTCCAGGATTGGAAAAAATCATCGGTCAGCCTGCCTTTTCCAAAAACCTCTTCCCAGTTCCCCGATTTTTTTAGCCCGGCTTCTGTCCAAGCTCTTTTTAAAATCGGGGAAAGAGCAGCCATATTTTTCACCAGATAATTCATTAAATCACCAGGTACAGGTTTGCCAAAAAGAGAGGTTGCTTCGTCTGAAAGATCACGGCGGTTTGGGTACATCCCAACCTCATTTTCAACCTGAACCATGATAACGGTGCGGGCAGCACCATCTTTCTCTCTCAGATGTCTCATTAATGCTTTAAATGCAAGTTTGTCTGCATTTTTATTTGCTTCACTAATCGTTGAAAGCCTTTCTTGCCCGGACCCGTCTGCATTTTTTATGCGGGGAAAACGATTAAAATCTTCTTTAACCCAGCCGGGCACATATGTAGATACAGTGTTTTTCCAGCTTCCAAACCAAAGCAAGATCACCTTCATTTTATTTTCCCTCGCCTGGTCTATAAGCCCATCTATCAGGGTAAAATCGAATACGCCTTCTTGTGGCTCCATTTGCTCCCAGGATACGGTGGCTAAAACCGTATTGATATTTGCCTTAACCAATCTTGGCCAGATAGGCCTTAAATTGGTTAGATTTGAATTACTGGAATTGCGTAGCTCTCCGCCCAAAACCAAATATGGTTTACCATCCACGATGAGTTGTGTTGCCTCACCATGTTTTTTCAAATAAGGCAGTGCAGGACTTTGTGCTTGTACGGATCGCACCAGAACAAACAAGGTAAGAATTAGGATATATTTCATTAGATTCCATTTTCTAAACTATGATAAAGTGACAGATAAGATTGAGTTCTATTAAAGCAACTCCTTTATTTTAATGTTTCTGAAATCCGTTCTGTCGTTATGGTCCTGTATAAGCAGATACCCTTTTTTCGTTTCTCCAAAATTGGGGTAAACACTAAACTTGCTTTTTGCTACTGCATTTCGGAACTGCTCACCACCACGTTCATAGGATAACACCAGAATGCCGTTCAGCCAATGCTCAACCTTAGTTCCTTTGGAAATGATTCTGGCATTATTCCATTCTCCGGGTAGATTTGCTTTTCTGTTCGTAGCCTGTAAAAGTTCATAAAGACATCCTAAAGTATGTTTGTCCTGATCGTCAAAAGGCCTTTTACCTGTATCATGCGTTTGATATTCAAGCCCTAGAGCGGTACCTGCTTTATAGCTATCTTCGAGTACAAAATATTTAAAACCGCTGTTTGAATTAACAGGAGATTTAAAGTCGAATGAAAGTTCAAAATTTGAATACATATCATTGCTGATGATGTCTCCGCCTTCCCCTGCGGGTAAAATCGTCAGCATGCCATTCTCCACGATCCAGCCCTTATCAGGAAATTTATCTTTGTTCGCACCACGCCAGCCTTTGGTTGTTTTCCCGTCAAACAGTAACTTCCATCCTTCCCTAATTTCCTGCTTAGTCAATATATTTGCAGACGTTTCTTTCGATTGCGCAATTACATTGACAGAAACCAAGGATGTTATTAATATCGCAAGAAGTAATATTTCCTTATAAATTCTGATCTTTTTCATTTCCTGAGCTTAGACTTATTAAAACATGAATTGTGTCACGGTGAACTAAACTTCATTTGGTACAACAAATGGATACCGGTAATTCCTGGTTAAATAGGAATTTGCTTCAACATCATCATTAAATGTTTCGGCATCAGGATTAAAAATCAGTTTCCTTCCTGTTCTGTATGAGATGTTCGCAAGATGGCTAAGGGTTGTTGAACGGTGCCCTTCCAGAATGTCTGCATACTGCTCCTCTCTTTTTCGTGACCGGACGCAATTAATAAAATTCTGATAATGATCGTCATTTGAAAACATTGACAAATCTGCTTGAGACATAATCGGACCTGCTTTCTCTGTTCGCTTGGGAAATCCTGGATCTGTATCCGCTTCGCTTCCGCCATAATAAGATTTCCATCCGCCTTCTGAATTCATCCAACCCTCGGAACCGTAGTATAAGTTACCAACCTTCATGCCGCCTTCCTCGTTGGTATACAATCCTCTGACTTCGTATTGTAAAATCTTTCCATCAGCATACTCAAAAGTGGCATGCTGGATATTTGGTGTTTCCATATCTGATTTCCAAACAAATGTCCCGCCCGAAGAATGGACTTTTACAGGATGTTCATGCTTATTGAGTCCCCATCGTGCCAAATCCATCTGATGGACGATGTTACCCATTTCGGCGGTAGCATAATCCCAGAAATAGTGCCAGTTGTAATGAAACCTGTTTTCATTAAATGGTCTTTCCGGCGCGGGGCCCAGGTGTAAATCCCAGTGAACTCCATTCGGGATAGGCGAATCTTTTTTGAAACCTATACTGTTCCTGGGTTTGAAACAAACACCCTTGGACATATATATATCTCCTAATTTCCCCTGGTTTAAAAATTGCATGGCTGCTCTCACAGCTGGCTCTGAACGCATGTTGGTTCCCGCCTGAACAATCCGGTTATATTTCCTTGAAGCCTCCACCATTTTGCGGCCTTCCTGTATGGTAAAAGATACGGGCTTTTCAACATACACATCTTTACCAGCCTGACATGCCCAAATAGTCATCAAGGCATGCCAATGATCAGGCGTGGCAATTGAAATGGCATCTATATTCTTATCTTCCAAAACTTTACGAATATCCACTTCCGTTTTTGGCCTGAATCCACTTAGTTTTTCAACGGCTGCAATGCCTTCGGGAAATAGGCGCTCATCAACATCACACAAGGTAGTTACCCTAACATTGGGTACCTCAGAAAACCTCTTGTAATGGTGCTTGCCCTTTCCATTGATCCCAATTACAGCAACGTTAATTCTTTCATTAGCACCTTTGCCTCTTGAATTTCCAGCGGCATTAAGATTGGAATTGCTTAAAAGTATTCCTCCTGCTGAAAGCAGTGAGCCTTTCAAAAAATCCCGGCGATTGTTGGATTCCATATAACAATTTTGATTACTTGATCGACATTTAAATGCATCAGATATCCATGAAATGCAAATTCGCACGATAACCCTTGGTTTAGAGCAAGCGGAACCTACACAGCGCATTAATTTAACGCGCATGGGATTTAAAACAGAAATAAAGGAATTTCACCAAATCGGAGATTGAAATTGTTACCTCGATCTGGTGAAAAACAGCCAGACAGAAATCGCCTGGCTGTTCTTATTTAAAATCAGTAGCTTGGATTTTGCGGGTAACCCTCAGTATCTCTATCAATGACCGACTGTGGAATAGGCCTTAGATAATATTTATCAATAACACCAGCCGGATTGGCCATTTTGGTCAGTATATTATGTTCAAAAGCTCTGCCCAATCTGCGGGTACGTTTAAGATCTAACCAGCGCTTGTATTCTCCGGCTAGTTCCCGTGCGCGTTCATCCAAAATAAAATCGATGGTTACCGCTGCCGCGGTAATGTCCAGACTTTGCCCGGCAACTGCTGCACGGTTACGTACCACATTTATTTTCTCAGCAGCTTTATCCAACTGGCCCATTTTAAAATAAGCTTCCGCAGCCAGAAGGTAGGTATCAGCAAGTCTGAACAAATAAATATCTCTTGTAGATGTATATAGTCGCTCGTTACTACCTGGTTGTAATGCCAAAGGATCGTAAAACTTATTGATCATGGGGAATTTTAAAGCACCACCTATTCCCTGAAAATCCTGCTTCCATCGATCAAATCTGATGATTTCTACATTAGGATTTGCAGATTTTAAAGCAACTGAATCCTGACTTGTAAATGGCCGGTCCGGATATGGAAAGTAGAACCGTAGATCACCTTTTTTTATCACCGAATTTCCAATTTTATCATCTCTCACCGCTGAAAACCGACTCAGAAAAGTAGCGTCGTACCTTGTATCCTTGGCCGTATTATAAAGTGAATACAGAAACTGAGTAGGCATAAAATCACTTGTCCTTCTGTTGTAAATGGCATATTCCCCATCGAAAAAGCCCGGCTCACGGAAAACTCTCCAACCAAACACAATATTCTGTCCATGTCCTATTGTCTTATTTTTCAGAGATGTCGGATCAAACTGAATGGAAAAAATAATTTCACTGTTTTTTTCATTTGTGGATTTAAACAGATCAGCAAAAGAAGGTACCAGTTTATAGGCTCCGGTTGTAATTACTTCCTCAGCATACTGTGCCGACTTGGCAAAATCTGTTCCTTCTGCAAACGTTTTGTATCCCCGGGTAAGATGTACCAATGACAACAAATGTTTCACTGCTCCCTGGGTTACTCTGCCAAATTCAGCAGTGGTTACATCAACCGTCCCAACAGATCTATTCAGATCTTCAATCATAAAATCGTAAACCTCTTTTTCTGAATTTGGCACAAAATGCGTGATCGGTGTATTGATCTCATCCTTTACAATGGGAATACCTCCGAAGTTTTCGACTAGAAGATAATACAGGTAAGCACGGATAAAACGCACTTCGGCAATTCGCTTATTTTTTGTAGCTTCGGCTAGACCTGGAATGGAGCCTGCTTTATTGATCGCCGTATTGCATCTTTGAATCCCGGCATAAAGCACTGTGAAAAGCTCTTCAACGCCAGAGTTATCAGAAGACAGGGTTTTGTATTCATTCAATTGCGTCGCACGAACCAATCTGTCGCCAAGCGTACCACTTACCGATTCAATCTCACCACGGGTAAAAATGTCAGTTCCCCAGCAGAACAATTTTGGATCAGTTTCGTAAATATCACGCATGGACGTATAACAGGAATTAACCAGTTTCTCATATCCAGCAGCGTCTACGTAAAAATTCTCGGCCGTTACTCCACTTATGTTTTCTTCTTCCAAAAATTCAGAGCAAGATGCAAGTGTCGCACCTATAGCCATTGTAAGAATATAAAATATTTTTTTCATTGATCGCTATAATTAAAATGCAAGGTTGATTCCAAAAAGATATGAGGATGTGCTCACCGCTGTTCCATAGGTATTTACGGCTGGCCATTCGGGGTCAAATCCGTCATACTTGGTAAACAGAATTGGATTTGTTGCCGTAGCGTAGATTCTCAGGCTACTGATCCTGATTTTCTTAATCAGGTCTGAGGGCAGATTATAACCCAGCGTAATATTTCCGACCCTTGTAAAGTCAACCTTGCGGAAAGTAGGAATTACAGAATAAGGGCCTGGGTTTCCAGGTTGAAAATGAACCTGAGAAGCATTGGCAGGGGTCCAGTAATCAACCTTTACCTGGTTATAATCTTGATTATAATTTAATAAAGTTGCATCGAAAGAACTTTCAAATTGCTCACCACGACGGGTATAAACCATGATAAACAGATCAAAATTACCATACTTGAATGTATTTGAAAAAGAACCAGTCCAGCTAGGCACCTGTTTCCCGATAATTTGCCGGTCGCTGGCATTAATAATGCCATTACCGTCTATATCTTTGACACGGACCTGCCCGGGAGTTTGGTTGTATTTTTTAGCTTCCTCAATTTGAGCTTGCTGCCAGATGCCATCAAAAACATAATTGTAATTAACCTGAGCAGGATGCCCGATAAAGAGTTTGTTACCCACATCGTCTTTCTTGCCGCCGTTCAATTGGAGTATCTCATTTTTATTTTTATCAAAAACCAGATCACTTTTCCACATGAATTTACCTGCATGAATATTGATCGTGCTTACTCCCAACTCAATCCCACTGTTTTTAAGTTTTCCCACATTGTCCGTAATAGAGCTATATCCGGAAGGAGCAGGCAATTGTCGGCTCAACAAAATATTGTCTATCAATCGGTTATACACATCCACACTACCCGAAACACGGTTACTAAAAAAACCAAAATCTAATCCTACGTTTATTTCATTGGTCGTTTCCCATGTTAGGGCTTTGTTAGCTAGCTGACTTGGCGCATAACCCTGGGCGAAAACGCCACCAAAATCATAAAATGTCTGACCTAGTGTTGCCTGCGTTGAATATGGATTGACTCTGTCATTTCCTGTTACACCATAACTCACTCTTAATTTAAGGTCATTGATTGCGGGAACAGATTTTATAAATTGTTCTTCCGATAATCTCCATGCTAACGAAGCTGATGGGAAAAAGCCCCACTGATTGCCTTCTGCCAGACGTGAAGAACCATCCCACCGCCCGGTTGCTGTTAGCAGGTATTTATCTTTGTAACTATAATTAATCCTTCCCATTGCCGAGGACAAAGTAGTTTTGGTATAAGCAGAGCCGTAGGCCGTCACTTTTCCTGCCGTTGCCAAATTATACCAAAGGGATCGATAAGGTAAACCTTCGACTGATATCGTATTACTTTCAAAACGGTCTTTTTGTAAACTCTGCACTGCGGTGGCTGTTAGCCTGTGCAGGCCGAATTGTCTGTCATAGGTTGCCTGATTATCCAGAACCCAGGTCAGCTGTTCGCTGGTAGCATTAGATGCCGATGTAGGAAGCGCCCCTCCAAGAGTCTGTTTGGCGAGAGGTCCGAAGTACGTACCTCTTCTTTCTGTCGAATAATTTGGCGAAATACTTGACTTTAAGGTAAGGTGTGCAGTAGGTTGAAGCTGCACATAAATATTACCGAAGGTTCTTGCATTTCGGTTCTGACGTATCTCATTTTCCTGATCAAACATGGGATTACTCACAGAATTTGTTCCGTATACACGAAAAACCCTAGCACCTGATGCATCATAAGGATTAGTCATTGGAGGCAATCGGTACGCAGACCGGAGTGCCTCGGAGCTTCCTAAATCCTGAAGATTTTGTGAAAAATAGATATTTAAGCCCGCCTTCCATTTTGCTGTGATCTGGCGATCTACATTCCCTCTCAGCGTGTAGCGTTTAAATTGTTCCGGTTTTACATTTCCATCTTCCTGCAATAATCCTGCGCTTATAGCAAAGCGAGTCTTCTCATCTCCTCCACTGGCTGTGATATTATGGTTCATTTGCAGTCCGTTTCTAAGCAGCAACGACGGCCAGTCCGTGAATTTGCCTTCATCAATATTTTTCCATTGCTCAGGAGTAAAGAATGCCGCATTATTCCGTGAAACATCTTTTCCCTGGGCTTTGAACTGATCTGTACGGTAAGCCACATATTCAGGACCGTCAAACATTCTTGGTAGATTTGTTGGTGTTCTAACGCCTGCATACGCGTCATAGGAAATTGTTGTTTTACCAGATTTACCTCGTTTGGTAGTCACGATTACAACCCCCTTTGCACCTCTGGACCCATAAATTGCAGTTGCCGAGGCATCTTTCAATACATCAATCTTTTCGATATCTGCCGGGTTCAATTCATTGATACCTGTTGTAGTCGGGATCCCGTCAATTACAAATAAGGGAGAATTTGAACCTCCGATCGAACTTACACCACGAATATTAATACTGTACCCACTTCCAGGTTTTCCTACATTTTTAACAACAACGACCCCTGGCATTTGTCCCTGCAATGCTCCGGAAGCATCCGGTGTGGCGGCTCTTGTAATTTTGGTTCCGTCCAGGGATGCGATCGCACCTGTAACATCTGATTTTTTCTGGGTTCCGTATCCCACCACAACAACTTCCTCTAAAACCTTATTGTCTGATAAAAGCTGAACATTAACACTCGCCTGGCTACCAACTTCTACTTCCTTCTGCAGATACCCGACATAGCTAAAAACAAGGACAGCATCCTTATCCGGAACATTAAATGAAAATGCACCATCTATATCAGTAACAGTACCCCGCTGTGTGCCTTTCAAAATGATACTTACACCAGGAAGACTTTCTCCTTTATCATCGGTAACCTTTCCCGATATTGTAATATCATCAGTTCGCAACACCTCAGTCTTTGTGTTGGTTACAGAAGATTTGGAAGCATCCATATTCTTTCTAAGAATAATAAATTCGCCGCTTGTCTGATAATTTATATTATAAGGAGTGAGAAGCTGGCGGAGTGCCGCTTCCAAAGGTACATTTTTAAGTTTCAAAGACACTTTTGCGTTGACCGGGAAAATACCCGGCAGATAGGTAAACCGCACATTGGTTTTGTGTCCTATCGACGTGAGCACCTTCGTGATTTCTCTATTGGTAAATTCGATTGTTACCGATCTTTTCATCAAATCCTGCGCATTGCCATCTTTTGCAAGCGTCAGCGATGCTACTAAAAGAATGATGACAACTGGCACACCTAATAATTTCATTATAACCCTTAGTTTAGGACCAGTATTGAAAAACTTTTCCATATTTTTACCCATGTTTTATTTTAATTCATTTTTAAATAGGACATACAATCCCCGCCTGCTGCTTTGCAGGAAATCCGTTAGACGATTTTGTGGGAAATTTTTTTAACTGGGAGCGTGGCCGCGCTTCCAGTTTTCACTCTTAAGGATAACTTCTTAGCATATAATTCTGGTTAGGTTAAAGAACATTTCACAGATTGCAATCTCCTCCGGAGATTACGATTTCAGTACCAAACACTTCATAGGTTGCACCGATTGTCTGGCATATAATATCCAGCTTTCGAAATAACGGCAGATCACCCAAAGGCGCGGTAATTTTACAGGATTCAAGTTTGGTATTTTCCGAACGTATACTTACGCCATAGGCGGTTTCCAGAGTATGAAGAATTCCACCTACGGAGGTGTTGGTAAAATAAAACTGCTTTGCATCTCCGGTGCCTTCAAGCTGGACAGGCTTTTCAACCAGGCTCGTTTTAAATTTATTAGTATTCGCATCAAACACCACCTGCTGGTTGGGAGACAAATAGACTGCAAGACTTTCGGTATCTTTCCCTAAACCATCCGATTTATCTGCAGCAAATACTTTTACTTTTCCGGATGTTACAGCAACATTGCTTTTTGTATTGCCTGTATTAGAATGTACATGGAAGCGTGTACCAACAACTTGTACTACAATGTGGCCTGCATAGACGATAAAAGGTTTGGTAGGATCTTTTACGATATCAAAATAACCTTCTCCATCCAGATAAACGATCCTATCTTTTAAAGCAAAATCAGAATAACTCAATTTGCTTCCTGACTTTAACCTTACCGTCGAACCGTCTTTTAAAGAAATGATTTGCTCCTTTTTCGAAGTGTTAATCTTTTCGTGTAACGGAATCTCCGTTTGACTTATCTGCTTACCATATTCTACCGGTGCACCACTAAACGTCGATCGTAGACTCCATGCCACTCCAGCCATAATTAAAATGGCCGCCGCCGCCATCCACCAACGGTAAAAAGGCGATCGACTGTTGCTGGTTTCTAAGCTACTCTCTAGAATGGATCGTTCCAACTGAGCCCATACTCGATCCTTAGCTTTTTTCTCAGGCAGCACCTGAAGGTGGTCTAAGGACAGATATAGGGACTTTGCAAGCGTCAATTCACCAGCTTTATCAGGGAAGTCTGTTTTAAATTTCTCCCAATATGCCGTTTCCTGTTTGCCTTTGGATATTACCCATGCACGGAACCGTTCATCATGTAGGAAATCTTCAGCTTTATAGTTCCTGTAATCTTTCAAAGTCAACGTATTTAAAGTATCATACTTTGCATTATATATATACAAAGAAGACTTTATCCCATTTGACCCATAGAATTTTGATATTTTTTTAAAAAAAACTAATAATTGATTTTTTCCCACTTGCATTAACTTAAAACCAAAGAAAAACCAGTGTCAGCAGGATAAGTGTATATAACAATTTTGAATTCTTACGAAGCAGGATCATTGAATTATGCAGTGTATTCCGAACTGTCTTTTCAGAAACGTCCATAATAACGGCAATCTCTTCAATACTAAAATTTTCAAAATACCGAAGTGTAATTGCCTCTAGCTTACGTTTAGGAAGGTTTTCAAGAATTGACGTTAATCTCTGCAACAAGTCACTATCGGATGTTGCAGATTCGTCTGCAGGATGATCCTGATTAACTAAAAAGCTATCAAAATCTATCTTCTCCAATGTTTTGTCCTTTTCGCTTATTCGATGGATATCTCGTCTAAGACTACGGAAAAGGTAATATTTAATGTTATCAACAGCAGAAAGTCTCGCCTTACTACGCCAGAGGTTGATAAACAGATCCTGTATAGCATCTTCTACCTGGGCGCTATCAAGTAGGAACTTTTTCCCGTAGGCATACAGTGCATCAAAATAAAGTTCATAAATTTTACCATATGCAGTTTTATCCCCCAGACGAAAGGCGTCCCAAATCTCTGCATCATTTGTCGTATTTCGTATCACCTAAGCCCTAGATTTTGACTAGTAAAAGTAGTACATTTCTTTAACTACTATGCTTATTCTTATTAAATATTGTCATTAATAAGGATTAGATGTGAATACTCCCATTCTATAAGAGTTGCAGGTTGACATACGCAGGACTTTCTTCTAAAAATAAAAACATATTTCAAGCGAAAGGCAAAAATCAAGTCTGAATTTCAAACGTGAACACTTCAGTATCGGATCAATTCTACCTGATTTCCGTATTTAGCAGGTACTTGAATATAAAAAAATATCCCTCAATCTATTCAAAACGTACACGGTTAAGAATAGATCAAGGGATATTTCAAAATGTGCCATACGACTCTGGAAAGCCGCTGCCTTTTTAAAAAACTAATTTAATAACCTTTATTCTGCGTCAGCTTATTATTAATTTGTATCTCAGACAAAGGGACAGGCCAAAGCTCATTGATCCCTTTTTTAAAGTTGCGTTTCTGATAGATATAATAACCTTCACTATCGACCGCATAATCTTTGTAAGTGGCCGGAGTGTTGGTTAACTTCATGCCAGTATACTGACGGTTCAGTTCTTCTGCAGCAGTTTCCCACCGCAGTATATCGAAGTAATGAAGACCTTCGAAGGCAAACTCCACACGCCGTTCCCTTCTGATTATTTTTCTTAATTCGACAGGGTCCGTTGTTGTAATTGCCGGCATTTTTGTTGCCTGCCTGCCACGTACCTTATTGATTGTTTCATCAAGAAGAACCTGATTGACAGGACCGCCCGCTTCAACTCTTGATTCCAGGTAACTTAAAAGTATTTCTGCGTACCGGATAATTGACCAATTACCCCCATAGTTCATCAGGTTGCCGGAAAAACTTTCATCCATAAATTTATTGATGCTGTAGCCGCTCCAGTTGTAACGGTTAAACCTGTCGGGCGATGTTGTATTGGGACGGGAAACAAAAGTTTGCCCTTTGAATTTAGTCCTATCTGAGATCATGATCGTGTAATCCAGCCGCGGATCACGATTATCGTATGGATTGTTCTTGTCGTATAATGGAGACTGATCGATCGTTTTCCCATCGACACATTCAAACTCCTTTACCAGTTCATTGTATGCAGAAAACTGATGCCATCCGCCAAATGATTCCGGATACAGATATTGCAGAAATACATGTGAATACGTATCCGGCAGATACTGGGAACTAAGCACAATTTCCTTACTTAGCTCACTGGTTTCCAAAAAAAGTTCACGAAACTTGGGATCAATCACGTAAGTGCCGTTGTCAATAATTGTTTTATAGGTTGTAGCCGCATCACTCCATTTTTTCTGAGCCATCTGAAGACGACCTAAAATAGCCAGTGATGCGCCGGCAGTCATACGCCCATTCTCGCTCTCAGGACGAGTTTTAGGTAGAAGTGCAGCGCTTTCTTTTAATTCCTTCTCTACAAACGCCCACACAGTCGCTTTCGCAGTTCTGGATACGCTATTGGCTTCTGCCACGGTAAGAACTTTTTCAATAAGCGGTACATCCCCAAAGTAAAGTGCCAGGTTAAAGTATTGGTAGGCCCGGATTGTACGCGCCTCTGCGATCATGATGTTTTTCTTGGCCTCATCCATCTGAATAGCAGCAATGTGGCCCAGAAAATTATTACAGGTAGTAATCTTTGCATATCCGTTCTTCCAATAAGCGCCCGGCACCCAGTAGGAAGAAGTTAATGTACCATCTGTCATGTGATCAGGGATCAATTCCTTCTCTGAACCGTTTCCTGCCATCAGATCAAGGTAAAATAGCGATCTGGACGTCCAGAAATCTTCACCGCTCCATCCCGCCCCTGTATTGTAACATCCGACAAGTGCCAACTGCGCATCTGTTTCTGATTTCCAGAAAGTGCCATCCGAAATAGCATCCAAAGGCTGCTTATCAAAAAAATCATCATTGCAGCTGGTCACTGTTAATGAACCGATCATTATTAGCAGCATACAGAACTTCGGCCGGAAGTAATGAGAATATATATTTTCCATTTTAATAATTTTCATAATTAATACGTATTGAACAGATGATCAAAATTTAACATTGACACCAAAAGTATACACACCTGTAATTGGATAGAAAGGACTGTTATCACCCGTATTCTGGTTCATTTCAGGATCCCATCCTTTATAAAAATGATTAATCGAGAACAGATTCTGACCACTGAAGAAAACCCTCAGTCTGCTTATTTTCAGCTTTTCTGTTAATCCCGAAGGCAAGGAATAACCAATTTGAATGTTCTTCATACGTATAAAATCTGCACTTCTGTTCCAGAAAGTAGATGTCATCAGTGTTCCACTACCCATGTTTAAGCTGGTCAGCTTAGGATACTCGGCATTTCGGTCAGGATTTTGTTCTGTCCACCGACCATCTGCCTGCCACTGCTGTATCTGGCCGCCGTTGTAGAAAGCAAATGCCTGATAAGACCCCATCTGCTTTTTGAATCCTGCAAGCCCCTGAAAAAGAACAGAAAAATCGAATCCTTTGTAATCAGCATTTAAAGTAGCCCCAAAAGAATATTTAGGAAACGTGGAGCCAATCACTTTCTGGTCATATGTAGCATCAACTTTTCCGTCAGGCAGGCCATCCGGGCCGCTTATATCTTTGTATCGGACAAAGCCTGGCTGTGCGCTGTAAGGCTGAGCAGGATAGTTGGTCACATCATCCGCACTGGTAAATAAACCGTCCGCAACGTAGCCATAGATTGCATTTAAAGGCTGACCCACAAATCTTCTATTGCCGATATCCTGCTGTATTCCGTCCGAAAGTTTAGTAACCCGGTTTTTAACATATGAAAAATTTGGAATGACACTTACATTTACCTTACCGATACGGGTATGATAATTCAATAAAATTTCTACACCCGTATTTTTCACTTCTCCGGCATTAACTTCCGACGTATTCAAACCCAATACCTGTGATACGGAGATGTTGTAGAGAATATCAGAAGTTTTCTTTTCAAAATAATCGACAACTAATCCAAGCTTACCTTTCAGAATATTCAAATCCAATCCGATATCGGTAATCTGCGTTTTTTCCCAGGTGATATTTGCGTTAGCCAGCGTAGATACTGCTGCTCCGGAAGCGAGCGTTCCACCAAATGTATAATTTCTGCCAAGACTTAACAGATTTTGGTATGGATAATTCCCTACGTTTTGGTTGCCCAGCTTACCCCAGGATGCGCGTAATTTCAAATTATCAATCCAGCTTAGATTGTCTTTAATAAATGCTTCCTCTGACAATCGCCATCCCGCAGAGAATGATGGAAATAACCCCCATCTGCCTTTCTGTGGAAAGCGCGATGTTCCATCGTAACGGGCATTGGCTTCAAAAAGATATTTTTCACTGAATGAATAATTAACCCGTCCAAAATACGAACGAAGTGCCCACTCAGAACCAGACCCCGTTGCGGTCATACCGGTTGCCGATCCAGCGTTCAGCTCATACAAAGTATTGTTTGGAAAATCCTGGCGATAGCCTCTGGTCCAGTCTTCACGGTATGATTCCTGAGAATATCCCCCTAAAACAGATAAGCTATGCGCCCCAATCTGTTTTTCGTACCGTAGTAGCGATTGTAAGGTTAACAATCCGTTATCTCCTGACTGAACGCCCAAATTATTGGGTCCGACCTTTTTAAACTGATCAAACGTAAAATTGGAAGCATAACTTGTATTTGAGTAATTGGTATAGTTGTACCCCGCCTTACCGCTAATGGTCAATCCCTTGATGATTTCCCAGGCCAGTTCTGCACCCCCTAAAAAATATTTGTTTTTTCTATTAACAAAAGACTCACTGGCAAGCCAGGCTTCAGGACTGAAATTATCCTGATATCCATAGGTTCCATCCGATTTTTTACCGGCAAAAATAGGACCCTGACGAACCGCATAACCGATCATGCTTGTCATTTCGCCATCATATTGGCGTGGTTCGTCGGTATTGGCCGCATTACCTGCCAAATTAACTTTCAGTGTCAGATTACTTTTTATTTTACTATCGAAATTTAAAAGAAAATTGTATTTGTCGTAATGGTTCTTTGCAACAATACCATCTTGTTTTAAATAGCCCAATGAGAATAGGAAGCTGTTTTTTGCATCCCCACCCATAAAACTCAGGTTGTGGTTGGTCTGAAAGCCGGAACCGGAATTGACCAGGTTTTTAAGATGCGGAACATTGGGATATTTGTCAGGATCACTTCCGGAACGAAACTTCTCGATTTCCTCATCCGTATATGCCCTGCCCTGTCCCATGTTGGCGTTGGCCTCGTTTCGCAGAGTTGCATAACCCGCAGACTCCAAAAAATCCGGCAGCCGTGTTACGTTCTGCCAACCTATGTAGCTGTTGTAGCCTACCT
>Ga0247803_1000207_pt1 | contig 34254 bp, 23 predicted proteins | sample UWRJL014104B1_FD_180928 | JGI IMG/M metagenome (GOLD analysis project Ga0247803, IMG submission 180928) | Plant litter microbial communities from Arlington Agricultural Research Station in Wisconsin, United States - UWRJ-L014-104B-1 | ecosystem: Environmental > Terrestrial > Plant litter >... | reverse complement strand
TGCTTGACGACCATAGCGAGTTGGAACCACCTGATCCCATCCCGAACTCAGAAGTGAAACGACTTAGCGCCGATGGTAGTGTGGGGTTTCCCCATGTGAGAGTAGGTCATCGTCAAGCTCTTAATCCTAAAACGCCCTGATGCTAACGCATCGGGGCGTTTTTCTATGTGGCGAATTTACCGGTTCAGTTCCAACATAGCGGCTAAGGCTATTTTCTGCACTCACCTGTAGTCAATATCTCACATGAATTACAGCTTTCGACGACTATCCCGAATTCCCAAACTCTTTAAAATAGGCATCGCAAGGACGTAAACCATGACAGGCGTTGTGGTTACAGGAATCGGTATTTCAGGATGAAATCCATAATAAGGACTCTGAAAGGATAAGGCAGTGATGCCGATAGGATCGGGAGGATCCTTGACCCTCGCAGGACGCACAGGGAGCTCGCACGATGCAGCTCCCTTTTTTATTGATTAAATTCAAAATTTTATATTTATATCCTTCTATAAACCTACCAACGTTTCTAGCTAAATTCCTTGTCTTTAATTTTCTGCTGTGTAGCCGTTTGTTTTATAATGAGTTCATATTTTAAGTTGGATCAGGATCATGGTAGGAAAATATAGATTACCAATATTTGCCACAAGTCTGTGCGATGGTGCGATTCGCTCATGAACGAATTACAGCGACAAAGCTATTTATCAGCTTTAGGCGTGGATACTTACATGCCGCGCTGGCATTTACCATTTGCGCCTGCTTCCGTTGTTTGCGACTTATCTGAGGTTGTAAATGATGCACCTTTGCAAGAAACTCCTGCTATAAAAGCTGAATCAAATTTTGCACCAATTCAACTAGCCCAATCCGTAGCACCTGTAAACGAAAAGTCACCTGTTAGCCATTTGATGGGCGACATGCTTGATGCTAAAAAATCAGCTAAACCTGCATTAAACCCCATTAGCGCAGCGGACATTTTGGCGCAGTTAGATGCTAAGCCAATTGTAATTGAAGCATTCAGTTTAAGTATTTGGCGCCCAATTAAAGGCGTTATGATTGTTGATTCTCGCAATACCAAATTGGCATTACCTACAGAGCTATTGCTGAATAATATTCTGCGTTCTGTATTTTCGGATCAGGCTTTGAAGCCACAAGAAGAAGTTCTGCGTTGGCCGATGATTGAGAATAGTTTTGCTAAACGTACCATTAATGATGCTCGTATAGAGTTGCAAACTTGGCTATCGGTACAACACGAAATTCGCCCGCTGCGTTATCTTTGGTTGATGGGCACTAATGCAGCATCTTATTTGCTTCCAGAAAATGCCACCTATAGTCAGTCTGTTTTTAATGGAGTAAATCTGGACGATTCGTCTATAAAGGCCTTAATCCTACCTAGCCTTAATGAATTATTACAAAAGCCTGCTTTTAAACGGCAACTATATTCTGCGCTACAACATTACCAATTAGTTACGAAATGAATCAATTTGAATCTCCTGTAATTCTCCATACTGTTATGGGGCTTGAGTTATCCCTGCAATTGCTAAAAGAGATAGATATCCCTGCTGTTATGGAGCTTGAACGTAGTGCGCATTCGCATCCGTGGAGACAATCCAGTTTTGAGGATTGTCTAACAGGGCGTTCACGCTGTTGGCTTGCAGAGACAAATAATAAGTTAGTGGGATATGTCGTCATTACGCATGGAGGTGGAGATGCTGAACTCTTAAATATTGCCGTATCGCCTAAGTTGCAACGGAAGGGAATTGGTTCTACCTTACTGCAACATGCGATTAGCTGTGTTATCGGTCATGCGGATATGCTGTTTTTGGAAGTGCGTATGTCAAATCGTAAAGCGATTGAGCTTTATTCCAAAGAGGGCTTCTTTGAGTTGGGTAACCGTAAGAACTATTATCCCACCCTTAATGGACATGAAGACGCTTTACTCATGGCTAGCCAATTATAAGTTTCTTCCCTTTACGCTTGAAATAAGCGTTTAATCCCCCATCCTTGAGTTGCCCAATTAATTACCTAAAAGTGGAGTTTGTATGTTGTACGACATTACCGTTACCCAATATAGCAAAATGCTAGACAACTTAAGCCGTATTTTAGATAAAGCTGCTCAATATGCTGAAGCTAAAAAATTCAATGTGGATGTACTGTTGAATTCTCGTTTGGCACCAGATCAATTTAACCTGATTCGTCAGGTTCAAATCACGTGTGATACGGCCAAATTTGGCGCGGCACGTATTTGTGGCAAAGAGGCGCCAAGTCACCCAGATACAGAAACGACACTCGCTGAACTACAAGCACGAATTAAGACTGTTCAAGATTATCTCGCAAGTTTCACCGCCCAGGATTTTGTGGGCGCGGAAGCAAGACATGTAAGTCAACCACGGTGGGAAGGTAAATATTTAAAGGGTAGCGAGTTCATACTCCAGCATTCACTCCCTAATATTTATTTTCACATAGCTACTGCATATTCCATTTTGCGTCATAACGGCGTAGATGTAGGCAAAAAAGACTTCTTAGGTAATATGCCTCTTAAATAAATAATTAAAAGTGTGATTTGTGTCTCATAAATTTGCCGATTTCATAAAGCCTGATACACTTGTTATTACGAAGTTAGTAATTCTCTCGTAATAATGAATTGATCTAACACAAGCTGTATTTTGTGAATATGGCTTGTGAATGAAAGTTAACAAACTCGGAATTTGTATGAAGATGACTGTATTGAAAGCTAAGGTTGCTGCTCTAATCGCGGGTTTACTATTAGCTGGCTCAGCCCATGCTAATTTGATTGTTAATGGCAGTTTTGAAGATAATCAAGTTGCCCCCGGTGGTTGGAGTTGGTTTTCCTCCACTAATGTTAATGGTTGGGAAGGTAGCAACATCGAAATTTGGAATAACTTGTTTGGTATTCCTGCGGTAGAAGGCTCGCAAATTGCTGAATTGAATGCGGATGGTGGTAACTCAGGTGCCTGGTCTATTTTCCAAAGTTTCTCGACTGTAGTTGGGCAAACTTACGATGTGGCTTTTAGCTACCGTGCGCGTGAAACATCGGATTTATTTCAGTTCACTTTGGCAAGTATTAATAATACTTTTATCAACAATGACACGTCTCAATGGAAGCTTTTTACCAATAGCTTTGTGGCAACCTCTACGTTAAGTACGTTGACATTTACGTCATTGAACTTAGGCACAATGGGTAATCTGCTTGATGATGTGAAGGTGACCACTCGCGCTAGTGTCCCTGAGCCAACGACTATTGCATTGTTTGCAATTGGTTTATTAAGCTTGGGGTTAATGAGAAGAAGATCCAAGATTCAATAATCAAGAGTTTAAGTAATTAAAAGATTCGATAATTAAAAAGCCCACGTAAAAGTGGGCTTTTTTTTTGGCTAATTTTCACTCACGATTTTGCCTATAGTAATAATAAATTGTTGCAGATTGAGTTGATTGTTTCTCGTCTAGAATATTTACCACCCCATTAAAACTTCTCAGTCTTCGCTGTTCGTTGTAGGTTAGTTTAATTTTACCTAACATTAAACGTAACAATGCATTGTCTATCTCAACAAGATAACAAAATGTTATTTCGCTCTCTTGATGCACACATTTTTCAGATGCTTGCTTGCTGACCCTGAGTGGTAAGGTTTTCAAATGCGGTATAGATGCAAAATTTACCGAGAGTGTTTTCCCTGCTTGTAACTGATTCCACTCCTCGCGAATATAGCTATCAAATCCTGCATCTATAACGTCCACTTGCGAAATGGGTAAAGTTATAGAATTTATTTTCTGCTGCTTGTTGGCTTGATACTGAAGTTTAATTTCTTGTTCAGCAATATCGGCCTGACGTAATTCGCCAAACCTAAAGTCTTTTTGAGTTATGGATGGTTTTTTTGCGTTATCAGTATATTGCAACGTTTTTTCTGCCAAAATTATAGTGTCTTTGACATAGCTAATCTTTAAGGATTTTGGTTGAGGTTGGCTGACCAATTCACAATAAAGTAATTCGCCAGCTGTATTTTTTGCTATGCCAAGCAAAATAGTATCTTCTAAGGGCATGCAGTCTTGGGGTGCTGGAGCAGACCATATGGCGGCGCTTAATAGTAAACTGGCAATCATAAAAGCTATCCTACAGCACGTTATTGCTTATGCTACTTTAGGCAGTTCACGTGCTTGGGGTTTTGCAAAAATATATTGCGCAGTGCTTATTACACGCTCAGTAAAACCACCTTCACAATAGCAAAGGTAAAAATCCCACATTCGGATAAATATATCATCGAAGCCTTGAGCTTTTACCGCTGTCATATTTGCAGAAAAAGCTGCGCGCCAATCGGCAAGTGTGCGTGCATAATCTTGAGTTATATCTTCTAACCCCACAATCTGCATATCGGTATCTTGTTGAATGTGCTGAGCTACAACGGTATTGGAGGGAAGGCAGCCGCCAGGAAAAATGTACTGCTGAATAAAGTCTGTATTCCTGCGAGCGTATTCAAACCGCTGATCCTGTATTGTTATCGCCTGTATCAGCATTAACCCATGAGGTTTTAGTAAGCTTGAACACTTTGAAAAATATTCGCGATAATATTCATGACCAACAGCTTCAATCATTTCGATGGATAGAATTTTGTCAAAAGTACCTTCAACTGCGCGATAATCTTGTAGCAGGATAGTAACGTTATTTTCCAGACCTTCGCGTTTCACCCACTTCGTAGCGTAAGCAAATTGCTCCTGGGATATAGTTACGCTCGTCACTTTACAACCAGTATGTTTGGCAGCATAAATTGCCATTCCCCCCCAGCCTGTGCCAATTTCTAATAAGTGATCTCTAGTTGATAATTGTAATCTCTGGCAAATGTGTGCCATTTTATTAAGGGATGCTTCTTCTAAGGTTGAAGTTGGCAGTGGATAAATTGCTGCTGAGTAAAGCATGGTTTTATCTAGAAACAAGCTAAAAAAATCATTACCTAAATCGTAGTGCGCAGAAATGTTCTCACGTGCTTTAGTAATGCTATTAGGCCGCAAGCGATGCGTAATGCGACATGCAAGATTAAATAAGGCGCTCCATTTAGAGTCTAATTGTTGAAGCATAGGCATGTTAGTGGCCATTAATCGAATGACCTGCACAAGATCGGGCGACCACCATGTTTTCAGCATATAAGCTTCACCTGCGCCAATAGATCCACCAAAGAGTACTTGGCGATAAAACGCAGAATGATTTACGGAAATATGGGCTATCAGCTGGGTAGATTCTTGTGCTTCACCAAAGCTATAAACATCACCATTCTCCTCCAGTGTCAAGTGACCTCGTTGAAGCTTTTTTAAAATGTTGAACAAGGTTTTACGCGCAAAATTATCCAGCCAGTGTTGCTCACAATGGGAAGATAGTTTTTTATCAATAAGGCTAATGGATTTCATAGTTTAGTGTCCTCTTGAATCTGCGCGGTCATCTTTATTGTGGGTTTCTTTAGTGGTAACGGAATTTAGTGTTGGTTTAGGGTGATCAAATAACGGAGTGCCTTTCCACCATAGTTTTAACGCTTGCCAGTAAATAGCACCGATAACTTTTACGGTCATCCAAGGGAATCGGATTAAAATTTTATTCAAGCTGTTAGTAGTAATCTCTTCTCGTGCAAGTGCCATAGTTGCATCCATAATTTTTTGATTGCCTTGCCAGTTTTCCAAGTGCAGTGCAAGTGTTTCGCTGGGTGTTGTAGATTGCCAGCGATAGTTCATCGTAATAGGATTGAACGGGGAGACATGAAATTCTTTGGTAAATTCTACGTGCTGTTTATGGGAAAAATCTGCACCAGTTAAAACATAAGCGTGGCGTTCATTCCATGGTGTGTTGTGCACCTCTGCCAATATGGCAATAAGTTTTTCACCTGAATCATTAAAACAATAATAGGTGCTAATGGGATTCATGCTGACACCCCAATAGCGTAAATTAACGAGCATACGAATAGGGCCGGTGGGTCGCATCCCCAGTTTGGAGGCCACGGTAGTGCGAACCGATTCATCAATTGCGGGTAGCTGGTTTTTCTGCAGGTGATTTTTTGAAATATTTTCGATAGAGTTTTTGTCGATGTGAAAATCAGTTCGTTTAAATTGTGCGGGCGCTAAATTTTTTAGCGACCAAAACCTACTGAGGGAAAATACTTCTTCTACTTCACGCGTATCTAAATACATCATAAACACATCGTATTCAAATGTATGTTGTTTGGGCGAGAAGCGTCTGTGACGCACTTTCCCGGTGTAAATCGCGCTGGCAAATGGTGCTGGCATTAAGTATTCGCCCCCAGTGCTTTTACAACACGCAATGCGCTATTAACACCATCCTCATGAAAGCCATTAAACCAATAAGCGCCACAAAACCATGTACGCTTAACGCCATTGATATTTTGCCATTTTTCTTGAGCACTTATAGCCGCTTGATTGAATACAGGATGCTCATATTCATATCGCCCTAGTATTTTAACAGCGTCAATTTTATGAGTCGCATTCAGGGTCACACAAAATTCCACATCGCTTTTTATGGACTGTAAAATATTCATGGAGTAAGTCAAAATGGGCTGCTGCTGAGTGTCCGCTTGCAACAAATAATTCCAACTTGACCACGTGGATTTTCGGCGCGGCAAAAGGCCAGTATCTGTGTGCATGACAACGTCATTTTTCCGATAGTTGAAAGCACTTAAAATAGCCTGCTCTCCCAATGTGGGGTCGCTCAGCATGGCGAGTGCTTGAACAGAGTGGCAAGCTATTACAACATCATCATAAAAATCACTGCCAGAGGCGGTCATTATTTCCACCTTGGCATCATGGCGTATTATCTTGATTACCGCGCTGTTGAGTTTGATTTTGGTTTCAAAGGATTTAATAAGCGGGGCGATATAAGCGCTTGAACCGCCTTTAATAACTCGCCATTGCGGGCGATTCACAACGTTTAACAAGCCGTGGTTTTTAAAAAAGCGAATAAAGAACTGTAGCGGAAAATCGAGCATATCGTCTTGTGTTGCAGACCAAATAGCAGATCCCATAGGGATTAAATAGCGCTCGCTGAATACGGCGGAATATTTTTTTCTGGCCAAATAATGCCCAAGGCTTTCATTGGGCTCAAGATTGCCTGCTTCAAAATCTGCAACAGCCTCTTTATTAAAACGAACTATGTCGTGCAGCATTTTCCAGTGAAGAAGGGAAAATACATTTCGTTTTTGTGCGAATAGTGTGGCTAGGTTGGTGCCCGCATATTCAAAGTTGGTGGAAGGATTAAAAACACTGAAGCCCATATCAGTTGGTTGTGAATCTACCCCAAGCTCATTTAACAGTTTAATGAAGTTAGGGTAAGTCCAATCGTTAAAGACGATAAAGCCTGTATCAATTAAGTAATTTTTATCATTTACGTTAATTGCTTTGGTTGCGGTGTGGCCGCCCAAGCGTGAGTCTGCCTCGTAAAGACAAATATCATGTTGCTTGTTGAGATAATAGGCTGCAGTTAAACCAGAAATACCGCTACCAATAATTGCAATTTTTTTCACGTACGAAAAGCCTCTTTTTATTGATTACCATTGGTGGATTCGAGTGAGTTTGGGCGCAACCCATTTGCACCACGCACTAAATAAAAAGCCTGATATGCGTAAAGGCAGGCTGAGACGCAATGGAAAATCTATAAGAAATTTTCGCTGGCCAAGGGCTTTTATAATGCGCTGCGCTGCATGCTCAGGCGTCATCATAAACGGCATATTGAAATCGTTTTGTTTAACAAGGTTTGTTGCAATAAAACCTGGGCGAATTAAACTGAGATCTAAATTAATTTTGGATAAGTCGGCACGCAGCGATTGCATAAAGTAGTTAAGTGCTGCTTTGGATGAGCCATAAGCCTCTGCCCGAGGGAATCCCACACAGCTTGATAGGCTGCTGACGGCAACAAAATGTGGGCGCGTCTGAGCTTTTTTTAACAACGGTAGGGCGATATTTAAAATGCGCACAACGCCTAAAAAATTAATGTCAAATGTGCGTTCATACAGGTCGGGATTAAAGTGCAAATTATCTTCATACTCACAAATTCCTGCGGCGCAAATCACCATATCGACATAATCGGTAATTTCGCGGATTTGTTCGGCTGTGTTTTTTAAATCTATATTATGGCTAACATCAAGCGGTAATGATTTCATTTTCCCAGGGTATTGTTTTACTAAATCCGCTAAGAGCTGCTGTGATCGCGCACTTACAATCACGAAATTTCCTGCATTTGCCAATTCAATCGCCAAGGCTCTGCCTAACCCAGAACTTGCACCCGTAATCCAAATGCAACGACCCGAAATAGCTTTCATTACACTTGTTCCGCAATGCGCGCATTAAGTTTTTTAACGGCCCAACCCAGAATGGGTAAATGTTGGTAAATCATTGCACCCATGTCGTAAAAATCTTCGTGATAAATAATCTGTGCATTAAATTTAATGAGTGTGCCGCCGTTCAATGTGAGTGATTTTCCATTTGCCAGGCGTGAGTGTGCGTAATGCATTTTCCATTGGAAAAAAGCTTGATCATGGCTAATCACTTCATTCATAAACTCAAATTCATATTGCGTGCCTTTTTTGCAAAAGCTTGCGAAATAATCGGTTAGTGCAGTTAAGCCTTTGAGTTGATGAATGGGGTCTTTAAAGGTAATGGCGGGGTGGTAAAATCTAGGCAATTGGGCAGGCGTTTCACTGTTAAAGATTTTATAAAACTGCTTAAATTCTTCGATATTAAGCGCGTTTTTTGACGGAGAGTTTGCCGGTTGTGTATTCATGGTTATGCCTGCTATGACTAATCGCTGCAAAAATGTATGTGTGGTTCTACGCCAATAGGATGCAATTGGATCATGAATCTACAGTACCAAAAGATTCTTGCGGATTTTGAGAGGGTATGATGATCCAACTCGAATTTACCGGCGTAAAATCGCCGATAACTTACCAAATGGATGATTTAACTGAGATAACATCATGTCAATTTCCCAGGTTGGGTCAAATATTCACCAGCGTGAAGATACTTGGAGTCGTTTGCTGGAGCAGGTGGGGCAGGCACGTAATGAGCAGGCTTTTGCCAAGATCTTTGCGCATTTTGCGCCACTTATAAAAGGCTTCTGTCTCGGTAACCTCAACTCTAACTTTCCTGCGGATGCTGCCGAAGAGGTAGTACAGGAAGTCATGTTTAAGGTTTGGCAGAAATCACCAAGTTACGACGCCACCAAGGCGGCAGCTTCTACTTGGATTTATACCGTAATGCGCAACTGTCGGATTGATTTAATGCGCCGTCACAAGCGAACTCCAACAGATAAAGATGGAATCGACATCGACGATATTTGGGATGAAGCGGATGACGATCAAGCCTTTGTGTATTTGCAGCAGTCGAGCAATGAGGCGCTAATTGATCGTTCCTTCACGCAGCTTCCACCCGAACAGCGGCAAGTGCTAACGCAGGTTTATATGCAAGGTAAAACTCATCAGCAAATCTCCGATGAAACCGGCTTGCCGTTGGGCACAGTAAAATCTCGTGTACGAATTGGTTTAAAGAAAATGCAAACATTGATTGTTGGTTCAGAAAAAGTAGCAGAAAAAAATCGGGAGAATTGGCTATGATCACCCATCACCCGGATGACAATTTATTAACAGAATACGCGAGTGGCAGCCTTGCAAAAGCGTTGGGTTTAATTGTTTGCGCGCATTTGCAGACATGCCCACATTGCCGCAAACGCGTTGAGGATCTTAATAAACTCGGTGCTGCCATTTTAAATCACAGTGTTGCAGAAGCTGTTCAGCCAGAGACTTTTGAGCAGCTGATGACGCGAATTCGCAATCAAAAAACAGATAACGCTATTAGCGATAATATTCCAACACCTGCAGAGCTACATCCCACCTATGCGAATGACCCGCTCTTAAAGCACGTGCCAAAAATCGTTGAAAAACTGTTGCCCCGCGATGGTAAATTAAAGTGGGAGAACGCCTCAGGAAAACTGAAAACGGTACGTTTGAAAACGGGCCAGCAGGATTACGAAGTAGCGCTACAGAGAATTAGCAGTGGTGGTAAGGTCGTTGAACATGATCACCGTGGTTTGGAAGTGACATTGGTATTGTGCGGTAGCTTTTCAGATGAAGATGGTATTTACAGCAAAGGCGATTTTTTAGTGCGCGCACCAGGCGAAATTCATCGCCCAACGGCAACGCAAAATCAGGATTGTTTATGCATATCCGTAGTGCAAGCCCCGGTAAAAGTGACGGGCATCCTGGGGAAACTCGTCAATCCGTTTTTGAGTTTTAGGCCTGCTTAAGTTAGGTGGATGATAGTAAAAAAGCCCGCACAGCAAACGCTCTGCGGGCTTTTTTTATACATAAGATTTATAGCGATTTAACATGAGCAACTTATAAAGTGTGACTACATATTCACCCAGGAATTCAGCGCGCGCATTTTAAACGAGTAATTTTCTAAGTGCAGAATCATTCCATCTTCCAAAATTTTATCAATCACTACGCCTGGCGCAAGCTGATCGTTAGCGTGTTTTATCTCGCCATTAATTTTTACGCTGCCACCGATATTATTGTAATTGTGCTCACTGTAATTAAGGCTGGGAATTTTCACTAACACTTGATTGGGTAAATCGTGCAAATCCGGCAAATTAGCAAATTGGCTTATAGACGTTGGAGTTGATAATGCCGGTTCTGCATTGCCATTACTGTTGTTAGGTGTAACTGCAATTGGTTCTACTGCGGGCGCTTGCGCTTGCGCTTCAGGTTCCGGAATCTGGGTATTAAGTTCGTAAAGGCTGGCGACATCCTCATCAGAAGTTTGTATTTCTTCCAGAGGATTTTCAGGGGTTGGCGCTGGCGCAATCGGTTGTGTATTAATAGTAGACTGAGATGCACTGGCAGTTTTAGGTGTTGATAGTTGTGGCGTAGCACTGGTTGTGGTGGTCACTTGCGTAGCCGTTACAGTAGAGCGTTGCCCAAGCCAATAAATAGCCACTAACAGCATTGCAATACCAATAACAACGCCTGCAATAACCGCTATGGAGACGGTGCGAGTGTTGTGATCGCCAGCCTGCCCATGATTGCTATGAATACTGGGGTTCGCTTCATTGCGCTTGCGCTCTTGGTCAGCTTTATTGAGTGCATCAAGGAGTAGGGACATGTTGGCTCGGTTCTTTTTTGTTCGGTTCTATTTTATTTGGTTCTGTTCTATTCGGCTCTTTTGGGTGCGACTCTTTAATATCGCTGACCAGTGTTTTATCGGTACCGAGAACTTCATTCAGTTTCATGAGTGTTTGTTCGTTGATATTACCATCGACATTTATATTTTTTGTGCGCTGGAAAATTTTGATGCGCTCGTGCAGCGCAAGGCTAAATAAATCGTCAGACAGCGGTTCTCTTTGCTTATCAATTTTTGCAAATTGCAGAGCAAGCCATGCAACGGTTGGGCTGCTATCGCCCAGAAATAAAGTTTCAGTAAACCCAGGTGGTTTTTTCCACACATAGATTACTTCGCCTGTCCAATCTTGCCCAATTTTGGCGAGTGGAATACTGAGTTGTTGCTGTTGTTCGTTGATGATGAATGCAGTTTCTGCGTTTAAACCAATCAATATTAAATAGGTAGAGAATTTATCGGGCGTCGTCATCACTAAAATAACCGGGCGATTCAAGTCAGTGATATCAGTCCATGAATTGAGTTTTAGCTTTGCACACTGTTGGCTTGCCTGAAGGTTCTGCCCGCAGGGGCGGGTTTCTGGTGCGAGCGGAATAGTTAAGTAAGTGAAGAGTGCGTCTTCCGCATCGTGATAATTTCGAATCACATAGCTGGCGGTAGAACTGCTACTTGAAGAAGACACCGCACTGGTAGAGCTGCTGGAGCTTTGTTGCGCAGCTATTTTTTGTAGCTCATGTTGATCATTAATGTGCGCGAAATAGAAGGCTGCAGCAATTGCAACTAAACACAAACCAATAAATGCAATTTTTGCGTATAAATCACGTTGGGCAGCTTGGGTTTGCTCAAGGCCGCCAATCACTTCTTTACGCGCAGCATTGAAAATGACGTTATCAATACGCTGTTTATTACTGCCATAAGCGCCCATTAAACAGCGCTCGCAAATCACATTAATCAAACGGGGAATGCCGCCCGTAAAAGCGTGGATGCGTTTGATAATCGCGTAGCTAAAAGGGCTGCGACCTTCGGGTAAGCCAGCCACTTTTAAGCGATGTCGAATATAGGCTTGAGTTTCCGTTAGGGTTAAGGGTGTCAGGTGAAAACGCGCAGTAATGCGTTGTGCTAACTGTCGTAATTCGGGTTTGGCGAGCAGTGTTTTTAATTCTGGCTGGCCTACCAGAATGATATGCAGCAATTTTTGCGTGGTAGTTTCTAAATTGGTTAGCAAGCGTACTTGCTCTAATGTTTGCGCCGATAATAATTGCGCTTCATCAATCAATAAAATGGTGTTGCGCCCATTGGTATGGTTACGCAATAAAAAGCGATGCAGGGCATCGGTAAGATCTTTTACGGTAGGTTCATCTTTTACATAAGATGCGCCTAACTCTTCGCAAATGGTGGTGAGCAACTCCGTCACATTGGACATGGGGTTCATCACCAAAGCGATGTCGGTATTCTCCGGCATTTGCTCCAGTAAGCAGCGAATAATAGTCGTCTTGCCAGTGCCAACTTCACCGGTAAGCATGACAAAGCCGCCGCCTGCAACACCGTACAATAAATGAGCCAGGGCTTCTTTATGCTGTTGGCTCATGTACAGGTAGCGCGGGTTAACGGCTATAGAGAATGCAGATTCGTTTAGGCCAAAAAAAGTGTGATACATAGGGCTTTTCTAGCAATCGATGTTCTTTATATGGGTTGGTTGAGTGTGCAGATGATAACGGGAAATGCAGCGGTTGTGTTTTAAAAAACAGATCAGCGCTGGCTGGGCGATGCATTTTAGGTAGAATTGCCCCTATATTCGTTCTGGCGACATAATTTGTTCTGGCGATATAGTTCCGCCTCATTTACGGGCGATTGAATTTTGGGGGGTGCCGCAATGCAGTTTTTAGATAGTCATTGCCATTTTGATTTTGCGGTATTTGATTCAGACCGCGAGCTAATATGGCGCGACTGCAATGCATTGGGGCTTGTGCAGTTGATCATTCCCGGTGTGGCGCCTGAGCAATGGTTAACAGCCGCTAGCATTGCTCAACAGCACCAAGGTATTTATTTTGGCGTGGGGCTTCACCCTTGGTGGGTTAAGGAGCCTCAGGATTTAACGCAATCTCTGCAGTTAATCCGCCATGAGTTGCACTCAAATATGCTTAAGGCAAAATGCGTTGCTGTGGGTGAGTGCGGGTTGGATGCCGCGATAGAAACCCCTATGGCGTTACAGCAACAGGTTTTGGATATTCATTTACAAATAGCCCAACAAACAGTCACCCCTTTAATTATTCACTGCCGCAAAGCGCACAACGAATTGCTCGTACAATTAAAGCGTTATGATTTGCCCGCTGGGGGTGTAATTCACGGTTTTAGTGGCAGTTATGAATTAGCTGCCAGTTATTGGGCGATGGGTTTCCGTTTGGGAATCGGCGGTACTATTACCTATGAGCGCGCCAATAAAACTCGCCAAGCTGTAAAGCAATTACCGCTGGAAGCTATATTGTTAGAAACTGATGCGCCGGATATGCCGCTCATTGGCAAGCAGGGCGAGCGTAATAGCCCAATTCATCTTGTGGAGATTGCGAAAGTCCTTGCTGATTTACGCGGTGAATCTCTAGATACCATTGCCGCACAAACCACGTTAAATGCCCATACACTTTTTAAGATTAAGCCTTGATGTTCACGCCCGACGATTTATCTTCCGCTTCTCTGCCAGAGTTAATGGCCACCCAAAACTGGCAATCGCAGTATCGCCTTATTACGCAATGGGGAAAATTAATTCAGCACAAACCCGAGCTACGTATTGCTGAAAACATGGTGAGAGGTTGTGAGGTGTCTGCATGGTTGTCGCATACAGCGCAGGGCGGTGTACATTATTTTGCATTTGATAGCGATAGCCGCGTGATTAATGGTTTGGCGGTTTTATTGTTGGTGCAGGTGAATGATAAATCGACAGCAGAAATTCGTGCGATTGATTTCACCCAGCTATTAACAGAGATAGCATTAGAAAAACATTTAACGCCTTCGCGCAACAATGGGCTGCGTGCGCTTATTATGAAAATCCAAGAGTTTCTGGCGGTAAGATAAATTATTTTTAGATAGGATTAAATTCATATGGGAGTCGTCATCCTCGCGCAGCGGGGATCCAGCTGTTAAAAATTACAATCAAAAACTGGATCCCCGCTGCGCGAGGATGACGACTCCCTTCTATATGTTGTTAGTGTGTTTTTCTAAATAACGCTCAATCGCCTTAGTCGCCGCTACAAACCCAAAGGTGCCGGTCACCATCACGCTTGAGCCAAAACCGCCTGCGCAATCTAATTTAACGCCTGCTTCTAAAAATTGTTTATCCATACACACACTGCCATCGGGTTTGGGGTAAACCATTTGTTCAGTAGAGAAAACCGCATCGACCCGGAATTTCCGATTTTTATCGCGCGAAAAATTAAAGTGGCGATAAAGTTGGGTGCGAATTTTTACCAGCATGGGGTCACTTTCTGTGCGGCCTAAATCGGCAACGCGTACTTGCTGCGGGTCGCGTTTACCACCCGACGAACCCACGGTAATTAACCGCACTTTAATGGCAAGACAATATGCAACCAATCGCGCTTTTATATGTGCGGCATCCATTGCATCAATCACTACGTGATGTTGTTTGCCAATGAACGAGCCCATATTGTCGTGGTCAATAAAATCGTCAATCGAATGAATAATAATGTCGGGATTGATGTCTTTTAAACGTTCAGTAATCACCGTATTTTTTGAACGCCCAAGGTTGGATTTAAGGGCGTGGGATTGACGGTTGGTATTGGTAACGCACACATCATCCAATTCGATAAGAGTGAGTTCGCCCACGCCAGATCGCGCTAGTGCCTCTGCAGCCCAGGTTCCCACACCGCCTAAACCGATGACTACAAAGTGTGCTTTATGCAGCGCGATTAATGCATCCTGACCATAGAGGCGGGCGATGCCGCCAAAGCGCTGCAGATAGTCGGCGGATAGTGGGTTATGAATGTCGGTAGCCATTGCAGTAATCGTTAGTGGGTTTGGGGGTGTGTATTATGAAGATTTTAAATGAAGTCTCAAGAATACTTTTAGCAGTAGCTGCGGCACCCCATGGGCGACTCAAGCGCAAAAACTCATTCGTAGCGCCTTGATGCTTTTTTACATTAAAGTTTTAGGATAGCCAGAGCCTTGCTGATAGAGTGCTTATCACTATAAGCGGGTCAGGCACGCAATTTAGAACCTATTGAATTCAGTAGCACGCGTCAGCCATACACTTGAAACATAACGCGCTTAACGACATTTTTAATCAAGTTAACTTCCGAGGGAATCATCGTGATGAAAAACAGCAAATTTATTTTATGCCTTAGCCTTGCGTTTTCGGCGTCGCTATTAAGTGCTACTTCGGTTAGTGCTAAATCTCTTGAGGTAAACACACAAACGGGCAAGGTTAAGGTTAAATCTATTGCTACCGGCCTGAAAAACCCTTGGGGTTTGGCAATGTTGCCCGATGGTTCCTTTTTGGTAACCGAGCGTGAAGGCAACTTACGCAGAGTGCAGGCTAATGGAACAGTAGGGGAGCCTATTAGCGGCTTACCTAAAATTATAAGTCAGGGGCAAGGCGGGCTTTTGGATGTTGTCTTGGCGCCTGATTTCGCCACCAGCAAAAAAATCTATTTCAGCTATTCCGAGCCCGCCGAGAAGGGCGGCGCAAATAGTACGGCGGTCAGCTTTGCAACTTTAAATGGCAATAGTCTGGATAAAGTTACCCGCGTTTTTAGCCAGCAACCCAAAGTTGATAGCAGCGCGCATTTTGGTTCACGTTTGGTGTGGGCGCCGGATGGCACTTTATTTATCACCTTGGGCGACCGCTACTCCAAAAAAGAGGATGCGCAAACCTTGGATAATCATCACGGCAAAGTGGTGCGCATTAATGCCGATGGCAGCGTGCCCAAGAATAATCCTTTTGTAACAACCGCAGGTGCGCTCCCAGAGATTTGGTCTTTCGGACACCGTAATTTGCAGGGCGCTGCGATTAACCCGCTCACCAAACAACTGTGGACGGGCGAGCATGGCCCTCAAGGTGGCGATGAACTCAATCTTGATCAAGCCGGTAAAAATTATGGCTGGCCTGTTGTCACCTACGGTGAAAATTATGGCGGTGGAAAAATTGGCGAAGGCACACAAAAAGCCGGCATGGAACAACCGCTAAAATATTGGGTGCCTTCCATTGCGACCGCAGGTTTTATTTTTTACACGGGCGATAAATTTCCCGCGTGGAAAAACAATATTTTGTTAACCAGTTTGGTGGGGAAAACTCTGGTGCGATTAAGTTTGGATGGCACTAAAGTGGTAGGTGAAGAACGGTTATTAAATAAAGAGCTGAATGAGCGCTTGCGTCATGTGGTGCAGGGTTCAGATGGTTTGGTTTATTTTATTAGCGATGAATCCAAAGGCAGTATTTATCAGCTTGCTCCTTAATAATTACCTATTGCCTTAAACCGGGCTAGGCTAACCAGGCGTTTCAAACAAAACGAGCACACCAGTAATGCGGTTGTGCTCGTTTTATTATCAGGGTTTAGGTCACATTAAGCGGAAGTTTAAGCGTGAAGGTGGAGCCTTCGCCCACCGTGCTTTCAACGGTTAATGAACCTTTGTGGGCTTCTGCTAATTGACGGGCAATATACAAGCCCATACCCAAGCCTTCGTGGGCCTTTTTGGTGTTGCCTCGCTCAAACTTTTCAAAAATGCGCTCTTGCTGGGTGGCCTCAATTCCTTGCCCATGATCGCGAATGTTAAGTTCTGCTGTTATGCCATCGGTACTTAAGATGACCATTACTGGCTTGCCATCGCCGTACCGTAACGCATTGGTGAGTAAGTTAGTGATGATTTGTTCGATGCGAAATTCATCCCAAACGCCAATCACATCTGCCGGTACATCCAGAATAAATGAACTGCCTGATGCGTCGGTTTGATGCGCTATATCGGCAATAATATTTTGTATGAGATTCGAGAGATTGGTTTCAATTGGTACAATAGAAAGTTTGCCATTATCAATCCGCGATACATCATTCATATCGTTAATTAAGCGAATCATACTTTCAATTTGGCGTGTATCCCGCGTTACCATCGCCTGAAGTTTTTTAGCATCAAAAACGCTGATGTTGCCTTTATCCAATAGCATTTGGCGCATTTGGCTCTCTACATAAAGCGTGTTAAGCGGGTTGCGGAGTTCGTGTGCCACCAGCGACATAAATTCATCGCGCATGGTGAGTGCTCGCTCTAGCTGTGCTTGTGTTGCACGCAACTCCTGGCGGCTTTGCTCCAGAGCTTCAACTTGTTGCTTTACTTGCAGCCGTTGCTGATACAGCGAAACAAATACGCAGACTTTACTTTTTACTGCGGAAATATCTAACGGCTTATGCAAAAAATCGACCGCGCCGGTTTCGTAACCACGGAAAGCGTAGTTCAACTCTTTGCCGCTGGCGCTCACAAAAACGATAGGAATGTGGCGGGTTTTTTCGGTGCCACGCATTAGCTCGGCAAGCTCAAAACCGTTCATCTCCGGCATCATGACATCCAGAATGGCGAGCGCAAATTCGTGCTCTAGCAATAGTTCTAACGCCGCTTCGCCTGAGGTGGCTTTAAAGATTAAGCGATCTTCCGTTTCAATAACCTTTTCCAGTGCCTGCAAATTCTCGGGTAAATCATCAACGATCAGTAGTTTGGTTTTATGTTGGTTGGTCATTTACAGTTCTCCAAACTCATCAGTAGTGCGTGTATGTCGTTTAAGGAAAGAATCATATCGGGTTCCCTGAGGTTAATTGCTGCTTGTGGCATAAGAGGAATTTCGGCCTCACTAGGGTCTTGAACTATGGTTAAACCGCCTGCCGCTTTAATGCAAGCTATGCCTTGAGCGCCATCGTGATTGGCTCCCGTTAATAAAAAACCTGCCAACCCTTGGCCATACGCATCGGCTGCAGATTGCATTAACACATCAATAGCCGGGCGAGCAAAACTTACGGGCTCTTCGCAACTTAACGAAAAACTAAAGTCGCGCTCTATGGATAAGTGATATCCCGTGCCTGCAAAATAAATAGTGCCGGCTTTTATGCGTTCTTTATCTTGCGCTTCGCGTACGGGCAGCGCGCAATGGTATTGAAAAACATCAATCAACTTGCTGTCCCGATGATGCGGTAAGTGCAAGACAATAATAATGGGCAAACTATACGTTGGCGGTAGCGGCGACAGTATGTTTAATAATGCCCTGATACCCCCAGCCGATGTGCCGATAACAACGGCGTTAATCTTGTGCTCATGTTCGTTGAACCTAGCCATGCGCAGCCTGCTTACAGCTTGCGGTAAAGCCGTTGTGGCTTTACTAAGGCTTCAAAATGATTGGCATAGCCAGAGAAATCGATACTTTCTTTGCTACCCAAACCAAGAAACCCGCGATGACACAGTGACTCGTGAAATAGCCCCAGCGCTCGCTCTTGTAGCGCTTGATTAAAATAAATCATGACATTGCGGCAGCACACCAAATGGGTTTCTGCAAACACACTATCCGTCGCCAAACTATGATCTGCGAAGCTCACGTTTTCGCACAATGAACGGTCAAACAGCGCGCTATCGTAAGCGGCGGTGTAGTAATCTGAAAATGACGATTTACCGCCCGCTTGCTGATAGCTTGTAGTGTAGGCGCGCACTTTTTCCAGCGAAAAAATTCCTTTGCGCGCTTTCTCCAAGGATTGCGGGTTGATGTCGGTGGCGTAAATAATGCTTCGTTCCAGCAGCCCTTCTTCGCGCAACAGAATGGCCATTGAATAAAGTTCTTCGCCGGTGCTGCAACCGGCAATCCATATTTTTAGCGATGGATAAGTTTTAAGAAACGGCACAACTTGTTCGCGTAGGGCGAGAAAATAAAGCGGGTCGCGAAACATTTCTGTGGTGGGCACAGTCATGTATTGCAACAACGCATAAAAAGCATCTGCATTGTGAAGAATGCGCGCTTGTAATTCAGAAATGGAACTGCAACCGAGCTGGTTTATCGCATGCAGTACGCGACGTTTTACCGAAGCGCCTGCATAGTTGCGAAAATCGTAGCTGTATTTTATGTAGATGGCTTGAATCAGTAACTGCAATTCAATATCCACACTGCTTTCATTAATCATTAAAACGTTCCATGGTCGGCATCCACACGCGCAACAGCGAATAGAGCCGGTCAATATCAATGGGCTTGGCCAAGTAATCAGAAGCGCCGGCTTTGAGGCATTGTTCTTGATCGTCTTTCATGGCTTTGGCGGTAATAGAAATAATTGGCAAGCGTTGGAAGCGTGCGTCTTCACGAATCTGGCGGGTTGCTTCCAGCCCATCCATGACCGGCATCATCACATCCATCAGCACTAAATCTATATCCGGAATGTCATTCAGTTTGTTAATTGCTTCAAGGCCATTGCGCGCAACTTCTACCACCGCACCTTTTTGTTCGAGTGCGCCGGTAAGTGCAAAAATATTGCGCATGTCATCGTCTACCAGCAAGATTCTGCGCCCTTCAAGTGCGCGGTCGCGGCTGCGGACAGTTTTAAGCATGGTTTGCCGCTCGCTGGATAATTGCGATTCCACTTTGTGTAAGAACAAGGTGACTTCATCCAGCAAACGTTCGGGCGAGCGAGCGCCTTTGATGATGATTGAGCGTGAATATTTGAGTAAGTTGCTCTCTTCATCGCGCGTTAAATTACGGCCGGTATAAACAATTACCGGTGGGAAGCTGCAAATTTCCTCGCTCGACATGCGCTGTAAAAGTTCATGACCTTGCATATCCGGTAATTTCAGGTCGATGATCATGCAATCAAAAATGGTGTTGTGCAGCAGCTTGATGGCTTCTTCACCCGATTCTACGGCGGTGATGTCGATGTCGTCATCGCCAATTAATTGCACCACACTTTCGCGTTGGCGTGCGTCGTCCTCTACTAATAAAACGCGTTTCAATTTCTGTGAGAGTTTATCTTCCAACTTCTCAAATACTTGCTTTAAGCGCTCATAGGTTGTGGGCTTAATGGCATAACCTATGGCGCCCATTTGTAAGGCTGCTTCACTGCGATCATCGGCAGAGACAATGTGCACTGGAATATGGCGGGTAAATGGGTTGGATTTCAGTTTTTGCAATACCGCAATTCCCCCAACATCCGGCAGCCCTAAATCCAGCAAAATAGCATCGGGCATGAAATCATTGGCTAGCTCTAAACCCTCTGCCGCGCTATGAGCGACCAAACAACGATACTGCAATTCATGAGCGAGTTTATAGAGGATGTTGGCGAACTCAGGTTCGTCTTCAATAACCAGAACCGTTCGCGTTTTATTTGGGTCGTCGGTTTTTCGGTCATCTGCAAACGATGGAATTTGTAGCGTCGCTGCTGCGGGTTTAGCTGCCGGTTGCGGTTGTAGTTTTAATGGCGCTGGCGCAAAAGCGGGCGTCACAGTCTCATTAGTTGGCATTTCAACGGGTAGCATTAGCGTAAATACGCTGCCTACATTGGGTGTACTTTTTACGTTTATAGAGCCGCCCAGCAATGCAGCAAGGTCACGGGAAATAGATAGCCCAAGCCCCGTGCCACCAAACCTGCGGCTAATGCTGCCATCCGCTTGCTGGAATGCTTCAAAAATAATGGATTGCTGGTCTTGCGCGATACCTATCCCTGAATCGCTAACCGAGAAAGCAATAACGCCCTTGCCACCATTACTTACCGATAATTGAATCTTGCCTGCATCGGTAAACTTGATCGCGTTTGACAGCAAGTTTTTCAAAATCTGTTCAATACGTTGGTGGTCAGTAAAAATGGTATCTGGTACATCGGGCGCTATATCAGCCTTAAATTCGAGCTGTTTGTTCGCCGCTAAAGGCTCAAACGTCATACGCAGCGAAGTTAGAACACGTTGTAACGGAATGTGCTCCGGTACAAGTTCAAGTTTGCCCGCTTCTACTTTAGAGATATCCAAAATGTCGTTAATAAGATCGAGCAAATCATTACCCGCAGAATAAATGCTTTGCGCAAACTGAATTTGTTCTTCATTTAAATTACCTTTCGAATTTTCAGCCAGCAACTTAGCCAAAATCATAGAGCTATTAAGCGGTGTGCGCAGCTCGTGCGACATATTGGCGAGGAATTCAGATTTATATTTGCTGGCGCGCTGCAGCTCTTTCGCGCGCTCTTCAAGATCTGTTTGCGCACTATTTAAGGCGATATTTTTTTGATCCAGCAGCATCGCTTGGTCAATCAATTTTTCATTGGTTTGTTCCAGCTCGGCTTTCTGGTTTTCCAGTAATGCTTGAGATTCTTCCAGCACACGCGATTGTTCTTCAAGCTCTTCATTGGATGAACGCAATTCTTCCTGTTGCACCTGAAGCTCTTCGTTTAGCTGTTGCGTTTCTTCTAGCGCATCCTGCAAGCGCATGCGATACAGCGATGCCTCAAGATTGTCGCCAATATTGGAGGCCACCACGCTTAGGAATTCAAGATCGCGTGCTGAAGGCGCATGTAAAAAGCCAAGCTCCAAAACGCCGTTAACTTTGCCATTATTGTTGATGGGGAAGAGCACCAAATTTCTGGGGGTGCTGTTGCCTAAGCCGGAATTTATTTTGATGTAATTATCGGGAATATTATCCAGCTGAATCATGCGGTTTGAAAAAGCGACTTGCCCAACAAGGCTTTCTGTTCCTTCAAACGATTCTTCTACTTGATCTTGCTCTTTGCTGCCGCCGTAGTTGGCAATTCGCTTCAAGTTGCCGCTTTTCTCGCGCACGTATATAACCGCAACAGCAGCACTAAGGTACTCGGCTAAAAAATCTAAAATCGTGCGGCCCAACAAGGGCAGTGCGGTTTGGCCAATACTTTTTTCGGCTAGCTTTGCTTGCCCTGAACGCATCCAAGCTTGTTGCTCCAGCAGTGCTGCATGCTGCTGACGCTCTGCCAAACTTTTGCTGTAATTCGTAGAGAGTTTAATCAGTTCCCTGCGGCCCAAAATACTGAGCAGGCCAGTAAAGAAAGCGGTTACGAATAAATAGATGCCAACGGCAATCAGAGTGGTAAAGCGGGCGGTGTCATTGCGGTCATGCAACAGGCCTTTTTCAAGCTCCTGAAAGCCGTCTAGCTCCGCACGCATTTCATTAAATTCCATGATTCCGCGTTCAGTTACGGCGCGTTGGTAATCTTCATTATTTTTGCGCATAGCGATAACGGTTTGGGCATATTTCTCCCATTCGGTCATCATCGATTGAATCCGTTGTAAGCGTTCTACTTGTATCGGGTTATCAACAACTGCTTGCTTAAGGCTGATTATTTCTGCCGCTAATTTGGGTTTTGACAACCGATAGGATATGAGGAACTCATCTTTGCCGGTAATCAAATAACCACGCAGCCCGGATTGCATATCCACGGTAAGTTTTGCCACTTCATTGGATTTGCCAATCACAACTTCGGTATGTTCAACCCATTTAAGTGAGGCGAGTAAATAGTTAATCAGCACCACGAACAGTATCGCACTGGCAATACCGATCACGAGCGGGAGCATTATGTTTTTACCAAGGATGCGACGGAACTCTTTTTCGTCGACTGCAGCTGTGTTTGGCATGATGTTCCTTTGTAATTTTAAAAAAGTAGCTTAAAAAGGCCTGCTTAAAAAGCTAGGGCTAAAGGGTAATAAATTAAGTAGATGAATTAAAAAGCCAGATTAAAAGGCTAATAAAAGACTTATCGTTATTGGGTTGCCGCATGGTGCAGTAAACACATGATAATTGCAGCTCATTTGTGTTTTTATAAAGATAAATCAGCTCACAATCACCTAATTGATTGCTCACGCTCAATGACGTGTTTTTATAGGCGTTCTACCAGCATAAAAGTCAAAGGTTTAGCTTGGCAGCAAGCTCATCATTTATCTGTGGTTTACCGCACCGACCTTTTCTGGGTGCCCTGTTTTAGCTATAGGGCCTTGCGAAAGCTCAGTGCAGAAGATGAGCTGGAGGCGAAAAATAGGCGAAATATAAACGCTTGCCAAGCCCTTTTGATAAAGGCTTGGCAAATACGCATTATTTTTTTGCTGCGGGCTTAACAAACTTTAACGTCATACGATCACTTTCGCCAATAGCGGCGTATTTAGCGCGATCTTCATCTTTGTTGGCATACACCGGAGGCAAAGCCCAAACGCCACCTTTATGATCTGCAGTGTCTTTTGGGTTGGCGTTAATCTCAGATTTTTCTGCCAGTGTGAAACCGGCTTTTTGGGCGAGACCAATTACGTAAGATTCGTGTACATAGCCACTTTTGTGATTAGTGGGTTTGTTTGCCGGTAAGCGATGTTCCACTACGCCAAACACGCCACCCGGTTTTAACGAGTCATAAACCGCTTTAAACGCTGCAAGGACTTGTGCATCGCCGCCCGGTGCCCAGTTGTGAACATTGCGGAAGGTGAGCGCCAAATCCACAGTACCGGGTGCTGCAAAATTGTACTTATTGCCCGGCTCAAACACGCCTACTTGTACTTTATCGAATACGGCTGGGGTAGCATCCAGCTTTTGGCGAAACTTTGCCGCACCTTTACGAGCGTACTCACTAGTGGATTCCGGGTCGCCCCCTGCTGTAATCAATTTGCCTTGCTCACGTAAGTATGGCGCGAGAATTTCGGTATACCAACCGCCACCAGGCGATAGCTCAACCACAGTTGAGGTAGGTTTAATACCAAAGAAACTGAGCGTTTCCTTCGGGTGACGGGCGGCATCGCGGGCAACATTGTCAGCGCTGCGATGAGCCCCTGCGAGAGCGGCATTGAGCGCATCATCGGCGAGCGCGGGTAGGCTAAAACTACAGGCCAACAGGGTGCTGAGAAAGAAACGCTTCATAGTGTGTCCTTAAGGTTATTTGTGAGTGGTTGGTAGAGTGCATTGGCAATCTTGTCTGACCATAAAAAAAGCCAGCTGTTTTAACAACCGGCTTTTCATTTAATTACTCGATTGCCAACATTCTGATAACCCGTGCGTAGCGGTTGTTGTTCTGCAGTAATTAGGAAATTAGACGGCTAACTCTATGACAAGGATACTTAATATCAAGTGATACAAGAAATGCAGCAGAAGAATTTTAGACGGTAATATTGCGTAACCCAAAAAAAGCCCGAATTGCTATAAAAACCAGTTCGGGCTTTTTGTTACTTGAGTTTTGAATGTCGTCAACTAGGCTAAACACAGCGTTACTAATTTTCTGAGTCACTGTTCGGAAATTAGCCTATGAAAGTCTCTCATTCTTGAGGGGACATTAGGCTATGTAAATTAGGATCATTAGGATTTTTGAAATCGTATATGACGATTATTGGAGAAAACCATGTTGCAAGCTGCTTATAAAACAATTCATGTGATCAATAATCTGATGACTAGATATCGGAGTTATGGTGCCAAATTATTTTTAGGTGGTTTGGCGGTTTTGATATCTTTTAATGCCTATGCTGCGACTCCTTCTGATCAAAATTTTGATGCGCAGTCGCCTGGTTATCTGACGAATGCTGGCCACACTATCGCTGGTGCAACCTATACATTGGTGACGCCTGGTGGCGGAGCTGTTGTTGGATTGTATAGCGACCCTGTCGCGTTCAGTATTACTCCTAATGGGACTGATAATGCTGTTGTATTCAACTCTGATGGAAACACCTTTATTCAGGGGGCTTTGGATGCAAGGATAACATCGGCGGATGGTTCAGAATTTCGCATTGTGTCAATGGAGATTGACACTGGACTTGCGAATTTGGCAGATCACGTGGGAGATCCAAACCTGACAGTAAGAGGGTACCTGAATGGGGGGTTAGTAGCATCGGATACCATTGATACCCGTTCTTCGGACTCATCGGGTTCTGTGGCTTACGCAAAAAATGGGAGTGTGGGCTTCGGTGGTGTTCTGACGTTTAATTCCGATTGGCAATACATTGATGAAATTCGTTTTATCGGAGCAAATAATACAATATATGTAATCGCAATAGATCAGCTTGATTTTGAACCTGGTGTACTGCCTACGCCTGCACCTACCATACAATCAATTTCTCCTACATCCGGCTCCACCGCAGGCGGCACAGCTATCACCATTACGGGTACTAATTTCACTGGCGCGACAGCAGTTACTTTTGGCGGTGTAGCGGGTACGGGTCTTACAGTTAATAGTGCTACTTCAATCACTGTAACAACACCTGCTGGCACAGCCGGTGCGAAAAACGTGGTGGTAACAACACCGAGTGGATCAGTGACATCGACCGGTGGTTACACATATGTTGCTGCTACCGAATCCAACTCGCTTTATTTTGATGACAACGCCAAAGTTACAGGTCTTTCTGGCATCAGCCCGGCGGAATTTACGGTGGAATTCAGATTGTTCCTGGATTCGGAAACCCCTGTAAACAATTGGCAGGGCATCTATTGGACGGACAACGGCGACGATACCGGTGTTTTCATTGAAGACGATTACACGGTTTCCCTTTGGACCACTCAATCCACTGCCTATACATCTGTTCTGGCGCTGAACCATGGCGCTTGGAACCATGTAGCCATCAGTTACAGCGTTGGCACTGGCGTCAAAATATACGTTAATGGTGTTCTGTCGACCCTTACACAGCAAGGCGGAAGTCCCGGTGCAGGTATATTGCCGCTCACCGATGTCACCATGGGTTATGGGCCGGGAAATTTTGGTGTGCCAGCTGGTGGATATGCCTTGGGTGACAGTGCGTTGGAGGATTTCCGCATCTGGAATCTGGTGCGCACAGAACAAGAAATCAATGACAACAGACATGATGAGCTGACATTTCCTTATCCCGCCAGCCTAGTGCGCTATTACGATTTCAACCACGGTATAGGCGGTGCTAATAATGCGGGTGTCACTACCTTGGTTGATCGTACAGGTAATGGCAGTTCCGGCACCTTGAGTGCTTTTAGTCTGATAGGCAATACCTCGAATTGGGTGAGTACCAGTTCGCTATCCGGGCCGGCCGCAACACCGACTATCAGCAATATTCTCCCTGCTTCTGGTTCCACAACAGGCGGCACGTCTATCACCATTACCGGTGCAAACTTTACTGGCGCAACGTCTGTTACTTTTGGCGGTGTAGTGGGTACGGGTCTTACGGTTAATAGTGCTACGTCCATTACTGTTACAACACCCGCTGGCACAGCGGGCGCGAAAGATGTGGTGGTAACGACACCAGGTGGTACGGTCACAGCGGCGGGTGGTTATACCTATGCTGCACTGGCGCCGACAATATCGTCGGTATCGCCTACTTCTGGTTCCACCGCAGGCGGCACGACTATCACCATTACTGGCACCAATTTCACTGGTGCAACGGCTGTTACTTTTGGCGGCGTAGCGGGTACGGGTCTTGTAGTTAACAGCGCTACATCTATTACTGTTACAACACCTGCTGGCACAGCGGGTGCGAAGGATGTGGTGGTAACAGCACCAGGTGGATCGGTCACATCGGCGGGTGGTTATACCTATATTGCTCCTCAGGACTTTTTCACCATCAATGATAACTATATCGTTGATACCAGTTATGGCGGATACCAGACCCTAACATCTGGCTCTAACGAAATACCTAAAATCGCCACCGAGGTTGTTACAGGTAATCCAGTGAATGTTACCTTTGGTTCTGTTCCTGTCGGCACGACAACAGCACCTTTCGATGCAGATCAATCTGGCCTATATGCCGACTCATCCACCATATCAGGGCAGCTCTATTTTGTGCCAACCTTAAGAGACGCCAGTAATCCTTATAACAACGAATCAAGTTTTATTATTGAATCATTAACCCATTCGTTTGATGTTAATGATTTTGCGTATTTTGCATCATCATTAAATAACAATGCTGGCACACTCACCATTTCCGGTTATTACCTAGGCACTTTGGTTGATACAGTGACAATCCCTGTGTCGGAGGGTAATGCGGGTACGGCTGCTGCTGCGCTCGGCAGCAAATTTGTTGGTACTGGTAAGCAGGTTAATCGGGTTATATTTGAAGTATTGGATGGGACGCTTGAGACGCCCTATCATGGATACAATCATTTCAATTTGGTTAACTTTACGCCACTTATCAATACACCAACCATATCGTCGGTATCGCCTGTTTCTGGCTCCACCGCAGGCGGCACTTCTATCACCATTACCGGTGCAAACTTTACCGGCGCAACAACAGTTACTTTTGGTGGTGTAGCGGGTACGGGTCTTACGGTTAATAGTGCTACATCTATTACTGTAACAACGCCTGCTGGTACAGTGGGTGCGAAAGATGTTGTGGTAACGACACCCGGTGGATCGGTTACTTTCACTGGTGGTTATACCTATGCAGTACCGGCTCCCTTTATATCTTTTGTATCGCCTTCGTCTGGTTCTACTGCAGGTGGCACATCTATCACCATTACTGGTGCAAACTTTACCGGTGCAACTTCGGTCACTTTTGGTGGTGTAGCAGGCACAGGTCTTACAGTTAATAGCGCTACGTCCATCACCGTAACCACGCCTGCTGGTACAGCGGGTGCGAAAGATGTGGTGGTAACAGCACCGGGTGGATCGGTCACATCGGCTGGTGGCTATACCTACGCTGTACCGGCACCAACAATATCGTCGGTATCGCCTGCTTCTGGTTCCACCGCAGGTGGAACCTCTATCACTCTTACCGGTACTAATTTCACTGGCGCGACAGCGGTTACTTTTGGTGGTGTAGCGGGCACAGGTCTTACGGTTAATAGCGCTACGTCTATCACCGTAACCACACCTGCTGGTACAACTGGCGTGAAAGATGTGGTGGTAACAACACCGGGGGGGGCAGTCACATTGGCTGGTGGTTATACTTACGCTGTACCGGCACCGACCATATCTTCAGTATCTCCGGCTTCTGGTTCCACCGCAGGTGGAACGTCTATCACTCTTACCGGTGCAAACTTTACCGGCGCCACATCGGTTACTTTTGGCGGTGTAGCGGGTACTGGCCTTACCGTTAACAGCGCTACGTCTATTACTATTACAACACCTGCTGGCACAGCGGGTGTGAAAGATGTGGTGGTAACAACACCCGGTGGATCAGTCACATCGGCTGGTGGTTATACCTATGCAGTACCGGCTCCCTTTATATCTTTTGTATTACCTACGTCTGGTTCTACTTCAGGTGGCACGGCTATCACCATTACCGGTACAAACTTTACCGGTGCAACGGCGGTTACTTTTGGCGGCGTAGCGGGCACAGGTCTTACGGTTAACAGCGCTACATCCATCACTGTAATAACACCTGCCGGTACGGCGGGTGCGAAAGATGTGGTGGTAACAACGCCCGGTGGATCGGTCACATCGGCTGGCGGCTATACCTACGCTGTACCGGCTCCCACTATATCTTCAGTATCTCCTTCTTCCGGTTCTACTGCAGGCGGCACATCTATCACCATTACCGGTGCAAACTTTACCGGTGCTACAGCGGTCACTTTTGGTGGCGTAGCAGGTACTGGCCTTACGGTTAATAGCGCTACGTCAATTACCGTAACAACTCCTGCTGGAACAGCCGGTGCGAAAGATGTGGTGGTAACAACACCGGGTGGATCGGTCACCTCGGCTGGTGGGTATACCTACGCTGTACCGGCACCAACCATATCGTCAGTATCTCCTTCTTCCGGTTCTACTGCAGGTGGCACGTCTATTACTCTTACTGGCACTAATTTTACTGGTGCGACAGCGGTCACTTTTGGCGGTGTAGCGGGTACGGGTCTTACGGTTAACAGTGCTACATCCATCACCGTAACAACGCCTGCTGGTACAGCGGGTGTGAAAGATGTGGTGGTAACAACAGCTGGCGGATCGGTGACTTCCACTGGTGGCTACACCTACGTTGTACCGGCACCGACAATATCGTCGTTATCGCCTGTGTCTGGTTCCACTGCTGGCGGCACGACTATTACTCTTACCGGCACTAATTTTAATGGCGCGACAGCGGTCACTTTTGGCGGTGTAGCGGGTACTGGCCTTACGGTTAATAGCGCTACGTCCATTACCGTAACAACACCTGCTGGCACAGCCGGTGCGAAAGATGTAGTGGTAACAACAGCTGGCGGATCGGTGACTTCCACTGATGGCTACACCTTTGCTGCACTGGCGCCGACAGTATCTTCGGTATCGCCTACGTCTGGTTCTACTTCAGGTGGCACGGCTATCACCATTACCGGTGCAAACTTTACCGGCGCGACAGCGGTTACTTTTGGTGGTGTAGCCGGTACTGGCCTCACAGTTAACAGCGCTACATCTATTACTGTTACAACACCTGCTGGCACAGCGGGTGTGAAAGATGTGGTGGTAACAACACCCCATGGATCGGTCACATCGACTGGTGCCTATACCTACACTGTACCTGCCACGGCTCCGGTTTTTGATGAAGCGCCGGAGATCACTAATATCTCAACTAACCATTTGGATTTGTCGGTAAACCTTGATAAGGCGGGCACGGCTTATTATGTGATAGTTCCCGATGGTGCTCCTGCGCCTACATCCGCTCAGGTTAAAGCGGGCACTACTTCCACGGGTAACGCGGCACCCTATTTGGATAGTATGGTGATGCCTTTATCGCCGTTCAGTCATCGCTTTACTATTTCAAGCCTGACTCCAGGCATGGCTTACGATATTTATGTGGTCGCTGAAGATAATGCGTTTCCCACTAATTTGATGACTTCTCCAGTGAAATTGGACGCTACAACTTCTACGCTGAATGCACTCTATTTTGATGGCGGTGCAACAGTTACCGGCCTCACTGGCGTGAGTCCGGCGGAGTTCACTGTGGAATTTAAACTGTATATAGATTCAACAGTACCCGCTTCTGGTTACCAAAATATTTATTGGCGAAATGGTGGTGCGGAGGAAGGTATTTATCTCGAAGCAGATAATAGAGTTTCCTTATGGCTCAATAATGGTAGCAACTTTGCATCCACCACTGCATTGAGGAGTGATGCCTGGAACCATATTGCTATGACGTATAGTGTGGCGACGGGTTTAAGGATCTACATCAATGGGGTACTGAATCTTGAGAATACCCAAGACCTATCCGGAATTGATATTTTACCGCTGCTTGACGTAACCATTGGTCGCGGGGTAGTAGACACCGCTCTCGATGATTTCCGTATCTGGGACGTGGTACGCACAGCACAGGAAATCAACGACAACAAAAATGCCGAGCTGGCTTCTCCTTACCCCTCAAGCTTGGTGCGCTATTACGATTTTAACCAAGGTATTGGTGGCGCCGATAACGCGGGCTTCACCTCTTTGGATGATCGTACGCGCAATGGTGCCTCCGGTGTATTGAACAACTTCAGCTTGATCGGTGCCGAATCAAATTGGATTGAAAGTAGCTCTCTGCTTTCCTCTCCATTCGTCACTTCTGTTGCCCCTGCATCTGGCAGCGTGACTGGTGGTGATACGGTAGTTATCACTGGGGAATATTTAACAGGTGCTTCTTCAGTTACCTTCAACGGAATCGCAGCTGCTAGCTACACAGTAAACAGTGCTGTGCAGATTACGGCTGTCACACCTCCGCATGCGGCTGGTGTTGTGGATATAAGTGTGACTACAGCCGTTGGTACGGTTACCTCAACCACAGGGATCTTTACTTACGCCGCAGAGGCGCCAACTGCGCCGACAATTGGCACAGCCACCGCAGGTAGCGGCGAAGTATCCGTCAACTTTACTGCACCGATTAGTAATGGTGGATCAGCCATTACTACTTACACCGTTACGGCGAGCCCGGGCGGTATAAGCGCGACTGGGACCAGTTCACCTATTATTGTGAGCGGCTTGACGAATGGTGTGAGTTATACATTTACGGTAACCGCAACCAATGCGGCATCATTAACCAGTACTGCTTCTGTTGCCTCCAACTCGGTAACTCCGGCAGAGCCTCAGAGCATCACATTTGCGGCTCCGAGCGCGCAAAACTTTGGTACTACACCAACCTTTACCGCAACGGCAGATTCTGGTTTGACGCCAACTTTTAGTTCGTCGACTCCCGGTGTTTGTACAATTACCAGCCTTGGGGCAGTGACCTTTGTAACTGCAGGGACTTGTACTATCAATGCTAATCAGGCGGGTAATAGCAGTTATTTACCCGCGACTCAAGTGAGCCGTAGCTTTACAGTTAATTCTGTAACACCAAGTGCACCAACGGCAGCTTTCGTTATTGCTGGCAATGCTCAGGCGACAGTTTCATTTACTGCTCCTGTATTTACCGGGGGTGCTGCGATTACTGGCTACAGCGTTACTGTTAACCCGGGTGGTGCCGTTGTATCGGGTACTGGTTCGCCGATTATCGTTACTGGTTTAACTAACGGTATTCCGTACACGTTTACGGTACGAGCAACTAACTTTGTCGGTAGCGGTTCTGCCTCTATTGCATCGAATGCGGTGACACCAGTAGCTACCCAAACCATTAGTTTCAATAGCCCAGGAACGCAAAATGTTGAGGATTCGCTTACGCTAACGGCAAGTGCGTCATCAGGTTTACCACTTACCTTCACCTCTTTCACTGCCAGTGTTTGTAGCGTTAGCGGTGGTGGGGCAGTGACGTTTATCACAGCGGGCACCTGTACTATTTCTGCTAGCCAAGCTGGTAATAGCGCTTACCTTGCCGCAACAACGGTAACGCAATCCTTTACGGTAGACCCTAAACCTAATTACGCCCCTACTATTGGCGGTGTACCAGGCACTAGCGTCACACAGGGTATTGCGTACAGCTTTACACCTACGGCTGCCGATCAAAACGCAGATCCGCTAACGTTCAGTATTGTCAACAAACCCACTTGGGCAAGTTTCAATACTGCAACGGGTGCCTTAACCGGCACACCGACTAACGCCGATGTGGGCACAACCAATGCAATTGTCATACGCGTAAGTGACGGTACTTTAAACGCGAGCTTGCCAGCCTTTAGCCTCACCGTCGTGAACGTAAACGATGCGCCTGCTATCAGCGGTTCACCTGCAGCGACTGTTAATCAAGGTGTGGCCTATAGCTTTATTCCCACTGCAAATGATGCGGATGAAGGTTCAACGTTGGTGTACAGCATCGCCAACAAACCCACCTGGGCAAGTTTCAACACCGCAACTGGTGCCTTAACGGGCACACCAACTAACGCCGATGTGGGTGCCACCACTGCAATTGTCATCAGCGTAAGCGACGGTACGTTGAGTGCCAGCTTGCCAGCGTTTAATCTCACAGTCGTAAATGTGAACGATGCTCCCACGATTAGCGGTTCACCTTCAGTTACCGTGAATCAAGATGTTGCTTACCAATTTACTCCAACCGCAAGTGATGTGGATGTCGGCACTACCCTGGTGTACAGCATCACCAATAAACCCGGTTGGGCCAGTTTTGACACCGCTACTGGGATTCTTGCCGGTACGCCTGGTAAGGCACATGTAGGCATTACCAATGGGATTGTGATCGCTGTTACCGATGGCACTCTCACGGCTGAGTTAGCAGCATTTAGCTTGGAAGTTGTCTCTACGGTTGACCCGCTTCAGCCTGTAGTCACAGCACCAGTAGACTTGGACGTTAATGCAACCGCCTTGTACACACCGCTGAGTTTGCGCCAGTTATTGAGCTTGGCTGTGGCTGCAAGTGATGAGCAAGTTACGCAAGTCTTAAACAGCCTTGCCAGCGATGGTGTCAGCGGCACAGCGTGCTGCACTACCAAGCCTGAGGGATTAAACGCAACGAATAGTTTGTTGCTGCCACCCGGCCGCCACGAAATTACGTGGAAAGCTACGAATGCAGTAGGCGTTACGGGTGAAGCAACACAAGTTGTGAACATTCGTCCGCTGGTATCGCTGAGCAAATCGCAAATTGCATTGCGCGGTAGTGCGGTAAGTTTTAGTGTCATCCTCAATGGCCATTCACCCAGCTATCCGTTGAGCATTCCATATGTGATAGATGCGTCTACCTCGGCAACCAGTGCTGAGCACAACCTCATCAGTGGCGTGGCAAACTTTACCCAGGAAGGGCAAGTAGAAGTCGTCATTCCCGTTGCCCTTACCGCTGTTTCTGGTATGAGCGATAGCCAACTGGTGGTAGCGCTTGGCGATGGTATTAATGCGGGTGTCGCTAATCGTCATACCATCAGTATTCGTGAAGGCAATATACCGCCGGTAGTGGATATGGTGATTCGTCAGGGTGATGTGGTGACGAGCTTGATTACCCCAAGTGGTGGCCCTGTGACGGTGAGCGTTACTGTTAACGATGCCAATTCTCAGGATACCCATACCTTCGATTGGTCTGCCACAGCCGGGCTAGCGGATACCGATGGCGACCCTGTCAATGCAAGCCGCGTATTTGAACCCGCAGGCCTAACCGGTAGCCATCAGGTTCAGGTTGTTGTCAGAGATTCTGCCGGTGCCAGTGTTCAGGCGCAGGCCTATTTCCGTGTTATCGCCAGCTTGCCCGTATTGAATGCTGATACTGACACGGATAAGGACGGTATAACCGATGAACTAGAGGGCGCTGGGGATAGTGACAACAACGGTATTCCTGACTATCTCGATAACATGCCGTCCTCAAATGTCCTGCCACAAACGGGCGTGGTGACGAATGCCTACTTAATTGAATGTGATCCGGGTGTTCGTTGCGGTCTTGGGTTGCTTGCTCGTGGCAGTATCTCAGGGGGTGTGCAAATCCTGGATGCTGAGGTAGGCCAGTTGGGTAATTTGATTGTCGATCCAGCCTTTAAACCTGTCGGTGGCATTTTTGACTTCACTGTTCGTGATTTGCCAACGCCAGGCCAATCCGTGCGTGTGGTTATCCCACAACAGGCACCTATTCCTGCGAATGCGGTGTATCGCAAATTCCAGAAAGGCCAGTGGGTGAGCTTTATTAGCGATACCGATAATGCGGTGCACTCTACCGCGGGTAACCCCGGTTATTGCCCGCCACCTGGCAGTGCTGATTGGCAACCTGGGCTAACCCAAGGTCATCTGTGTGTGCAATTAACCATTAAAGATGGCGGCCCCAACGATGACGATGGTCAGGTCAATGCGGCCGTCGTCGACCCAGGTGCAGTGAGCACGG
>Ga0247803_1000205_pt1 | contig 34446 bp, 25 predicted proteins | sample UWRJL014104B1_FD_180928 | JGI IMG/M metagenome (GOLD analysis project Ga0247803, IMG submission 180928) | Plant litter microbial communities from Arlington Agricultural Research Station in Wisconsin, United States - UWRJ-L014-104B-1 | ecosystem: Environmental > Terrestrial > Plant litter >... | reverse complement strand
TTAAACAATGGCTTTATTAAACATCACCTCCCCCCACGCACATGGGCCATTGAGCACCAGCCAAGTGATGCGTTTGGTACTTTACGCCACGCTGCCCGGTGCGTTTACGCTGGCATATTTTTTTGGTGTGGGTGTATTTTTTAATCTGTTTCTCGCCAGTATAAGTTGCCTTGCGTTTGAAGCGTCAGTATTAAAATTACGCAATCGCCCGATTGGTTTTTATTTGCAAGATTACAGTGCACTGGTCACGGCGTTTTTATTGGCGCTGTCATTACCACCTTACTGCCCTTGGTGGTTGGTGGTGGTAGGAAGTTTTTGCGCGATTGTGTTGGCTAAACAACTTTACGGCGGTATGGGTTTAAATCCCTTTAACCCGGCAATGGTTGCCTATGTAATTTTGCTAGTGTCATTTCCCATTCCTATGACGCAGTGGGCAACGCCTGTAACGATTGACGGCACACACGCCGTTAGCATTAGCGAAGCGTTCGCTAAAATTTTTGATAGCCATACCATTGATGGCTATGCCTCTGCCACAGTGTTAGATGTGATGAAACAAAACTCATCGCTCGCGCTCGAAGAAATGTATAAAAGCGAACCGCTATTAAAAAGCGGCTACTTCGCCAGCGCAGGTTGGGAGTGGGTGAATATTGCGTTTTTAATCGGTGGATTATTTTTGCTCTACAAACGCATTTTTACTTGGCATGCGCCTATTTCAATGTTGATCGCGCTCGCACTTATGGCGACGATCTTTTACGACAATGGCAGCTCAAACAGCGGCGGTTCACCACTTTTCCATTTGCTCTCTGGCGCAACTATGCTGGGTGCATTTTTCATTGTGACTGACCCGGTAACATCTGCAGTCAGTAAAAAAGGTCGCATTATTTATGGCGCAGCGATAGGCGCTTTAATTTATGTGATTCGCGTATGGGGCAAAGGCTACCCCGACGGTGTTGCCTTCGCCGTATTGTTTTTAAACTTCGCCGCACCTTTTATTGATTACTACACCACTCCACGAACTTATGGGCACAGCAAGGCGCGTATCATCATCGCTAAAGACAGGGCGGAGAAATAACCATGCCCACCAACTTTAAGAAAGAGAGTCTTAAGAAAGAGAGCCTTAAAAAAGTAAGCTCATCTATTAGCAAAAATAGTGTGTTGCTCGGCATTTTCGCATTGGTAACAACTGCCCTACTCGCGTTCACCGCAGAGCTCACCAAAGAACCTATTACTAAAGCTGAACGCGAGGCGCAACAACGTGCGCTATTTGAAATAGTACCGCGTACACGTCACAACAATGATTTATTGAGTGATACCATCAAAGTGTCCGAATCCGCATGGGCGGGTTTAGGGCTAAAAAGTGGTGGCGATATTTACGTGGCACGCCATACCGATGAAACGATTGCAGTGATTATTCCCGCCATCGCGCCCGATGGTTACAGCGGGGATATTCGCCTAATTGTAGGAGTGAATGCCGACGGCACCATTGCTGGAGTTCGCGTAATAGATCACAAAGAAACGCCAGGCTTGGGCGATAAAATTGAGCTTAAAAAGAATCCCTGGATTATCGGCTTTGACGGATTATCGGCGCAATCACCTACACCATCGCATTGGAAAGTAAAAAAAGATGGCGGCGATTTTGATCAATTTGCAGGTGCAACCATTACTCCGCGCGCAGTGGTGAATCAAGTGCGTCGCGTATTGGAATTTGTAGATGCACATCGCGATGAACTGTTTAAGAAGAATGATGCGGTATCGGGAGAAATACAGTGAGCGAAGAAATTCTAAAACCCTATATTGATTATCAAGACATTATTAAAAAAGGTCTGTGGTCAAATAACCCAGCGCTAGTGCAAGTGTTAGGTTTATGCCCACTGCTTGCGGTGAGCGGAACCGTTGTGAACGCATTGGGTTTAGGCTTGGCGACGCTACTGGTACTCACCGCTTCTAATATGGCCGTGTCATTAATTCGCAACCACATTAGCGATACCATTCGCTTACCTGCGTTTGTCATGATTATTGCGTCCTTAGTAAGCTGTATTGAGCTGTTAATGAAAGCGTTTACTTATGAGCTTTATCTCATTTTAGGAATTTTCATTCCACTGATTGTTACCAACTGTGCCGTACTTGGTCGCACGGAAGCCTTTGCCAGTAAAAACAAAATGCTTCCTGCTACTGTAGATGGTTTTATGATGGGATTCGGCTTTCTATTGGTATTGGTATGCATAGGCGCAATCCGCGAAGTGATTGGCACCGGCATGATTTTTAGCAACATGCAATTATTGTTTGGCGATGCAGCAAGTAACTGGACGCTAAACGTATTAGGCGATAATTACCCCGGTATGATTTTAGCGCTTTTGCCACCCGGCGCATTTATTGTGGCGGGGTTTTTAATGGCAGGAAAAAATTACATTGATAACAAAATGAAAGAACAAGCGGCAAAAGCCGATAAGAAAGACATCATAAAAGGTGGTAAGCGAGTACGTACTACGGGGCAGATTGCCTAAAAACCTTAAATCCCCCTAACCCGCCTTTTGCAAAGGGGGTTAGGGGGATTCAAATCATTACATTCATTTTTACTGCAGAGAAAATCATGTTTGAAGAAGCTCAACTTATAAAAATTTTTGATTCATACGTTGTACCTTGGTCGCTAAAGGTGGTGGTGGCACTAACTATATTTGTGGTCGGCCAAATCGCAGCCAGAATCATTAGTCGTGCGCTGGAAAAAGTGCTCACTCACACAAAGTTGGATCGCATCCTTATCGATTTTTTGGGTTCAGTAGTACGCGCCCTGTTACTAGTCGTTGTGCTTGTTGCTGCATTGGATTACGTGGGGGTTAATACCAACTCACTGATCGCCATGCTCGGCGCAGCAGGTCTTGCGATTGGCCTTGCATTACAAGGCTCACTGCAAAATTTTGCAGCAGGCTTTATGCTGTTAATTTTTCGCCCGTTTAAATCAGGCGATTTTGTAGAGACGGCTGGCACCTCTGGCATTATTGAAACCATCGGGATTTTTTCTACCAAACTTTACACGGGCGACAACAAAGAAGTGATTATTCCTAACGGTGCAATTTACAGCAGCAACATTATTAACTATTCATCGCGTCAAACCCGCCGTATCGATATGATGTTTTCCGTAAGTTATGACGATGATCTTCGTTTAGCCAAAGAGATCATTTTAAAAGTTATTGCAGCAGATGAACGAGTATTGAGGGAGCCAGAGACAGTTGTCGCCGTAGGCGAACTCGGCGCTAGCAGTGTTAACATTGTTGTACGGCCTTGGGTTAAAACTGAGGATTTCTGGGGAGTGAAATTTGCATTGAATGAACAGATTAAACTTGCGTTCGATGAAAATGGCATCACCATTCCCTACCCGCAAACGGATGTAGTTATCAGGAAATACCCGCAAAAAACTATGCCTGCTAAACAATAGCCCTGCAAAGCAATAATCAGAGTCATAAAAAAACGCTGCATCATCCTGATGCAGCGTTTAGTAAACTCCTACTAATCCCTTAGCAATGGCTCCAATAGGCTTACAGATATCAGTGGCCCTTCTGCCACTAATGCCACTTTCTGAATAACACGCTTTAACTGAGCCACATTTTCGCGCCAGTTAAAGGCTTCTAATAGTCGCCACGCATGCTCAGTAAAATCAAACTCAACCGAGAGCGTGTATTCCTGAATAAAAAAATTCACTAAATCGCGTAAATCCTCACGGCGGTCTGCCAAGTCTGGCAGAGGTAGTTCTACAGTATTGTCCTTTAACCATTCGTTCAAATCATGAGCATTGGAATAATGTTTGCGGCTCACAGAGAAAATAATGCCGGCAGCCTCATCAACTCCCTTTACTGCTAAATCCTTTTTTATGGTCTCCCAAAAATCTTGCAACACCTGCAAATTATTGCCTGACAAGGTATCCACATTGCGCAAATACAAAGTGCCACCTTTAGCGTAGGTGTAGAGCGCTTGTAAAATACTCGCACTAGCACCTTCCTGCCATTCATTACACGAGGATTCAATAAACGGCAAAATACCTTGATGCCGCGAACAGTGGAGGCTGCGCGCAGCAATCGTTTTACCTGTGCCTTTATTGCCGCGAATTAGAATCGGTTTCGTTACATCTTTTAATTGTTCAATACGCTTGTCCAACTGGCGTAACGCAGCGCTATTGCCAATCCAGTAACTTTGGTCGCCATAGATGAAAATGGCGCGATAACGCGTTTGGTAACGGGTAATAATGGAACCCAATTCACTAGCAACTACCTGCAATTCAGCCTCAATTAAACGCGGCGGGCGACGCATGCCTTGTTCAATAAAATCAGTTTCTGGCAAAGTGGCTAATAAATAACCCAAACGCTGCCCTTGATAATCCATTGATACCGATACAGTATCCAAATGACTAAACCGCTCATGCGAGGGTGTTAAGGAATCTTCATTGGAAATAATAAATTCTTCTGCTGCACCCAAAGCACTGCTGGTGTCATTGAGTTGATCGCTGCATAAAAGCAAATGGCGATAGCCCTGGTGAGTAATGCAGCGCAAGGTTACGGCGATACCTTTAACATCCATGCGTTCGGCAGCGGCGTGCAAAATAATTTTGGCAAGGGTGATAAAACTTTTATTCAATGGAACCCATTTTGCGCCCGATTGTTCATCAAACGAATAAACAGCTTTAGCCACTGGTTTATTAGATTTTGGCGATTGAAATATTGAGATCATGGGCACGGCTCCAGTAGGACGCAATTTCACCCGTTATCCGTGTAGCAAATACACGAATCATCCCTGTAAATAGTCCTTATAAACGGGTGAAACCTTGTCTAGACTGTGGCACTCTATGATCAATTCAATAACTTGCCCATTACACGCTATTACACATCAGTAAATGGGCGCGCGTGGAATTCATAAACAGGGAATTGAGACCAACACACCAACCCTGTGTATACATTTTTATGGCTTATATTTTAGACATTGCGACCCAAACCTATATTCCACTTGCGCCACACCATACTTTTGGCCGCTTGGCGAATTCTGTTGATACCCACATCGACAAACCCTACGTATCCAAGCTGCATGCTGCAATTGAATGGACAGGGAGCGATTGGCGCATAAAAAACCTGGGGCTTAACGGTACTTGGTTGAATACCGCTAATTTGCCAACCGGCGAGTCGCTTCCGCTTACCCTCAATGATGAGCTGCATTTTGCAGAACTCTCCGATCCAGCTTTTAAAGTAATCGACCTAAGCCCTCCCGCCGATATGCTCTGGCCCTTAGAGACTCTTGCAGGCACTCAGCCACAACCTATTTATTTGACTCGCTATCATTTACTGCCCGATGCCTATAATCCCGAACTTGCGTTCTATTTCGAAGAGCAACACCAGGAATGGCAAATAGAAACCTTGAACGAACAGCAAGAGCATTTAACCTACGCCGTTAAAAATGGCGAACTAGTTCAACTAGGCAATGCTCCCTGGCAGTTAATGCGTGCGCAAATTTATGGGCCCACTGAAGCCCATAACGTCAATTTGCAACAACTTAATGAGATGGAATTTATATTCAAGCTAAGCTTGGATGAAGAGACAACCCAGCTAGAGTTGATAAACAATCACCAACAAACTATTGATTTGGCGATACGCAATCATCACTATCTTTTGGCGCAATTAGCTCGTCACCGTGCAGATGATGCTTTACTGGGTTTAGACAGCATCAATCAGGGTTGGGTATATACCGATATACTCGCCAACGAATTGGGGTTAGATAACACCCACATGAACATTTATATTTTTCGCCTGCGCAAGCAAATTGCCGATACTTTACCTACGCTATTAGGTTTGCAAACCTTGGTAGAACGGCGCGGCGGTAAAATCCGCTTTGGCTGCGACAAATTTAAAATATATAAAGGTGGTGTACTCACGTTAGAGTTGCCACTCGCAACGGCTTAAGCCCTAAATAGACGACTGAATGACACAATCGCCGCACAATATTGGGGAATCAACCCAAATAGGACACTACACCATCCTCGGCAGCATTGGCCGCGGCGGAATGGGGTTAGTGTACCTTGCGCGCGACACCCGTTTAGATCGCCAAGTCGCCATTAAATGTTTACGCACCGAACTGATTGAACCTCACTACCGCGAACGCTTTAAGCGCGAAGCTCTACTCCTCGCAAAGCTCAACCACCCCAATATTGTGCAAATTTACGACTACCTTGAAACTGGTGAACAACTCGCGCTGGTGATGGAATATGTAGACGGGCAAAACCTGCAACAACATCTGCGCGAACACATAGTCTCACATGCCCAGCGCATGCAGTGGCTTGCACAAATTGCACAGGGTTTAGCAATCGCGCACGATGCCGGTATTATTCACCGCGATTTAAAAGCCGAAAATATTTTAATTAATACGCGCAAACTCGCCAAAATTACTGATCTCGGTATTGCCAAATCGCAAGATTTTAGCGGCACACTCACCGATCATGTAACCGGCAGCTACGGCTCCATGTCGCCTGAGCAAGCCATGGGTGAAGAGCTGGATTACCGCAGCGATTTATTTTCCTTTGGTATTTTGGCCTACCAACTATTGTGCGGCGCGCATCCCTTTGGCGAAACAGAAAACAAACTGCAACTCATGCAGCGGATTATTTCCCACCCCGCCATTTCGCCCCTTAAAAAGAACCCAGATTTACAGCCAGAAGCAGTAGAACTCTTGGGGCAACTACTCAGTAAAGACCCCGATAATCGCCCAGACAACACCCACTGGGTGGCGGCGCAGTGCGAAAAGCTTTACCAAATAATGGCGGTAAATTCAGAAGCTGAAACCAACAGCACGCAAATATTACCGCACACCACAACAGAAAATTCCGGTATTTATAAACGTAAAAAAAGCAGCGGATACACACAAGAGCACCCCACTTTTGAAACCCATATTGTAAAAAAATCCGCGCTTTCTACTACGAGTCCAAAAAGCTTTATTCGTAACAACAGCATTACCCTAGCGTTTATTGGCATTACGGTTGCGATACTTGCTGGCGGGTTGATTTGGCAACTGCAATCACCCAAAGAAAGCGACAGTATCACCGCGAGCGAACCCCTCGAACCTTATTCGCAAGCATTAGAGCTTAACAAGGGGTTAGAGGCGCTCAAACTGTTTGATAGACCAGGCAGCTTGGGTGTGGCGGAAAAAAGCTTTAACACAATTCTCTCCCATACGCCGGAAAATGCGGCGGCTGTTGCGGGTTTATCGCTGGTATACAGTTATAAGTACAGCGGTGACAGCGAAGACCCAATTTGGCTACATAAAGCAGATGCAAGCGCGCAACAAGCGTTGCAATTAAATGCGCAACTTGCACTGGTTCATGTCGCACTGGGACGCGTATTTACCCTTAAAGCCGAGCCCGATAAAGCCTTCGCAGCGTTTGAGCAAGCTCTTACGCTTGAACCAACCAATATTTTTGCATGGCGCGACAAAGTATATGCACTGAGATCTGAGCAGCGTTATGACGAGGCAATTGCACTTGCCCAAGAAGGCCTGAAAAAATTCCCTCAAGAGCGTTTTTTTGCTGATGCAATAGGTACCGCTTACTTACATCAAAATAACTATGCAGAAGCAGAAAAAGCCTTCCGGCAAAGTATTAAATTGCAGCCTGATGCTGTTGTAGCCTATGCCAGCCTAAATTTTGCACTAGAACGCCAAAACCGCTCCGATGAAGCCCTGCAAATTTTGCAAAAAGGGCTGCAAATACGCTCTAGTGAACATCTACATGGAAATCTTGGCACCGCATTGTTTAATAAAGGCAATTACGTAGGTGCGGCTGCTTCATTTGAAGCAGCCGTATCACCCAGTAAAGGCAACCCGAATAGCCACCTCGCTTGGGCTAATTTAGCAGATGCCTTGCTCTGGATTCCAGGGCGCAAAGCTGAAGCGCAAAAAGCCTACCGTAAAGCGCGAGATTTATTAGAGCCTCTCTTAGAGCGTAGAAAGGAAGATGTCACTCTAATGTCACGTATGGGGTTGTACTCGGCAAGACTGGGTGAACGAGCACAAGCAGAACCGATGTTAGCGCGTGTAATTGCACTCGCTCCAAAAAGTGCTAATGTTCATTTTCGTGCGGGCTTAGCCTATGAGTTATTAGGTGAGCGTAACGCAGCTATTGCAGCACTTACCAAAGCAGTTGAACTCGGTTTTCCGTTGAGGCTAATTCAAGCAGAGCCAGATTTGTTGGAGCTGCGCCGCGCAAGCGGTAATTTTTAAACCAGCTCAATAATAGTTTTTAAACCACTAACAATAGGATTCAACATGACTATATATACATTTACTCTTTTATTTCCCAAGAGCATTGAAGAAAACCTAGTCACTCAAGTGGATTATCAGGTTACAGGTGATCCAGCTATTGAACCGCCATTACCACAAAATCAAATGCCAGCCACATTTGCGGTAAATGACACACTTACTTTCACTTATCAAAAAGCCAATCCTGAGGTAACAATTAATAGTTGTTTACTTACACAATTTAACGTTGATTCATCAGAAAAAGAAACAGACGAAGATTTTACCAATGATTTTGATAAACCTATTACGATAACCGATGCATTTAAAGGCACTTGGATATTCCACTTATTAGGACTGTATAAATCCAACGACAAGCAAGCCGCCTTTTACCTTGACCCTGAATTTACTGGTGGTATTTAACCATTAAGCATTGTTAGCCTCGTATGCACTTGCTAACTTAGGAGTGCCATGCATCCTTTAAGTCAAGTTAGCTAATTTCATTTCATAATTTTTACTCACCTGCTCAATCAAATCGCACGCATCAATAATCGCGCTGCTCTTGTTAACATCCGCAGAATAGTGGCGCAGAGCTTTAGAACTTTTAGCTTTCTGCAACATATTACCAATCATAGGAGCAATCTGCTCCGCCTTAAATCGCTCTGGCATTACATAGGTGCCCAAGCCCAATTTATAAATGCGATTGGCGTTATCCGGTTGGTCATATTTAATAGGACGAATCAATTGTGGAATTCCCGCTCTAATCGCCTGCGCGGTTGTACCCATACCACCGTGATGAATGACTGCCAAAGCTTTGGGCAGTGCGTATTCAAAATCTATATAGTCAATGTGCGTACATAAGGCAGAACCTTGCAATGCCTCTGCACCTAAGCTTCCACCCACAAATAATCCCGGCACTTGCAATTGCTCGCAAATTTTTCGTCCTTCTCCGAACAGTTCCGCAACATCTTTCACCCCTGTGCCTGTGGTAAAAATAAGTGGTGCGCCCTGTTGTTCAATAAATGTATCCAACTCACGCCGAATATTTTCGCTGGCGCGATTTTGCAGCGGGAAGCCCACCAGCTTTAATTCCACCGGCCAATCTTTCGCGCGCATACCAAACCATTCCGGGAAGAAACCAATTTGCAGTACTGCTTTGGATTCTGTTTGAAACTTTAGGGGGCACTGTAAACGCTCACGCGTAGCCCTGTACTCGGCGGTATGTGGCGCCTTACATAAAACTTTAAATCTGGCTTTGCGATTGCGCCGCAATAAAAAGCGCACAATAAAACGGGGAATACTTTTAGGAATTGCCCAACACATTGGCGCTGGAGGGCTGTAAGCAGAAAAAACCATGTTGGGTGATAACATAATTTTAACGAACCGAATATTGAATTTTTCTGCCGCTACGAGTGCGCCATTTTCTTGACCCAAAGCCAATACCAATGTATTGGTGCCGGAAAAACTCTTAACATACTCAAATGCTGGCTCAAACGCCGGAGCATGATAGTGCTCTACATTATCTGTGTGATTCCTTGACTCCCAAGCGGTGGCGCTGTTGCCTTTATGATATTGCTCGAGCGTGCCCACTGAAATAAATTCAAATCCCGCCGCTAGAATTCTCGGTTTAAAATAATCGTTTGATAAAAACGTAACAGCGTAACCCCGTCGCTTTAATTCTAATCCGACACCAACCATAGGATCGACATCACCACCGGTACCCATCGCATAAATTATTATTTTTAACATCAAGGAGTTCCGTTTTAGATTAGCTGCCCAGCAAGTTCTAGATTAACCACGCAACGAGCTGTGCCAATTCACTTCACGCGCGTATTTATCCACTTGATCTGCAACGTTCAACACCAACGCAAACAACGCCATGCGCACTAACACACCATTATCCGCTTGGCGGAATATGGCGAGGTTGGGGTTTGCGTTGAGATCGTTATCTAACTCGTTAGCTTCTTCGCGGGAATCGCGTGGTAGCGGGTGCATTATTACGGTGTTGGGTTGACAGTGCTCGGTGTAAATACGTTGATTCAATCGGTAGCGGCCGCGATACATGTCCGCTTCTTCTTTGTTGTTGAAACGTTCTTCTTGAATGCGTGTTGAGTAGGCAATATCAATATCTGAAATACTATGGGTCAAATCATCAGTGATAGTGATTTTATTGCCGGCCATGCGCAGCTCTTCAACAATATATTCAGGCATAGCCAATTCTTTGGGCGATATCAGTGTGAGTTGAATATCGCTAAATAAACTTACCAATTTACACAGCGAGTGAACGGTGCGACCGTGCTTTAAATCGCCAATCATGGCGATGCGCAAACCGTCTAGGCCACGGCCTTTGGAACGCATCTCTTTGCGAATGGTGTACAAATCCAATAAAGCTTGAGTGGGATGTTCATTAGGGCCATCGCCACCGTTAATGACTGGCACGCGGCTGCCTTCGGCGAATTCTGCGACTGAACCACCGGCGGGGTGACGCATACAAATCACATCACTATAGCCTGAAAGTACGCGAGCGGTATCATATAGCGATTCACCTTTGGTGATGGATGAACTTTCAAAGCCCGTTGTTTCACGCACATTGCCGCCCAGTAAATTAAAAGCTGCACCAAAACTGACACGCGTACGTGTGCTCGGCTCAAAAAACATATTGCCCAGAATGGCACCTTCTAAAACTCGCGTGACTTTTTTGCGCAGCGCATAGGGCTCCATGGCATCGGCCACGTCAAAGATTCGCTTAATATCAGCACGTTCAAATTGTTTGATGGAGAGAATGTGAGCGCCAGTAAAGTTCACAGTGAGTCCTTAAAGCTGAGGGTGGACAAGAGGCAAACACGATAGGCTTGCCGGAGATGATCTAATGCCGCATTTTAACGATAGATGCAAGGAGCACCAATGATATTTATCAATTTAGCGCGAATTAATGCCAATCCACAGGCGATAAAGGGATGCGGCTCGTATCGGCAATTCGTTGTTTAGTAGGTAAGGATGACCTTATCTTCGCCAAGGCCATAAGTGCGGTGGCGCGGTAGGTGGTTAATTTACCACCCATGATGGAGATAAGACGTGGGCAAGCTTCGTTATCGACTTCAAACAGAACTTCACGAGTGCGTGAAAAGGCGGATTTTTCACTGCGCGGTAATACCCGCAAGCCTGCAAAACTATCGACGTAATTCAGGTCAATAGAGAGCTTCGGAAAATAATGCTGCAAAACGTCTAAGAGATAATCGCGTTCCTCTTCGGAACATTGAGCTGTTTCAGGTGTACCGTAATGCGTTTTTTCGGTGGTGCCTATCATCAACTTACCTTGCCAGGGCAAGGCGAAAACGGCGCGCTTGTCTTGCGGGGCTTCCAAATAGAAATAATTTTTCAGCAACGGCGGTAAGATCAAATGACTGCCTCGCACTAATTCTACTTTGGGCAAATACATATCTGGCTCAATGCCTGAAATCACATCGCTCGCCCATGGTCCTGCGCAATTTACCAATACGCGACAACTCACTGTTTTAAAACCGTACTCACTTTCAAATTCCACCAAGCAAGATTGGCTATTGATATGCGCTTTTACAAAGTAGCCAGGAATTTCACAATCTGCGCCTAACTCCATTGCCGAATGCAGAACTGCTCGGGTAAGCGCTGCGTCATCGGTTTGAGCTTCGGAGTAACGAAACACAGCCTCTAAATCGTCTAGCTTGAGATTATCTAAATCCTCCCATGCCGATTTCGGTAAGCTGCGAAATAGAGTATTAGAATCAAAGCCAGATAATAGCGAATAAAGGCTCAAGCCCGCACGAATAGTACGCGGGCTGCGTTTAGCATTCTTATAAACGGGAATGTGTAGCGATTGAAGCTTGACCAAATCGGGCGCAAGCCTAAGTAAGAGCGCGCGCTCACGCAAACTCTCGCGCACCAAACCAAATTGGCCGCTTTCAAGATAACGTAAGCCACCATGAATTAATTTTGAAGACTTACTGGACGTGCCTGCCGCTGGTGAAGATTGCTCTAACACCAATACGGTATAACCTGCTGCCGCTGCTGCTTGGGCGACTCCCGCGCCCTGAATACCTGCTCCTATCACGACGAGATCATATTTCATCAGTAGAGTCCAAACGGAAGATCGCTCAAGTTTAGCTGAGTTTTATATAATGAAATAACTAAATTTATGATTATTTTGTATTTTTTGTACTAAGCCATTGATTCATGGCGCTTTGCCAGATACTAAAGGCATTTAATAACGAGGGATTATTTTTCGGTTGAAAAATATCCTGTTCGGTTAAGTATTCCCATTCCTGCGGAATAGCAGCCGCCATACACGCTATGCCTTGCAATGTTGCATCTGTATTTTCACTGCGATACACCGGAATTTGTAGCAAATCTGCCAATTTTTGACAAACTCCATCTGCCTTGCTAATTCCACCGCTAATATAAATTTTTTGCGCGATGCCAAGTTGGTTCATTAAACGAACATTAATGGTGATTTGAAAAATAATTGATTCTAACCACGCAAGAATTTTTTCATGTGTAGAAATATTTTTACTGAATTGCGATTGTAAATCGGTTCGCCAATAAGGCGCACTCAAACCACCCACGGCGTTTAAAAAATAACACTCATTATTTGGGTTCAGCGCTAAGGCCGCATTAATTTCTACCGGCGTAATTTGCAAACCTGTTTGATCTTGCAAAAAACTTATAGCTGCTGCCGCGCCATTAACCGTCGCCTCCCAAACATATAGTGGATTTTCAGTGTGTGAAGAAAAACCGACTTGGGGAGTGGTGAAATCACGCGTTAATTCAGAGGCATAACAAATAGGCGACGCAAGCTCAACAACATCTGCTTTCTGCGGCAACCACAAGGGACTAACCAATAAACCCGCGGGCGCATGCAAATCTTCACTCAAACGCTGAATAAAAGCCCCTGTGCCTATATTAATATAACAAGCGGTTTTATCTGGTAGCCCTCGTGCAAATAGCGATGCACCTTGATCACGCGCACTCGCTGTAAACGGAATTTTTTTCTCGCCTAAAGTTACATCACCAAAATGACTGTTGTGATACAAGCATTTCGGTAAAAGTGTGCGGGGAATATTAAATAGTTCCAGCAGCGAATCATCCCAATTATTGTTTTGTAGATGCCACAGAAGTGTACGCTGTGCGTGACCCGGATCAACAAAACTTGTACCTAACAAATGCCAAAAAATATAACTCACAATAGGGCCAATACTAAGCGAGTTATTTTTGTAGGCGCTGGTTACAAGTGGGTTGTTATCCAAACACCAACGCATTTTACTTGCCCCGTAATGAGGCGAGAGACGCAGACCAGTGATTCGTTGCGCTTGTGAATGGGTGAGCGAAATATTTTTTAAATAGTCTTCGCCACGAATATCTTGCCAGCTTATAACCGGTGATAGCGCCTCGCCCGTTTGGTTATCCCAACATAAAAGCGATGAGCCCTGCCCTGCAAAACCCGCAGCAACAATATTGTTTACATCATCGCCCAACGCCAACGTTATTTTTTCTATACATGCTTTTATCCCCAATAAAATATCGCGCGGGCTTTGTTCAATATGTTCTACGCCATTGATAAATTCATGAGTCGTTGCACATGCAGCCGAAAAGCTATGCAAGCATTCGCCGCTATTGGTGTAAATAGCTACCCGCGAGCTTTGGCCGCCTTGGTCTATGGCGAGGATTAATTGCGTATTAGCCATAGAAAGCTACTCATAGATACACTATTCATGTTCAGAAACAGTAAAGGTTATATCGCCAATCTTTAATCGCTGCCATTCAGATTTGATAATCTCAACGCCGTGCTCTTTCAATAACCGACCAAAATCATGCTGATTTCGAAGCTGAGTGTGATTCATATTGCGGGATATCCATTTGTCGTTTACTAAAACCCACATGGTTGCAATCCACCAATTTTCGTTAGTTTTAAGGAAAACATACTCTGCAGCACCATCACCATTTAAATCGGTTTGAATCATGTATAACTGATCAAAGTTCAAACTATATTCATTTTCTTTAGCGTAAATGGAACTAAGCAATAGTTCTGGTATTTGTAACTCATCAGGAGATTTCGTGATTAATTGCGTAAACTCTTGCAGAGTGGGTTTAGTGCTTTTTTGCGATGAATCATAACGTTTCATTGCAGAATCAATGCGTTTTATAAACTCTGGGTTCGAGCTGGCATATTTTATTTTTAACGACTCTAAGGTTAAATAACCATTGCGGCCCAAGTGCTTATCAATATAGTTAACATCTAGATTAGTTATGGTAGTTACACCACTGTCAAATCTGTGCATTTGGCTAGCAAGGGATATTTTTCTAAAATCCAATATAGGTGAGTTAACCAACACCATCAACGCCAACACGATTAAGCCCATGGTTATATTGACTCGGCTTAATTTTTCAACCCATTGATCTTGCTTACGAACAATTCCCCACAAATACCCCAACGCAAAAAGAAACAATAGCGCCCACAGTAATAATGCCCAACACCGTTCAACACTTAGCCCGTATTGCTCTATTCGAGCGTACAAACCGAAGGAGGCAATGATAGAGTAAATAGGTAGCAGTGCTATGCCACAATAAATGGCGCGATGAATCAGGCGGGGGTAAGGGAAAATATGACTTTCATCTTGATAGACAGCATTAACAAAGAATAAAACTAACACCTGCAACCATAAAATCAACATGCTGCCTTTCCCTGTACCCCACAAGGTTTGTAAGCCAGTAAAAGGCAGTGCAGCTAAAAAGGCGATGGCTATTAATAATAAGGCAGGCAATAAAAACTTCATTAGCACTTGGAGAATTTTTGCAATGGTATCGATGATATTTGCAAGATTTCTAAATATTAAGACGCCAAAGCCATGCGCCAAAGTGAGTACGGGGATATAAAACCAATCGTGCTTAATTAACGTTGCAATAAAGTCGATGTTAATAACCTTGAACAGAGCGCCGCATAAATAGAGTATTCCCCAAAAAATTAAGGTGAACAATAAACTCAACGCCAAGACTAAAAAATTTCGCCATGAATAGCGAAATAATGCGGAATAACTGATTGCCTGACCACTGCCACGCTGTTGGATGTACATGAGCGCTTTAAAGCTTGCGATTACGCTTGTCCAAATAAATATGAATCCAATCGAACTGCTTTCAACCTTGTCTCCCGGCTCTAATTGCCACCCCGTATAGCCAGCAACAAGCAGTAAACACACAGTAAAAATACCAATCCATTTTGCATAATGCAGAATCTGACCCTGCACAAAGCTCAATAGGCATAAGATTGGTGTTACGACAGCGAAACTTAATAGCGGATACAAATAAACGGGCTGCTGCCAAGGCCAAGAATGATTATCTAGGGCTCGATAAATAGCGAGCAGCATTAAGCCTTGAATAAACGCAATGACGAGTAATAGCAGTTTGGGAATTGAACCCTTTTCCGGGGCTTCGAGCATGTATTTAATCCTTATCAATAATGATTATTTGACAACGAGTATAGCAATAATAAAAAAAGCGGCCGAAGCCGCTTTTAGATGTTAATTAAAAATTAGCCGCCAAGGTTATTCCCCTAAGTTGGGGTTGGGTACAAAACCGCCAAAGGGAAATTGAGCAATCTTGTCACTGCCGCTTCCTTTAACTTCGCTGATTTTTGCAGGGCCTTCTTTTTCTACCTCATCGATCCGCACAATGGCATGCATGGGAATGTAAGAACGCTTCACACCGGCGAATTCTTGCTTGAGTTTTTCTTCGGCGGGGTCAATCAATACTTGGCTGCGCTCGCCAAAGACAAACTCTTCTACTTCAATAAAGCCATACATTTCGCTTTGGTAGATAGCGCTAGCAAACAGTTCATAAACTTGGCTTTGATTGAGGAAAATAACGCGATAAACAGGTTTTACTGCCATATGAATCTCATAAAAAGGGAAAGAAGCAATATCTGAAAAGGCGCGCAGAATACCATAAATACACAAAGCGCTCGCACGCATTGAAGCCTTTAATAGTTGTTTTTTTAGGCTTTTTCAATCTATTGACTACATCTTTAGGATGTAGCCCAAAGCCTCGACGCAAATCGAGTTCGCAACAAAACCACGGGCAGAACGCACAGCACGATAATAGCTGCGGTAGACAGCATATCAAGCCAAGAGTGGTAGCCCAAAAGGTTCATAAGATAGCCATAAAGAATGAGAGAAACATAAAGTACAACCTTAACGGCGAGGCGCTTGCGCACCGCAATGCATATCATCAAGGCCAAAGCAGCGGCGGTGTGGGTGGAGTAATCCAAACCCAGGTTGGGCCATAACTTAAGGCGGTTATCCACAAACATCCACCCATACACCACAAACGTGGCGTAGAGTAATTTCATGCCGTGCAACTTATCGCCATTGCGCCAGCGAAGCGCTAAATCCATGACCGCAATTGCCAACAGCAAGGGCGTGTAGATATCTGCAATATGGCCGAGGTTACGAGCAAGTTCGGACGATAAGATGATTGAAAGCGGCATAAAAATCCCAAGATGGACTGAATCAGTCCGCGATTCTACACAGCACAAAGCAATCAAAATACCCAAGCTGCAAGCTGTTATACTGCCAACCCTATTCTTGTTTAGTTAATGATTATGAATTTTGCCTCCCTCGGCCTTGCCCCAGAACTCCTGCACGCTATTAAAGTGATGGGTTATCAGCAAATGACGCCCATTCAGCAGCAGGCAATTCCCATCGCCCGCCGCGGTAGCGATTTACTCGCCACCGCTCAAACCGGTACGGGTAAAACTTGCGCCTATGCCTTGCCAATATTGCAGCAGATGGTCGATAAGCCAAAAACGCCAGAACCTTTAAATACCCGCATGTTAGTGCTCGCCCCTACCCGCGAACTGGTGCAACAGGTTGCTGAGAACATTCAGGCCCTTGCACAATTTTTGCCGTTTAAAGTGGCAACCGTGTACGGCGGCGTAAAAGTTACCAGCCAAGCCAGCAAGTTGCGCAATGGCGTAGATATTTTGGTGGCGACGCCAGGGCGACTACTTGAGCATGTGGAGCTTGGCAATATCAATTTGGCCAAGGTGGAATTCGCGGTGCTGGATGAAGCCGACCGCATGTTGGATATGGGCTTTGTGAACGATATTCATAAGTTGCTCACCAGCATAGCGCGCAAACATCAAACCCTGTTTTTCTCTGCGACTAGCTCACCGCTGGTGACCAACTTATCTAAACAGGCGATGAATAAGCCCACAATTGTGGCGGTATCCAAACGCAATGCCGTCGCAGAAACCATCGACCATGTGGTTTACCCCGTGGACGATGCGCGCAAATACGAATTGTTCGTGCACCTCTTGCGCAGCCAAAACTGGTATCAGGTAATGGCTTTTAGCAGTACCCGCGAAGAAGCGGATAAACTGATCGCCGCACTCAAATTAGATAACGTGGATGCCGCCGTTATTCACAGCGAGAAAACCCAAGGTTCGCGCCGCCGCGCCCTGCAAGATTTTAAAGATGGCAAACTGCAAGTATTAGTTGCCACCGAAGTTGCCGCGCGCGGTTTGGATATTCAAGGTTTGGATTTTGTGGTGAATTTGAATTTGCCTTTCTTCACCGAAGATTATGTACACCGCATTGGCCGCACTGGCCGCGCAGGCTTAAAAGGCACCGCCATTTCATTGGTGTGCCCTGCGGAAGAATACAAACTCACGCTGATTGAAGATTTAGTCGGCAGCAAAATTAAGCGCCTGCGCGTTAAAGGTTTTGATGTCACTGAATCGCCGCCATTGAACCAACGCAAAGTAAAAGCCGCACCTGCTCCTAAAAAGCCCGTAAGCCGCGCCGATGCCCCTGCAAAAGTTCGCCGTGGTGGTGGCAAAACGGTGAATGCGCCTGCGAAAAAAATCTATACCGCTAAAGCGAAGGCAGCGCCTAGAGTGAATAATTCTATTAAGCCCAGAACACCGAAGTAAGCTCAACAAAAAGTGAATCGTCATCCTCGCGCAGGGGGGTGACGATTCACTTGTAAATATAAATGCTACTAAAACCAACACCTAGTTTTTATCCGCTCCGTTAAACACTCTACAAATATTCACAACTCCTTCAGCAATCACAATCTATTATCTTGCGCACCAACCCCCTAATCACTCGTATACTCGCTCCAGCACTTAATATCCGTTTTGCCAATAACAAAAAAGGAACCCCTGTATGTCTCCATTTATTGCGCGCCTATTCAGCCTGCTTATTATTCTCACCAGCGCACATTGCCTTGCAGTTGAAGTACCGAAATCGCTTGAAGAATGGAAACCTTGGGTATTAGAAAAACACCCGGATATAAATTGCCCCTTCTTATATAACAGCGCCTCTCGCACGTGCACTTGGCCCGCTGAATTGCACATTGATGCCAATGCAACTGGCGCCCGATTTACGCAGCGTATTGAAGTTTATAAAAACGATTGGGTAGCACTACCGGGTGGTACAAGCTTCTGGCCACAGCACGTGAGCGATAAAAATAACAGCGTTGCCGTGCGCGATAACAACAACATCCCTCAAGTTTATTTAACCGTAGGAACTCATGAAATTAGCGGCGAAATTCGCTGGAGCGAAATGCCGCGCACTCTGCAAATACCATCACAAACTGGCATAGTTCAATTAAATCTGAATGGCAAAATGGTGGCATCACCTGCAATAGAAGATAACAATCAACTCTGGCTCGCAGCGAGCGAGAAGCAAACTGCAACCACCCACCAAGACACCGTTAACCTTCGTGTATTTCGTAAAATTGAAGATTCAATTCCACTCAGTCTAACCACTCAATTACAACTGGAAGTTAGCGGTAAAGAACGCGAACTACAACTTGGCCAATTATTACTCTCTGGCTTTACAGCTACCGATTTTACCAGCGCACTTCCCGCTCGCATTGAAAAAGATGGCAGCTTGCGAATTCAAGTTAAACCCGGCACATGGGAATTAACACTTACCAGCTTTTCTATTGCACCAGTAAATGATTTAACGTTTAAACATGTGAGCAAGTCTTCATCAGAAAAAAGTATGTGGCCAGAAGAGGAAATTTGGGTATTCGCGGCTCAACCCCAATTACGCAGCGTACAAATTTCCGGGGCACAAACCATTGACCCACAGCAAACAGAATTGCCAGATGATTGGAAATCACTCCCCACTTATTTAATGACGCCACAAACGCATTTTAAGATTGAAGAATTGCAACGTGGTGAGAACAAAGACTATGGCAAAAATATACAACTGAATAGAAATGCATGGCTCAGCTTTACCGGCACGCATTTTATTATGAAAGATAGAATCAGCGGTTACACTACAGCATCTCGCTTGGAAACCATTAGCCCCTTTGAATTGACCAGCGCAAAGATTTCCGGCGAACCACAATTAGTCACTCAACTTGCCAATAGCAAAAATTCCGGTATAGAAATTCGCGAACGCGATATTAACCTGGAAGGAACCAGCAAATTACCACGCAGCCTAGACATCCCTGTCACTGGCTGGAACGATGAGTTTAATAACGTATCTACACAGCTTTTCTTGCCGCCAGGTTGGTCATTGTTAACGGCCACAGGTGCCACTAGCGAATACGGCAGCTGGATTTCACAATGGACTTTGTGGGATATGTTTATTGTGCTGATTATTGCCGTGGCAATCGCCAAGCTAACCAAGATCACTTACGGCGTTTTAACGGCGGTAACTTTAATACTGGTTTTTCACCGCGAAGGCGCACCCGTTTTAATTTGGTTGAATCTAATTATCGCTATAGCGCTTACCGCATTTGTGAGCGGGAAGTTTAAAATTTTTATAGTGAAATATACCTATGTGGGATTTTTCCTGCTTGCATTGGTCTTACTACCCTTCACGGTACATCAAGCGCGAAGCGCGCTTAATCCACAATTGGATAGTGAAGAAGTCTTTTCGTTTATTCCTAAAATCTCCACTGCTCATAAATATAAAACTGTTTATACGCCCGCTCCTGCTGCCGAATCTATGGTTATGAGCGAACCTGTAGATTCAGTATCAGCAGAGGATATAGGAGCATTCCCCCAGTCTTCTGCTCAAGAAATTGTAGTGACTGGCATGAAAAAATCTGCAACAACAAGCTATGATTTAAAAAGGATGGCAAATGCGGTTGTTCAAAAGAAATATGATCCGTCACAACAAACTCAAACCGGTTTGGCCATACCTACATGGAATCGCAACAGCGTAAGCATAAGTTGGACAGGCCCAATTCAAGCCAATGAAACTACCACGTTGTTATTGGTTCCTCCGCTCATTAATCGCTTAGGTTATTTATTGTGTGTGATATTACCGCTGTTATTAGCCGGTGTTTTGCTACGTCATTTTTTTGGACTTCTGGATAAAAAAGTAACCTTGCCCACTTTTAATAAAACATCTACCGTCAGCCTTTTGCCAAGTTTGTTAGCAGCCAGTTTATTGTTTCTACCCGTAGATAAGGTTAACGCCAATGTCACTATTGACCCCGCTATTTTAACTGAACTGGAAACACGACTTACTCAAGCCCCAAGCTGCCTACCAAATTGTGCGGCAATAGAATCTGTAAAACTTAACGCACAACAAGATCAATTAATTCTTGAAATGGTAGTGCACAGCAGTGATTTAATTTCATTGCCTTTACCTGCGGATCATCAACAATGGTGGCCAACGAGTGTTACGGTGAACGGTAAAAATGCAGCCTTAATGCAAAGCGCCAATCAAATACTTTTAGTGAGTTTACCTAAAGGTCGCCACATTGTAGTTTTAACAACAAACTTACAAGGTCGCGATGCTTTAAATTTACAATTTCCGGTGGGCTTGCACAATGTCATAAGCACTACCAACGGCTGGGAAGTCAGCGGAATACCCACGGCTAATCAACAAAGCCAATCATTACAATTGCAGCGCGTAGAACGGAATCAAGCTATTGATAAGGCCGATCACTTACGCCCTGAGCCCATAGCACCTTTCGTCTTGGTTCAACGTGAATTAACAATGGATATGGATTGGAGTGTACGAACAACCGTATCGCGTGTTGCACCCGCATTTGGTGCCATTAATATAGAAATCCCTCTACTGGATGGCGAGGCACCTCTCACAGCACAAGCAAACGCGGCAGGTAAAGTTGTTGTGCGTTTTGAAGCGAATCAGGATGAATTTGAATGGACTTCAAGCCTCAAACAAATAACACTAATGCAATTGCAGGCAGCAAAAAATGTGCCTTGGGTAGAAATTTGGTCACTTAATGTAAGCTCACTCTGGCACACAGAAACCAAAGGCCTTGCGCCTATTCAAATGGGGAAACATGAAACGCTTCCCATTTGGCAACCTTGGCCGGGTGAAACTTTGAAGATTGACATTCATCGCCCACAAGCAAGCAAAGGTAACTTTATTACCATTGATCAAGCACAACTGGAATATGAACCCAATGGTAAAAATAGTTTAAGTAAACTGGGGTTATTAATTCGCTCTAATCAGGGCGGGCAATACGGCTTCACCTTGCCTGCCGATGCAACCTTAGCGAATGTCAATATCGATGGAGATGCACAAATTATTGCAGTAACAGATGGAAAGCTTAAATTACCGCTTCGTCCAGGCGAACAAAAAATCGATATCGCATGGAAAAAATCTGAAAACATCGGTTTATTCATACAGACTCCCTCATTCATGTTTGAACAAGATAGTAGCAATCAAACTATTATTATCAACTTACCTCAACATCGTTGGCCGTTATTTGTAGGCGGCCCTATGGTTGGCCCCAGTATTTTAATTTGGGGCATGCTTATAGTGGTGATATTGATTGCAGTCGCACTTGGCCGCAGTTCACTTACCCCCTTAAAAGTTCATGAGTGGATATTATTAAGTTTAGGAATTTGTACGCAAAGTTTTGTAACTTTTGTAGTAGTGGCTGTATGGATTCTTATATTGCAACAACGCGGCAAATTGCAAACCATATCGACAACACGAAAATTTAAATTTTTGCAGTTAAGCCTATTTGCATTATCAATTACAGCTCTCATTGCCTTGGTGAGCACTATTCCACAAGGCTTACTCGGCAGCCCCGATATGCACATTACCGGTAATAATTCTTACTCAGGTTGGTTCAGTTGGTATCAAGATCACAGTGATGCTGCATTCCCTACTGCATGGATAATTTCATTACCCTTGTGGTGTTACAAGGTAGCAATTTTAATTTGGTCATTATGGTTGGCAGCCGCTTTAGTTAAATGGATTCGCTGGGGCTGGCAACAATTAAGCACCCATGGGCTTTGGTATGCGGCGGATGAAATTGTGACTAATCCAAAATTACCAAAATCGGAGACTAGCTCAGAAGCGAAAATGGAAATAGTGATTGCACCCGAAAACAAGTAGATTTTCACTTCGATAAATAAAAAATCCCCCGCTAGCAATGACGGGGGATTTTATTACGAACTAGAACTGATTTCTAAATCTAAAAGTTCCAATCTGCCTGCAACCAAATTTTGCTAGTGTCTGACTTAGTCGCTAGTAATTTGTCGTTATCAAATGCAGCATATTTTGCCATGTAGGTTACTGCGCCAAACTTCTTAGTCACGCTGAAGTTCCACTCAGTACCATAATCAATGGATTTAACATCTGATGAATAATCGTGGTAACTCGCTAACAATGCAAAACCAGAGAACGTTGCACCAAGATTTACATACATATCTTTCAAGCCATTTATGGGGGTAGCCAAGAAGCGGTCTGCCCAACCATTGAATGCGTGTAGCGTAGCAAATGGTGTAATAAATCCTTTCTTGCCTTTATCAGAACCTAACTCTTCATAACCCAAGGCTGGAACAAAACGGCCTAACGTGGTGCTCACTTCAACAAATTTATAGTCCGCATCATACTCAATAGGATTTTTATCACCGTTAGATTGTTTGGCATATTCCAAAGTGTACATAAAAGCAGGGTTTGCAGTGCTTGACCAACGCACGCCATAGGTATCGTTAGAAATAGCATTAGCATTACCGCCTGCCAGTTTTTTCAAATAATTGTCGGCAATGTTATCCGCTAAATAAGCGTAGCCCGTTAATTTTCCCGCTTCAAAACCGGTGTAACTCACGTTAATTAAATTGCTATCCTGTTTGTAATCGCCTTGGAGAACATTTTCATCGCCAAAAATTCTGTTCACATTAGTAATGTGTGCCACAAAAATATTGGTGTAACGGATAGATTTATTCGTAAAGCTTAAACCATCGTAAGTTTGCTCGTTTTGACGCCAGCCTACATTGCCAATAAAGCGAGCATTATCCAAAATAATACGTTGACGACCATATTTAATAGCGTTGTTGAACGTAGTGTACGAAATGACTGCCTGATTAAAATCGGTTCCCTCTGGGTCAAAAATTGGCGCTGCTTTTTTGCCCTTAATCACCAGAGGATCCGCTGGCCAGGTCGCGTAATCAACTTTGTGATCAATAGCAGTTACGTTATCCATTTCAGCCGTAATAGCAAAACCATTCCACGCTCCCGATTGATAAGATAGACGTGCTCGCACCGTTAGTGCATCGGCATCGGTTAAACCGTCCCAACTGACATCTTCATAACGTGTACGAATATTGACTTTGATTGAACTACCCGTTGTTAAACCTTCGGTTAAGGTGGGCGCAGCTTGTAAATTTTGCGCAGAAAAAAATAATGTGCTTGCGGCGGCATAGAGAAAATGTGCAGTGTGTTTTTTCATAGGTCGTTATCCAAAAATTGGCTTTAGTAATGGTCACACTTGCCTGAGTGTTTATCATGCGACTTAAATTTCCATCGCATTTTCTAATAGCTAAACATTCAGTATCGGCACGAGTAATTCCCACAATTTCCACTAGAGCAATGGCTATGCCAAACAAAATACACGCATAAAATTTAGAAATTTAAACATGTAAATCAATACCTTATAAAAACCCATGTGCAAAATATAAATTTTTATCCTATTTTGGTAACGCACTTGCTTGGGGATGTTCTGTAAAAGTGCGCGCCAAAAATAAACATTTTCAGAAAAATAGGCGCACCAGTTAATGACAAAAAAATGCACTCCCACTTTTTTGCTTGCGCTATTTAAATGCAATTACTGACTTTTATGAATTTTAGAATTTTCTCTTTCGCTTAAATTGCTCATTTAAGGGGCGGCTTTGATTTGGGTATCGTTAACGCCCAACCTCAAAAAATGCGATTCTTACCAATTGCACCATCAATAACCCTCAAATAACGGCCATAAAAAAAGCCGCACAAGGCGGCTTCAAAAAATGTTAAAAGCTAACACACTAAAAAAAATTACTCCCAGCGCACGCTACCATTTTTCCCTGCATTTTTTTCTATGCGTACATTAGAGAACACCAAATCCAAACTATCATTGGCAACCAGTGCAAACGGGTCGAGCACCAACTCAAATAATTCTTCTTGGGTGCGCTTCAAACCAAAGTCTGTGCCCGCATCGGGGAACAACACTAAATCTACTTTAATGGTTTTCCAGCCTTGCCCTGCCACAGCCGTGAAAGTCTCGGTAAGTTCAACTTCGGTATAGCAAGATGGGCCACAGCCAATGCGCACTTTCGCTTTGCCTTTAGGCGCTGCATCTACTTTTACATCAAAAATTAACGCAGAGTTAGAATGCAAATAATCGCTGAGCACTTGGCGGTTTAACGCCGAGAGCGCCACCAAACCTTCGCCATTGCCGTTCCATTGCGCACGGCGTGCATCTTCCTGCACATCGCGATCAACAGCAGTTACGGTTAAAGAGGAAACACTGGCAATGTTGCCATTGAGAGTGGCGCGATCATTATTTTTGCCTTCCAGAATAATCGTGAAAGGATTCATAGGACGACGTTTAAATAACTCCAACACATCCGTAGTCGCTTGATGTTGAATGCCCTCTTCTGATAATTCACTGCTCAAGGTATCGCTATCGGAGTAACTTAAACCGAAACCATACGCAAAGAGCGGATCATAATTTTCATCGCCAACATTTAGCGGCGCTTGGTCTGGGCGCTTAGGCCAAGAGAAACTTAAACGGCCAGTGGTGTCATATTGCGGCTTCCCATCCAAGCCTTTGAAAATAACATCTGCCACACCTGCACCTTCAGTACCGGGTTGCCAAATAACAGCAAAGGCATCTGCCGCATTTAATTCACGATTAACCCAGAGCGGGCGACCGGTAATAAATAAAACCACCACCGGAATATTGTCGGCTTTAAGTTTGCGGAGCAATTCTAAATCTTTGGTATCGCCGGATTTCAATAACACATTTTGCACATCGCCTTGCATTTCTGCGTAAGGGTCTTCGCCAAAAATTACAATAGCTACATCAGGCTTTTGCTCGTAATTACCTTCGGCATTAAGCGCTACTTTACCGCCAGCTGCTTTCACTGCAGCTTCAATGCCCATCCACAAAGTCGTAGCGCCGGGGAAATCGGCCATGGTGTTGCCAGTACCCTGCCAGTTAACCGACCAACCGCCGGTTTGCTTACTGATATTGTCCGCGCCATCACCTGCAACCAAAATATTGGCTGAAGGCGATAGAGGTAGAAGATTGTTTTTATTTTTTAATAACACAATAGATTCACGCACAGCTTGGCGAGCTACTTCACGATGCTCGGCCGCACCCAGTAATTCATCTTTACCCGATAATGGGCGAGTAGATGGCAAACCTTTATTCCACAAATCTGCACGCAATTTCACACGCAATACACGACGCACGGCATCGTCGGCACGCTCAGTAGAAATCACGCCCGATTTAATTTGTTCAACGGTATTGTTGAAAAGCGTTTTCCATTCCGGATCTGGGACCATAAAAATATCCAAACCGGCATTGATCGCAGCTGGGCAATTTAATACCGTGCTGCCTGCAACAAAACCATGACCGTTCCAATCGCCAACCACTAAACCGTTAAACCCTAATTTTTCTTTAAGAACATCCGTGAGTAAATATTTATGGCCATGCATATGCTCGCCATGCCAGCTATTGAACGATGCCATCACTGATTGCACGCCAGATTCAATCGCGCTGAAATAACCGGCAGCATGAATATCACGCAGCTCTTCTTCACTGACCAAGCTGTCACCACGATCAATACCATTCAGGGTGCCGCCATCGGCAATAAAATGTTTAGCGGTAGAAATAACGCGGGTTTTTGCGAGAAATTCTGATGTATTGGCAATACCCTGTAAGCCTTCTACCATTCTGCCCGCATAGCGGCGCACCAAGTCCGGGTGCTCTGAATAAGATTCGTAAGTGCGACCCCAGCGATCATCTCGCGCTACGGCAACCGTGGGCGAGAAATCCCAATCCAAGCCAGTGACTGCAATTTCAGTTGCAGTAATTTCACCAATACGCTCAATCAAATCAGGGTTATTTGTTGCACCTAAAGCGATGTTATGTGGGAAGAGTGTCGCGCCTACAATATTGCCCACGCCATGAACGGCATCGGTGCCCCACATAATAGGAATGGCGACTTTGCCGTCGCTTTCATCCATAGACGCAACATAGTAAGCATCCGCAATCGCAAGCCAATCAGCAGCTTTGGAGTAGCGGTTGCCATTAGGTACCGAGCCACCGCCGTTGAGCACAGAACCAATGTGGTAATCCTTAACATCTTGCGCGGTTAAATGACGAATCTCAGGCTGAACCATTTGCCCAACTTTCTCTTCCACGCTCATGCGCGCTAATAGCTCATCAATCTTTTGCTCGATGGCGGGATCTTTTTTTACTGCATGGTTGAGCGTGGGCCACTGCACGTTAGTTAACCTCCAAGGGATTAAATTGTGGATATTGTCAATTCTGGGTTATGAATATGATTCGATATGGTCAGGCAGACCCTAAGGGCATAGCAGCCCAACAACTTTATTCTTATAAAAAATATAGAAATTATTAACGGGCAGATTATACGAATAAATTGCAGGGCTTAATACTTGGCAGTTAAAGTATCTTGTATTGACAGCGCTGTCAATAATGCCTAGGCTTCCAAGCGCTGAGAAATACGGCATAATCAGCACCTGAATGAGGACTCGATTTGCAAGGCACACTTTTACCCGCCGCTATAACTTTTCATTCCTTTTACATACTCCCAATGATCCTACTAAAACTACATGAGGACTGACGCATGAGCTTACTATTGGTTGCAGATATAGGCGGCACCAACGCTCGCTTTGGCTTAGTCGTACAGGCTCCCAAAACCGGCAAGCCGAATTACACCACCAGCCAACAAATTACCTTGCGCTGCGCTGCGTACCCTGACATCGGTACCATGATTAAAGCCTGCTGCGCCGAATTTAAAATTACTATGCCCGAATATGCGTGTCTCGCCATCGCAGGCCCTATTGATGAGGATGGCACAGTACAAATGACTAACCTTGGTTGGAAATTTGTGATTAATGAGTTGCGCGATCAACTCGGCATGAAGACCTTACATGTAATTAACGATTTTGCTGCCCTCGCCTATGCGGTGCCCTACTTGTCTGAGCAAGAAACCAAAGTGCTTTATGCCGCTGACACAGATCCACATGCACCCATTGTGGTTATGGGCCCAGGTACAGGTTTTGGTATGGCCTTATTAGTACCCGATGATGGCTGCTGGGAAATTATCCCCACTGAAGGCGGTCACGCGAGTTTCGCTCCCACCAACGAAAAAGAATTAGCGATAAAATCTTTTTTATTAAAAGAGCAATCGCATGTTTCGGTTGAAAATATTTTATCGGGCGTAGGCTTGGTCAATTTATATCGCGCTCTAGCACATATTGCTGGCGTGCAAGCGCAAGCTTACACACCGGCAGATGTAAGCGTTAAAGGTTTGGCAAATGAAGATGCGATTTGTCGCGAGGCAGTAATTACCTTCTGTAATACCTTAGGTGCCGTTGCTGGAGACAAAGCCGTTTCAACGGGCGCACGCGGCGGTGTTGTAATTGGCGGTGGTATTACACCTAAATTGATGGGCATTTTGGCAGAGACTGATTTTGAAGAGCGCTATAAAAACAAAGGCCCCATGAAAGGCTATGTGAGCGATATTTCAATTAGAGTTATTGTGAACGATAAAGCTGCATTGGTAGGTTCAGCGGCGTGGTTAATTCACAATACGCCCGATTTAAAGCCTGTTTAAAACGTTATTGGTTCTACAAAAACGCCGTAACAATTTTTTTGTTACGGCGTTTTTTATTATTTCTTCGGTGCAGCGCCTGTTGATTGCCGCGTAATAATACTCGAACTCAACATACTTGCTGGCAATTGCACATCTTTACCGCGCAGTTGTTTTATTAATAACTCGGTTGCTTTCATCGCCATTTGTTGAATCGGCTGACGTATAGTTGTTAACGCTGGCCAGATTTGATGCGCAACTGGTGTATCGTCAAAACCTGCTACCGATAATTCCTGCGGAATTTTAATGCCCATTTGATGCGCTACCATCATTACACCCGCCGCCATATCATCGTTCGCCGCAAAAATTGCAGTGGGTCGTGCTTTTTTCTCTAACAATTTTCGCGCACAAACTTCGCCAGACTCAAATGAATTTAAACCATACTCAACCAATTCAGCTGAAATAGGAATATCGTTTTCAATCAGCGCGGCCTTGTAACCATCAAAACGCAAAGTTACCGCACGGTGATCCGGGTGGCCGCAAATAAAACCTATGCGCGTATGACCTAACGCAATAAGTTTGCAGGTCATATCGTAAGAGGCTTCCTGATCATTGGTTTCCACGTACGGCGAAAGGTTTTTACTCTCGGTAGGTGCAACGCGCACAAAAGGAACCGACATGCGTTTCAACGCATGCATGAGTGTCATGTTGTCTGAAATAGGTGGAGTGAGCATAACGCCATCGATACGCTTATCGTGGATAAGATTAGAAATTTCTTGCGTAATATCCGGGTCTTGATGGTTGCAAGGGTGAACTAAAAGTTCGTAGCCCTGAGGGCGACAAATATCGAGCACACCTTCTTGAATATCTAAAACGTAATGCGCCGAGGGGATTCCGTAAAGCAAGCCTAATAAGTAAGAACGATTACCCGCCAAACTGCGCGCCGACATATTTGGACGATAATCCAGTTGGGCAACCGCAGCAGTTACTTTCTCACGAGTTGCTGGCCGCACATTCGGCTCATTATTCATTACCCGCGATACGGTCTTCATTGAAACGCCCGCTAGCGCGGCTACGTCATCGATTGTTGCTTTTGCCACAAATATCACCTTCTTATTATTAAAAGAAAATCAGTTCACAAATTCCATTTCCCCAAAATTAAGGGCGATTCCATAAAAGCAAAAGCATTAAAACCAATAGAACAAAAAGTATAAATGACTACAAGCCTCTAGAACACTGGGGCGTAAATAACTAGGTTAATAAACGTTTACGCCACTATAAACCATGTGACAGCACCAAGCCCTTGAATTATAGTACCGCGCACTTGTCAGACAACTCTAAGAGATTAGCTGCTGCAAGCATACTAGAGGCAAATAACGCTCAATAACAAAGACAACGAGGTACAAAATGGCGATTCCGCAAAGCCCAACAACGAATAAAGATGCAAGTAATTCGACATCGAATGGTGGCCTTATTTTGGCACTGATCTATATCACTACACTGTTTTTCATCTGGGCATTCGTAACCAATTTGATTGACCCATTGGTTGCCAATACCAAAAAAGTATTTACCTTGACTGATGCTCAAGCTCAGCTCAACCAATTTGCATTTTTTATTGCTTACGGGGTTATGTCTATTCCTGCTGCCTTTTACCTTTCCAGAAAAGGCTATGCAAACTCTATTATCCTTGGCTTACTCGGCATTATTGCTGGCTGCTTAATCGCATTTTCTACCGCATTTACCAATAGTTTTGCGACCATTCTATTTGGTTTGTTTGTGGCAGCTTCTGGTATTACCTTGCTGCAAGTTGCGGCAAATCCACTGATTGCTTCTATGGGCGACCCCAAAGGTGCGGCGTTCCGCTTGAACCTCTCGCAATCATTTAACTCGATGGGCGCAACGATTGGTTTGGTTGTGGGTACCACCTACCTATTAGATGGCGAGCTGTTTGTTAAAGATGCTGTGATTACCCCAGAACTGAAAGCGCACGGGCTATCATTCGTAACCTCAGCGTATATGTACCTTGCTATAGCGCTTGCAGTGTTCACCTTGGCAGTTTTCCTTGTTCGTAAAACCGTTGCTGCTCACGCACCTAAATTACCTGCGCAAGCCGAATCTCCATTCTCTGCATTAAAATCTAAATGGGCCAACTTGGGTGCAATTGCCATTTTCTTATATGTTGGTGCTGAGGTGTGTGTTATCTCCGGTATGATCTTCTTTTTAGAGCAAGAAGAAATTCTAAATGTCTCTTCACAGGTTGCGGGTTACATTACTTCCTTCTTTATGTTGTTTGCTATGGCAGGTCGTTTTATTGGCTCTGCCCTACTACGTTTTTACAGCGCTACCTCAATGCTTATTTTGGTTGCCGTAGGTGCCATAGTATTAACCTCAACTGTGATACTTACCTATCACTTACCCGCTACGCCAATCGGCGGTACAGTAAGCATTGGTTCCTGGGTTGGGCCTGTAACACTTGGTTTTATCCCCGGTTGCGCCGCAATCTTAATCGGTTTATTTAACTCAATTATGTTCCCCACTATTTTCACCTTAACCCTTGAGCGTTCTTCTGCACCTGCTTCAGCAACCTCAGGCTTAATGTGTATGGCAATTTGTGGTGGCGGTTTTATTTCTGTGCTTTACGGTTTTACCGTTGACCAACTTTTAGCGCACTTCTCTGTGGGCGCTCGCTCGTTAGCTTTCATAGTGCCTTTGCTTTGCTACATCTTTGTATTGTGGTTTGCACTTGCTGCTAGAAAAGCACCAACGCACGCCATTCAAGAAGGCGTTGTGTCTGCGCATTAAGCTTAGGTTTTAATGCAGTCTTAGAAAGTCAGCAGTATAAAAAAGCCCGGTTTCTGTAATGGAAATCGGGCTTTTTATTTGCATCGAGGATGACGATTCCCTTCTATATCAGTTTATGACATTAAAATTTTCTAACCCTTTTAAACTACAAACCCAAAACCTTTTTCACAAAAGGGATCGTCAGTTTTCGTTGTTCTGCAAGCGATGCATGATCCAACCGATTCAACTGCCAGAACAACTCATTCATGTCGCGTGGCAAACGCTGAATAATATAGGCCGCCACGTCATCGCTTAATTCCAACCCACGAGCGCGAGCGCGAAATTGCAAGGCAGCTTGTTTTTGATCGTCATCTAGCGTTTGCACATGAAATGTAGTGCCCCACTGCAAGCGCGATTTTAAATCGGGCAAATTCACCTGCAACTCTTGTGGACCTTGCACGGCGGCAATCAATAACAACTTACCGGCATCGCGCAGGCGATTGAATAAACTAAACAGCGCTAACTCCCATTCAGGGCGATTAATGACTTCTTCTAAGGCATCCAACACCACAAAATCTAATTCCTCCAAGCCAACAAACAATTCATCTGGCGCGTAACCGGCTAGATCGCGCAGAGGGAAATATTGAAAGCTCTTCTGAAGCGTTTGCGCATGATGACAAGCGCCCTGCAATAGGTGCGTTAAACCACAACCCGCTGCGCCCCATAAAAAAATAAACGATTCGTTGCTCGTTTCAATTTGCGAACGCAGGGCAGATAAAATCTGCGCGTTAGGTGTTGCGGCGGGAGCGTAAAAATTTTCAAACGTGGCGTCGTCATTCAGGCTAACGCCGAGCGAAAGTTGCTGCGGATTCATGCTTAAAACCTATCATTTAAAACCTGGCATTTAAAACTTATCAGTTCTGCCAGCGGAAACTCAAAGGGCGCTGCGCATCGCCAGCCGACAATTGCAATTTATTACTCACACCTAAGGTCGTTTTGAGCAGCTGTTCATCGCCATCCAATAGCAAATTAAATTGCAAAACATCTTTCTCAACACTTATCAAGGTTAAACTGCGGATAACGCCCACCGTTTTTAAATAGGCTTGCACTTGTTTAAAAGTGGCGAAATCGTTTACCTCTACCACATACAGCATTACACCTTGAGCGGTAGTGGCGTTAGTGGCAATCAGTTGTGCCTGCTGTAAAAGCGTTTGAATCGATTGAGGGGAATAATTAAGAACGATGGCTGTCTCAGAGCTGTAACTGAATTTGGAAAGATAGTTAGGTGCACTCTTAATAGCTTGCTGCACCAAGGGATGTTGTAAGCCAGCAGTATCGGCCAGAACCAGCGTAATCACTTTTCCCATGTTGGCCTGAGCTGCCGCCACACGTTCCGCTTCAGATTGATTGGCCACAGTGGCTTCAACGCGATAGACATCAACTGCTTGCTGTGCAAAGGAGTTGAGCGCACACAGGCTTAATCCACACAAACTCAATACAAACAACACAATTCGGGCCACTGCGAACTCCTGCCATTTTGGTGCATAAATATCGGAAAACCGCATTGTATCAGGCTTATGCGCATTTTTTGGGTAAAAAATCCCAGCCGACTGCGAATGAATCTGGAAAGCTAGATGACGTTGCTCAATTTTTTTGTACAATGCGCCGTTGCACATTGCATCTCCGTATTCCAACTAATAAAGATAAAAACCATGACCACAACAAATGCCCAACCAACGTCAACAAGTGCTCAACAAAAAGTCATCAACACCACCATTCTTGTGGCCGCGCTTGGCTACTTCGTGGATATATACGATCTTCTGTTGTTTTTGATTATCGGCAAACAAAGCTTGGCCGAACTCTACCCTGAATGGGCAGGCCAGCCCATCCTCCTCGAAAAATTCCAGCACCTGCTGGATTTGCAAATGCTAGGCATGTTAATTGGCGGTGTGCTTTGGGGAATTATCGGGGACAAAAAAGGCCGTTTGGCTGTTTTGTTTGGCAGTATTATTCTCTATTCCGTAGCTAATTTCTTAAACGCCTTTGTCACCAATATGATGACCTATGAAATTTTGCGCTTTATCGCTGGCGTAGGTTTGGCGGGGGAATTGGGTGCGGGCATTACGCTAGTCTCGGAATTAATGCATAAAAACAAACGCGGCATAGGCACCATGATTGTTGCGTCTGTTGGGGTATTTGGCGCCGTTGTCGCAGGCTTGGTTTCACAAGTTGCCAGCTGGCAGACGTGTTACATCATTGGCGGTCTGTTGGGCTTCGCCTTATTGTTCTTACGCATGGGCTTATTTGAAAGCAGCATGTTTGCAAAAGCACATGACTCGAAGATTCCTCAAGGCAACTTCTTCATGATGTTTAGCAACCGCGAGCGGTTTTCGCGCCTGCTTATTAGCATAATGATCGGCGTGCCGCTTTGGTTTGTGGTGGGGTTGCTGGTTGCCAGAGCACCAGAAATTGCCAAAATATTGCATGTTCAAGGCAGCGTACAGCAAGCCTACTGCATCATGGCCGCTTACGGTGGATTAGTGCTGGGCGATTTTGCTTGCGGTGGTTTAAGCCAGCTATTACGCAGCCGTAAGAAAGCATTACTTATTTTTTACAGCCTGTGCATAGTAATGATAGTTACCTACCTAAACCTTGAATCGGTCACCAACACAACATTTTATGCGGCTATCGTTCTATTGGGTTTTTCAGTGGGCTTTTGGGCAGTATTTGTCACCAATGCTTCAGAACAATTTGGCACCAACCTGCGCGCCACGGCCGCCACCAGCATACCTAACTTTGCTCGTGGCTCGCTCGTGCTAATTGCATGGTGCTTCTCACACGTATTAGCTTTCAATAACGGCGATATGATTACAAGCTTTTATTATGTGGGCGGTGGCGTAATGCTAATCACTTTGATTGCGCTCTACTTTGCGAAAGAAACCTTTGGGCGTGATTTGGACTTTTACGAGAAGTGATTTTTGTGGGGTGTATTAATTGCAAGTTCAGCTGGTGAATTAATGGAGCTGGATAGTACGAAACTTTAAGTACGGGTTAGATCGCTTTGCGACTAGCCCGTTGTAACAACTTATATCGTTAATCAAAATAATCAAATAACTTATTTGTGAAAAAAATCCTGAACCTTCGCCGCAATTTGATTGTTGGTAAGATTATCTGCTGCCTCAACACCCTTTATACAATCGCCCAATCCTTTGTGCTCGATGCGTTTTTTAAACTCACCTTTCGCCTCACCGGGGCCAAATATATAAATGGCGGTAGCGCCATGAATGCACTCGATCACATCATCATAAAAACGATCAAGA
>Ga0247803_1000204_pt1 | contig 34470 bp, 31 predicted proteins | sample UWRJL014104B1_FD_180928 | JGI IMG/M metagenome (GOLD analysis project Ga0247803, IMG submission 180928) | Plant litter microbial communities from Arlington Agricultural Research Station in Wisconsin, United States - UWRJ-L014-104B-1 | ecosystem: Environmental > Terrestrial > Plant litter >... | reverse complement strand
TACTGCCAGCCGGACGACCTCACCGTGCCCGCCGAGTACCGGGGCATCGGCGTGCGCATCGAAGACGACATCCTGATCACCGAGACCGGTGCAGAGAACCTCTCGGCCGGCATCCCCCGCGAGTCCGCAGCGGTTGAGGCCTGGATGGCGGCCCTGCAGGCCTAGCGGTCCGGCCCCTTCAGCGCGCTAACTGTTGCCGAAGCGGACAATTGGTCCCGGTACGCCGGGACCAATTGTCCGAACGGGCAACACTTGCCCCGAACGGGAGCGCCCGCGACCGGTTAGCGGGCGGGGTCGATCGGGCCGGAGACCGGCGGCTGCGGGTCCGACGGCCCGGCGGCCGGCGGCGCAGACACCGGCGGGGCCGGCTGTCCGTACGCGGGCGGCGCGGTGGGCTGATCGGTCGGCGGGGCGACCGGCGGCTCGGGTGCCGAGCGCGGCGGGTCGGACGGGTGCGGGGCCGCGTTCGGCGCGGGCTCGGCCTGACCCGCCAGCAGGTTGCGGGCCTTGTTCAGCAGCTCCACGTTCACGATCACCTGGTAGTTGCCGGCGATCACCTGCATGGTGGAGGTGAAGTCCTTGCGCCGACGGTTGACGGCGTAGCTGACCAGGCCGAACAGCATGCCGAAACCGGCACCCATCAGCACAGCGGCGAACACGAACGGCAGGCCGGCGCCGTCGGGCGAGAAGATGAAGAACAGCAGGCCGAAGAACACACCGAGCCAGGCACCGGATGCCGCGCCGGCCAGTGCGACCCGGCTCCAGGTGAGCTTGCCGGTGACCCGCTCGACGGTCTTGAGGTCGTTGCCCAGAATCGACAGCTGTTTCACCGGGAAGTCGGCCTTCGCGAGGACGTCCACGGCCAGCTGGGCTTCGTTGTAGGTCTCGTACGTGGCCACGACCTCACCCTTGGGCAGAACGGGGTACAGTGCGGCGGCGGCACGACCGCCGAATGGGCTCTGATTGGTCATGCAGCCATTCTTTCACGCCCACCGGGAATCGCCGATGAGGTTGCTGTGCATCCGTTGGGAGAATGGCGGGATGATCAGCCAAACGGTTGCGCCGCCTGCCGGGCCGCCGGCGAACCGGAGGTTCACCCCCGCCGCATCCGCCCCGGCCGTCGCGGAGCCTGCACAAGCTAAGTTATAGGTGTGGCAAACACCAGAGTCTTCGTCGCCCGGCTGGCCGGGTGCAATGTCTTCGACCCCGCGGGCGACCGTGTGGGCAAGGTTCGCGATGTGCTCGTGGTCTACCGAAAAGACGACCCGCCCCGCGTGGTCGGCCTGATCGTCGAGATTCCCGGCAAGCGCCGGGTGTTCGTCTCGATCGGCCGGGTCACCAGCATCGGCAGCGGCCAGATCATCACCACCGGGCTGATCAACGTGCGCCGGTTCGAGCAGCGCGGCGGTGAAGTGCGCGTGATCGCCGAGATGCTCGGCCGCAGGGTCGCGTTCAACGACGGTTCAGGCGAGGCCAGCATCGAAGACGTCGCGATCGAGGAATCCGCCCAGGGCGACTGGGCGATCAGCCAGCTCTTCGTGCGCCGCCCCAAGACCAACTCCTCGCTCTTCACCAAGGGCGCGACGGCGTTCGCGAACTGGTCCGAGGTGTACGAGAAGGTCACGGCGGGCGAGGCCCAGTCGGCCGAGCAGCTCATCGCCACCTACTCGGACATGAAGCCCGCCGACCTCGCGAACACCCTGCTGGACCTGCCGCGCCAGCGCATGTTCGAGGTCGCGGAGGAACTGCCGGACGGCCGCCTCGCCGACGTGCTCGAGGAGATGCCCGAAAGCGAGCAGGTGGGCATCCTCACCCGGCTCGGCGACTCCCGCGCCGCCGAGGTGCTCGACCACATGCAGCCCGACGACGCGGCCGACCTCATCGCGCAGTTGCCCGAGGAGCGCGGTGAGCACCTGCTCGACCTGATGGAGCCCGAAGAGGCCGACGACGTCAGGTTCCTGCTCTCCTACGCCCCCGACACCGCCGGTGGCCTGATGACCACCGAGCCGATCATCGTCTCCGCCGACGCCACCGTGGCCGAAGGCCTGGCCCTGATCCGCCGGCACGACCTCGCGCCGGCCCTCGGTGCCGCGATCTGCGTCACCCTGCCGCCCTACGAACCGCCCACCGGCCGGTTCCTGGGCATGGTGCACTTCCAGCGGATGCTGCGCTACCCGCCGCACGAACGCCTGGGCACGCTGCTGGACCTCGGCCTCGAGCCCGTCACCGCGGACACCTCGGCGGCCGAAGTCAGCCGCATCCTCGCCAGCTACGACCTGGTCTCGGTGCCCGTGGTCGATGAGAACCACCGACTCGTCGGGGTGGTGACGATTGATGACGTGCTCGACTACCTGCTGCCGGACGACTGGCGAAGTCACGACGACGGCGACGAGGTACGCAAACGTGCCACGGCGAGAACCCAGCTGGTAACCGGAAGTATCCCCCTGCCAGGACGGAGGCACGGCAATGGCACGCGCTAACAAGAGCGAGCTCCGCCTCGACACCCCCAAGGGCCTGCGCACCACCAACCTCGTCGGGCGGAAGCGCGGCGGGCGCAGCAACGACAGGTTCGGCCGGTTCACCGAGGCGATCGCCCGAGGCATGGGCACTCCGTGGTTCCTGCTGGGCCTGAGCCTCTTCACGATCTTCTGGATCGCCTGGAACACCCTGTCCCCGCTCAACCTCCGCTTCGACTCCATCGAGCTGGGCTTCATCGCGCTCACCCTGGTGCTGTCGCTGCAGGCGTCGTACGCGGCACCGCTGATCCTGCTCGCGCAGAACCGGCAGGACGACCGCGACCGGGTGCAGTTCGAACAGGACCGCCAGCGCGCCGAACGCAACCTGGCCGACACCGAGTACCTCGCCCGCGAGGTCGTGGCGTTGCGCCTGGGCATGAAGGACCTCGCCTCCAAGGACTTCCTGCGCTCCGAACTGCGCGCCCTGCTCGACAACCTCGACCAGCGGGACGAGCAGGAACGCCGCGAACGCGAAGCAGCCAGGGACCGGGACAGCCGCGAGCTGGAGAGCCGGGAGCGTGCGGCGAGCCCCCGGGACAGCCGGAGCGACGGGCGCCGGAACGCTCAGGAGGCGCACCCGGTTGACTGAGAACCAGGTTCGGGCCGCCCTCGCCCGGGTCATCGACCCCGAGATCCGCAAACCCATCACCGAACTCGACATGGTCTCCGGCGTCGAGATCGACGCCGACGGCGGCGCGACGGTGAACATCCGCCTCACCATCGCCGGCTGCCCGGCCGCGACCCGCATCGAAACGGATGTGCGCGAAGCCACCGAGTCCGTCGTCGGGGCTGGCCTGGCCCGCGTCGTGGTCTCGGTGATGACCCCGGAGCAGCGCCGCGCCATGACCGAGAAGCTGCGCGGCGGCCAGGGAGCGCGCACCCTGCAGTTCTCCCCCGACTCGCTCACCCAGATCTACGCGATCACCAGCGGCAAGGGCGGCGTGGGCAAGTCCACCGTCACCGCCAACCTGGCCGTGGCCCTGGCCGCGCGAGGCCTGCGGGTGGGCATCGTCGACGCCGACGTGTACGGCTTCTCGATCCCCGGCCTGCTCGGCCTGGTCACCCCGCCGGCCACACCGGGCGGCCAGAGCGGCATGGTCAAGCCCACCCAGGTGGGCGACATGATCCTGCCGCCGATCGGCTTCGACGTGAAGGTCATCTCGATCGGCATGTTCGTCGACGACACCTCGGTGGCCGTCGCCTGGCGCGGGCCGATGCTGCACCGCACCATCACCCAGTTCCTCACCGAGGTGTACTTCGGCGACCTGGACATCCTGCTGCTCGACCTGCCGCCCGGCACCGGCGACATCGCCATCTCGGTGGGCCAGCTGCTGCCGCACGCCGAGGTGATCGTGGTCACCACCCCGCAGCCGGCCGCGTCCGACATCTCCGAGCGGAGCGGCGCCGTGGCCAGGCAGACCGGCCAGAAGATCTATGGCGTGATCGAGAACATGTCGGGGCTGATGCAGCCCGACGGCACCCTGCTGGAGATCTTCGGCGCCGGCGGCGGCGCCGAGGTGGCCGCCAGGCTCTCGGCCGGGCAGGACAGCCCGGTGCCCCTGCTCGGGCAGGTGCCGCTCTCGGTGGCGCTGCGCACCGGCGGCGACACCGGACTGCCCGTGGTGCTCGGCGACCCGGCCGATCCGGCCGCCGCCGCCATCCAGGCCATCGCCGGCACCCTGGCCACCAGGGGCCGCGGCCTGGCCGGGTTGAACCTGGGCATCAGCCCGCGCTGACCCGGCCCGGCTTTCGGCGGGATCGTCGTTTGCAGGCATGTCGGCGGCAAGCGTGTCTAAACTGACGGGCATGACTGCGCCGACGCTTTCCGTTTCGCCCTCGACACTTCCGTTCACCGCCGAACTGGCCCGCGACATCCGCTCGACGACGGGCGAGACCGTGAGCGTGATCGCCCCGTTCACCGGCGAACAGCTGCACGCCCTGCCGGTGAGCAGCCCCGGCGACGTGGCGGATGCGTACTCCCGCGCCCGTCTGGCCCAGATCGGCTGGGCGCGGGCCGGATTCGCGCACCGCCGGGCGGTGCTGCTGCGCGCCCACGACCTGCTGCTCTCCCGCCGCGAGACCCTGCTGGACACCCTGCAGACCGAGACCGGCAAGACCCGCGGCCAGGCCTTCGAGGAGATCTTCCAGGCCGCCGGCGTCACCAGGTACAACGCGCTGGCCGCCCGGCGGGTGCTCGGCGGTGAATCACGTCGCTCCGGCCTGCCGCTGATGGTCACCACCCGGGTGCGCTACCGGCCCAAGGGCGTCGCCGGGGTCATCACCCCCTGGAACTTTCCGCTGAGCCTGGCCGCGATGGACGTGGTGCCGGCGCTGGCCGCCGGCTGCGGGGTTGTGCAGAAGGCCGACAACCAGGGGGCGCTGAGCACCCTGCTGCTGCGCCGCGCGTTCATCGACGCCGGAGTGCCCGCCGACCTGTGGGCCGTCGTCACCGGCACCGGCGCCGTGATCGGCGAGGCCGTGACCGCCGGGGCCGACTACGTGTGCTTCACCGGGTCAACGCCCACCGGGCTTCGGGTCGGCACCCAGGCGGCGAGCACCCTCACCGGGGCGTCGCTGGAGCTGGGCGGCAAGAACCCGATGATCGTGCTCGACGACGTCGACCCGCACCGTGCCGCCGCCCAGGCCGCGTACGCCTGTTTCTCGTCGCTGGGCCAGTTGTGCGTGTCGATCGAGCGCATCTACGTGCAGCGCGGCGTGCACGAGCAGTTCCTGCGCGAGTTCGTCACGGTCACCCGCGCGTTGATCCTCGGTTCGGCACTCGACTACAGCGCGGATGTGGGCTCGCTCACCTCGCAGGAGCAGCTGGCGCGGGTCACCGAGCATGTCGCTGACGCCGTCTCCCACGGTGCCACCGTACAGGCCGGCGGGCGGGCCAGGCCGGACCTCGGCCCCTACTTCTTCGAACCGACCATCCTGACCGGGGTCACGCCCGGCATGCTCTGCTACGCCGGCGAGACGTTCGGCCCTGTGGTGGCGGTCTCTGTCGTCGACTCCGAGCAAGAGGCCATCCTCGCCGCCAACGACAGCGACTACGGGCTGAACGCGTCGGTGCTCAGCGGCTCCGCCCGGCGCGGTTTGCGGGTCGCCGGCTCGCTCGAGGCCGGCAGCGTGAACGTCAACGAGGGTTACCGCGGGTCGTTCTCCGCCGTGGACGCCCCGATGGGCGGGGTGAAGGACTCCGGCCTCGGCCGGCGCAACGGACCTGAAGGTTTGTTGCGCTTCGTGAACCCGGTGACGATCTCCCGGGCCACCGGGGTGCTCAAGCTGCCCGCCACCGGGGTTCAGTTCGCCCGCCTGGTGACCCCGATGGTGCTGCTGGCCCGCACCCTCAAGGCGGCCAGGCGGCGGTAGCTAGTTGTTGCCGTCGTTGCCGGTGACGTGCACGGCGTAGCCCCAGCAGCCGGCATCCGCCCAGTGGTAGTAGTCGCCGCCGCCGGTGTCGCCGTACAGCGCCAGGGTGAACCCGCCCTGCAGGGCCGGGTCGACGTCGCCGACGTGGGTGAAGTCCACACCGGAGAAGCTACCGTCGCTCTGGGCGATGACCGCCTGCCAGTCGAAGCCGGCCTCGGCCATGCACTGGGTGACGAGCCCGTAGAAGTACTCCCGCTCGGCGACGGTGGTGGGAATCGCATCGGGGTTGGGTGTGCGCACCTCGACGACGTTGCCGTCCCCCTCGGGTCCACTCTCGGCTGCGACGTCCTCCGGTTCGGCGGCGGCCTGGGTCGGGACCGGGGCGGGGGCCGCCGTCGCCGTCGGTGAGTGCGAGGGCGATGCGGACGGCGTGGGCTCCGGAGCCGTCGGCGTGGGCGCCTCTGACGTGCTGGTGGCGGCGAGCTGCCCCTGTTCGGCGGCATACGCGGTGGCTCCCACCGACAGCAGGGCCACGGCAGCGACAACGGCCACCATCGCGACGCGGTTTCGTGACGTGCTCATCGACACCCTTCCCCCCGTCGACCGGCACTCGGTACGAGGTCGACGTCGTCCCAGGCTACCCCCGGGCGCCGGTCCGGGTCCCCGGCGGGGTCCCCCAGTCCGGGTTCGGCTGTCGGCTCGGTGCGGCTAGGTGGCCTCGGAGTCGAACGGTGCTGGCCCGGTCAAGGCGCCCTCGCGGGCGCGCTTCCGCTGCAGGTAGGCGCTGTCGGGGTTCGGTCCGGTGCGGGCGACCACGGCGGACTGGGCCTTCACCGGCTCGTCCTCGATGAGGGCTTCCCGGATGATCCGGCGCGGGTCATACTGCCTGGGGTCGAGCTTCTTCCAGTCGACATCGTCGAATTCCGGACCCATCTCGTCTTTCATCCGGTCCTTGGCACCGTTCGCCATGTCCCGCAGCTGGCGCACCAGCCGGCCGAGTTGGGCCGCGTAGTGCGGCAGCTTCTCCGGCCCGAGCAGGAAGACGGCGATGATCCCGATAAGCAGGAGTTTCTCGAACGTCAGACCGAACATGCCCTCAGAATATCCCCCCGGCGAGGCATCCCCGAACCACGGGTCGCACGATTGTAGTCTTGACCTAATCATCTACTGGAGTTGCGGAATGTCTGACAAAGATCTGAATTGGAAATTCGCCGACGACTCGGTGGTGGAGAGCGACGCCCTGGCGCGAGCCCGGCAGCAGTCCCTCGAACTGGGCATCGACGCGATCGCCCCCTCGGTGGGCGCGCAGTCGGCCGTCATCGCCGCGGCGACCGGCGCCCGCAGCATCCTCGAGGTCGGCACCGGCGCGGGCGTGTCCGGCATCTGGCTGCTCACCGGCGCCCCCGGGGCCACCCTCACCTCGATCGACATCGAGGTCGACCACCTGCAGCACGCCAAGGCCAACTTCCACGAGGCGGGCATCCCCACCAACCGGGTGCGACTGATCACCGGTCGCGCCGCCGAGGTGCTGCCGCGCATGAACGAGAACTCCTACGACATCGTGTTCGTGGATGCCGACCCGCAGTCGGTCATCGAGTACGTCGAGCACGGCCTGCGGCTGGCCCGGCCCGGCGGCACCGTCCTGGTGGCGCACGCGCTCTGGCGTGGACGCGTGGCCGACCCCGTGCAGCGCGACGAGGTCGCCACCGGCTTCCGCACCCTGCTCAACGAGATCGCCTCGTCCAAGGCCGTGATCAGCGCGCTCTCCCCCGTCGGCGACGGCCTGCTACAGATCACCAAGCTGCGCGCGTAGCCGCATCCGGATACAGCAATCGGCTGTGCGGATAACCGCACAGCCGATCAGCTGAAAGCTTGTCTTACAGGATTACTACACGGCCGGGGCGACAACGCCGGCGAGCGCATCGTGAAGCTCTTTGGCTTCAGCGTCGTTCACAGAGACGACGAGCCGACCCCCACCTTCGAGCGGTACACGCACGATGATCAGGCGCCCCTCCTTTACAGCCTCCATTGGTCCGTCTCCGGTCCGTGGCTTCATGGCCGCCATGAACTCCCCTTCCATTCGTAGTCTGTACTCCTATTATCGACCATTCGGCCGTCAGACAGTAATTAGGGCGGTGTCCAATCGGCTCCGTCCACGCCCCAACAGAGCAAAAGCCAGCCCCATTGGCCGCAGATCAGCACCAGTGTGACCACAACGCGGTACACGGCGTGTCGGGGCCGGGCGAGCGCGCCGACCAGCGGGAACATCGGCATCAGCAACCTGAACACGCTCGATTGCGGAAAGAACACCGCGAGCAGGTAGAGCGCGTACGACACCACCCAGAGCCGCAGGTCCACGCCGAGGCTCTTCACCGCCGGCGAGAACATCACCAGGGTGAAGGCGATCACCAGCGCGAGCACGGCAGCGATGCCCAGCGGCACCCCGAGCCACCAGACGCCGCTCTGGAACCAGGCCGCGAACGGCACCAGCTCCTGATAACCGATGTACGCGGACCGCCAGGCCAGCTCGGTGTCGGTGTACGCGGTGATCGACCCGGTCACCAGCCAGGCGATCCCCGGCCAGGCCAGGCCCATCACCCCACTGAAGACGGCCACGGATGACGCGGTGACCGCTTCGCGCACCGGGAACGGGTCGCGGGCGCGGCGGTACCCCACGTGCAGGGCCAGGAACAGGGCGAACGCCAGACCGCTGGGTCGGGTCAGGGCCATCACCGCGATCACGGGAACCAGCACCAGGTAGCGCCGCTCCAGCACGAGCAACAGCGCCAGGGTGAGCAGCAACAGGTGCATCGACTCGGCATAGCCGAACTGCAGCAGCGGCGACAGCGGCGCGACACAGAACAGCACCACCGAGAACAGAGCCGTCGACTGCGGCTGCACCCGCCGCATCAGCCTGAAGAACAGCAGCGCGGTGCCGAGGCTGCAGGCCACGGACACGAACACCGCCACCGGCGCCCAGGGGGCCCCGGTGAGCAGCATCAGCACGCGCACCACCGCCGGGTACCCCGGCATGAACGCCCAGGCGTTCTCGCCGACATGACCGTCCACGGTCACCGGCAGCACCGACGGGTAGCCGCCGACACCCACGATGTTGTACCAGAGCCCGTCCCACATGGTGGCGAACGCCGTGTAGCCGGGTTTGGCCGGCGTCCACGCGTTCGGCCCCTGCACGCTGGCCAGCACCAGCACCAGCGAGGTGGTGACCAGCCGGGAGGCCAGCCAGATGACGATGACCTTCAGCCACCAGGGCACCAGCCGGTATCGCGCCCGCCAGCGTGCCGGCAGGGCACCGGCGGGACCTCGGCGAACCGGCAGGGCCGGTGAGCGGGTGGGCGCCACGAGTCAGCCGATGGGCGCGGTCAGCCAGGCGCGCAGGGCATCCTCGCAGTCGGTGATCTGGCTCAGGGCCACCCGCTCGTCGTCGGCGTGCGCCTTGAGCGGGTCGCCGGGGCCGTAGTTGACGGCGGGGATGCCCAGGGCGGAGAACCTGGCGACGTCCGTCCAGCCGTACTTGGGACGCGGTTCGGCGCCGACGGCCTCGAGGAACTTCAGCGCGAGCGGGGCGTCCAGGCCGGGGCGGGCGCCCTCGGCGAGGTCGACCACGGTGATGTCGAAGCCCGCGAACAGCTCCTCCAGGTGCGCCACCGCTTCCGCGGCGGTGCGGCTGGGCGCGAACCTGTAGTTCACGTGCACCATGCACTCGTCGGGGATGACGTTGCCGGCGATGCCGCCGCTGATTCCCACGGCGTTCAGGCCTTCGCGGTAGACCAGTCCTTCGACCTCGACCTCGCGCGGCGTGTATGCGGCGAGAATGTCGAGGATCGGGGCGGCCTTGTGGATGGCGTTCTCGCCCACCCAGGCTCGGGCGGAGTGCGCCCGCTTGCCGAAGGTGCGCACCTCGATGCGCACATTGCCGTTGCAACCGCCCTCGACCTGGCTGTTGCTCGGTTCGCCGAGGATGGCGAAGTCGCCCTGGAACAGGTCCGGCCGGTTGGCGGCGAGCCGGCCGAGGCCGTTGAGGTCGGCGTTGACCTCTTCGTGGTCGTACCACATCCAGGTCACGTCGACGCTGGTGTCCACGAGTTCGGCGGCCAGCTTGAGCTGCACGGCGACGCCGGCCTTCATGTCCACGGTGCCGCGACCCCAGAGGTAGTCCACGTCACCCAGGGTCTCGAACCGGGCGGGCAGGTTGTCGTTCAACGGCACGGTGTCGATGTGCCCGGCGATCACCACACGTTGGGCGCGGCCCAGATTGGTGCGGGCCACGATGGTGTCGCCGTCCCGGATCACCTCGAGGTGCGCGGCGCCGGCCAGGGCGGCCTCGATCGCATCGGCGAGCGGGGTCTCGTTGCCCGACACCGACTCGACATCGCAGAGCACACGAGTGAGCTCGATCGACGACACGGTCAGGTCGAGGGCGGGAACGGACAGGTCTGCAGAGTGGTCTGCGGCGAGGTCTGAAGGCACCCTACTAATCTAGAGCCATGGTCACCGCGCTTCCCCCCGAACCCCTGTCAGACTCCGCCGCACCGGCCGCGACTCACGCCTGGGGGTACGGCCTGGCCACGATCGCCGGGGACGGCACCGTGCTCGACACCTGGTTCCCGGCGCCCACGCTGGGCGCACTGCCCGCCGACCGGGACCGATGGATCGTGCCCACCGAGTTGGAGGAAGCCGCCGGACCCGACGCCCGCCGCAACGTGCGCCTCGAGGCCGTCACCGTGGAGATCGAGCTGCAGGCGCCGCCGGCGAGCACCTCGGATGCCTACCTCCGCCTGCAGCTGCTCTCACATCTGTTGGTCAAGCCCAACACGATCAACCTGGACGGCATCTTCGGCCACCTGCCCAATGTGGTCTGGACCAACGCCGGCCCGGTGCTGCCGGCCGACTTCGACCGGTTGCGGCCGTCGCTGCAGCGCCACGGCATCGCCGCGACGGGCCTGGACAAGTTCCCGCCGCTGCTCAACTACGTCTCGCCGGAGCGGGTGCGCATCGCCGACGCCTCCAGGGTGCGCCTGGGCGCCTACCTCTCCCCCGGCACCACCGTGATGCACGAGGGCTTCGTGAACTTCAACGCCGGCACCCTGGGCGTCTCGATGGTCGAGGGCCGGGTGTCGCAGGGCGTCGTGGTGGGCGACGGCGCCGACATCGGCGGCGGCGCATCCATCATGGGCACGCTCTCCGGCGGTGGCACCCAGCGGGTCACGATCGGGCAGCGGGCGCTGCTCGGCGCCAACTCCGGCATCGGCATCTCGATCGGCGACGACTCCGTGGTTGAGGCTGGCCTGTATGTCACCGCCGGCACCAAGGTGGTGCTGCTGGATGCCGCCCGCACGGCCGACGGCGCCCCGCGCACGGCCAAGGCCAAGGACCTCTCCGGGGTGCCGAACCTGCTCTTCCGCCGCAACTCGCTCACCGGCGCCGTCGAGGTGCTCCCCCGCCAGGCTGGCGTCGTCCTAAACGAGGCCTTGCACGCGTAGGGTCCCGCCAACTGTGAGAAAAGCACCTTCCCGGACTCCGGGAAGGTGCTTTTCTCACAGCTCGCGAGGCTAGCGCTGGGGGTAGTCGCGGGCGACCGCGCCCGTGTAGAGCTGCTGGGGACGGCCGATCTTGGTGGTCGGGTCCAGGTTCATCTCGCGCCAGTGCGCGATCCATCCCGGCAGCCGGCCGATCGCGAACAGCACGGTGAACATGCGCGGCGGGAAGCCCATCGCCTTGTAGATCACACCGGTGTAGAAGTCCACGTTGGGGTAGAGCTTGCGCTCCTTGAAGTAGTCGTCGTTGAGCGCGATGAACTCGAGCTCCTTGGCGATGTCGAGCAGGTCGTCCTTCACGCCGAGGGCCTCGAGCACGGCGTCGGCGCTCTCCTTGACCAGCTTGGCGCGCGGGTCGTAGTTCTTGTAGACCCGGTGGCCGAAGCCCATCAGGCGCACGCCGGCTTCCTTGTTCTTGACCCGTTCGACGTACTTCTGCACGCCCTCGCCGGAGGCCTTGATGTCACTGAGCATGGTGAGCACGGCCTCGTTGGCGCCGCCGTGCAGCGGGCCGGAGAGGGCGTTGATGCCGCCGGAGACCGACGCGAACAGGTTGGCCTCGGTGGAGCCGACCAGGCGCACCGCGGAGGTGGACGCGTTCTGCTCGTGGTCTTCGTGCAGCATCAGCAGGCGTTCGAGCGCCTTGCTGACCACCGGGTTCACCACGTACGGCTCCGCGAGGGTGCCGAAGTTGAGCTTGATGAAGTTGTCCACGAAGCTCAGCGAGTTGTCCGGGTACAGGAAAGCGTGGCCGATGCTCTTCTTGTGCGCGTACGCGGCCATCACCGGCAGCTTGGCGAGCAGCCGGATCATCGACAATTCGACCTGCTCGGGGTCCTTGGGGTTCAGGGAGTCCTGGTAGTAGGTCGACAGGGCCGAGACACCGGCCGAGAGCACCGACATCGGGTGCGCGTTGTGCGGCAGGGCGTCGTAGAAGCGGCGCAGGTCTTCGTGCAGCAGGGTGTGCCGGCGCACGCGGGTGTCGAACGCGCTGAGTTCGCTTTCGCTGGGCAGTTCGCCGTAGATCAGCAGCCAGGCGGTCTCGAGAAAGCTGGAGTTCTGCGCGATCTGCTCGATCGGGTAGCCGCGGTAGCGGAGGATCCCGTGCTCGCCGTCGATATACGTGATGGCTGACTTCGTTGCCGCCGTGTTCACGAAACCGGAGTCGAACGTGGTGAAGCCGGTCTGCTTGGTCAGCGTCGCGATATCGATGCTGGAGGGCCCGTCTGTGCTGCCCAGGATCGGGAACTGCGCCGTGCCCCCCGGGTAGGTCAGAGTGGCCACCTGCGGGCCCGGTACGGGCCGATCGATGAACTGCGGCTCATTGGATGGTGTTCGCTGCGCGACGTCGCTCACGGCGCCTCCCTGGATTTCAAAGCCTTTCGGCTGTTGGTCTGTGGCGGTCCGCCGCAGCACGCTCGTGGTGCTTGGCAACGATAACCCGCCTACAGCCTATTCCGCCGAGGGGCATACTGTTGCATCCGCCAACATTGACCGGAGTCCGTTGGCGCTGAACCACAGTCTGTTCCGTGGTGCAGGCGCCCTGCTTTCCAGCGTACCGCCGCGCCCGGCACCGCTAGGGCCATAGGACCCGATTGCCCGCGAACGGGGCGGATTTCCGGGGGTTTTTACCCGATGGCCGCCGGTCGCCTCAGGCCGAACCGGTAGGCCTCGTCGAGCACCTCGCTCCAGGCACCCACCCCGGCCTCGGCCGGCAGCCGCACCCACTCGCGCATCGTGCGTCGGCCCATCACGACGGGTGCGCCGGCCTCCAGGGCCACCAATTCGCGCACCCGGGACTCAGGGACCTTGGCGACGAGGTCACCGTTGCGGCCGATGAACGCGAACATCTTCTCGTGCACCTTCACGCCGTCGCCGTTGAACATGCGACCCCGGGTCACCACCGGGTGCGCGGGCAGCTCACTGATCAGGGCGTGCAGGGCGACGACGCTCGCCGCATAGGTTTCGGCTGCGCTGTCGTTCTCTGCTGCCCTGGCGTTCTCTGCTGCGCTGTCTCCAGCGGTGCTGTCAACCATGACCACAGCCTAGGCAGGTCCGCGGTGCTGTCCAGCCCCTGGTCAGGCCTCGGCCCAGGCACGCAGCCGGGCGGCAGCCGCGTTGATACGCTCATCGGTGGCCGTGAGCGAGAACCGCACGTGCTCGGGATAGAAGTCGCCGTAGAACGGGCCGGGACCGGCGAGGATGCCGAGCTCGGCCAGCTGCCGGATCGAGTCCCAGGCGTCTCCGCCGGCGGTCGCCCACAGGTACAGGCCAGCCTCGCTCCGGTCGATGCTGAAGCCGGCCGCGACGAGCGCGGGCAGCAGCACCTCGCGGCGGGCACGGTAGCGCTCGCGCTGCACGGCCACGTGCTCGTCGTCGCCCAGGGCGGCCACCATGGCGGCCTGCAGCGGGGCGGGCAGCATCAGGCCGGCGTGCTTCCGCACAGTGAGCAGCCGGCCGAGGACCTCGTCGCTGCCGGCGGCGAAGGCGCCGCGGTAGCCGGCCATGTTCGACTGCTTGCTCAGCGAGTAGATGGCCACGATGTTGTGCGTGTCACCGTCGGTGACGCGGGGGTCGAGGATGCTCGGGATCGGCTCGGCGTCCCAGGGCGCGGCCCAGCCGAGTTCGGCGTAGCACTCGTCGTTGACGATCACGGCGCCCAGCTCCCTGGCCCGGGCCACGGCGGCGCGCAGGGCGTCGACGTTCAGCACCCGTCCGTCCGGGTTGCCCGGGCTGTTCAGCCAGATCAGCTTCGTCGTGGCCGGCCATTCGGCGGGATCGTCGGAGGGGAACGCATCCGCCCCGGCCATCGCCGCACCGATCGCGTAGGTGGGGTACGCGGCGCGGGGATGCACGATGGTGTCGCCCTCGCCGACGCCGATCATGAACGGCAGCAACGCCACCAGCTCCTTCGAGCCGATGGTGGGCAGCACGTTCTTCTCCGTCAACCCGGTGACGCCGCGCCGGCGGGCGTACCAGTCGATGATGGCGTGCTGCAGGGCCGGGGTACCGGTGGTCTGCGGGTAGGCGTGCGCATCCGTCGCGGAGGCCAGGGCGGCCTGCACGACGGGCGGGGTGAGGTCGACGGGAGACCCGATGGAGAGATCGACGATGCCGTCCGCGTGGGCCCTGGCCTGCCGGGCGAACGGCAGCATCTGATCCCACGGGTAGTCGGGAAGTGGCTTGAGCACCCTTTTAGTGCTGGACCTGGGGCGGGAGCACCGAGATCACCGGGTGGTCCTTGGCGATGACGCCCACCTTGGCGGCGCCGCCGGGCGAGCCGATGTCGTCGAAGAACTCGACATTGGCCTTGTAGTAGTCGGCCCACTGTTCGGGCAGGTCGTCTTCGTAGTAGATGGCCTCGACCGGGCAGACCGGTTCGCAGGCACCACAGTCGACACACTCGTCCGGGTGGATATAGAGGGAGCGCTCACCCTCGTAAATGCAGTCGACGGGGCATTCGTCGACGCAAGCGCGGTCCTTGACGTCCACGCAGGGCAAGGCGATGACATACGTCACAGTGGCAGGATTCCCTTCACGAACTGAATAATCAGTCTACGCGCTCGGCCGACGGGCAGGAATTCGGGGCCACGCGATCACGAGCGCGGCGAACAGCGCAGGCGCCATCGTCCAGACGGTGCCGAGCACCCCGGCGGGAACCAGGACCGAGCCGCCGGTGCTGCGAAGCGACAGCAGGAACACCGTGCCGAGCAGGCCGATCGCCGCAGCGAGGACGACCAGCCGGTCCCGCACGACGAGGCGGAGCCCCAGCAGCAGGGTGCCGCTGGCGAGGAGCGCCAGGACCAGGCCGATCGGTACGGTCAGGGCGCCGAGCGCGAAGGTGGTCTGGTGCGCCACGGTGCCGAGCACCCCGAAGAGCGAACCGGCGGCGAAGGCCATCAGCGTGGCCAGCAGGCGGGAGCCGACCGTGGGCGCCTCGAGCTCCGCGGGCCGGGCCGGGGCGGTGGCGCGCGCGTAGGTCTCGGTGCCGGTGACGAGGGACTCGGTGCCGTCGGCGTGCCGCACCACCTTGTCGGTGAGCTGCCACCGGCCCGGGTACGCGGCCAGGGCGGCCAACTTCCGGTCGAGCTGATCGGTCACGTCGATCGCGGTGAGCCGGGCTCCGGGAGCTGCCGTGACCCGGCTGCTGAGAAAGACCGGAACGCCGTGGGTGCCGGCCGCGTCGACGACGGCCTGGCGCAGGTCGGGGTTGACGGCGGCGGCCACGACGGCGGTGGCATCCGCCTGCGCGAAGGCGTCGACGAGCACCGCGCGATGCTCGGCACCCTGCTCGGTCGCGGCCAGCACCCGCCATTGGGCCGGGTCGTTCTCGCCCAGGGCGGTGCGGGCGGCGGCGACGGCCGCTGCGCCGACGGATGCTGCGCCGACGGATGCCGGTGCTGATGGGGCGCCCCCGCCCGACGTCGCCGCTCCGAACAGCACGGTGACCTCGGCGCCGTCAGCCAGGAGCCGGGCAATGGTGCCGCCGGTCAGCAGCGATTCGTCACCGGGGGCATCGAGCACGAAGACCACCCGTTCGCCGTTTCCGGACATAAGCATGGGTGACTCCTGAGAAAAACGTGGATGCGCGGGTGGCCAGGCGGCACGGGCCGCTGACAAATCTTAGCTGGACACATTCGCCGAACCTACGTAGAGTAGATGGGTAAGGTAAGCCTTACCATTGTTGTAGCACCACCCTCTCTCCACACCCACCCCACAACAACCGGGAAGCTCTGTGCTCGCAAACTACCTGATCGGCCTGCGCGAAGGACTCGAAGCCGCGTTGATCGTGACGATCCTGATCGCCTACGTGGTCAAGATCGGCCGCCGCGACGTCCTCCCCCGGCTGTGGGCCGGCGTCGGCCTCGCCGTCCTCCTCGCCCTCGTGCTGGGCGCCATCCTCACCTTCGGCACCTATGGCCTGAGCTTTGCCGCGCAGGAGACCATCGGCGGGCTGCTGTCCATCATCGCGACGGGTCTGGTGACCTGGATGGTGTTCTGGATGCTGCGCACCGCACGCGACCTCAAGGGGCACCTGCACGGCAGCATCGACAAGCACCTGGCCGGTAGCGGCCTGGGCCTGGTCCTGGTCGCCTTCCTCGCGGTCGGCCGCGAGGGCATCGAGACCGCCCTGTTCATCTGGGCGGCGGTGCAGGCCACCGGCGAGACCACGTTGCCGCTGGTCGGCGCGAGCCTGGGCATCCTCACCGCGGTGGGCTTGGGTTGGCTGATCTACTCCGGCATGCTCAAGATCAACCTGAGCCGGTTCTTCACCTGGACCGGCGCCATCCTCATCATCGTCGCCGCCGGAGTCCTCTCCTATGGAGTGCACGACCTGCAGGAGGCCGGCATCCTCCCCGGGCTGAACGCGCTGGCCTTCAACGTCTCCGCCGTGATCCCGCCGGACAGCTGGTACGGCACCCTGCTCAAGGGCACCCTCAACTTCTCGCCGGCCACGACCTGGCTCGAAATGTTCGCCTGGGTCGCCTACACGGTGCCCACCCTGACCCTCTTCATCCTGAAGAGCCGCCAGGCCAGGCCGACCCCCTCCGTCGCACCCCGACAGGCCGCACCAGCGGCCGTCGCCCACTAGCCCCACCCACTTCCGAACACCCCGCACCCCTCGCCGAAGGACACCCATGCGCGCCCGCCTCCTCCCCCTTGTCGCCGCCTCAGCCGTGGGCCTGTTGGCCCTCACCGGCTGTGTCGCCAACGCCACCGACACCGACTCGGCCAACGCCGCCCTCACCGTCGACAGCAGCGCGGATGCCTGCACGGTGTCGGCCGCCGAGGCGCCGTCGGGCAACCTCAGCTTCACGGTCACCAACTCGGGCGACCAGGTCACCGAGTTCTACCTGCTCGCCGATGACGGCCTGCGCATCGTCGGCGAGGTCGAGAACATCGGGCCCGGCCTCAGCCGTGACCTGGTCGTGCAGCTCGCGCCCGGCGACTACCTGACCACCTGCAAGCCGGGCATGGTCGGCGACGGCATCGACAAGACCGCGTTCACCGTCACCGATTCCGGCGACGACATTGTGGTGGATGCCGACCTGGACGCCCAGGTCGCCCTCGCCAACACCAACTACGCCGCCTACGTGCGCGACCAGGTCGCCCAGCTCCTCACCGGCACCCAGGCCTTCGCCGACGCCTACCTGGCCGGCGACGACGACACCGCCCGCGCCCTGTACGCGCCCACCCGCGCCCACTGGGAGCGTGTGGAGACCGTCGCAGAGTCGTTCGGCGACCTCGACCCGCAGCTGGACCTGCGCGAGGCCGACCTCGAAGAGGGTCAGGACTGGACCGGCTGGCACGCCATCGAGAAGGACCTCTGGCCGGCAGAGGCCGAGGCCGGTTTCGCCGCGTACACCCCCGAGCAGCGCCAGAACCTCGCCGACCTGCTGGTCGCAGACACCACCACCTTGAACGAGAAGGTGCAGGACCTGGACTTCACCCTGTCCCAGCAGACCAACGGCGCCATCGGCCTGCTCGACGAGGTCGCCACCGGCAAGGTCACCGGCGAGGAGGAATTCTGGTCGCACACCGACCTGTGGGACTTCCAGGCCAACATCGACGGCGCCAAGGTGCTCTACGCCGGGGTGCGCGACATCCTGCTCGAGGAAGACGCCGATCTCGCCGCCGACCTCGACAGCGAGTTCACTGCCCTGCAGGCACTGCTCGACGCTCAGCGCGTGGGTGACGGCTTCACCCTGTACACCGAGCTCACCCCGGCCGAAATCAAGGCCTTCGCCGACCAGGTGAACGCCCTCGGCGAGCCGTTGAACCAGCTGACCGCTACGCTCGTGCTCTAACGAAAGAACAGCAGATGACCGACTCCCCCGACCCCACAACGGATGCGCAGGGACCCCGCGGCCTGTCCAGGCGCGGCCTGTTCGGCCTGGCCGGGGTCGGGGTGGCCGGTCTCGGGCTGGGCATCGCCGGCGACAGGGCCGCGCTGGCCGTCGCGGCATCCTCCGCCCAGACCAGCGACGGCGCGGTGTACCCGTTCTATCAGAAGCACCAGGCCGGCATCGTCACCCCGGCCCAGGACCGGCTGCACTTCGCTGCGTTCGACATCGCCGACGGCACCACCAGGGCCGACCTCATCGAATTGCTCCAGGACTGGACCATAGCGGCCGCCGCGATGACCGCGGGCCAGGATATCGGCGACTACGGCTCCGTCAGCGGGCCGTACGACGCCCCGCCGGAGGACACCGGCGAGGCCCTCGGCCTGCCGCCGGCCGGGCTGACCATCACCTTCGGCTTCGGACCCACCCTCTTCCAGACCGCGGCAGGGGTCGATCGGTTCGGCCTGGCCGCCCGCCGGCCGGCGGACCTGGTCGACCTGCCGCACTTCCCCGGCGACATGCTCGAGGAGACCAGGAGCGGCGGCGACCTCTGCATCCAGGCCTGCGCGAACGACCCGCAGGTGGCCGTGCACGCCATCCGCAACCTCTCCCGCATCGCCTTCGGCCGGGCGGCGATCCGCTGGTCCCAGCTCGGCTTCGGCCGCACCTCGTCCACGAGCACCAGCCAGGCCACCCCGCGCAACCTCTTCGGGTTCAAGGACGGCACGGCCAACATCAAGGCCGAGGAGCCCGCCGCAGCCACCGAGCACCTCTGGGTGGGGGCGTCGGACGGGCCGGCCTGGCTCGCCGGCGGGTCCTACCTGGTGGCACGACGCATCCGCATGACCATCGAAACCTGGGACCGCACCAGCCTGCGCGAGCAGGAAACCGTGATCGGCCGCAACAAGGGCGAGGGCGCACCGCTGTCCGGCGGAACCGAGTTCACCGAACCCGACTTCGAGATCGCCGGGCGCGCCGACCAGCCGCTCATCGACACCGCAGCGCACGTGCGCCTGGCGCACCCCACCCAGAACGACGGCATCCGCATCCTGCGCCGCGGTTACAACTTCGTCGACGGCAACGATTCGCTGGGCCGCCTGGACGCGGGGCTGTTCTTCATCAGTTTCCAGCGCACCCCGGCGAGCTTCACGACCGTGCAGCTGAACCTGGCCCGCAACGACGCCCTCAACGAGTACATCCGCCACGTAGGCTCGGCCCTCTTCGTCGTGCCCCCGGGCGCGACAAAAGGCTCCTACGTGGGCGCCCCCCTCTTCGCCTAGCCCGCGAACTGTGAGCTAAGCACCTAAAAACGCGAGTTTTCGGTGCTTAACTCACAGTTCGCGGGAGGTTAGGCGGGCGCGACCGTGTAGAGCACCCCGTCGGGGGTGCCGGCGACGGTGACGGTGTACGTGGCGTTGGTCAGGGCCACGACGCCCACATCGCCCACGTTCGCCGAGGCGCTGGTGTCCGGCACGAAACCGGCGTCCACGAGCTTCTGCTCCGCGTCGGCCAACGGGTCGGCGGCGCTGGAGGCAACGGTGACCACCCAGCCCTGATCGCCGTTGGTGGTGTTCCCGGCGCCGAACTTGATCTCCCCGTCGATCACGGGGATCTCTGCCGGCCAGCCGTCGGGCAGCGCGCCGCCCAGGCTCACGTCGCCGTCGGTGGCGCCCTGCACGGCGCCGTTGACGGCATCCTGTACCGCAGCGTCGGAGCAGCCGGCCAGCACCGGCGCCACGGCGAGCATGGTCACCAGGGCCAGGGTCATCCGCAGCGGCGACGTCGTTGTCTTCAATCCAGTGGTCATCGGGTCCTCAGGTGCTTGGCTGCCGCGGGAAGCGGCAGCGGGTGGCAAAAAACCGCAGGCACCCTCCGCCGGAAAACCGGAACAGGATGCCTGCGGTCAGATAGTGCTTCGGACTAGTTCGCGTCCTGCTTCTTCAGGCGCGAGACGTTGCGCTGACGAGCGGATGCGGCGAGCTCGACCTTGCGGATACGAACCACGGCGGGGGTGACCTCGACGCACTCGTCTTCGCGGGCGAATTCCAGGCACTGCTCGAGGGTGAGCTGCTTGGACGGCGTCATCGACTCGAACGTGTCGGAGGTGGACTGACGCATGTTGGTCAGTTTCTTTTCCTTGGTGATGTTCACGTCCATGTCGTCACCGCGCGAGTTCTCGCCGATGACCATGCCCTCGTAGACCTCTTCGGTCGGGTTCACGAAGAACTGCATGCGCTCCTGCAGGGCGATGATCGCGAACGGCGTGACAACACCGGCGCGGTCGGCGACGATCGAGCCGTTGGTGCGGGTGTTGATCGTGCCGGCCCAGGCCTCGTAGCCGTGGAAGATCGCGTTGGCGATACCGGTTCCGCGGGTGTCCGTGAGGAACTCGGTGCGGAAGCCGATCAGGCCGCGCGACGGAACGATGAATTCCATCCGGACCCAGCCGGTGCCGTGGTTCGCCATGTTCTCCATGCGACCCTTGCGGGCGGCGAGGAGCTGGGTGATCGCGCCGAGGTACTCTTCCGGCGAGTCGATGGTGAGGTGCTCGTACGGCTCGTGGATCTTGCCGTCGACGCGCTTGACGACGACCTGCGGCTTGCCGACGGTGAGCTCGAAGCCCTCACGACGCATCTGCTCGACCAGGATGGCGAGAGCGAGCTCGCCACGGCCCTGGACTTCCCAGGCGTCCGGACGGCCGATGTCCAGGACACGGAGCGAGACGTTACCGACGAGCTCCTTGTCGAGACGGTCCTTGACCATGCGGGCGGTGAGCTTGTGGCCCTTGACCTTGCCGATGAGCGGCGACGTGTTGGTGCCGATGGTCATCGAGATGGCGGGGTCGTCGACCGTGATGGTCGGCAGCGGGCGAACGTCATCCGGGTCGGCGAGGGTCTCACCGATGGTGATGTCGGGGAAACCGGCGACGGCGACGATGTCACCGGGGCCGGCGCTCTCGGCCGGGTAACGGTCGAGGGCCTTGGTGATCATGAGCTCGGTCACGCGCACGTTGGAGACGGTGCCGTCGTGCTTGACCCAGGCCACGGTCTGGCCCTTCTTGATGGTGCCCTGGAAGACACGCAGCAGCGCCAGGCGGCCGAGGAACGGCGAGGAGTCGAGGTTGGTGACCCAGGCCTGCAGCGGGTGCTCGTCGTCGTAGACGGGAGCGGGGATGTGCTGGAGGATCGCTTCGAAGAGCGGCTCGAGGTCGTCGTTGTCGGGCAGCGAGCCGTTCTCCGGCTTGGTGAGGCTGGCAGCGCCGGCACGGCCGGACGCGTAGACGACCGGCACGTTCAGGACCAGGTCGAGGTCCAGGTCGGGCACGTCGTCGGCCATGTCGGAGGCGAGGCCGAGGAGCAGGTCCTGGCTCTCTTCGACGACCTCATCGATACGAGCGTCGGGACGGTCGGTCTTGTTGACCAGGAGGATCACGGGCAGGTGCGCCTCAAGTGCCTTACGCAGCACGAAGCGGGTCTGCGGCAGCGGGCCCTCGGATGCGTCGACGAGGAGCACAACACCGTCGACCATGGACAGGCCGCGCTCGACCTCGCCACCGAAGTCGGCGTGGCCGGGGGTGTCGATCACGTTGATGGTGATGGGGCCGTCGGTGGCGTGGATGCCCTTGTACGAGATCGCCGTGTTCTTGGCGAGGATGGTGATGCCCTTTTCGCGCTCGAGCTCGTTGGAGTCCATCGCACGCTCTTCGGTGTGCGAGTGCTCGGCGAACGAGTTCGTCTGCTGCAGCATCGCGTCGACCAGCGTCGTCTTGCCGTGGTCAACGTGGGCAACGATTGCAACATTCCGGAGGTTATTGCGGGTAGCAATCGCCATAAAAATAGATCCTTACGAAGAATGGATGCCGCGGAAAATCGCATGCGGCGCAGAGTGGATGAGTGGGGTCACTACGGACCCAAGGGTCTATGCTACCGTACTCGCCCACTTCGCGTCGGGCGGGGCGCCCGGCCGAATCAAAACTGCCCCCCGGCCGGAGCCGAGGGGCAGTCACTTCGTGCGTGTGTCTAGCGGCCGAACTGGAAGTTGCCGCCGGGGATGGCCGCGAGCAGCTCCTGCGTGTACGCCTGCTGCGGGTTGTCGAAGACGTCGTCCGTCGACGCGGCCTCCACGATCCGGCCCTTCTGCATCACGCAGACGTTGTCCGCGACCAAACGCACCACGGCCAGGTCGTGGGTGATGAACAGGTAGGTCAGGCCCAGCTCGGTCTGCAGCTCGGTGAGCAGGTTCAGCACCTGGCCCTGCACGAGCACGTCGAGCGCCGAGACGGCCTCGTCGAGCACGAGCACGTCGGGCTTGAGGGCGAGCGCGCGGGCGATGGCGATGCGCTGGCGCTGACCACCGGAGAGCTCACTCGGGTAGCGGTAGCGCGACGACCACGGCAGGGAGACCTGGTCGAGCAGTTCCTTGACCCGGTCCTGACGTTCCTTGGCGGTGCCGACGCCGTGAGCCAGCAGCGGCTCGGCGATGGTGTTGCCCACGCTGTACTGCGGGTCGAGGGAGCCGTACGGGTCCTGGAAGACCGGCTGCACGCGGCGGCGGAACTTGAGCAGCTCCTTGCCCTTGAGCCCGGCGACATCCTGGCCGTCGAACTCGATGGCGCCGCTGGTGATGCCCTCGAGCTGCAGGATGAGCTTGGCGACGGTGGACTTGCCCGAGCCGGACTCCCCCACGAGCGCCGTGGTGGTGCCCTTCTGGATTCCGAAGCTGACGCCGTCGACGGCGCGGAGCTCGTCGGTGCGCAGGCCCTTCTTGCGGATCCGGTACACCTTGGAGATGTCCTGCACCGAGATCAGGTCCTTGGCCGGTGCGGCGTTCTCGCGGTCGGCCGCGCGGGCCACGAGGGTGTCGTCGAGCGATCCCTCACCGAAGATCACGGCGTCGCCGGCATGGGCGTGCTTGGCCGACTGGATGCGCCGTGACGCCAGGCTCGGAGCCGCCGACACCAGGCGCTGGGTGTACGGGTGCTGCGGGTTCGCCAGGATCTCCTGCGACGGGCCGGATTCGACGACCTTGCCCTTGTACATCACCACGAGCTGTTCCGCGCGCTCCGCGGCGAGGCCGAGGTCGTGCGTGATGAACAGCACGCTGGTGCCGTAGTCACGGGTCAGGGTGCCCAGGTGGTCGAGGATCTGGCGCTGCACCGTGACGTCGAGCGCCGAGGTGGGCTCGTCGGCGATGAGCAGCTTGGGCCGGGCGGAGAGCCCGATGCCGATCAGCACGCGCTGGCGCATACCGCCGGAGAACTGGTGCGGGTACTGCTTGAGGCGGTCCGCAGCGTCGCTGAGTCCGGCTTCCTGCAGCACCTGGATGGTGCGGGCGCGTGCTTCCTTGCCCTGGGCGAGGCCGTTGGCCTTGATGGCCTCCTCCACCTGGAAGCCGATGTTCCAGACCGGGTTGAGGTTCGACATCGGGTCCTGGGGCACGTAGCCGATCAGGTTTCCGCGCACCGCCTGAATGTCCTTGGGGCTGAGCTTGGTGAGGTCACGGCCCTCGAAGAGCACCTGGCCGCCGGTGATCTTGCCGGCTCCGGGGAGCAGGTCGATGATCGCCTGCGCGGTGGTGGTCTTGCCCGAGCCGGACTCCCCCACGATCGCGAGGGTCTGACCGGCGTAGAGGGTGATGTCCACGCCACGCACGGCGGGAACGAGCCCGCGCTGGGTCTGGAAGCCGACTTCGAGGTCGCGAATCTGCAGCAGCGGCTGCTCTTCGCTCTCGATGCCCTCAGGGGTGGTGTCTGTCAGTGTCTGGCTCATCGAAGCGCCCTCGCCTTCGGGTCAAGCGCGTCGCGCAGAATGTCGCCGAGCATCAGGAACGCGAGCACCGTGATGGACAGGGCGGCCGCGGGGTACAGGAGCACCTGCGGGTTGGTGACAAGGGATGTCTGGGCCTGGCTGATGTCGTTACCCCACGACATGACGCTGGTCGGCAGTCCGATACCCAGGAACGACAGGGTCGACTCGGCCACGATGAACGTGCCGAGCGAGACGGTGGCGATCACGATGACCGGGGCGATCGAGTTCGGGATCACGTGGCGCAGCAGGATCCGGAACTTCGACACGCCCAGGGCGGTCGAGGCCATCACGTAGTCGGAGTTCGTCGCCGACAGCACCGCACCGCGCATGATGCGCGCGATCTGGGGCCAGGCGAAGATCGACAGCACGAACGCCACCGAGGTGGGCGTTGCGGCCGGCAGCACCGACATCAGCACGATGGCGCCGAGGATGGTGGGGATGGCGAAGAAGATGTCGCCGATACGGGAGACGACGGCGTCGAGCCAGCCGCCGTAGTAGCCCGCGAGGGCACCGACGACGACACCGATGAGGGTGACGAGCGCGGTGGCCAGCAGGCCGACCGTGACCGACGCCTGGGTGCCGAAGATGGTGCGCGCGTAGACGTCACAGCCCTGGCGGGTGAACCCGAACGGGTGCCCGGCCGTTGGGGCGCCATTGCTGTTGGCCAGCTGGCAGCCGAGGTTCGGCGACACCGAGGTGAACATGCCGGGGAACAGGGCGACGAGGGCGATGATCAGGATCAGCACTGAGGAGATCCAGAACATCGGCCGGCGACGCATCGAGTCCCAGGCATCCGCCCAGGTGCTGCGTGCCTTCTGCGACTCGTCGAGACGGTCGACCGGGGCTACCGGGGTGTCTTCCAGCTCCGCGACGAAGTGGGCCTGGCCACTTTTATTTGGCATAACGAATCCTTGGGTCCAGAGCTGCGTACAGCAGGTCGACGAGCAGGTTGGCGAGCACGAAGATGACCACCATGACGGCGATGAAAGACACCACTGTGGTGCTCTCGCCGAGGACGATGGCCTTGTACACGGTGCCACCCACGCCGTTGATATTGAAGATTCCCTCTGTGATGATCGCGCCGACCATCAGCGAGCCGAGGTCGACTCCCAGGAAGGTCACGACCGGGACGAGGGAGTTGCGCAGCACGTGCACCGTGACCACGCGGCGGCGGGACAGTCCCTTGGCCGTGGCGGTGCGCACGAAGTCGGCGTTGAGGTTGTCGGCCACGCTGGCGCGGGTGAGGCGCACGATGTAGGCGAAGGACACACTGGCCAGAACCAGGGCCGGCAGGATCAGTTCGCCCCACGGAGCTTCACTGCTCACGGTGGTTCTGAACCAGCCCAGTTGCACGCCGAAGATCAGCCTGAACAGGAATCCGAGTACGAAGGTCGGCACACTGATCAGCAGGAGGCTGACGACGAGGGCGCTGGCGTCGAACCACTTGCCCTTGCGCAGGCCAGCGATGAGTCCGACGAGGATGCCGGCGAAGGCCTCGAAGACGAGGGCCAGCATGGCCAGGCGGAAGGTGATCGGGAATGCCCCGGCCATCACGTCGCTGACCGGTCGCCCGGAGTAGGTGGTGCCCAGGTCGCCCTGGAAGAAGTTGCCGATGTAGATCAGGTACTGCTGGAGCAGCGGCTTGTCCAGGTTGTACTGGATCCGGATCTGCTCGATCACGCCGGGTGCCGGCGGACGATCGCCGTAGAGCGCCGCGATCGGGTCACCCGGGAGGGAGAAGACCATGAAATAGATCAAGAATGTCGCCCCGAAGAAGACGGGGATCATTTGGAGGACGCGCCTGCCTGTGTACCACAGCATCAGGTGAGCTCCGAGAATCTTTTATGCATGAGGATCGCAATCACTGAATGAGTCTAGTCAGTGCAATGTCCGGGGCAGGACGCCCCGGACATTGCACTGCGGTTGGAACTAGGAATTAACCCTTGGTGATCTGGTAGTACAGCGGGACGGAGTCCCAGCCGAACACCACGTCGCTGACGGTGTCAGCCCACACGCCGTTGACGTTGGAGTACCACAGCGGGATGGACGGGAGGTCCTGGAGCAGGACTTCCTGAGCAGCCTGGTACTTCGCGGTGGCGTCGGCGACGTTCTCGGCCGCTGCGCCTTCCTTGAGGAGGGTGTCGAACTCTTCGCTCGAGTAGTCCTCGTAGTTCGAGCCGGCACCGGTCTGGTACAGCGGAGCGAGGAAGTTGTACATCGACGGGTAGTCGCCCTGCCAGCCGGCGCGGGTTCCACCGGTCAGTGCGTCGTTCGAGCGGTCTTCGAGCGCTGCAGCGAAGGTCGGGTACGGCTTGCCGGTTGCGGAGATGCCCAGCGTGTTGACGATGCTGTTGATCACTGCGTCGACCCAGGCCTGGTGGCCACCGTCGGAGTTGTAGGCGATGTCGAAGGTGGTGTCGCCGTACGGTGCGATGGCGTCAGCCTCGGCCCACAGCTTGACAGCCTCGTCCGGGTTGTAGTCCAGAACTTCGGCGCCCTTGAGCTTGTCGGAGTAGCCGTCGATGACCGGGGAGGTGAAGTCGGTTGCCGGGGTACGGGTGCCCTGGAAGATGACGTCGGTGATTTCCTCGCGGTTGATCGACATCGAGATGGCTGCACGACGCAGCTTGCCCTCTTCGCCGCTCCAGTGCTCGAGGTAGTACGGCATGTTGAAGCCCTGGAAGATGGCTGCAGCCTGGTTCACCGAACGCTCGCCGAACTCGGCCTCGTAGGTCTCGAATGCGGAGTCCGGAACTGCGTCCAGTACGTCGAGGTTGCCGCCCTGCACGTCCGCGTACGCGGCGTCCTGGGTGGAGTAGAACTTGATTTCGAGGCCACCGTTGACGGGCTTGCGCACGCCGTCGTATGCCGGGTTGGTCACGAGGTTGATCTGTTCCTCGTGAACCCAGGCGCCTTCGCCATCGAGCATGTACGGGCCGTTGCCGATCGGGTTCTCACCGAAGGCGGCCATGTCGTCGTACGCGGCGGACGGCAGCGGCATGAAGGCCGTGTAGCCGAGGCGCAGCGGCCAGTCGGCCTCGGGCGAAGCGAGCTCGACCGTGAAGGTCGTGTCGTCGACGACCTTGAGGCCGGTCAGCTCGGAGTCAACCTCGTAGTCGAAGCCGACGATGTCGTCGAAGAAGTAGGAAGCGCTCTGGGCGTTGCTGAAGAGTGCGCCGTAGTTCCAGGCATCCACGAAGGACGAAGCCGTGACGGGCTCGTCGTTGGTGAAGGTCCAGCCGTCGTTGAGCGTGACGGTCCAGTTGGTCGCGTCGTCGGACTCGATCGACTTGGCGACCTCGTTCTCGATCTCGCCATCGGCGTTGTAGGAGACCAGGCCGGCGAAGATCGACGTGGCGATCTTGCCGCCGCCGGTCTCGGTGGTGTTGGTCGGGATCAGCGGGTTCTGCGGCTCGCTGCCGTTGGTGCTGACGATAGCGGACGCGTCGCCGGCCGGGGTGGCCTCGTCGTCGTTCGATGTCGCGCAGCCGGACAGCGCCAGGGCGCTGACCGAAATGAGCGCGAGGGCGCTGAGGCCCATGCGGGATCTCTTCAAAATTCCTCCTGTGCAAAGGGTTGGCGCCGCAGTGGTTCGTGACCATAGCGGCGCTCTAGTTATCAAAACCCTAGGTAGGTCTCGCGCCGGGTGCAAAACGTGGCGGCAAACGTTACCGAGCAGAAACAATAGACGCACGATTCTTGCGCCGAGGTAGAGATTGTCGGCTTTATCTGCGAATCCTACGAGGATCTCTCACGATGCTTGGGACTTTGGTCCCAACGACATGTGCAAGCGGTTTCATGGGAGCGGTTTCAGGTTCGCGAGTGCGCGTGGGATCGCTCAGGGCGCAAGATAGAGGGATGTCGAACACCCTGGCCGACCGTCCCGCCACGCTCATCTTCGATGGTGATTGCGGCTTCTGCACCACCGCCGTGCGGTGGCTGGAGCGCACCATGCCGCGGGTGCCCGCCACCGCGCCTTTCCAGTGGACCGACCTCGCCGCTTTCGGGCTCACCGAGGAGGAGGCCAGGTCCAGGGTGTGGTTCGTCACCGGTGGCCGGCGTTACGGCGGAGCCGGCGCTGTCGCCGCTTTGTTGCGCGGGCAACCGATTCCTGCACTACGTGTGCTCGGCTGGCTGGCCACAGTGCCACCGTGGTCCTGGGCCGCGGCGGCCGGTTACCGGCTGGTGGCCAGGTACCGGTACCGTCTGCCCGGCGGCACCCCGGCGTGCCGGATGCCGGCCGCGGCATGAGCGGCGAACCGTACGGCCCGGCTGACTCACACGGCCCGGCCGCGCGCACCGGTCCCCCGGCGGCCGGCGGCATGCCGGCCCCGTCCCGGATCCGCCTGCGCTGGGAGATCGTCATCGTGCTCGGGCTGTCGCTCGGCGCATCCGCGGTGTACTCGGTCGTGTCGATCATCTCCAGACTGACCGCGGAGGTCGCCCTGGGCGACCAGTCGGCCACGATCAACGGCTCGCAGTCCACCCGCGAGTGGCTGGATTTCACCTATCAGTTCCTCGGCATCGTCTTCGCGCTATTCCCGGTGGCCCTGGTGCTCTACCTGCTCTGGCAGCCCGGCCAGAGCGCCTTCCGGCGGCTCGGAGTGGATTTCACCCAACCGCGTCTGGACCTGCTGCGCGGCGGCGGGCTGCTGCTGCTCATCGGCATCCCGGGTCTGGGGCTCTACCTCGCCGGGCGGGCGCTCGGTTTCACCGTGGCGGTGGTGCCCTCACCGCTGGACACCTTCTGGTGGACCATCCCGATCCTGGTGTTCTCGGCGCTCCGCAGCGCTTTGAGCGAGGAGCTCATCGTGGTGGGCTACCTCTTTACCCGGTTGCGCGAGCTGGGCTGGAACGCCTGGACGATCATCGTGTCGGCCGCGCTGCTGCGCGGCAGTTACCACCTCTACCAGGGCATCGGGCCGTTTGTGGGCAATGCTCTGATGGGCGTGGTCTTCGGCTGGTGCTACCTGCGTTGGGGCCGGGTGATGCCCCTGGTGATCGCGCACTGGGTGCTGGACATCCTCTCTTTCGTGGGCTATCCCCTGGCGGTCCTCTGGTGGCCCGGCCTGCTCACCCCCACCTCCTAGTACCGCGAACCGTGAGAAAAGCCCCAAGAATCCGAAATTCTTGGGGCTTTTCTCTCAGGTCGCGAGGGTGGGGCTACTCGAACGCCTCGGGCGGCGGGCAGGCGCAGACCAGGTTGCGGTCGCCGTAGGCGTTGTCGATACGGCGCACCGGCGCCCAGTACTTGTTGCGGATGAGGGTGCGCACCGGGTAGACCGCGGTCTCGCGGTCATACGGATGCGTCCACTCCCCCTCGATCACGCTCTGGGCCGTGTGCGGCGCGTTGTGCAACGGGTTGTCGTCGGCCGGCCAGGTGCCGGCGGCCACGGCATCCGCCTCGGCCTTGATGCCGATCATGGCCTCGATGAACCGGTCGATCTCGCCGAGGTCCTCACTCTCGGTGGGCTCCACCATGAGGGTGCCCGCGACCGGGAAGCTCATCGTGGGCGCGTGGAAGCCGTAGTCGACGAGGCGCTTGGCCACGTCGTCGACGGTGACCCCGGTCGCCGCCGTGAGGGGGCGCAGGTCGAGGATGCACTCGTGCGCGACCAGGCCGTTGTCGCCGGCATAGAGCACCGGGTAGTGGCCGCTGAGCTGCTTGGCCACGTAGTTCGCGGCCAGGACTGCCGCACCGGTGGCCTGCTTGAGGCCGTCGGCGCCCATCATGCGCACGTAGGCCCAGGAGATGGGCAGGATGCTCGGGCTGCCGTAGGGCGCGGCCGAGACCGGGCCGCCGCCGTGGATGACGGTTTCGGTGCCGGTGCCGCCGAGCAGGTAGTGCTCGTCGTCCTGCGCGAGCGGGTGGCCGGGCAGGAACGGTGCGAGGTGAGCCTTGGCCGCGACCGGGCCGACGCCGGGGCCGCCGCCGCCGTGCGGGATGCAGAAGGTCTTGTGCAGGTTGAGGTGCGACACGTCGCCGCCGAAGTCGCCGAACCGGGCGAAGCCGAGGAGGGCGTTGAGGTTGGCGCCGTCGACGTAGACCTGGCCCCCGGCGTCGTGCACGGCCGCGCAGATCGCGCCGACCTCGTGCTCGTAGACGCCGTGGGTGGAGGGGTAGGTGATCATCAGCGCAGCGAGGTTGTCGGCGTGCAGTTCGATCTTGGCGCGGAGGTCGTCGAGGTCGACGTTGCCGAGCTCGTCGCAGGCGACGACGACGACGCGCATGCCGGCGAGCACGGCGGAGGCGGCGTTGGTGCCGTGCGCGCTGGACGGGATGAGGCAGACCGTGCGGTCCACGTCGCCGTTGGCGAGGTGGAAACCGCGGATGGCCAGGAGCCCGGCGAGTTCACCCTGGCTGCCGGCGTTGGGCTGCAGCGACACGGAGTCGTAGCCGGTGACATCCGTCAGCCAGGTCTCGAGCTGGCGGATGAGTTCGAGGTAGCCCTCGACGTCGGCCTTGGGCGCGAACGGGTGCAGTCCGCCGAACTCGGGCCAGGTGACGGCCTCCATCTCGGTGGCGGCGTTGAGCTTCATGGTGCAGGAGCCCAGCGGGATCATGCCGCGGTCCAGCGCGTAGTCGTAGTCGGCGAGGCGCTTGAGGTAGCGCATCATGCTCGTCTCCGAGCGGTGCGTGTTGAAGACGGCGTGGGTGAGGTACTCGCTGGTGCGGGCCAGATCCTCGGGCAGGCCGCCCTCGATCGCGGCGAGGTTGACGTGGCCGAAGGAGTCGCGGCCGCCGAAGAAGCCCACGACGGCGGCGACGTCGGCCGCGGTGGTGGTCTCGTCGACCGAGATGCCGATGGTGGTGGCGTCGACCGAATGCAGGTTGTAGCCGGCGGCGGCGGCCTGGGCCACGATGGCGGCGGCCCCGGCCGGAACCGAGACCCGCACAGTGTCGAAGAAGCTGTCGCTGATCACGTCGACGTCGATGGCACGGAGCGCGGCGACGAGGGCGCCGGCGCGTTCGTGCACCTCGGTGGCGATCGCCTTGAGCCCGTCGGGCCCGTGGTACACCGCGTACATGCCGGCCATCACGGCCAGCAGTACCTGGGCGGTGCAGATGTTGGAGGTGGCCTTGTCGCGGCGGATGTGCTGTTCACGCACCTGCAGCGACAGGCGGTAGGCCGGGTGGCCGGCGGCGTCGACGCTCACGCCCACGAGGCGGCCGGGCATCTGGCGCTCAAGGCCCTTGCGCACGGCGAGGTAGCCGGCGTGCGGTCCGCCGAAGCCCATCGGCACGCCGAAGCGCTGGCTGGTGCCGACGGCCACGTCGGCGCCGAGCTCGCCGGGTGAGGTGATCAGGGTGAGCGCGAGCAGGTCGGCGGCGACCACGGCGAGGGCCTTGTTCTCGTGTGCGAGCGCGATCACGGCGGCGGGGTTCCAGATGCGGCCGGATGCTCCGGGGTACTGCACGAAGATGCCGAAGTAGTCCCCGAGATCCGCTGCGGTGGTGCCCTCGTCCAGGGGCAGCACGGCCAGCTCGATGCCGAGCGCGTGCGCGCGGTTGCCGAGCAGCGCATGGGTCTGGGGCAGCGCATCGGCGTCGACGATGAACCGGTTCGACGGTGACTTCGAGGCCCGGCGGGCCAGCAGCATGCCCTCGACGACGGAGGTGGACTCGTCGAGCATCGACCCGTTGGCGGTGGCCATGCCGGTGAGGTCGGCGACCATGGTCTGGAAGTTGATGATGGCCTCGAGGCGGCCCTGGCTGATCTCCGGCTGGTACGGCGTGTATGCGGTGTACCAGCTCGGGTTCTCCAGCACGTTGCGCTTGATCACGGCGGGCGTGATCGTGTCGTAGTAGCCGAGCCCGATCATCGAGCGCTTCACGGTGTTCTTATCGGCCAGGGCGCGGAGCTCCTGGATGGCCTCCCGCTCGGTGGCGGCCGGCGGCAGGGTGCTGTCGCCGTCGCGGCGGAACTGCTCGACCTGGATGGTGGCCGGAACGGCCGCGTTGACGAGCGACTCGACGCTGGTGTGGCCGAGGAAGGCCAGCATGCGGGACTGCGCGTCGGCATCCGTGCCGATGTGACGCTGGGTGAAGGGCTGCGACATGTGTGGAGAGGCTCTTTCCGGGTCAGTCAGGTCAGGTCGGGTGAGGTTATTCGCCGATGATGGCGGAGTACTCGGCGTAGCTGAGCAGCGTCGGCAGGGTCTCGAAGCTCACCTTGATGAGCCAGCCCTCGCCGAGCGGGTCGCTGTTGACGAGTTCGGGGCTGTCGACGACCGCGTCGTTGATCTCGGCGACGGTGCCGTCGATGGGGGCGAACAGCTCGCCCACCGACTTGGTCGACTCGATCTCGCCGACGACGGTGCCGGACGCGATGGCGCTGCCGACCTCAGGGAGTTCGACGAAGACCACGTCACCGAGCTTGTCGGCGGCGTAGGCGGTGATGCCGACGGTGGCGGTGTCGCCGTCGACGAGTACCCACTCGTGTTCTGCGGTGTACTGGAGTTCGGTCTTGTCTGCCATGGGGTTTCCTCTCAAAGGGGCGATCACAGGGGGTGGATCAGTACTGGGCGATGCGCACGATCTGGCTGCATCGGGTGACGGATGCCCGGGGCCGGGCCGTCCGCTCGGGGTGCGCTACTTGCGGCGCTTGTAGAACGGCAGTGCGATGACCGTGGCGGGTGCACGTGTGCCGCGCACGTCGATGAACACCTCGGTGTCCAGTCGGGCCAGTGCCGGCGGCAGGTAGGCCATGGCGATCGGGTAGCCGAGGGTGGGCGACAGAGCGCCACTCGTGATGACGCCCTCTGCTTCGGTGGCGTCGGGGCTGCGGAAGATCTGGTATCCGGCACGACCGGCGCGCTTTCCGGCCGAGACCAGGCCGACGAGCACGGGGGCTTCGCCGGACGGGCCCTCTTCGCTGGCGGTGCGGCCCACGAAGTCGGTGGGCTTGGCGAGGTTGACGACCCGGCCCAGGCCCGCCTGGGCGGGGTAGGTGGATGTGGTCAGTTCGTGACCGTAGAGCGGCATGCCCGCTTCCAGGCGCAGGGTGTCGCGACTGGCGAGACCGGCGGGAACCAGGTCGAGCGGGGCGCCGGCGACGACGATCGCATCCCAGAGGGCGAGGGCGGCGGCGTTGGGGAGGTAGAGCTCGAAGCCGTCCTCGCCGGTGTAGCCGGTGCGGGCGATGAGCACCGGGGCGCCGTCGAAGGTGCCGGTGATAGCGCGGTAGTAGCGCAGGCCCACCAGGTCGCCGTCGACGCTGAGGCCCTCGGTGGCCTGCACGATGGCGAGGGCGTTGGGGCCCTGCACTGCGATGAGGGCGGTGTCGTTGCTCTCGTCGGTGACGGTCACGTCGAACCGGGCGGCCCGGCCGGTGAGGGCCTCGAGGGCCTGGTCGTGGTTGCCGGCGTTGGCCACCACGAGGAACTCGGTTTCTCCGGTGCGGTAGACGACGAGGTCGTCGATGATGCCGCCCCGGGAGTTGAGCAGCAGGCTGTACTTGGCCTGCATCAGGTCGATGACCGAGAGCTGGCCGGCCAGGGCGTGGTCGAGGAACTCGCCGGCCTGCGGACCGCTGACCCGGATCTCGGCCATGTGGGACAGGTCGAAGAGACCAGCGGCCTTGCGCACGGCGTGGTGCTCGGCGAGGTCGCTGGAGTAGCGCACGGGCATCTGCCAGCCGGCGAAATCGGTGAAGCTGGCGCCGGCGGCCACATGGGCGGCGTGCAGCGGGGAGAACCGTTCGGTCGCGACGGGCGCGGTCGAGCCGGGCGCGGTCGAGGAGGGGGTGTGGTCTGGGCTGGCCGAGGTCATGAGTTCTCCGGTTCGTCGCCGGGCTACCTGCCCGACGAGTTGCTCCGGGGCTCGTTCGAACCCCGTTGGGAACTCCCCCTCTGTCGTCTGGCCTGAGAGCTTCGCCGGGGCGCTTGCGCGGCGCCGGCTTTCACCATGGGCGGGACTTGGCAGTTCTGACCGGATCCCGCCGAGGCGTGGTCCGGACGCGCTGTGCTCGTCCGCTTTTCAGAGTGGCCCGTTCGATGCGGTACGAGTACCTGAGAGATTGTCGGGGAGGATTGCTCCTTCGGTGTTCGCTCGTCTCTACGACGTCGAACTCTCCCGCATCGACCGTGTGGCCCGATATTCAATTGGTGCTTCTGGAAGTGCAGTCTATCCGACCAACACCCCTCGCGAACCGTGAGTTAAGCACCTTCGTTTCGCGATTGTCGGTGCTTTTCTCACAGTTCGCGGAGGGGGTGGGTTGGGTGTGGCGGCGGGGTGCTGCAATGTCAGTGGTAGGTGAGACGATCTCAACTATGAGTAACCCCGACCAGGCACCACCGCCGGCTCCGGACGATGACGACCACTCTCCGAAGCCCAACCTGGACGAACAGGTCCAGGCCGATCTGATCCGCTACA
>Ga0247803_1000203_pt1 | contig 34703 bp, 33 predicted proteins | sample UWRJL014104B1_FD_180928 | JGI IMG/M metagenome (GOLD analysis project Ga0247803, IMG submission 180928) | Plant litter microbial communities from Arlington Agricultural Research Station in Wisconsin, United States - UWRJ-L014-104B-1 | ecosystem: Environmental > Terrestrial > Plant litter >... | reverse complement strand
GTGGCGATGGTGCTCGTCGTCGCCGCGATCATGCTGCTGGCCCCCCGTGTGCACAAGAAGTTGCCCGGTTCCATCGTGGCCATCATCGTGGTGACCGTGATCGCCAACCTCGCCGACCTGCCGCTGGCCCGGATCGGCGAACTGCCGAGCGCCTTGCCGTCGCCCATGCTGCCGCAGCTCGATCCGGCGCTGCTCGGCTCGTTGGTCGGCCCGGCGCTCACCATCGCGGCGCTCGCCGCGATCGAATCGCTGCTCTCGGCCCGGGTGGCCGTCACCCTCTCCGACACCGGCCCGTACGACGCCGACCGCGAACTCGTCGGCCAGGGCCTGGCCTCGATCGCCTCCGGCTTCTTCGGCGGCATGCCGGCCACCGGCGCGATCGCCCGCACGGCCGTCAACATCCGCTCTGGCGGCCGCACCCGGCTGGCCGCCATCGTGCATTCGCTCGTGCTGATCGGGGTGGTCTACCTGGCCACCGGGGTGGTCTCGCAGATCCCGCTCGCGGCGCTGTCGGGGGTGCTCATGATGACCGCCATCCGGATGATCTCCATCGCCACGGTGCGCAGCATCATCGGCTCCACCGGCTCGGACGCGACAGTGTTCATCATCACGGCGCTCGTGACGGTGTCGGTCGACCTCATCGTGGCCGTCGGCATCGGCATCGCCGTCGCGGCGTTCTTCGCGCTGCGGTCGGTCTCGGCCTCCAGCGGCGTGCACCGGGAGGAGCTGCCCGGCGAACCCGTGCCCGGCGACGAACGCATCGCCCTGTTCCGGCTCGACGGCGCCCTGTTCTTCGGCGCGGCCGAACGGATGCTCGAACGGGTCAACCAGACCAGCCACATCACCGTGGTGATCATCCGGATGTCGCAGCTGCAGATCCTCGACGCCACCGGCGCCCGGGTGATCACCGAGATGATCCAGGCGCTGGAGCGGCGGGGCATCACGGTGCTGGTCAAGGGCATCCAGCCGAGGCACCTCAAGCTCGTCACCCGGGTGGGCGTGATCACGTCGCTGCGGCACCGCAACCACCTGTTCACCGATCTCGACGCCGCCATCGAACACGCCCGCAGCCACGTCACCCGGGCCGCGACGGCCGCGGGCAGCACGGATGTCGGCGACTTCGGCTGGACCAGCGCCATCCGGTTGCCCCGGGACTAGCGGGCGGGCTGCCCCGGCGGCGGTGCGTTAAGGCGGAGTTTTTCGGGAAACGCCGTGATTCCGGGCGGCGCGGCCCGGCGTTTCGCGAAAAACTGCGCCTGTACGTGCTCGGGCGGGACGCGGAGCTAGCGGGCCAGCGACGCCAGCTCGGCGCGGGTGGAGGCGCCCACCTTGCGGAGCAGGTTGGCCACGTGGAACTTCACGGTGTTCTCGCTGATCGACAGCTCGGCGGCGATGGCCTTGTTCCGGGCGCCGGAGGCCACCAGGGTCAGCACGCCCTGCTCGCGCGGGCTCAGCCCCCACTCGGTGGCCGGGGCCAGCGGCGCCAGGGGTGCGTCCAGCGGCAGCGAGACGGTGAGCTCCGAGCCCCAGCCGGCCGTGGCCTGCACCTCGAAGGTGCCGCCCAGAGCAGCCACCCTGGCGGTGAGCGGACCGACGCCGGGGGAGTCCGCGGAGAGGGCCCCGGCGCCGTCGTCGCGGATCTGGATGAGCAGGTTGGCGCCGTCGCAGTCCCACTGCACCCGCACCCGGCTCACCCCGGCCTGCTCCACCAGGGCCAGCACGGCCCCGCGCACGATGGCCCGGCCCGCGTGGGCGACCTCGCCGGGCAGGGCCCGCCCGGCCGCCGGCGGTTCGATGAACTGCACGTCGAGGTCGCCGAACCGCACCAGCGGCCGCAGGTCGTCCCGCAGCCGGGCGAAGGCCTCCGCCACGGGCTCCTCCGCCAGCGAGCGGTCCCGGTCGGACACCGCCCGCAGGGTCACCATGGCGCTCGCGGCCAGGTCGGTGGCGGTCTGCCGGGCGGCCTCGGCGCTCACCGAACGCGAGCGCAGCACCGCGAGCAGGGACTCGAGGGTGGTCGAGTGGGCATCCGTGAGGTCGGCGATGAGCTTGGCGCGCTCGGCCGACGCGGCCCGCGAGTCGAGCAGGTAGGCGGGGGCGGCCGCGGCCACCTGCTGGCGGATGCTCGTGGCCACGAGCTGCCACAACCGGCCGACCAGCGCGAGGGTCGCCTCGGGGTCGGCGGCTCCGGCCGGCGTGAGTTCGGGGTCGGTGAGCACCAGCAGGGCGCCGGTCGAGGCGGTCCAGGCGGTGATCGGGCGGTCGGTCCCGCCGATCACGGCCCGCCGGCCCCACGGGTCGGACGGTTCGCTGGTGAGCGAGCGGCGCACGGCGTCGAGCTCGACCAGGGTGACCTCGTCGGTGATCGCCGGGTCGCCGGCCTTCTTCTGCGGTCGGCCGGTGCAGTCCTCGGTGAAGATCACCAGCGCGCTGTGCCCGATGAACGGCTCCAGCAGGGCGGAGAAACCGCCGGCGATGTCGAGCAGGGAACTCCCGACGACGCCCTGCAGGGCGTCGAGCAGTTCGATTGAGCGGGGGTTGGCTGGCGAGTACACCGGGTCAGCCTACTCGAATCGGCGCACCGGGCCCGCCCGGCCCTACCCATCCGGGTGGGCCGCCCGTCCGTTCGGTGGGCCGCAGCGGCCGGGGCGGGCGGCAACCATGGAGGGATGCCGCACACGCAAACGCCCCGCTCCGTCAGCGTCGCCCTCACCACGATCCTCGCCGAGAACACGGCCGTCGTCGAGCGGCTGACCGCGGATTCCGCGGCCCTCGACGAGGTGGCCGCCCGGCTCGGCGCCGCCGAGCGCGTCTTCGTGCTCGGAGCCGGCCGCTCCGGCCTGGCCCTGCGGATGACCGCCATGCGCCTGATGCACCTGGGCCTGGTCGTGCACGTGGTCGGCGAGGTCACCACGCCGGCGATCACAGCTGCCGATGCGCTGATCGTGGCGAGCGGATCCGGCAGCACCGCCGGCATCGTGCGGGCGGCGGAGACCGCGCACGAGGTGGGCGCGACGGTGCTCGCCCTCACCACGGCCGCCACCTCCCCGCTGGCCGGGCTGGCCACAGTGACCGTTCTCGTTCCGGCGGCCGAGAAGCAGGACCACGGGGGCGCCCTGTCGGCGCAGTACTCCGGCGGCCTGTTCGAACAGGCGGTCCTGATCATCGGCGACGCGCTCTTCCACACCCTCTGGCAGGCATCCGGCGCCACCGCGGCCGAGCTCTGGCCCCGGCACGCCACCCTCGAATAGCCGGCCCCACGTTTTCTCCCCACCCACCGAACAACAGAAAGCAGATCCCATGAAGCTTCAGGTCGCAATGGACGTACTCACCACCGACGACGCGCTGGCCCTAGCCGGCAAGGTCGCCCCGTACGTGGACATCATCGAGCTCGGCACCCCGCTGATCAAGGCGGAGGGTCTGCGCGCGGTCACGGCGATCAAGCAGGCCCACCCCGACAAGATCGTGTTCGCCGACCTCAAGACGATGGATGCCGGCGAGCTCGAGGCCGACATCGCCTTCACCGCCGGCGCAGACCTGGTCACCGTGCTCGGCACGGCCGGCGACAGCACCATCGCGGGCGCCGTGAAGGCCGCCGTCAAGCACAACAAGGGCATCGTCGTCGACCTGATCGGCGTGGCCGACAAGGTCACCCGCGCCCGCGAGGTCACCGCCCTCGGCGCCGTCTTCGTCGAGATGCACGCCGGCCTCGACGAGCAGGCCGAGGAGGGCTTCTCCCTGGACACCCTGCTCACCGCCGGTGAGACCGCTCAGGTGCCGTTCTCCCTGGCCGGCGGAGTCTCGACTGCCACCATCGCCGCCGTGCAGCGCGCCGGTGCGTCCGTGGCCGTCGCCGGCGGCGCCATCTACGGGGCGGACGACCCGGCCGCCGCCGCCGCGGAGCTGCGCGCCGCCATCAGCTAGCTGCGCCGCCGCATCCGCGAGTCGAGCGAAAAGACCCTCTCGGCGCACGCGCAGTCTCGCGAGATGCCAAAAAGTGCCCCTTCACGATGCGTGAAGGGGCACTTTGCGGTATCTCGGCGCCGGCGGGCGCAGAGCGGATGCTGCATCCGGGCGGATCAGCCCAGGAGGAGCTTGCCGAGCTGGTCGGTGGAGTGCACCACGGCGGTGGCCAGGGCGGCCTCCTCGGGGGAGCCGTAACCCCACTCGACGAGGATGGTGGGCACGCCATTGGCGTTGGCGCCCTCGGCGTCGTAGATGCGGTCGCCGACCATGACGACGGCGGAGGTGTCGACGCCGGCCGCGCCGAAGCGCAGCAGGGCCTCCTCGATGATGTCGGCCTTGTTGCTGCGGGTCTCGTTCTCGGTGGCGCCGACCATGACGGTGAAGTACTGGGCCAGGTCGAAGTGCTCGAGGATCGCGATGGCGGTGTGCTCGGGCTTGCTCGTGGCCAGGCCCAGCGGGATGCCGGCCTCGTGGATGCGTTCGAGCAGTCCGGCGACGCCCGGGTACACGGCGGTGTCCAGCGACGCGGGGCCCTGGTAGTCGGCGCGGTACACGGCCAGGGCCTCCTGGGCCTCGTCGGGCGACATGCCGGCGTACTCGCCGAACGCGGCCAACAGGGGCGGGCCGACGTACTTCATCAGCTCGGTGTCGGAGGGAACCGGCCGACCGAGCAGCGCGAAGGTGCGGGCCAGCGAGTTCGTGATGGCCGGGGCGGAATCCGTGATGGTTCCGTCGAGGTCGAAGAGGATGGCGCTCCAGGTGCGCGTCAAGGTGGGGTTCACTCGCAACATCTTAGGGCCGGGTGGGCGAAACCCTTGCATGTGAACCCCGGTCAGGGTATGAGCGACACCCTGGCGCTAGAAGAGTTTCGACGCCGTGTCGTCCAGGCCCCGCATGGCGTCGTAGTCCAGCACCAGGCAGCGGATGCCGCGGTCCTCGGCCAGGGTGCGGGCCTGCGGCTTGATCTGCTGCGCGGCGAACACGCCCACAACGGGCGCCAGGTGCGGGTCGCGGTTCATCAGCTCGAGGTAGCGGGTCAGCTGCTCGACACCGTCGATGTCGCCGCGGCGCTTGAGCTCCACGGCGACCGAGGCACCCTGGGCATCCCTGGCCAGGATGTCGACGGGGCCGATCGCGGTCATGTACTCACGGCGCACCAGGGTGTGGCCGTCGCCGAGCAGGTGGATGTGCTCGGCGAGCAGCTTCTGCAGGTGCGCCTCGACGCCGTCCTTGATCAGGCCGGGGTCGATGCCGAGTTCGTGGGCGGAATCGTGCTCCACCTCGTAGATGCTCACGATCAGCTGGTCGGCGGTCTTGGCGTGCGTCACGGTCCACAGCTCGGTGACCCCGGCCTCGGCCTGCAACTCGTCCGGCGCCGAGACGGCCAGGCTGCACGGCGGGCTCATCCAGTTCAGCGGCTTGTACGAGCCGCCGTCGGAGTGCACGAGCAGGCTGCCGTCGGACTTGACCATGAGCAGGCGGGTGGCCAGCGGCAAATGCGCGCTGAGCCGTCCGGCGTAGTCAACTGAACATTTTGCTATTACGAGGCGCACTGAACGAGCTTAACCGGCGGCAGGGGTGTGCGTGCGCTCGCGGGCGGCCGGGGCGGCGAGTCCGGCCAGGGCCATCAGCACCACGATCACGAACAGGGCGGTCAGGATGCCCACCTGCTCGCCGATCAGGCCCAGCACCGGCGGCCCGACCAGGAACGCGAAATAGCCGATCATGGCGACGGCGCTGACCCGGGCGGCCGCATTGGCGGTGTCGTCGGCCGCGGCCGACATGCCGACGGGGAAGCCGAGCGACGCGCCGAGGCCCCACAGCACGGTGCCCACCACGAGCAGCCACACCGACGGCGCGAGGATCACCAGTAGGAGACCGGCCACGCCGAGCACCGAGCAGGCCCGGAGCACGGGCACCCGGCCGAACCTGTCCAGCACCGGGCCGCCGACGACCCGGCCCACCGTCATCGCCGACACGAACACCCCGAAGACCAACGCGCCCGTGGCGTCGCTCTGCCCGTGCCCGTCCACCACGGCCAGGGCCAGCCAGTCGCTGGCCGAACCCTCGGCGAAGGTCATGCCGAGCACGATCACCCCGATCAGCAGGATGCTCGGGTCGCGCCACACCGCGAGGCTGCTGCGCATCCGCTCGGCCCAGTTCGGCCGCACGACGGTGTGCTCCGCGGCGGCAGGGTCGCCGAGAGCGGGCCGCAGCGGCACGAACCGCACCGCGATCGCGGCAGCGGCCAGCGCGAGGACGGCGACGCCGCTGAGGTGCCAACCCACCGATACGGTCAGGCCGGCGGCCGCGGCGCCGAGCAGCGCCCCGGCCACGGTGCCCAGGCTGAAGCAGGCGTGCAACAACGGCATCAGCGTGACGCCGAGTTCGCGCTCGACGGCGGCCCCCTCGACGTTCATCATCACGTCGGTGGAGCCCATGCCGAAGCCCACCAGGATCAGCGCGGCGAACGCGAGCGGCGCCGACCCCCACACCGACGCGGCGACGCCCACGAGGGCCAGTCCCGTCGAGGAGACGGCGATGCTCAACACGATCGCCCGCCGGGCGCCGAACGCGGACAGCAGCCAGACCGCCGAGACCAGGCCCAGGATCGATCCGGCGGAGAGCCCGAAGATCAGCAGCCCCACCTCGTCGGTGCGAAGCGCCAGGCCGTCGCGCACCGTGGGGATGCGGGACACCCACGAGGCCAGGCCGAGCCCGCTCACGAAAAACAACACAAAGATGGCGTTTCGCCACCCCACCGGTCCTCTGCTCACGTCACCAAGCTACCAAGCCCGCGAACTGTGAGTAGAGCCCCAGAAATCCCGAAATCCTGGTGCTTTTTTCACAGTTCGCGAGAGGGTCAGGCGCCCAGGTGCACCCAGCGGGTGCCCCGGGCGCGCAGGGACAGGGTCACCGCGCGGGCGCCGAGGAAGCCGAAGACGAACGCGGCCATCAGCCAGGCCAGCCCCGCGGCACCGGACGGGGCCCAGAGCAGCACGAGGCCGGCCAGGGGAACGAAGGCGGCGAGGTTGACCAGGCCGGTCAGGGCGAGGTAGCGCGCGTCGCCGGCGCCGATCAGCACCCCGTCGAGCACGAAGACCAGGCCGCCGAGCGGCACCGACAGCCCGAGCACGATCAGCGTCGGCGGCAGCAGCGCCGTCACCTCGGCGGCACCGGTGAACACGCCGCCGAGCACCCCGCTCACCGCCACCAGGGCCAGGCCGAGCAGCACCCCGCCGCCGATTCCCCACTCTAGGCAACGGCGCAGCACCTGGCGCACCTGCTGTTCGTCGCCGGCGCCGAGTCCCCGGCCCACCAGGGCCTGCGCGGCGATCGCGAGGGCGTCGAGGGCGAACGCCAGCGTGGCGAACAGGGTCATCGCGATCTGGAACGCCGCGAGCTCAGGCGAGCCCAGGCTGGTGGCCACGAAGACGGCCAGCAGCATGGCCGCGCGGAGGCTCGCGGTGCGCAGGAACAGCCAGCCGCCGCTGGTCGCCCCGCGGACGAGGCCCGCGCGGTGCGGCCGCAGCGGCGCCCGCTCCCGCCGGGCGTGCCGCACGACCACGACCATGTACACGGCGACCATGCCCCACTGGGCCAGCACCGTGCCCAGCGCCGACCCCACCAGGCCCAGGCCCAACCCGTAGATGAACCAGAGGTTGAGCAGGATGTTGACCAGGAAGCCGAGCCCGGCGACCCAGAGCGGCGTGCGGGTGTCCTGCAGCCCGCGCAGCAGCCCGGTCGCGGCGAAGACCAGCAACATCGCGGGCACGCCGAACATCGACAGGCCCAGGTAGTCGGCGGCGGCGCGGGTCACCTCGGGTTCGGCACCGAAGGCGCCCACCAGCGCGGGGGTCGCGAACCAGCCGGCCGCGGCGAGCACGATGCCGAGGCCGAGCGCGAGCCACAGGCCATCCACCCCCACCGACACCGCGCGACGCCGGTCGCCGACGCCGAGCCAGCGGGCCACAGCGGGGGTGGTGCTGTAGGCCAGAAACACCATCAGCCCGATGATGGTCTGCAGCACCGCGCTGGCCAGGCCGAGGCCGGCCAGCGGCACCGCGCCGAGGTGCCCGACCATGGCCGAGTCGGCCAGCAGGAACATCGGTTCGGCGACGAGGGCGCCGAGGGCAGGCACGGCCAGCCGGCGGATCTCGCGGTCGATGGGTTGGGGGCGCAGAAGTCTGATGACTCGACTCTAGTTAGCTCGCCCCCCGACCACCGAACTGTTGCCCGTTCGGACAATTGCGCCCGGCGTACCGGCCGCACTTGTCCGCACCGGCAACAGTTGAGACGGGCTAGGGCAGGATGACGAGCTTGCCGCGGGCGCCGGACTCGAAGTCGTCGAAGGCCTCGGCCACGTCTTCGAGGGCGTAGCTGCCCTGCACTGTCACCGAGGTGCGCCCGGCGGCGAGGCTCTCGGCCAGGCCGGCCAGAACCTCGGCGGTGGGGTCGGCGAGGATCGGGACCACGGTCACGGTGTCGGTGGCGAGCTGGTCGGGCGAGCCGATCAGGGTCGACACCAGGCGGCCGCCGGCGCGCAGGGCGGGCAGCACGGTCGCCGCGTCGCCGGCGAAATGCAGCACGACGTCGACGCCGTCGGGGTGGGCGGCCAGCACGGCGGCGCTGAGGTTCTGGGTGTGGTCGACGACCTCGCTGGCGCCGAGCAGGCGCACCTGGGCGATGCCGAGGGCGGTGCGTGCGGTGGCGATCACGGTGGCGCCGGCCGCGGCGGCCAGCTGCACGGCCTGGTTGCCGACACCGCCGGTGGCGCCCACCACCAAGACGGTGCTGCCGGGGGAGAGCTGGGCGGCGTCCACGGCGGCCTGGGCTGCCGTGCCGGCCAGGCCGAGCGCCGCGCCGCGCGCGAAGTCGACCTGGTCGGGCAGCTTCGCCAGGCCCGTCACGGTGGGCACAACGACGAACTCGCCGAACGAGCCGTCGCCCAGGTGGGCCTTGGTGACGACGCCGAAGACCCGGTCGCCCACGGCGTAGGTCGTGACGTCGTCGCCGACGGCATCCACGATGCCCGCGAAGTCCTTGCCCAGCACCACCGGGAACCGGTGCTCCATCAGGCCGTTGAGGTAACCGGCGGCCACGGCCAGGTCGAACCCGTTGACGGATGCCGCGTGGACGCGCACGCGCACCTCTCCTGCGGCCGGCTGAGGGGTGTCGATCTCGCTCAGTTCGAGGGCGGAGCCGAACTCGGGCAGGGTGATGACGCGCATGGGGATCTCCTGGCTCAGGGGCGACCCGTGTGGAGCGCCGTTGTGCTTATGCTCCCACGCCGGCCACATCCGCCACCACGGCCCATGGTCCTATCCCGGCGCTCCCCGCCCCGCCCCGCCGCGGTGAGGATTAGGCTGGGCTGATGACTGATCAGGTGACTGCATCCGGAATCGACACCGACGAACTCGACCCGGGCGTGCGCCCGCAGGACGATCTCTTCCGCCATGTGAACGGCAAGTGGATCGCCCGCACCGAGATCCCGAACGACAAGGCCCGCTGGGGCTCCTTCTATCTGCTGGCCGAAGAGGCCGAGAAGGCCGTGCAGGCGATCATCCTCGAGGCGCAGACCGCCGCGGAGGGCACCGAGGAGCGCAAGTTCGGCGACATGTACGCCAGCTTCATGGACGAGGAGCGCATCGAGCAGCTCGGCGCCACCCCGCTCGCCGCCGACCTGGCCACCGTGGACGGCATCAGCAGCGTGCCGGTGTTCCTGGCCACCCTCGGCCGCCTCGAACGGTCCGGCGTCGCGGGCACCTTCCAGCTCTACGTCGACAACGACCCGGGCAACCCCGAGCGTTACCTGGTCTTCGTCGAGCAGGCCGGCCTGGGCCTGCCGGACGAGTCCTACTACCGCGACGAGAAGTTCGCCGAGGTGCGCAGCGCCTACCTCGCCTTCGTCGAACGGATGCTCACTCTCGCCGGCGTCGACGACGCCGCGGGCCGCGCCGGGCGCATCGTCGCCCTGGAAACCGAGCTCGCCAGCCACCACTGGGACAACGTGCGCACCCGCGACAGCGAGAAGACCTACAACCTCAAGACCTGGGACCAGCTCTCCGCGCTCGCCGCGGGCGCCGACCTCGACCTGTGGCTGGAGGGCCTGGACGCCCCGGCAGTGGCCTTCGCTGAGGTCGTTGTGCGCCAGCCGAGCTTCGTGGTCGGCCTGGCCGAGATGCTCACCGAAGACCGGCTCGACGCCTGGCGGGACTGGCTGCGCTGGCAGGTCATCCGCTCGAGCGCGTCGTACCTGTCGAGCGATTTTGTTGAAGCGAACTTCGACTTCTACGGCCGCACCCTCACCGGCACCCCGCAGATGCGCGCCCGCTGGAAGCGCGGCGTGTCGCTCGTGGAGGGCTCGCTCGGCGAGGCCGTCGGCCGGATCTACGTGGACCGGCACTTCTCGCCCGACGCCAAGACCAGCATGGACGTGCTCGTCGAGTACCTCGTGGAGGCCTACCGGGCCAGCATCACCGGCCTGGCCTGGATGACAGAGGAGACCAGGGCCCGGGCGCTGGACAAGCTGGACAAGTTCACCCCCAAGATCGGGTTCCCGGTCAAGTGGCGCGACTACTCCAGCCTGACCATCGAGCCCGGCGACCTGATCAAGAACGTGCGCGCCACCGGCGAGTTCGAGTTCCACCGGGAGCTGGGCAAGATCGGCAACCCGCTGGACCGCGACGAGTGGTTCATGACCCCGCAGACCATCAATGCCTATTACAACCCCGGCTTCAACGAGATCGTCTTCCCCGCCGCGATCCTGCAGGTGCCGTTCTTCGACGTGAACCGGGACGCGGCCGCCAACTACGGTGCGATCGGCGCCGTCATCGGCCACGAGATCGGCCACGGCTTCGACGACCAGGGCTCCAAGTACGACGGCGACGGCCGGCTCACCGACTGGTGGACCGAGGAAGACCGGGCCGCGTTCGAGCAGCGCACGGCCTCGCTCATCGAGCAGTACGACGCACTCACTCCGGCCCAGGTGCCCGACCACCACGTGAACGGCGCCCTCACCATCGGCGAGAACATCGGCGACCTCGGTGGCCTCTCGATCGCCTGGAAGGCGTACCTGCTCTCCCTCGAGGGTGCGGAGCCGCCCGTCATCGACGGCCTCACCGGCGCCCAGCGGTTCTTCCTCTCCTGGGCTCAGGCCTGGCAGATGAAGATGCGCGACGAGGAGGCCATCCGCCTGCTCGCGATCGACCCGCACTCGCCGAACGAGTTCCGTTGCAACCAGATCGTGCGCAACATCGACGAGTACTACACGGCCTTCGACGTGACCGAGACGGATGCCGCCTGGCTCGCTCCCGAGAAGCGCGTCACGATCTGGTAGCAGCCCGGCCCGTCCCACAGCCCGTGGGTTAGGGTGTTCGCGGGGGCTCAACAGCACCGATAGTCAGAGGACAACGCAGCAGTGGTCGCGCCAGCACAGGAATCCGAACGCCGGTCAAGGCACGCCGTCGAGCGTGGCGGAAAACACCGTGAATCCGCGGTGCCGTCCAGCTTTGAGCGTGGCTTCCAATCCCTCGGCGAGCTCGCCATGGGCGGCGCGCAGGTGTCCGCGCGGGCGACCGATCTGGCCACCGGCCGGGTGTTGTTCTCGGTCGACGACCACGTCGTGATGCCCACCGCCGGCATCGGCACGGTGCTGCTGCTCATCGAGGTGGCCTCGCGGCTGCGCGACGCCGACTTCGGCGCGTACACGATCCTCGACCGCACACCGCGCGACTCGGTCGACGGCTCCGGGCTCTGGCAGCACCTGCAGGCCCCGTCGCTGCCGGTGGCCGACCTCGCCGCGCTCGTTGGCGCCACCAACGACAACCTGGCCACCAATGTGCTGCTGCGCGCGGTGGGCCTGGAGGCCGTGCGCCGCCGCACCGAAGAGCTCGGCCTCAGCGGCACCGGCCTGCTCGACCTCGTACGCGATCAACGCGGCCCCGACGACGCCCCCAACCTGTCGGTCGGCAGCGCCCGCGAGCTCACCTGGCTGTTCACGGCCCTGGCGCGCGGCGAGATCCTCGACGACGACGGCAGCGAACGGGTGCTCGGCTGGCTGTCGCTGAACTCCGACCTGTCGATGGTGGCCAGCGCGTTCGGGTTCTCGCCGCACGCGCACCGGGAGCCGTCCCACGGGGTGCTGCTGGTGAACAAGACCGGCACCGACAACGGGGTGCGCAGCGAGGTGGGTGTGCTGCGCGGACCGCGGACCGGCGTCGCCTACGCCGTGTCGATCTTCTTCGACGACCACAACCTCTCCTCGCGCCTCTCGGTGCTCGACGGCATGCGCTCGGTCGGCCTCGACCTCCTCGAATACGTGCACTGACCCCGCGAACTGTGACTTAAGCCCCGAAAACCTCTAGTTTTTGGGGCTTTTCTCACGGCTCGCGGATGCGTACCGCCCAGATCACGGCTCGCGAGTAGTCTCGTCGCATGAGCGACCAGACCACCGCGCTGAGCGTGGAACGCAACGGCATCAACTCGATCGATCAGAGCGAGCACAAGGGGCATCCGCGGGACCTGTTCTGGCCGTGGTTCGCGGCCAATGTGTCGGTGCTCGGGGTGAGTTACGGCTCGTTCCTGCTCGGCTTCGGCATCTCGTTCTGGCAGGCCACCCTGGTGGGCCTGACCGGCATCGTGGTGTCGTTCCTGTTCTGCGGCTTCATCGCCCTGGCCGGCAAGCGCGGTCACGCCCCCACCATGACGCTCAGTCGGGCTGCCTTCGGGGTCAACGGCAACCGGGTACCCTCGGCCATCTCCTGGCTGCTCACCGTGGGTTGGGAGACCGTGCTCGCCTCGTTGGCGGTCCTGGCCACCGCCACGGTCTTCCGGGAACTCGGCTGGGAGGGCGGCGATGTGACCAAGGTCGTCGCGCTGATCGTGGTGGCCGCCCTGATCGTGGCCGGCGGCATCATCGGCTTCGACTTCATCATGAAGCTGCAGATGTGGATCACCGTCGTCACCGGTGTGCTCACCGTGGTCTACATCGTGCTCACCTTCGGCCAGATCGACGGCGCAACCCTGGCGGCGATCCCGGCCGGCGGGGCGCCCCAGGTGATCGGCGCGCTGGTCTTCATGATGACCGGCTTCGGCCTGGGCTGGGTGAACGCGGCCGCCGACTACTCCCGCTACCTGCCGCGCACGGCGTCGAGCGCCGGCGTGGTGGGCTGGACCACCTTCGGCGCCTCGCTCGCGCCGATCATCCTGCTCCTGTTCGGCCTGCTGCTGGCCGGGTCGTCACCGGAGCTCAGCGCGGCCATCGCGATCGACCCGATCGGCGCGCTCACCACCATCCTGCCGGTCTGGTTCCTCATCCCGTTCGCGCTCACCGCGGTGCTCGGCCTGGTCGGCGGTGCCGTGCTCGACATCTACTCCTCCGGCCTGGCCCTGCTCAGCACCGGCCTCCGTGTGCCGCGGTTCGTGGCCGCCGGCATCGACGGGGTGCTCATGGTGCTCGGCGCGATCTACGTGGTGTTCTTCGCGGCCGACTTCCTCGGCCCGTTCCAGGGCTTCCTGATCACCCTCGGCGTGCCCGTGGCCGCCTGGTGCGGCATCTTCATGGCCGACGTGCTGATGCGCCGCAAGGGCTACGCGGCCAAGGACCTCTTCGACCCTGCGGGACGCTACGGCAACGTGCGGGTCCTCGCGATCGTGCTCATCGCGCTGGGCTCCGTGATCGGCTGGGGCATGGTCACCAACGGCTTCGCCGAGTGGCTGGCCTGGCAGGGCTACCTGCTCGAACCCTTCGGTCTGGGCGGCAAGGAGGGCGACTGGGCCTTCGCCAACCTCGGCGTGCTCGCGGCCCTGGTGATCGGGTTCGGCGGCACCCTGCTCTTCGGCCGTGGCACCGTGCGCCGCCAGGAGGCGTTGCCGCTGGCCGACGGCGACCACCTGACCGACGAGCAGGATGCGGCGGCCCAGGCATGACCACCGGTTCCTGGCTGGTGCTGGTCGACCTGCAGCGCATCTTCGGTGAGCCGGCCAGCCAGTGGTTCACCCCGCGGTTCGCCGACGCGGCGGCCGGCGCCGTGCGGCTGCGTGAACTCTTCCCCGGCCGCACCGCGCTCACCCGGTTCCTGGCTCCGAAGACGCCGGAGGGGGCCTGGGTGCCCTACTACCAGCAGTGGCCGTTCGCCCTGGATCCCGCCAACGCCGCCCTCTACGACCTGGTGCCGGCGCTGCCCCCGGGAGACGCCGTGCTGATCGACCGGCCCACCTTCGGCAAATGGGATGCCGCCACCCGCGCCGCCCTCGGCGACACCCGCGACATCGTGCTCGCCGGGGTCTCCACGGATTGCTGTGTGCTGTCAACGGCCCTGGCCGCGGCCGACGACGGTGTGCGGGTGCGGGTGGTGGCGGATGCCTGCGCCGGGCTCAGCGACGCCGACCACCAGCGCGCCCTCGACGTGATGGCCTTGTACGCACCGCTGATCGAGATCACCACCGTCGAGGAGATCCTCGCCGAACGCGGGCTCAGCCGGTGACGCCGCCGCCGCACCCGCCGGCCGGCACGCCGGACCGTGCCCTGGGCACGCTCACCGGCCTGGCCATCGGCGACGCCCTGGGCATGCCCAGCCAGATGATGTCGCGCCCCGAGGTGCTGCGCCGGTTCGGCGCCGATGGCGTCACCGGGTTCGCGGCCGCGGCCGACGACCATCCGCTGGCCGCCGGGATGCCGGCCGGCGCGGTCACGGACGACACCGAGCAGGCCCTGCTGCTGGCCTGGACCCTGGTGGCGGGGGCGGGGCACCTGGACACCGCCGACTACGCCAGGGCGCTGCTGGACTGGGAGAGCGCGATGCGGGCCAAGGGGTCGCTGGACCTCCTCGGCCCGTCGACCCGGGGCGCCCTGGCCCGGGTGCTGGCGGGGGAGCCCACCTCCGTTTCCGGCCGGTTCGGGGTGACCAACGGCGCCGCGATGCGGGTGGCACCGGTGGGCATCATGATGCCCGCCGACGACCTGCCGGCCCTGGTGGACCGGGTGGTGGAGAGCGCGCTCGCCACGCACAACACCGGGGTGGCCATCGCCGGCGCCGCCGCGGTGGCCGCGGCCGTGAGCGCCGCGATCGACGGCGCCAGCGTGGCGGAGGCGACCGAGGTGGCCATCGAGGCGGCCCGGCTCGGCGCCACGCGCGGGTTCTGGGTGGCCGCCGGGCAGGTGGCCCCGCGCATCCGCTGGGCGGTGGGCCTCATGGATGCCCGCCGGCCGCTGGAGTCCCTCGACCTGGTCTACGAACTCGTCGGCACCAGCCTGGCCAGCCAGGAGTCGGTACCGGCGGCCTTCGCGGTGCTGGCCCTGTTCCCGGATGACCCCTGGCGGGCCTGCCTGGCCGCCGCGTCCCTCGGCGGCGACAGCGACACCATCGCAGCGATGGCCGGCGCGATCGGCGGCGCCGTGCACGGGGTTTCCGGGTTCCCCACCGACGCGGTCGGCACGGTGCGGCGGGTGAACGACCTCGACCTGGCACCGGTCACCGCGGCGCTGCTCGCGCTCCGCCCGCCGGCCCCGTGACCGACCCGATGACCGACCCGACGGCCGGCCCGGCGCACCCGGCGCCCGGCCCGATCGACCGGCTGGTGAGCTTCGGCACCGTGCTGGTCGACCTCGTCTGCGTCGTTCCCGGCCTGCCGGAGCCGGGCGGCGACGTGTTCGGCTCGAGCGGGGCGCTCGTGGCCGGCGGCGGTTTCACCGCCATGGCGGCCGCCCGGCGCGGGGGCCTGCGCACTCTGCACGCTGGCACCACCGGCACCGGCCCGTTCGGCGACCTGGCCAGGGCCGCGCTCACCGCCGCCGGCATCGAAACGGTCCTGGCCCCGCTGCCCGGCCTCGACACCGGCATCTGCGTCGTCCTGGTGGATCCGACCGGCGAACGCACCTTCGTGACGATGCCGGGCGCGGAGGGCCGGTTCGAGCCGGCGGCACTGGCCCAGGTTCCGCTGCGGCCGACCGACGCGGTGCTCGTGTCCGGTTACGGCCTGGTGCACCCGGTGACCCGGCGCACCATCCTCGCCGTGCTCGCCGGGCTGCCGGCCGGGGCCACCCTTGTCGTCGACCCCGGTCCGCTCGGCCACGAACTCGCGCCCGCCGCCCGGGAGGCGCTGTTCGCCCGGGCCGACTGGTTCACCTGCAACAACAGGGAGGCGACCCTGCTCACCGGCCACACCGACCCGGCCGTCGCGGCGTCGGCGCTCGCCGAGCGGCTGGCCGGGGCCGTGCCGGCCACGGATGTGTCGCGCCGCGTCGCTCACGCGGTTGTGCGCATCGGGGCGGCGGGCTGCATCCTCGCCCACGCCGGCGCCGCACCGGTTCTTGTCAGCGCGGTGCCCGCATCCGTCGTCTCGACCAACGGGGCCGGCGATGCCCACACCGGGGCCCTGCTGAGCGCGCTGGCCGCCGGCCGGGCTCCCCTCGCGGCGCTCCGGCAGGCCAACGCCGACGCCCGGGATTTCCTCAACCGGCGCGAGTCGAACTCCTGACCGTGCCGTCGTAAAGTTGTCAGACCACAATGGGGTCAGGCACGCGTCGCCCCGCGTCCCGGCAGGAGGCTCATCATCGGCAAGCTCATCTACGACGGCATCGAGGTCGAGTTCGAGGATCGCGCCCTCGTGCACCTGCAGGTCGTCATCGGGTCGAAACTCCGCCGCGGTGAGAGCTTCTTCCTGTCCTGGAACGATGCGCCGGCCATCGGCGACGGCCGGTCGAGCGTCTGGCTGCACGCCAGCATCCCGCTGTACTTCAAGTACTACGGCGGCAAGACCCCGGTGCTCAACCGGGCCTGGATCGACGTGCTCACCACCTCGGCCAACAGCGGCCAGGGGTTGCTGCTGACCGCCGAACCCGCGCGGCAGAGGGGCTGAACCCGGGCGGGCCCCGATCAGTGCGGGGCCAGGTCCAGGGGGTCGTCGTCGAGGAACGGCGCGTCGTTCTGGATCTCTTCCGGGGGCAGGGCGAAGGCCTGACCGCCGACGGGCGGAAACTCCGGCACCGGGAACCGGGACTCCTCCTCCTCCTCCACGGACAAGCCGTCCACGTCGATGACGGCCAGCTGGGTGGCTCCGCTGAGAATCAGCGTGTGCGCCTGCACGATGCCGTTGGGCTCCAGTACCGGCACCTCCACCGCGACAGCGGACGCCACCGCGGCCACATGAGTCACGTAGTGCACCAGGGCCTCGGCAACGGCCGTTCCGGTGACCATCGGCTCGCCGTTATAGGTGATTCGCTTCATCCATCGACCCTACGCCGGCTCGCCGGCCGGGGCCTCCGGTTCGGTCGTGAAGCCGACGGCCTTGTGACTGCCGTCGCAGAACGGCTTGAGGGTCGAGACGCCGCAGCGGCACAAGGCCACGGTCTTGCGGCGGGCGGGGATGACCTCGCCGGCCGGGGTGAGGATCTCGAACGTGCCGCGCACCAGCAGCGGGCCGTTGGGGCAGGCGGTGATGCTCACGGCCGCGTCCCGGCCCGGTTGGGTGGCCGGCTCGGTCACGACCGCGCCCCTGCCGGCTCGAGTGCGCCGCCGAGCAGGGCCGATTCACCCGCGGTCCAGGCCGTCAACAGGGCGGCTCCGGCGAGAGCGTCCACAAAGAGGCAGGCGGATGCGCCGAACACGACGTCCCCCACCAGGCCGGGTTCGTCGTCGGTGAGGCCGCCGGCCAGGTCGCGCGCGGCGATCTGCTCGTGCACGGCATCGGCTTCGACGTGTTCGTCGAAGTAGTAGGTGACCCTCTGGTCGTAGCCGAGCCGACGAAAGCCGTTGCCGTACTGACGGTTGGGCAGCGACGAGGTCATCTCGAACGCGGCGAGATGCCCGGCGATGGCGCCGCGCAGACGACGGTGGGTGCCGAACATGGTCATCATGTTGCTGGAGGCGAGCACGATCGCCGGCACCACGTCGACGTAGCCGCCGTGGGTGTCGTCGAGGCCGAGTTCCCGCATCGTGCGGGCGAACAGCTCGGAGTGCATGTGCGCGAGCCGGCCGCCGCCGTACTCGTCGGCCTGGATCTCGACGAGCGCGGCCTTGGCCCGGCCGTGCAGCCGGGGGATCGCCCAGCTGTGCGGGTCGGCCTCCTTCAGCTGGTAGACCGAGCGGTGGATGAGGAACTCGCGCGCCTGCCCGTCGGTCGCCTTCTTGGCCAGGTAGCGGGAGACGCTCGGGCCGGTGTCGGCACCGGTCAGCTCGAAAAGGGTGGCAGCGACGGTGTCGACACCTGGCACGGGCAGGGGCGGCATCGGTACCCGGTCGCGCAGGGCTCGCTCGAAGCGTATTTCGATGGCGGCGCAGAGTGCGAGCACGTCGGCGTTCCACTCCCACGCGTCGTCGACACCGCTGAGGCCGCTGTAACGCAGCTCGTACGCGGTGTAGAGCGCCGCCTGCAGATCCTCGTCGAGCAGGATGTCGTCGGTGTCGCGGATGGCGGTCTGAGCACAGTCCCGCAGGACCCCGGCCAGGCCGGGTTCGGTGGCGGGTTCGTGGTTGGTGAGCAGGGCGCACAGCGCCGAGCTCACCGGGCCGCGGGCCGCTGGCAGCTTCACGCGCGACCCCGCGTCCGGCCGTCGTCGGTGCGGGCGGTCAGGGGGTGCTGTTCGGGGAAGTACATGGTGATCCTCTCAGGCCATGTCGGTCCGGTGAGCGCGGGCGGACGCGACCGGTCCACCGATCCTCGTCGGGTGGCCGCCCGAACACAATGACCCTGAGAGAACCTGCGACTTGGCGTTTTTCCGTGACGAATCGGGGGTTTCCCCGTCTTTAACGCGCGAGGTCTTTCGTCGAGTGAACGGGGGTGGGGGTAGCCAGCGATGAGGATTCAGAGTAGTGTCCAGCCCGTTTTAGCACCGGCACCGGAGCCGGTCAGAGGGTCGCGTCGTAGGCGTGCTTGAGCCAGGCGGCCACCTCGGAGTCCACCTGGCTGGCCGCGGTCAGCGGAATCCGCACGGGGAAGTCGGCGCCGAGCTCTGCGGCCGGCCGCAACCGGGTGCTGGGCGCCGCCGCCGGCATGGCGATCCGCAGGCCCAGGTCCACCCGGTGCCGGGTGGTCGGCTGCACCACGGCGAAGGTGCGCTGCGGCCCGGACAGCGCCACGTGCGTGGTGCGGGTCTGGATGCCCACCTCGTCCAGGTCCCCGGCGTACAACAGCACGGCGTCCAGGATCGGCCGCAGCGTGGGCCGGTCGGCGTACTGCGCGTCGATCAGTTCATCGGCGGCCCGCACCGTGGAGTCCGGGTAGCCGAACGTCTCGTGCACGAGCAACGCGCGCGGGTAGCCGCTGACCCCCTCGGTGCCGAGCCACTCGCGTAGCGCCGCCTCGGTGGGCGGGTCGAGATCCCGGATGCGAGCCAGCCAGTGCTCCAGACCGCTCCCGGTGGCGTTCTGCAGCTGGCCGATCTCCCAGAGCCGGATGTGGTCCCAGGGGAGCGGCACGTGGTCGGTCATGCAGGCAGGGTACGCCCGCTCCCGCCCTCCCGCGAGCCGTGAGTTAAGCCCCGAAAACTCGCGTTTCCTGGGGCTTTTCTCACGGTTCGCGGGTCAGTCGATGCGTCCGGCGGCGTGCAGGAGCCGGAGCACCTCGACGCCGGCGGGCGGGCAGCGGTGCGCGTCGGCGGCGCCGGCCCAGTGCAGGGCGCTCACCTCGGCGCTCGCCGTGGGCTCGTCGTCGGTCTCGGCGCCGAACACGGCCATCCGCACCAGCCGGCCCTCCGGTTCGCCGTGGGCCTGGATCAGCACCGTGAACAGGGGTTCGAGGGCGGCCGGGTCCAGGCGGAGCGCCACCTCTTCCCAGGCTTCGCGGGCGGCGGCATCCGCCTCGCTCTCGCCGGGGTCGATCTTGCCGCCGGGCATGAACCAGACATCGCGGCCGCGCGCGGTGACCATGAGCACCCGGCGGTCGCGGATGAGGGCGACGGCCCCGACCAGGATGTCGGCGTGCTCCGGCGCCGCGATATCCGCCAGGGTGGTGTCCGGCACGGCGTCGTCACTCACGGCGGCATCGCTCACGCGCGGGCGAAGGCCGACGCCACCCGCACCTGCTCGGCCGTCGGCCGCACGCCGGTGTAGCGCTCGAACTGTTCGGCGGCCTGCAGGGCGATCACTTCGGCACCGGTGATCACGGTCTTGCCGGCCGCGCGGGCGGCCAGGATCAGCGGCGTCTCGGCGGGCAGGGCCACAACGTCGAAGACGGTGTCCGCGGCGGTGATGGCCGTGGCCGTGAACGCCGACTCGGAGGCCTGCGCGCCGCCGGCCATGCCGATCGGGGTGACGTTCACCAGCAACGGAGCGGTGGCCTCGCCCGGTTCGGCCAGCCAGGTGTAGCCGAGCTCGTCGGCCAGCGCGCGGCCGCGGGTCTCGTTGCGGGCCACGATGGTGCCGGCGGCGAAGCCGGAGTCGCGCAGGGCCGCGGCGACGGCCTTGGCCATGCCGCCGGAGCCGCGCAGCAGGAACGGCGTTGCCGGGTCGAGATTATTGCTCGTGAGCAGGTCGCGTGCGGCGATGTAGTCGGTGTTGTATGCCCGCAGGTAGCCGTCGTCGTTCACGATGGTGTTCACCGACTGGATGGCCGTGGCCGAGGCGTCGAGTTCGTCGACGAGGGCGATGACGTCCTCCTTGAACGGCATCGAGACCGAGCAGCCGCGGATGCCGAGCGCCCGCACCCCGGCGATCGCGCCGGCCAGATCGGTGGAGGTGAACGCCTTGTAGACGAAGTCCAGGCCGAACTGCTCGTAGAGGTAGTTGTGGAACCGGGTACCGAAGTTGCTCGGCCGGGCGGCCAGCGAGATGCAGAGCCGGGTGTCCTTGTTCAGCGGGGGCTTGGTCGGTGTCGCACGTGGGGGCGTCGTTGAGTCAGTCATCGCCTCCAATGCTACGGCCCGCCCGGATCCACACCCGGGCGGGCCGTTGCTCACTCACGTATCGAGCGGGGCGGGCGCCGCGTCAGCAGCACCGGCCCTGGGGGTTGGTGTCCTGCCGGTCGGTCTGGTCGCGCCAGAAGGCCCGTTCCGTCATGACCGGCACCGCGGTGTCCGTGCCGTGCACCGACTCGTGGTGCGCCAGGTACTTGTCATAAGCATCCTCACCCATGACGCCCCTGACGTACCAGGCGAGCCCGGCCGCGGCCGAGCGCACAGCGGTGGCGAGGCTCATCAGTGCTCGCGTGCCTTGCGCTTGCCGGCGCTCGGGCGTGCGTCCCACAGGGCCTGGGTGACCTTCTCGGCCGGTGTGGCCTTCAGGCCCGCCGGTGCGAAGATCCGCGACGGCACGGCGAGGTCTTCGTTGGTCGCGTTCGAGTGTGTGCGCCAGGCGTGCCAGGTGGCCTGCAGGGCGGTGAAGATCACGACGACCGCGAGGGTGACGAAGATGATCGACAGGATGCCCTGCACCATGGTGTTGCGCACAACGGCCTCCATCGCCTCCACCGAGGTGGCGGTGCCGAAGCTCGTCTCGCCGTCGGCCAGGGCCTGGGAGAAGGCGGCGTTCTGGGCGAAGTAGCCCACGGACGGCACGCTCGAGAAGATCTTCAGGATCGACGCCGTGATGGTGACGACGGCCGCGAAGGCCAGTGGCACCGCCACGATCCAGAGGTACCGGAACAGGCCCCGCTTGGCCACGATGGCCATGCACACGGCCAGCGCGATCGCGGCGAGCAGCTGGTTGGCGATGCCGAACAGCGGGAACAGGGTGTTGATGCCGCCGAGCGGGTCGGTGACGCCCATCACGAGCACCGCGCCCCAGGCCGCCACCATGATGCCGGTGGTCAGCCAGGCGCCGGTGCGCCAGGAGGTGTCCTTGAACTTCGGGAAGAAGTTGCCCAGGCTGTCCTGCAGCATGAACCGGGCCACCCGGGTGCCGGCATCCACTGCCGTGAGGATGAACAGCGCCTCGAACATGATCGCGAAGTGGTACCAGAACGCCATCATGCCGCTGCCGCCGGCCACCTGCTGCATGATGTGCGCGAGGCCCACCGACAGGGTCGGGGCGCCGCCGGTGCGCGACACGATGGATGCTTCGCCGACGTCCTTGGCCGTCTGGGTGAGCATCTCGGGGGTGAGGTTCACGCCGGTCAGGCCGAGGCTGTTGACGAAGGTGACCGCGCCCTCGACGGTGCCGCCGGTGAGGGCGGGGGAGGCGTTCATGGCGAAGTAGATGCCACGGTCGATCGACAGGGCGGCGACGAGGGCCATGATCGCGACGAAGGATTCCATCAGCATGCCGCCGTAACCGATGAACCGGGTCTGGCGTTCCTTCTCGATCAGCTTCGGCGTGGTGCCGGAGGCGATCAGGGCGTGGAAACCGCTCAGGGCGCCGCAGGCGATGGTGACGAAGAGGAACGGGAAGAGCTGGCCGCTGACCACGGGGCCGGTGCCGCTGGTGGCGAATTCGCTCACCGCCGGCACCGTGATCTCGGGGCGCACGATCACGATCGCCAGGGCGAGCATGCCGATGGTGCCGATCTTCATGAACGTGGAGAGGTAGTCCCGCGGGGCCAGCAGCAGCCAGACCGGCAGGATCGCCGCGACGAAGCCGTAGACGATGATGCCGATGGCCAGGGGCAGCTTGTCGACGTGGAAGAACGCCGCGCCCCACTCGGTGCCGGCGATGGCGCCACCGCCGACGATCGCGGCGATGAGCAGCACGAAGCCGATGATGGAGATCTCGGTGACCTTGCCCGGCCGGAAGAAGCGCAGGTAGCAACCCATGAACAGGGCGATCGGGATGGTCATGCCGACCGAGAAGACACCCCAGGCGCTTTCGGCCAGGGCGTTCACCACGACGAGGGCGAGGATGGCCACGATGATGACCATGATCGTCAGCGTGGCGATGAGGGCGGCGGTGCCGCCGACCCGGCCGAGCTCGTCGCGGGCCATCTGGCCGAGCGAGCGTCCGCCGCGGCGCATGGAGAAGAACAGCACCAGGTAGTCCTGCACCGCGCCGGCGAAGACCACGCCGACGATGATCCAGATCGTGCCGGGCAGGTAGCCCATCTGGGCGGCGAGCACCGGGCCCACCAGGGGGCCGGCGCCGGCGATGGCGGCGAAGTGGTGGCCGAAGAGCACCCGGCGGTCGGTGGCGGCATAGTCCTTGCCGTCGGCCTTGTACTCGGCGGGCGTGGCCCGGCGGTCGTCCGGGCGCAGCAGGTGCTTCTGGATGTAGTTGGAGTAGAACCGGTACCCGATCAGGTAGGTGCAGATCGCGGCGAAGACGAACCAGATCGCATTCACGGTCTCGCCGCGCACCACGGCCAGCATCACCCAGCTCAGCCCGCCGAGCAGCGCGATGGCCACCCAGATCGCGATCTTCACCGGAGTCCAGTGGGCCTCTTCGGCCTCGTGGATCTTCGGGTCCAGGGCCACCGGCGGTAGCGCGGGGTCCTGGGTGAGGTCTGGTTCGTCGATCGCGTCGTGCGGAATCTTGGACGTGGCGTCCATATTCTCCCCTTTGAGATGCAGAGAAACTCACAGCTGATTGCCGGGTAACTACGTAACGGTAACAGCCGAGAACTTCTCAGGACGGGCCTTAGGTCCCGCGCGTGTCGCCGCCGGGCACTCCCCGCCGGCCTCGATCAGGGGTGCGCGGCGCTGGTGAAGACGTCGTTGAGGGTGACCGTGGTCAGGCCCCGGTCGTGCAGCAGGCCGCTCAGTTGCCCGAACACATTGGTCACCGGTTCGAAGTTGAGGTGCCCGATCACGATGTGCTGCGGCAGGAACCAGGTGGTCGCGAAGTCCACCACCTGCTGCTCGGTGATGAGGCCGGAGTCCGACAGTGAGCCGTACCAGGTGGTCGGCACCGTGTAGCCGAGGTCGGCGGCGATGGCATCGATCCTGTCGTCGTGCACCCCGAACGGCGGCCGGAAGAACGGGCGGGCATCCACCCCGAAGGTGTCGGTGATGAAGTCGTGGTTGCGGCCGAGTTCGGTGCTGACGTCGTCGTCGCCGAGCGTGCTGAGGTCGGGGTGCGACCAGGTGTGGTTGCCGAGCTGGATCTGGCCGGACTGCACGAGCGGCCGCAGCTGGTCGGCGTTGTCGGTCCACGCGTCGTAGTAGCCGGTGACGAAGAGGGTGAGCCGAGTGCCCGTGTCGGCGGCGAAGCGGATGTACCGGGCCACCACCTCGCTGCTCGACCCGTCGTCGACGGTCCAGGCCAGCAGGGCGCCATCGCCGGGCAGCTCCGAGAGAGTGCCGGCCGGCACCGGCACCCGCACGAGGCCGGGTGCGGGCTGGCGGAGCGGGGTGGCCGGCGGGATCGCACCCGGCAAGGGTCGGGGGAGCGGGCTGGGCGTCGGCGGCACCGCCTGGCCCGGGGCGGCTGGCCGCGGGGCGGGCGCGAGGGCCGCGCAGCCGGCGAGGGTGAGGCCGAGTCCCAGCGATGCGAGCACGGTGCGCCGGGTGAGGTCGGCGCCGGCCGGATGCGCGGCGAGCAGCGGCGGGCGGGCTGCCGGGTCTGGGGCCTGTCGCACGCGGTCCTCCCCCCGGAGCCGGTCGATGGAGCTGATGGAACAGCGGAACGAGCGGTTCGAGCGGAACGAGCCCGGTGCGAGTCGAACGAGTCGAAGATATCGCCGGTGCGGGTGGGCAGGCAACGCCCGTAATCGGGGGCCGTGCCCGCATCGCTAAAATGGACAAATCCGTACCCGGGCCTCGGCCCGGCATTTTGACCATCCTTTTGGACCATTGGAGCCACCGTGGCCGCACTTTCCCGTCTTGATTCCGTCATCGCCCTCGCTCGCCACCGCGGCTTCGTCTTCCAGGCCGGTGAGATCTACGGCGGCAGCCGGTCAGCCTGGGACTACGGGCCCCTCGGTGTGGAGCTGAAGGAGAACATCAAGAAGCAGTGGTGGCGGTTCATGGTCACCAGCCGCGACGACGTTGTCGGCCTGGATTCCTCGGTGATCCTGCCGCGCAAGGTCTGGGAGGCCTCCGGCCACGTCGAGGTCTTCTCCGACCCGCTGGTGGAGTGCACCAGCTGCCACAAGCGCTTCCGCGAGGACCACCTGGTGGAGGAGTTCGAGGAGAAGAAGGGCCGCCCGCCCGAGGGCGGCATCGACGGCATCGCCTGCCCCAACTGCGGCAACCGGCACACCTGGACCGAACCGCGCGCCTTCTCGGGCCTCCTCAAGACCTTCCTCGGCCCGGTCGACGACGAGGCCGGCATGCACTACCTGCGCCCGGAGACCGCGCAGGGCATCTTCGTGAACTTCGCCAACGTGCTGCAGGCCGCGCGTATGAAGCCCCCGTTCGGCATCGGCCAGATCGGCAAGAGCTTCCGCAACGAGATCACCCCCGGAAACTTCATCTTCCGCACCCGCGAGTTCGAGCAGATGGAGATGGAATTCTTCGTCGAGCCCGGCACCGACGAGGAATGGCACCAGTACTGGATCGACCAGCGGATGAGCTGGTACACGGGCCTCGGCATCAACCCCGAGAACCTGCGCCTCTACGAACACGCTGCCGAGAAGCTCTCGCACTACTCCAAGCGCACCGTCGACATCGAGTACCGCTTCGGCTTCTCCGGCAGCGAGTTCGGCGAGCTCGAGGGTGTGGCCAACCGCACCGACTTCGACCTCAAGACGCACTCAGAGGCCTCCGGCAAGGACCTCTCCTACTTCGACCAGACCAAGAACGAACGCTGGGTCCCCTATGTGATCGAGCCCGCGGCCGGCCTCACCCGCTCGCTGATGGCGTTCCTGGTGGATGCGTACCACGAGGAAGAAGTGCCCAACGCGAAGGGCGGGGTCGACAAGCGCACCGTGCTCAAGCTCGACCCGCGCCTGGCCCCGATCAAGGCCGCCGTGCTGCCGCTGTCCCGTAACGAGGCCCTCTCGCCGATGGCCCGCTCGCTGGCCGCGCGCCTGCGCGAATCGTGGAACGTGGACTTCGACGACGCCGGCGCCATCGGCCGCCGCTACCGCCGCCAGGACGAGATCGGCACCCCGTACTGCATCACGGTGGACTTCGACTCGCTCGAGGATCAGGCCGTGACCGTGCGTGACCGCGACACCATGGCGCAGGAGCGTGTGCCCCTGGCCGAGCTCGACGCCTACCTGGCCGTGCGCCTGCGCGGAGCGTAACCCGGCCCCAGAACGGCGCCTGACCCGCATATCGCGATATGCGGGGTAGGCGCCGTTCTGCGGGTGGCGTGCCACCCGCTTGGCGGCGCTGTACCCGCGTAGCTCCGGCGACCGGGCACTCGGGTCCGTGGTTGTCTCCGCGTTCGTGGCGCGTCCCCCGCGCAGCGGCGTGTGCCCCGCGCGACGAGCTATGCGGGGTACGCGCCGTTCTGCGGGTGGCGCGCCACCCGCGTAGCGGCGCCTTGCCCGCATAGCTCCGGGTGCCGCCCGCATACCGCAGGGTGCCGCCCGCGTACCTCTGGGTACCGCGTCCGCACGGGCTCCGGCTGCCCGCGGCCGGCGCGCTAAGGCAGGGTCAGGTCGATCAGGGTGACGCCGGCCGCGGGCACGGGCGCCGACATCGCGGCCAGGGCCGCGGGGGCGTCGGCCAGCGGGATGCGCGTGCTGATCAGGTCCTGCGGGCGCAGCTTGCCGCTGGCCACGAGCGCCATCAGCTCCGGGTAGTCGCCGGCGGGCATGCCGTGGCTGCCGAGCACCGCGAGTTCGCGGCCGATCACCAGGCCGAGCGGCAGACGGGGGTCCTCGGCGAGCAGGCCGATCTGCACGTGCCGGCCGCGGGTGGCCAGCGAGCGGATGGCGATGCCCACAGTGTTCTCCAGGCCGAGCGCCTCCACCGACACCTGGGCGCCTTCGGGGGCGAACAGGCGCACCCGCTCCACCACCGCGGCGTCGGTCATGCCGCTGGAGTTGACCGTGTAGGTGGCGCCGGCGCGGGCCGCGGCGGCCAGGGCGTCGACGCTGATGTCCACGGCGATCACCCGGGCGCCCAGGGCCGCACCGATCATCACGGCCGACAGGCCTACCCCGCCGCAGCCGATCACCACGAGGGTTTCGCCGGCCACCAGTTTCGCCTGGTGCACGAGGCCGCGGTACGACGTGGCGAACCGGCAGCCGAGCAGCGCGGCGGCGCCGGCGTCGAGCGCATCCGGCACCGCGATCAGGTTCACATCGGCGTGGTGCAGGGCGACCCGTTCGGCGTAGGAGCCCCAGTGGGTGAAACCGGGCTGGGTCTGGTTGCGGCAGACCTGGGCGTTGCCGCCGGCGCATTCCGGGCAGTCGCCGCAGGCGCAGACGAACGGCACGGTGACCCGTTGGCCCACCGCGAACCGCCGCACGAGCGGGCCGACGGCGTCGATCACGCCGACCAGCTCGTGGCCGGGAACGTGCGGCAGGGCGATGTCGGCGTCGTGGCCGAGCCAGCCGTGCCAGTCGCTGCGGCAGAGCCCTGTGGCTTCGACCCGCACCACAACACCGGCGGCGCTGGGCTCCGGGTCGGCCACCTCGCGCACGACGGGCAGCTCCCCGAATCGATCGAACCAGACGGCCTTCATCTCAGAACCACGCTCCGCTCAGAAAAATGCCCGGCCCAGAACCGGGCCGGGCCGATGAACCGCCCACGTCAGGACGCGGCGTCGGAGATGCCGGCAGCCCCGGGCAGCTCGGCGGGTGCCACGGCCGAGTCCGGCAGGGTGACCTCGATGCCGAAGAGCGCGTCGAGGCCGCCGAGGAACGCGTCCTGGTCGCCGGCCCTGGCCAGCTCGCGGGAGCGGACCATGGGGGTGTGCAGCAGCACCCCGGCGAGGTGCCGCAGGGCGGACTCGGTCTCCTCGCTGGTGTCGCCGCGCTTTCTGGCCCGCTCGATCTCACCGTCGAGGATGTCGAAGACGTGGGAGCGCAGCGCCACGACGGCCGGCGCCAGGCTCTGCTCCTCGGCAACGGCCGAGAACTTCTTGGCGGCGCGGCCCACCAGCTTGCGCGCCTCGCTGGTGGCGTTGAGCTGTTCGAGGGGTGCGTGGATGCGGATGGTTTCGAGGTCCAGCAGCTCCACCCCGGGCACGTCGCTGACGTCCGGGTCCACGTTGCGGGGCAGGCCGAGGTCGATGACCAGTTGGCGGGCGGCGTCCGGCTCCGTGCCGACGGGGCAGGAGCGCACGGCATCCGGCCCGGCAACCAGGGGAGGGACCTCGGCGGCGTGCTTCGCGGCCACGAGGGCGCGGCCCGCGGTGAGGATGCCCGCGTCGATGACGTGGTGCTCCACGGTGGTGCAGGTGAGGATCAGGTCGGCCAGGGCGGTTTCGGTGGCCAGCGCGTCGGCATCCGTCACAACGGCCCCGATGTCGTGCGCGGTGGCGAACTTCGCCGCGCGGCCGGACGGCGAGTAGACCCGCACGTCGGTGACGCCGAGGTCGCGAAGGGCCGCCAGGGACGCGCCGGCGTACCGGCCGGTGCCGACCAGCAGCACCCGGGTGTGCGCCCAGTCGGTGACCCGGCTCTCGGCCAGTTCGAGTGCGAGGCGCACCAGCGAACGGCCGGCCGCGCCGATGCCGGTGCGGTTCTTCACCCCGCGGGAGGTCTGCGAGGCGCGCTGGAACAGCCGCTCGAGTTCGGGGCTGGTGGTGCCGGCGGCACGGGCCTCCTCGAGGGAGCGGCGCACCTGCCCGGCGATCTCGCCCTCGCCGACCACGACGGACTCGAGCCCGCTGGTGACGGCGAAGAGGTGCTCGGCCACGCCGTTGCCGTGCACGAGGTCGAGGGTGTCGCGGAGCAGGTCGGCGCTCACACCGGTGCTCGCGCTGACCGCGTCGATCGCGGCATACACCGCGGGAAGCGGGGAGACCCCGAACGGTTCGTCAAGATCGAGGTAGGCCTCGAAGCGGTTGCAGGTGGCCACGACCACGGCCCCGCTGAGGGCATCGTGTCCCGTGAGCATCCCGCCCGCCGCTGCATCCGCGCCCACAGACAGCTTTTCGAGCACGTCGAAGCTGGAGTTCTTGTGGTTCGCGGACAGACAAATCAACACCGCTTGATTCTACGTTGTGTCGAACAACACCTCGAATCGTTCCCTCAGCTTATGTAGAGGACAATCGAGCGTGATGAACCTCGAGACGACGCACCCACTTTCTTCCGGCCTCACCTCGGACTCCCGCTTGGTGCGGGCCTACCAGGGCACCCGTCCCGCCGTGACCCCGGTGTGGTTCATGCGCCAGGCCGGCCGCTCCCTGCCCGAGTACCGCGAACTGCGGGTGGGCACCCGGATGCTCGACGCCTGCCTGGACCCCGCCATGGCCAGCGAGATCACCCTGCAGCCGATCCGCCGTCACGGCGTCGACGCCGGCATCCTGTTCAGCGACATCGTCGTGCCGCTCAAGCTTGTCGGAGTGGACGTGGAGATCGTCGCCGGCAAGGGTCCGGTGCTCGCCGAGGCCGTGCGCACCGCCGCGGATGTCGACCGGCTCACCGCCCTGGACCCCGCCGTGCTCGACACCGCGCTGGCCCCCATCAGCGAGGCCGTCGCCCTCACCGTCGCGGCGCTGGGCTCCACCCCGCTGATCGGTTTCGCCGGGGCACCGTTCACCCTGGCCGCGTACATCGTCGAGGGTGGGCCGTCCAAGGACCACATCCACGCCCGCACCCTGATGCACTCCGACCCGGAGGCGTGGGCCAAGCTGATGGCCTGGACCGCCGAGGTCACCGGCCGGTTCCTCCGCGCCCAGGTACTCGCCGGCGCCAGCGCCGCGCAGCTGTTCGACTCCTGGGCCGGCGCCCTCTCGCTCGACGACTACAGCCGCTTCGTGGCCCCGGCGTCCACCGCCGCGATCGCGCACGTGCGCGACCTCACCTATGTGGAGTCCGCCGCCGACCTGGCCGCGGACCCGGAGTCGATCCGCCGCAACGTGCCCGTCGTGCACTTCGGTGTCGGCACCGGCGAGCTGCTCAAGGCCATGCACGGCATCGGCGCCGACGTCGTCGGGGTCGACTACCGGGTGCCGCTGGATGAGGCCAGCCGGCGTCTCGGCGGTGTCGTGCCCGTGCAGGGCAACATCGACCCCGCCCTGCTGAACGCACCTTGGCCGGTGCTCGAGGCGCACGTCCTCGACGTGCTCGAGCGCGGCCGTACCGCGCCGTCCCACGTGCTCAACCTCGGCCACGGCGTGCCGCCGGAGACGAACCCCGACGTGCTCACCCGGCTGGTGGAGTTCGTGCACGAAACCACGTCGACACTCTCCACCGCTTCGTAACGCACCGCTCACCAGAGCCCGTGCCGGCCGCAGGCGCCGGCGGAAAGCAAGGTCATGAAGGACGTCTTGGTCATCGGCGGAGGTGTCGCCGGTCTGGTGGCCGCCCGCGAGTGCGCCCACCTCGGGCTCAGCGTTGTCGTGCTGGAGGCGGCCGGCACGCTAGGCGGCGCCGTCGCCGGCCACGAGGTCGCCGGCCTGCAGCTGGACGCCGGCGCGGAGAGCTTCGCCGTGCGCGGCAACACGGTCGCGGCCTTCATCGCCGATCTCGGCCTCACCGACGAGATCGTCGAACCGAACCCGGCCGGCGCCTGGCTGCACCTGCCCGCGCACCGCGCCGGCGGCGCACCCGTGTCGGTGCCGCTGCCCAGGGCCGGCGTGCTCGGCATCCCCGGGTCGCCGCTGGCCGACGACGTGCGCCGTGCGATCGGCTGGTCCGGGGCGCTCCGCGCCTACGCCGACCGGCTGATCCCGGTGCTCAAGATCGGCCGGGAGCACAGCCTCGGCGCGCTCGTGGGCAAGCGGATGGGCACCAAGGTTCTCGAACGCCTGGTCAACCCGGTCGCCGGCGGGGTCTACGCCACCGCGGCCGCCGACCTCGAGGTCGACGTCGTGGCCCCTGGCCTGAACCGTGCCCTCACCTCCACCGGGTCGCTCTCCGGCGCGGTCACCGCGCTCCGCACCGCCGCACCGGCCGGTTCCGCCGTGCGCGGGCTGCACGGGGGCATGCACCGCCTGGTCGACGCCCTCGTCACCGACCTGGGGCGCTACGACGTGCAGATCCGCACGCACGCCGCCGTGACCGGCTTCACCCCGGTCGACACGCCCCAGACCGGCGGCGCCGGCAACCAGACGACCAGCCGCAGCTGGGTCGTTGAGTTCGCCCCGATCACGGATGCCGACACCGCAGTCGACGACACCGCCGCAGCCGCCGCCGCCGCCACGCCCGCCGAGCCGCGCACGCTCGAGGCCCGGCACGTCATCGTCGCCGTCCCCGCGGCGGCCGCCCTGGGCCTGCTGGCCCCGCTCGGCGGCGACTTCGCCGCCCTCGCCGGCCTGGACTGGCCCGAACCGGCCGCCGTGGAACTGGCCACCCTGGTGCTCGACGCCCCGGTGCTGGACGCGCACCCGCGCGGCACCGGCGCACTCGTGGCCGAGGGCACCCCGGGCGTCACCGCCAAGGCGATCACCCACATCACCGCCAAGTGGGCCTGGGTGGCTGCCCTCACGCCGCCCGGCCGACACATCCTGCGGCTCTCCTTCGGCCGCGCCGGCGCCCCGGTGCCCACCCTCGGCCTCAGCGACGCCGACCTGCAGCAGCTCGCCGTGCACGACGCCGCCGCCATCCTCGGCGTCGACCTCTCCGACGCCCCGGTGGTCGGTTTCGCCCGCACCCTGTGGAGCGACGGCCTGTCACCGGCCACGATCGGAGCGCCCGAGCGCATCCGCCAGGTGCGTGACGTCGTCGAGGGCACCCCCGGCCTCGACGTCACCGGCGGCTGGCTCTCCGGCACCGGCCTGGCCTCGGTCATCCCGGACGCCCTCGCTACGGGTATCCGCGGCAGACGGGCAGTGCTAGACCTCTGATCAGGACTGTTTCTGGCGCCGCACACATGTGCCTCCCCGGGCCGGGGGGTTACGCTGGGCAATACATGAACGTAAAGGAATGGAGTCACAATGCGGGGAAAGCTTCTTTTCATCACGGGTGGCCTCGTCGGCTACGTGCTGGGTGCACGCGCCGGACGTAAGCGCTACGACCAGATCGCGTCGGCCGCCTCAGACCTGTGGAACCGGCCGCCGGTGCAGCGCCGCGTGAACGAGGTCAAGGACTTCGCCCTCGAGCGTGTCGGCGACGTTCCCGGTGCCCTGTACGAAGCGGGCAAGAAGGTCGCGTCTGCCGTCGCGAGCAAGACCGACAAGACCAAGGATGCTCCGGCATCCGGCATCAAGTCCGGCACCAAGCCCGGCGAGGCCACCGCAGCCGCCAAGGCTGCCGCCTCCGCCACGAAGTCAGCCAAGGCCGCCGCCGCCTCTGCCACCTCCGCGGCCGAGTCCGCGAAGTCCGCAGACGACACCACGGCCGCGCAGTAACCTCACGACGACAGTCCAAGGAAGGATGCCAGTGAGCAACAGCGGATTCAACCCCAAGAGCAAGCAGTCACTGTTCACGCTCCTCAGCGAGCTTCCGGGCCAGATCACTGATCTGGTCAAGGCCGAGATCGACGCTTTCAAGGCCGACATCTCCGGCAAGGCCAAAAATGTCGGCATCGGCCTGGGCCTGTTCATCGGCGCGGCGGTGTTCGCGTTCTTCGCGGTCATCGTGTTCATCGCGCTGGCCGTGATCGCACTCGACCTCGTGCTGCCGCTCTGGCTGGCCGCGCTCATCGTCGCCGTCGCGCTGCTCCTGATCGCGGTGATCCTGGCCCTGGTCGGGCTCAACCGGGTCAAGAAGGGCACCAGGCACGACCCGGAGGGTGTGACCGCGAGCATCCAGAAGGACGTCGACGCATTCAAGGGAGTTGGCGAGTATGAGCACTGACAAGACCCCGGACACCACGCCGGTACACCACAGCACCGCCGAGCTGCGCGCCGAAGCCGACCGGGCGCGGGCCGCGCTCGCCGGCACCCTGGACGCCATCGAGTACAAGCTCAACGTGCCCAAGCAGATCAAGATCAACACCCGGCGCTTCACCCTCGGCCTGCACAGGCTCGGCGACGACAACCCCCTCGCCCTGGCCGGCATCGCCCTCGGCGCTGCCGCCACGGTGGGCACCGTCGTCTGGTGGGGCGTCAAAACGGTCCTCGACCGCCGCTGAACGGCCGGGTGGGCCGGGCTACTTTTGGCTCTCCGGGCAAAGCGGTAGAGACTAGTACACATGACTCACCCGGCTGCCGGAGAGGCAGTAGACATGACCACGCCCACCCCCGCTTCACACACCTCGTCAGAGGCTGAACCCACCGAGGCTTCGCCCTCCGGATTCACCCTCTTCACGGTGCTGCGTAAGGACCCGTCCAACCCCGACGACCTCGACGGCCGTGACGTACCGCGTTTCGTCGACGAGCTCGACGACATCATCGCCCTCGTCGAGGCCGAGGGGGTCACCCTGCGCGGCATCTACGACGTGTCCGGCCTCCGCGCCGACGCCGACGTGATGCTCTGGACCCACGCCGACGAGGCCCAGACCCTGCAGTGGGCGAACCGGGAGCTGCGCCGCAGCCGCCTGCTCAAGAGCCTGCTGCCCACCTGGAACGCCATGGGTGTGCACCGCGACGCCGAGTTCAACAAGAGCCACGTGCCCGGCTTCCTGCGCGGCGTCGAGCCCAAGGGCTGGCTCACCGTGTACCCGTTCGTGCGCAGCTACGAGTGGTACCTGCTGCCCGAGGCCGAGCGCAGCAAGATGCTCGCCGACCACGGCCGCAAGGGCGCCGCGTTCCGCGGGGCCATCGCCAACACCGTCTCGTCGTTCGCCCTCGGCGACTACGAGTGGCTGCTGCCGATCGAGTCCGACGACCTCACCGAGCTGGTCGACCTGATGCGCGAGCTCCGCGCCACCGACGCCCGCATGCACGTGCGCGAAGAGGTGCCGTTCTACACGGGCCGTCGCATCACCACGGCCGAGCTCGTGGAGGTCCTGCAGTAATGACCAGCTACGACGCCATCCTGCTCGCCGGCTTCGGCGGGCCAGAGGGCCAGGACGATGTGATCCCGTTCCTGCGCAACGTCACCCGCGGCCGCGGCATCCCGGAGGAACGCCTCGAAGAGGTTGCAGTGCACTACCGCCACTTCGGCGGCATCAGCCCGATCAACCAGCAGAACCGCGTGCTGCGGGCCGCCCTGCAGGCCGAACTCGACCGCCGCGGCATCAACCTGCCGGTGATCTGGGGCAACCGCAACTGGGCGCCCTACCTGCCCGACACCATCGCCGAGGCCCACGCCGCCGGCCAGGACCGGCTGCTCGCCATCGCCACCAGCGCGTACAGCTCGTACTCCGGATGCCGCCAGTACCGCGAGGACTTCGCCCAGGCATTGGACACAACCGGGCTCACCGGCACCGTGCAGATCGACAAGATCCGCCAGTTCTTCGACCACCCCGGCTTCGTCACCCCGTTCATCACCGGCGTGCGCCAGGGCCTGGCCGACATCGAGGCCCAGATCCCCGGCATCGACCTCGCCACCGAGGTCGAGGTTCTGTTCTCGACGCACTCGATCCCGTCCACGGATGCCGCCAAGAGCGGCCCCGCCGAGCGCGGCTTCGGCCCCGACGGCGCGTACGCCGCCCAGCACTTGGCCGTGGCCGACGTGGTCATGCAGGGCCTCGAGTCCCCGTGGCAGCTGGTCTACCAGTCCCGCAGCGGACCGCCCAGCATGCCGTGGCTCGAGCCCGACATCAACGACGCGATCGCGCTGCTGCCCGCGCGCGGCATCCGCGCCGTCGTCATCGTGCCGCTCGGCTTCGTCAGCGACCACATGGAGGTCATGTGGGACCTCGACAACGAGGCCACCGAAACGGCCAAGGAGAACGGCCTGTTCTCGGTGCGCGTGCCCACCCCCGGCGCCGACCCGGTCTACGTGAGCGGCCTGATCGACCTCGTCGAGGAACGCCT
>Ga0247803_1000201_pt1 | contig 34920 bp, 35 predicted proteins | sample UWRJL014104B1_FD_180928 | JGI IMG/M metagenome (GOLD analysis project Ga0247803, IMG submission 180928) | Plant litter microbial communities from Arlington Agricultural Research Station in Wisconsin, United States - UWRJ-L014-104B-1 | ecosystem: Environmental > Terrestrial > Plant litter >... | reverse complement strand
CATACCGCACCTTATAGTGAAACACAGCCTCCGGCGATAGCTTCGCAAAGAAGTTAACTACCTCATTTTCAAAATTCATAAAATACGACAGGTCGTCAGGATGAATGCTGTTTAGTATAAACTCCACTGTAAATTCTTCTGGTGTGTATCCCAGCACCTGCAGCACATTATCGCTTACCGACTCGATGGTAGCGGTAACACAATTAAAAATGTAATAATAGTAGTTGCCTGCCTGAAAGATACTCAGAAATTTTTTATGCAGTTCTTCATCGCGGGGAAATGCTATATTAGGGCTTGTCCGCGCTATCCGCTGCCATATTTTTCGGGCTTCATTGTAATGTATAATGTCCATAAGGCGTATATTCCCACGTATGGTAGTTAATTGGCTGGTATCAGTAATGTAAAAATACTAATTGTAAAATAAACTAAACATCCCCATTAGAGGGTATTTTTAGTAAAACTTTGGCTCGCGTTAACATAAGATAAACACGGTTGCCTGTTTATAATGGGTACCTTTATGCAATAACGCTAAAACCTAAAATAATGAGCAGTCAATTTACCGTAAAATACCCCGGCGATAAGCAGGAATTACTCAATAAAATAAGGAGTACCGTGGGTAGCAAAGGCACACTTAACGGCAACGAGCAGCAGGGTAGCTTTCAGGGCAATACACCCATAGGCAGTTTTGAAGGCTCTTATGTAATAGCCGGAGACGAAATTACCGTTACCATAGACAAAAAACCGTTTCTGGTTAGTAACGGCCGCATACAGGAAGAGTTTGAAAAAGCCCTTAAAAAAGCATAAGCGTGAAAAAGCTACTATTATTGCTATTTGTTACCGCTTCCACGGCAATGGCACAAACACCCACGCTGCAACTTACATCACGGGGATTTGAGCCGGTTACTTATACCCTGCCGCGTATTGCCGGCGGTAAGTTTACCGACCTGAGCAAAGCCTGGGTAACCGAGCAAAAGCGCAAATACGAGCAGTTTGACCTGAGCAATGTGGGTAGTAATACACTCACAATAAGCGGGCTGGAGAAGAATGCTTTTTTTTACCGCAATCGTGGCGAAACGTTTCAGCATAAAGCGAAGCTGGTTATGAAGGTTGACTTTACAACAACCGGTTATACCCTTACGCTAACCGTTCCGGAAATCTATGCGGAGAGCGACACGCCAACGCAGTATACATTGCCGGATTATTTTGACAGCAGCGGCAATATTAAAGAAGGCTATGACGGACTGAAAACTTCGATAGAAGCGACTGTTAACGACATTGCCCTTAACTATTACAACTTTATTATAAACTACAAATAAAATAGTATGGCACCAGGAACCGACGACCCTAAAGACCTTGGCGATAAAAAAATAGGCAACGCCGAAAAAAAATCTGATGTAAATGAAGGTTTTAGCGGCGAGAATCTGCCTAAAAACTACAATCCTTCCAAAGATAAACTCGACATTGAGCTCGAGAAGAAAAAAGACGGCACCACTGTAACCCAGCAGCGCGCCCGCGATATAGATGAAAAGAACGCACCGCCGGTAGACAGCCTGCATGGTGACACCACCCGGGCCGACGGAAAAGTTGTGGATAAAAGCCGTGGCACCGCCACCGAAGAAGAAGCTATTGAAACCGCCGAGAACCGTGATTTTAACTCAGATACCGAGAAAAACCGGGATAATAAAGATGACAAGACGGTGCGTGGCAATTCGCACTTCGGGGAGTAATTGCTAAAGTTTTCACGGAGATACGCAGGGTTTACACAGAGGCTCACAGAGAAAAGATGTTATTCTTCAATTCTGTGAGCCTCTGTGTTTGTACCTCTATGAACCTCTGTTTTCCATTTCGACTGAAGCGCAGCGTAATGGAGAAATCTCAATTATGTTATAGAGATTCTCGACTACACTGAGTTTCGCTCGACGCCGAGGGCATACCCGAACAGGCCAAGCAAATACTAAATACACAAGAAATTTGAACTTCTCAATCCACCTCATTAATAAACTGTATACTGGCGTGCAGTTTTATATCTTCCCCCAGCACCAGTATGCCATCCGGTGTAAGGCTGTCGGCATGTATGCCAAAGTCTTTACGGTTTATAACCCCGCTTATTTCAAAACCGGCACGCTGTATGCCAAAGCCGTCTTTAGCCTCCCCGCCAAAAAGTACATCAAGCGTTACGGTTTTAGTAACGCCTTTTAGCGTCAGTTCACCCGTAAGGGTATGATTATCGCCTTCAATCTTTTTAAATTCGGTACTCAGGAACGTTATTTCCGGGAATGCGTCGGCATTAAAGAAGTCGGGCGATTTAAGGTGCTCGTCCCGGTCGCGGTTATTAGTATCTATGCTGTATACATCAACATTCAGGGTAATGTAAGCATCCGAGAAATCATCGTGAACCGGCGTTACCATCCGTCCGCTAAAAATACGGAAGTGGCCGTTTACGCTTGCAATAAGCAGGTTGCGTACTTTAAATTGTATGTCAGAATGGGCAGGGTCTATAACCCAGTGTCGTGTAGCCATAAGGTAGAATACTATATAATTAAACAAATTATTAAAAAGAGGCAACACAGCTGTAAGTATTACCGTGTTAAGCCTCTACTAATATAGCCATAACACCGCCATGTAGGGGTTCAGGGAGCGTGAATTGTTTGTTAAACTTTTGTGCCCGCCAGGTAGATAATTTTGTTACAATCTTAAAAAACAAGCAATTAACCGCATTTTTGATATAGTTGTAAGAAATGGCTGCCGAAAGCTACGTTAATTGATGTACAGCTTAAGCAATGTTGTGCTTAACTTTACAGTACACCTAATATCAAGCCATTATGACAAAAAGAGACGAAAGCCAGACACCGGCACCTAAGGTATCGCACGATAAGGACCCAAGCGAAGAAAAAAGCAGTAACCTGCTAAAACATATCGAACAGGCTAAGGAGGGCGCGGAATCAAATCCTGATGCTACTAAAACGCCGGAGAAAATTAAGGAAGGCGACCTTAGTAAACAGAAAAGAGAATATTAAACCCACATTAAAATTACATAGTATGAATACTCCAAATAAAAACAACAGTACCACAGATACACGTAATGCGGACCGCGATCCGGATTATAACAAGAATACGGACAAGTACCGCGACCCGGACAGCAAAACATTTAATGAAGACGAGGAGTCGTGGAAAAATAAAAACAGCGGGCAGCAAGGCACTACAGGCAACGACTGGGATGCAAATGATGCTGTATCGCGGTCTAAAAGCTACAGGTATGAAGATGAGCAGCGTGACGCTACCGACTACATCAGCAGCGACCACAGCGACTACAACCGCGGGAACAGCCGCTTTGGCTGGTACGATTCAGAGGAGAATTTTTAAGTCCTAAAGGCGAAAATCATAAACGCAAAAGGTCAGACGTACGAATTTTTATAGTTCAGAACCTGATCTAAAAGAAGCGGGATAGTTTTGTAACTGTCCCGCTTTTGCTTGTTGATGAAATTTTGAAAGTTATAATGTTGTAAAGTTTGTGAAACGTCAGATGTCCGATACCTGTAACGTCTATTATCTTTCATCTATTATCTCCCTGTCTCTTTACAAGTTCTCCAGGTTATTCGCTTTCTTATCATCGCTTATCGTCCAGAAAAAGCCCACAAAAAAGAAGCGGCTGGCGGGCTGGGTTACGGCCTCGCGGGCAAACTGCCCATCGGAGCCGGGGTTATTGGCGTAGGTGTAGCCAAACACATTATCATACCCTAATACATTTGATACCGAAAAAAAGAGTATTTGTTGCTGGCTTAGCAGGTAGGCCCAGCTAACGCTCAGGTTGTTGTAGCTCTTTGTACGGCCCGCCATAAAGGCGCTTTCGTTAGGGTTGTCGTAGGGGCGGCCACTGTTATAGCTGTAGGTAACACCCAGCTGCGAGCGCATGCTGTCTATCCAGTACTTGGTAACAATCGAAAAGTTGTGCTTCGCGATGTATGATGGTGTAACCTCAGCTTCATAATTTTTATAATCGCGCCGGCTGTCTATATACGAATATGAGATCCAGTAGTCAAGATTTTTAACGCTGCGGCTGTCGCGGTAAAAAAGGTCGATGCCCTGCGCAAAGCCCATACCGTTACTGTTGTAGGCGCTGTTGTAAACCGGGGTTTGGGTATCATACTTTACCAGGTGGGCATAATCTTTATAATAGGCTTCAGCCCTGAAGGTTTTACCTTCGCTGTTATACATATAATTGAATATGTAGTGCGCGGTTTTCTCAAATTCAAAATCTTTAAAATACTTAAGGTAATCGGCCCTGGGCGTTTGATGGAAATCGCCATACGCTAAACTAAACTGCCCTTTCTTACCCGCTTTGTAAGCCAACGCTACACGGGGGTCTATATTGCCCTGCCCTATTATACTGCTGTACGTTGCCCTTGCCCCTGCCTTTAATGCAAAGTTTTTAGAGAAAGCAAAATCGGCTTCGGTATAGGCGGCGGTAATGCCATTGTAGTAGCCGCTGTTAAAGCTACCATTTTGCGACTCGTTATAATCCTCTTTAAAATCGGTTATAAAATGCTCTGCCCCTATAGATATCTTTACCTTGCTACTAAATCCTTTGGTTAGTTTTAGCTTCAGGTGGGTGCTGTGCTCTGCATTTTTCAGGATATCTGCATCAAGGTTTATATTGTTGTGGCTGTACCCGTAAGCAATACCTGTCTGTATAGTCCATTGCGCGCCAAAAACACCTTTATAGCTGCTGTTGGCATAAAAATTATCGTTAGTTATACTTGTGCGCACCAGCTCTGGCAGGTTAATGTCTTTGGCATTGATACTAAAGTCGGCATGCTCAAAAGCGGCATAAAATTTAAAGATGCCGTTGTTAAACTTATAGCGGTATACGCTTTCGCCCGCAAGCGACTGGTAGGGCTTGTTCCAGCTTACATCCTGCGGTACTAGCCACTGGTAGGGCTGTAGGTTCATGTAAGAGGCATTAATAGTAAGCGAACTTTTATCCCATTTCTGCGTATTGGCAAGGCCCAGTCCCACCGTCATTAACGATATTTCGGTTTTTTCCTGGTCTTCTTCTTCAATGGTATTCAGTAATAGCACACTGCTCAGCGCTTCGCCAAATTCCGCCGAATAACCACCTGTAGAAAACGTCATCCCCTTAAACAAAAATGGTGAGAAACGCCCCCGTGTGGGTAGGTTATTGGCTGTGGCGTTATAAGGCTGGGCCACACGCAGGCCGTCTACAAAAGTCTGCGTTTCATCTGCCTCGCCCCCGCGCACAAACAGCCTGCCGCTTTCGCCCACTGTTTGCGTACCGGGCAACGTTTGTAATGCGGCGATTATATTACCCGCGCTGCCCGCTGTGGTAACAATATCCAGGGGTTTAAGGGCGTTTATCTTGCTGTTATCCCCCGCACTGAATGACCCTGCCGATATAACCACACCATCCATTATGTTTACGTTTTCCTGTAATTTAAACTGTTTTGGTACATACCCCTCTATAATTATTGCTTCCCTAACATCATCAAAACCCAGGGCGGTAATTACTAACACCTGGTTTCCGGAAGCATCGGTGCTAAAGCTAAAGGTGCCGTCTTCGCCAGTAATGGCGCCATCATAAGTGCCGTCTATATATACATTGGCGGCAGCGGCGGGCTTGCCTGTATAGTCAGTTATGGTACCGCTTAGGGTGGTTTGCGCTTGTGAGATGAATAACGCGAAAAAGAGTAATAACGTAAGTGTTGTTTTCATGCCCTGTTGATTTTTGATAGGGCAAAGATGCCCCTACGGCTACATCTTTACTAAAAAACATAACCCAACTGTAAAATGGCATGGATGAATTGTTATAGTTAAAATTAAGGGCAAACGTTTTCGCTTTAAGAAAATTTTAATATCTTAGCCATCCTAAAACAACACAATTAACTGTATTTGAACTAAATAACCCGATTATGAAGCTAAAAGTTTTGTTTCTCACGCTTATTGCCTGCCTCGTCGCAGCCTGTAGCGAAGACCCTGAAGGCAACAGCTACAATGGTACCTGGAAACTTACAAACGCTACGGTTACAGAGGGGCCATCACTGGAGTATACGCCAGGGGTAGTACTCTGGACGTTTGATGAAGACAGCCACCGGCTTACTGTAGACAATAATGTGTATACCCTGGGGCCGGAGAATATTTATTCGGGGCTGGCATCGGGTGTTTACAGCTATACTGTACGTAAAGCGGACGGCATTAATGTGCTGTATGTAGATGGCGTAAAGCAGGGCGATATGGCAAACACCAGTGAAAACCTTGTTATAAGCACCGAAACCCACATGGCCGAAGGGCTTAAAAAAGTATTCAGGAGGTAACGTAATTTACAATATATCAGAACCCAAATGCCGCTTAATTAGCGGCATTTTTTTTATTTACCTCAAAATTTATTTTATTTTTACAGCAAAAACCAGTCAAACCAAACCAAATGAATGTAGTTTCTAAAGCCTGTACCCTTGCGTTGTTATTTTGCACCTTTATTACATTTTCGCAAAATAATTATGAACCCGGTTATTTTATAAATAACCAGGGTGAGAAAACCGATTGCCTGATTAAAAATATTGCATGGAAAAACAACCCTGAAAACTTTACCTATAAAGCTACTGAAAATACGGAACAAGCGAGAGGAACCTTGCAGGATATTGCCGTATTTGAAGTAAGTGGCTATAAATTTATCCGTTTTACCGTACAAATGGAACGCACCTCTAAGCTTATCAGCGAACTTAACTACGATAACAGGCCCAAATGGAAAACCGAAACGCACTTCTTTCGGCTGCTGGTAGAAGGCCCACTAAGCCTGTACAGCTATGAAGACGGAAACATTATAAAATACTTTATCAGCACCCCACCGCACAAAGAAGCTACACAGTTGTTGCACATGACCTACCTTGTGGACAGCTCGGTTAAAGAAAATTCGACTTATAAACAGCAACTGTTTAACCTGATGAAAGATAAGTTTGATAGTAAGACTTTTGAAAATCTGGAATATAATAAAGCAACGCTGGTAAAACTTTTTCTTGCCTATAATATCCAGAACGGCGAAACATTTACCAACCATACACTTAAACAAAACAAATCATCTTTTAACCTTAAAATTTCAGCCGGCGCGGCTCTTGCCAGCCTGAAATTAGATACAGGAACGCAAATCAGCAGCAGCCAGCCCGGTCTGGCCTACGATACATATAACTTTGAGAGCACCCCGGTTGTAAGGGTAGGCTTTGAGGCAGAATGCATACTCCCGTTTAACAATAATAAATGGGCGCTGTTTACTGACCCAAACATTCAGTTTTATAAAAAAGAAGAAACCACAGAAATCCAGACTAATAATATCACGAAATACCAAGAATTGAAGGCACAATATACATTTTTAGAAATTCCGCTTGGAGCGAGGTACTATATGTTTTTAAACCAAAAAAACAAACTATTTATAAATGCGGCCTATGTTCTCGCTATAGAATCTGGAGATAATTTTATAAAGCGGGATAGAAGTAATTTTAAAATCAGTAATAACTCTAATTTCGCTATCGGCATGGGCTATAATACAGGCCGGTACAGTGCGGAACTAAGATATACCCTTAACCGGGAAACCATAAATTATTTTACAGCGGCGGCAAAATATAGCAGCATAGGCCTGGTACTTTGCTATAGGATTTTCAATAACCAATCAAAATAAAGCAGCTGTTAGTATTTACCTTATTCTTAACTGCTTTTTTTGGTTTTTCAGAAAATAATTTTTAGCCTGGCTACAACTGAAGCATTAATTATATTAGGTTTGGTCTGCAAATAGGTTACGAGATATTTTAGCCGTATTTTTATACAAACAAAATTAACCTTATGAAAATACCAGAAAATTACCTGCCGGTAATGCCCTACATCATTATTGATGACGCGGTGGCCTTTCTCGACTTTGCAAAAAAAGTATTTGGCGCCTCAGAGCAGCTCATTGTTCTTGGCGAAGACGGCCGGGGTATAATGCACGGCGAAATAAAAATAGGCGATGCGGTACTGATGCTTGCTAACAGTAATAAAAACTGGGGCAGCAAAACCAGTGGTATGTTTATTTATGTGGAGGATGCCGATAAGGTGTATAAAGCCGGGCTGGTGCACGGCGCGACATCGCTTATGGAACCCGTAAAGCAGGACTATGGGTACAGTGGTGGCTTTGAAGACCCCTTTGGCAACCACTGGTGGATATGCCAGGGAGAATATTTATAGCTATATAATCAGAGATGTTTGCAAGGAATAATACGTATTTGATATAAGGTTAGCATATGTTTATTTTACCACAAAGTGCCTTAGTAATAAATATTATTAGTATTCTATTTGGTCCTTGTAACCGGTTATAAAATAATGAGGACTAATTCACAAAATAGAGATTCAGCTCCAGGACTTTGTTAGGTTCACATCATTCTTTTTTATTTAAAAATATAAACAGTATAGTTAAGCACGGGCAAGATGCCCGCGCCAAAACCTTCACTCCCATTATTCCCCTGAAAACAACAAACAAAAAAGCCCGGAACAATACTGCTCCGGGCTTTTGCTATATAATCCAGCTAACTTTTTACTGACCACTGCAAACTGACCACTATTCAGCGGCAGGCTCACTTGCGGTGAGTATCCATTCGCCGGTATTCAACAGGCTTTCGGCCTTTTTATACTTCATGGTTTCGGTTTTGCCGCTCATAACGTGCTTAACGGTAACATTATCGTTACGGTTAATTTTAGGCGCATCGCGCGTAATGGTTTCGGTTACCGGCTGGCGCTGCTGGCTTTGCTGCGATACTTCACGGGCAGCGGCTGCCATTTCATCGGTATTTAACACGTCTTCCTTAATTTCGGTATACTTTTCCTGCGGGGCGCGCTGTGGCTGCCTTGCCTCCTGTATAGCATTCGCGTTTTGCGACGGCAGGTCGGCTTTAAACAGGAACGAAAGTACATCTTTGTTAATCTCGTTCAGCGTTTTGCGGAACAGCTTGTACGCTTCCTCCTTATAGATAAGCAGCGGGTCTTTCTGTTCGTGCACCGCCAACTGTACTGATTGCTTCAGCTCATCCATTTTGCGGAGGTGCTTCTTCCAGGCTTCGTCTACTATAGCAAGGGTGATGTTTTTTTCAAAATCATCTATCAGGGTAGCGCCCTCGGTCTGGTAGGCTTTTTCAAGGTTAGTAACCACGTTAAGGGTTTTTACACCATCGGTAAACGGCACCACAATGCGCTCATACTGGCCGTTGTTGTTCTCATAAACGTTCTTTATAACCAGGAATGCCTCAGCACTGTTGCGTTTGTTCTTATCAAGATAGGCTTCATACACCGCTTTGTATACTTTGCCTGTAAGTTCGCTTTCGCCACCTTTCTTAAATTCAGCCTCGGTTATCGGTGCGCTTATCGAGAAGATGCGGATAAGGTCGAAATCAAAGTTCTTATAATCGTTAGTAAGCTTGTTGCTGGCTACAAGGCTCTCGGCCATGTCATACATCATGTCGGCAATATCCACTTTAAGCCTGTCGCCAAAGAGGGCGTGCTTGCGTTTTTTGTATACGTTTTCGCGCTGCTTGTTCATCACGTCGTCATACTCCAGCAGGCGCTTACGCTGGCCAAAGTTGTTTTCCTCTACCTTTTTCTGCGCGCGCTCTATCGATTTTGTCATCATCGAGTGCTGTATCACTTCGCCTTCCTTAAGGCCCATTCGGTCCATAACTTTAGCCACCCTGTCTGAACCAAAAAGGCGCATCAGGTTATCTTCCAGCGATACATAAAACTGCGAGCTTCCCGGGTCGCCCTGGCGGCCTGCACGGCCACGCAGCTGGCGGTCTACACGGCGAGAGTCGTGGCGCTCTGTACCTACAATGGCAAGGCCACCGGCGGCTTTTACTTCTGGCGTAAGCTTAATATCGGTACCACGGCCTGCCATGTTGGTGGCTATGGTAACAATGCCCGGCTTACCGGCTTCGGCTACAATGTCGGCCTCTTTTTTGTGGAGCTTTGCATTCAGCACGTTGTGGTTAATGCCGCGCATTTTAAGCATACGGCTTAACAGTTCCGATATCTCTACCGATGTGGTGCCTATAAGCACCGGGCGGCCTGCGTTAGACAGCTGTACTGTATCTTCTATAACGGCGTTAAATTTTTCACGCGTGGTTTTGTAGATAAGGTCTTCGTGGTCTTTACGCGAAATATTTCTGTTTGTAGGTATCTCTACCACATCCAGCTTGTAAATTTCCCAGAACTCGCCGGCTTCGGTTACCGCGGTACCCGTCATGCCACCCAGTTTGCTGTACATCCTGAAGTAATTTTGCAGGGTAATGGTAGCAAAGGTTTGGGTAGCGGCCTCAATCTTAACGTTCTCCTTAGCCTCAATAGCCTGGTGAAGCCCGTCTGAATAACGCCTTCCGTCCATAATACGGCCGGTTTGCTCATCTACAATCATAATTTTGTTCTCCATAATTACATACTCCACGTCTTTTTCAAAAAGCGTGTAGGCTTTTAACAGCTGGGTAAGTGTATGGATGCGCTCGCTTTTGATGGAGAAATCTGCAAATAATTCTTCCTTCTTAGCAGTCTCTTCTTCTTTAGGAAGCTTAAGTTTTTCGATATTGGCAATCTCCGTCCCGATATCCGGAAGCACAAAGAAATCGCCGTCGGTAGTATCCTGGCTCAGGAATTTAATACCGTTATCGGTAAGTTCTACCTGGTTGTTTTTTTCTTCTATAACAAAGTACAGCGCCTCGTCTACCTTGTGCATTTCGCGGTTGTTGTCCGCCATGTACTGGTTCTCGGTTTTTTGCAGCAGCTGTTTTACGCCTTCCTCACTAAGGAATTTTATAAGTGCCTTATTTTTAGGAAGGCCGCGGTGTACCCTTAGCAACAGGAAGCCTGCTTCTTTAGTCTTGCCTTCTTTAAGTAATTTTTTGGACTCGGCCAATACGCCGTTAAGCAACGTGCGCTGCAGGCTTACAAGGTTGTCTACCTTTGGCTTAAGCTCGTTAAACTCGTGGCGGTCGCCCTGCGGCACCGGGCCTGAAATAATAAGCGGCGTACGCGCGTCATCTACAAGAACCGAGTCTACCTCATCTACAATCGCAAAGTTGTGCTTGCGCTGCACAAGGTCAGATGGCGCGTGGGCCATATTATCCCTAAGGTAGTCAAAACCAAATTCGTTATTGGTACCATAGGTTATATCGGCGGCGTATGCTTTGCGGCGTGCCTCGCTGTTTGGCTGGTGGTTGTCTATACAGTCTACCGTAAGGCCGTGGAATTCAAATAAGGGCGCTTTCCAGGTGCTGTCGCGTCGGGCCAGGTAATCATTCACCGTTACAAGGTGAACGCCGTTACCCGTAAGCGCGTTAAGGTACATTGGCAGGGTAGCTACAAGGGTTTTACCTTCACCCGTTTGCATTTCGGCAATTTTGCCCTGGTGCAGTACGATACCGCCTATAAGCTGCACATCGTAGTGAATCATGTCCCACGTTATTTCTTTACCGGCCGCGTTCCACTGGTTCGCCCAGTGCGACTTATCGCCCTCTATGATAATATAAGGCTTGGTAGCGCTTAGTTCCCTGTCTTTAGGCGTGGCGGTTACGGTAATGGTGCTGTTGTCCTTAAAGCGCCTTGCGGTTTCTTTAACCACGGCAAAGGCTTCGGGCAGCAGTTCCAGCAATGCTTTTTCAGATACCTCATAGGCCTCTTTTTCAAGGGCGTCTATAGATGCGTAAATTCCTTCGCGGGCATCAATATCGGCAGTTTTCTCCACCTCTTCAAGGTATGAAGCTATTTTCGCATCTTTATCGGCACGGGCTTCGCGTATTTTATCTTTAAAATATACGGTCTTAGCCCTGAGCTCGTCATGCGAAAGCTGTGCAAGCGCGCCTTCAAACGACTTAATCTTAAGTACCAGCGGCTGCAGCGCTTTAATGTCTTTTTGCGACTTATCACCCACAAAGGCTTTAAGTATGCTGTTTATTAAACTCATTATTTTATATAATTACTTGTGTTTACTAAAAGTAAGGGGCAAATTTAACCAAAAAAAAAGCCTCCTGAAAGAAGACTTTTCCATTTTAATTTATTTTATGCGCTTAATATTCATCCTCGTTCCAAAGATAATCTTCGTCCGTAGGATAATCAGGCCAGATTTCCTCCATCGATTCGTAGATTTCTCCTTCATCTTCAATGGATTGCAGGTTTTCGACAACCTCCAGCGGCGCTCCTGTCCTTATGGCATAATCTATAAGCTCATCTTTTGTAGCCGGCCAAGGTGCATCACTTAAATAAGATGCTAATTCTAATGTCCAATACATCTTTTAAACGATTAAAGTTTATGCAAAAATAAATTTATTACTGAAAAAGTCAAGAAAAATTTCACTTTTTATTTAAATATTTAAGAACGTCCGCTTTTGAGTGGGCAGTCTCAGTCTCAGTTAGCAGTTGTAGCTCCCTGAAAACTGGGACTGAAAACTGTAAACTAGAGCTTCTCAGGTATCCACTTTACCTCATTGGCGTGTAAATCTTTAGACAACTTCCGTGCCAATACAAAAAGGTAGTCACTCAGGCGGTTGATGTATGCCAAAACGTTGTCTTCAAAGGGTTCCATCTCGTGTAAATGTGCCGAAAGGCGCTCTGCACGGCGGCATACGCAGCGTGCAATATGACAGTATGACACAGTTGTGTGCCCCCCCGGAAGCACAAAATGCGTCATGGGTTCGAGTTCACTTTCCATGCTGTCTATTTCGTTTTCAAGGAATTGGATATCTGCTTCAGATATTTTCGGGATGTTGAGGCGTTCTTTGCCGTTCTTTAAAATGGCCTTATCGGGTGCTGTTGCCAGTATGGCACCTACGGTAAAGAGCCTGTCCTGTATTTTCTCCAGTGTTTGTTTATAATTCTGGTTAATATCCTGGTCGCGTATCAGGCCAATGTGGCTGTTAAGTTCGTCGATAGTGCCATAACTCTCTATGCGGATGTGGTGCTTGGGCACACGTGTACCCCCAAAGAGGGCCGTGGTACCTTTATCGCCGGTTTTGGTATATACTTTCATTCTATTTCAGATTTATGATTTCAGATTTCAGATTGAACTTCACTCAGATTCTGAAAAACTGAAATATTTAAAATTGTATATCAGTGTAAATATTTACTATATATCTTGTCTTCAACGCTCCAAATAGCATTGATAGACTTAAATTGGTGGATTAATAGGCGGTTTTAATTTGAGAACCTGTTTCCGGTGTGAGTGCAACTCAATCTGAAATCAAAAATCTGAAATTCCTCATGAGTGAAGTTCAATCCGAAATTTGAAATCATAAATCTGAAATTATTTTTTCGGATTTAAATTCACATTATCACTTTCTATAACCCCATCGCGCAGGCGGATAACCCGGTGGGCGTGGGCGGCAATATCTTCCTCGTGGGTTACCAGTATTACGGTGTTTCCCTGCTTGTGTATGTCGCCAAAGAGTCCCATAATCTCAACCGACGTTTTACTGTCAAGGTTACCGGTAGGCTCATCGGCTAATATAATAGAGGGGTGGTTTACCAGTGCACGCGCTACGGCCACACGCTGCCGTTGCCCGCCCGAAAGCTGGTTAGGGCGGTGGTCCATACGGTCGGCCAGGCCTACCTGGGTAAGCACTTCGGTGGCGCGGGCGTTGCGCTCGGGCTTTTTGTATCCGGCATATACCATGGGCAGCGCTACATTATCGAGCGCAGTGGTACGGGGCAGCAGGTTAAAGGTCTGGAACACAAAGCCTATCTCCTTATTGCGTATCTCGGCAAGCTCATCATCGGTCATCCGGCTGGCATCTTTACCGTTAAGTATGTAGCTGCCGCCGGTGGGCGTGTCAAGGCAGCCCAGCAGGTTCATGAGCGTACTCTTGCCCGAGCCCGACGGCCCCATGAGGGCTACATATTCGCCCTTGTTTATGCTAAGGTCTATGCCCTTAAGCACATGCACTATCTCGTTGCCCAGCGGAAAATCGCGGGTTATGCCTTTTATCTCTATAATTGGGTTTGCCATTGTGTTTGATTAATTGCGCCTTAAAAGTAGTCAATTTTTTAGATTGTCAGAATTTTAGCAGGTAAGTATTTTACATTGTTCGACAAATACATCACCACCTTAACAATTAGTAGCCAACATGTGTGCAGTGTTACATTTCTTTGTAAAATTTACAAAGACTCATCCCTCAATAAAAACAAAAACCACCCGTTACGGTGGCTTCATTCAAAATTTAAAATATATAATTCAAAATAATAATTATCGCTGGCTTTTAATATAATCGTTCAGTTCTTCCTTACTGCTTTCAAAAGTAAAGGCATTAACCACTTTAAAATAGTTGTTGCGCTCTACGCAGTAGCCGTAGGCATATTTGGCGAGTTCCAGCTTATTATCTTCATAGGTAAGTAGCTTAACAAGGCTGAGTATCTGGTTAGTGCTCATGCAGTTTGTAGCGATAATCTCTTTGGCAGAACTGATTTTAGTATCGTCAAATTTGGCCGTCCTTACGGTTTCCAGAGCATCGCCAAAGTCGGTAGTGTTCATTGCAGTACGACAGCCGCCGTTATTGTTACTGTTATTGTTATAGCCCCCGCCATTATTGTTATTATTATATCCACCAGCATTGTTGTTATACCCCCCGTTGTTACCATTATTATTATAGCCACCATTGTTGTTATACCCGCCATTATTGTTATAACCACCGTTGTTACCATTGTTATAGCCTCCGTTATTTTGGTAACCGCCTGTTGTGGTTGTAGTAGTGGTAGTTGTGGTAACTTCGTCTACTGGTACGCTTACGTTCATGCCAAAGCCGGGCATGTTTACATTCATGCCATACCCCTGTCCGTTTGTGGTGGTGGTTTGCACTACCGTCTGGTGGTATACGGTACCATCCGGGCCTATATACATATCGTTAGGTTCGCCATAGTGGTATACGGCGCACTGTGCAGGTGGCGCCATGTTCTGCACCGCAGGAACGGCAGAATATAGCCTAAGGCTGCGTTTGCCTTTTTTGTCTTTTTTTATGCGGTAGTTTACGTCCATCATTATGCCGTCTGCATCTTCTATCATCACGTTTTTTTCGAGAGAGGCAATTTTTTTGTTGGCAAAAACTATTTTGCATTTGTAATACGGGTTAGGCAGCATCTCTACACGCACATTAGTCTGCGCGTCTTTATTATACCGTTCGCCGTTAAGTATAAGGTAAAAAGGCGCACCGTCTTCGCTAAAAACGGTAAGGTTGCCGGTTTGTAGCTGGGCAGTAGCGCTAACACTATACAATAGTATAGTAAGCAGCAGTGAGTAAAGTGTTTTCATTGTTTTATTATTATGGTTATGAGATGTTCAAATTATTGGGGTCAAAAATACCAATAATAATTTTATTTATACAATCTGCGTGCCAAATGTTATAAATCGAGATTTTGGATTATCATAATCTTAAGAATCAAAGAATTGAAATTCTAAAAATCTGTAAATAACATAATGAAGTTTTTCCTACAAACATTTAATGGGTACTTAATAAAAACTTAAAATTCTTAAAATACTCCCAAGATTACTAAAGTATTCTTAATAAAATGATGTTATATTTAAAATATCGAAAATGTAGACTAAATTTGGCCTAACAAAAAGTAACACAAAAAATACAGAACAACATGAAAAAAGTAAATTTGGTTTTAGGACTTGCGGCTGTGGCCCTTGCATTTACATCGTGCAAAAACGAGGCTAAAGAAACCGCCCAAAAAAATGTAGACCATTATGTAGTATTTGTTGACTCGGTAAACGGGCTTGACGAAGCAGAAAGGGAAGCAAACTGGGAAGCGATACAGGCAGAATATGAGCTAAGGCTGGCTAAAGCCGACTCTGCCCTTGCAGTACTTGAAAACGATGCCGAAACAGCAACTAAAGTTACTGAAAGCAAAGACAAATATGAGGTTGTAAAAACTACAACCGTAACTAAAGTTCAGGAAAAACAGGCTGCTGAAGCTGCTGCTGCTGCCCCTGCAGGCCTTGCCGATGCTCTTTTTGGAGCAGGTACTGTAGTAGGTAACGATATGACGTTTGCCTGGGTAAACAAGGATAACATCCTTAGCGTTTATGAAAAATTTTACCAGTCGTTTGATGCCAACAAAGATTCTTACACAAGGCAGGACCTTGACAAGATAAAAGGCTGGTATGAAGCGCTTGATAACCGTAAAAACACGGTTGAAAAAGAAGGCCTTTCGTCATCTGACAATGGTAAAATCGCTAACCTGAAACTAAAATTTGCCCCTAAATTTAAATGGGAGCGCATGACGGCTAAAGGCGACGAAAACAGCGATGCTAAAGATGCCGCTAACTAAGAATTATTAGAAGGTAATTATAAATTTGCTCAGAGGCGCGCTGTTTTTACAGGGCGCCTTTTTGTGTTTATATGATTCGATAATTGGATTTTTCGATAGTTGGATTTTTCGACTTTATTTATGCATCATTATTAAAGAATATTATTAAATTTTATAACGGACGGTCGAATAATCAAAAAGTCCAAAAATCGAATAATCAATTAAAATAATCCCCACAAATTCTTTATCCCCAGCACGGCATCTAACAAAAACGAATTTGTAGTACGTATGGTAAAATTCTGCTTTGCCTGCCCGTGCCTGAAGAGCAAAAGGCCCAAGTGAAACGTGTCGATAGTGACGGTAACATTTGGGTCTTTTTTTAATGCCTCCCAAGTAGTTTCAAGGGCGGGCGTGGCGTGCGGATTGGGCACTACGATAATACTATTATTGTGTACCTGTGGCAGTAGCTCGTTAAAGGCTGCAAGTAACGTAGCTTTATCTTCGCCGCACAGTATGCCCAGGTCGATGCCGCCCGGCACAGGCATTATAGTAGAGTAGAACCAAATCTTTGCATCTATTTTTTCGCCTGTAGCGCGTATGGTCTCGGTTATGGCAATGTCGCCGCTGCCTGCCGCGATAAGTTTGTAGGATTTAAAGTAGTTTATAACCCTGAACAGTACCTGCAATGCTTTTTTGCCCGGCTTACCTTCTGGGATTACCCTGGCATTCGCCAAAATGTACTGCCGTTGGTAGAGCCCTTCGGTAAAACCATACACAAAAGGGGAATGGATGCCGTGGGCATTGCTTGATTTCCATAAAAAAGATGCATAACTCATTTTACTCATTGCCGTTCATCAATAAAGTTAGTGCCTATTATCGCAATTAATATACAGCGAAGTTTCTTCCTGGCTTAAGAACTCAATAGATTCACACCCAAAAGACGCCCATTCCAGGCCCAAAATTATGGGTGGCTTGTCTTTAAAAAGTTTACCGCTATATTGAGAAACAGTAACTTCATCAGGATTGTCAGAAAACCGGTTTAACCGGGCTACCGAACTGCCTTCGCTGCTCTTTAAAAACAAGTCGGTTACTACGTTTTTATTGCTGTCGAATATGAGCAGGTGGCGCACGCCTATATAGCCTTCTGGTTCGTCGCCTCTATACCCATCCTGCACATAGTAGTGATACCCGTTCTGGATGTATTCAAACACGTTGCCGTTTTTGCTTTTAAGCTTGTCAATTTCGGCCTGGTGGCTGCAACTATGTTTAGGAAAGATGTTAGAATGGGTATCGGTCCAATGGATGGGCTTCATCTGCCCGCGGGCAAATATATTTTCGTTACCTATGTAGACGAGGTTATTATAGTCATCTGATGTTGCAAATACCGATAACGGCAGCTCAAACCCTATCTGGTAATAGTACTGTTCTACCTCTTCATCTTCAGAAGAATAGGCGTTTATAACAGCACTTGTTTTCAGTGCGCTAATAGGATAGGCCTTAAGTACATCTTTAGCATAATTATATACAAACAGGCTGTCCGATTCGTTTGCGCCAATACCCTCCAGGAGGCGTGTTCGGTAGATACCCTGTAACATAATGTGAGGCGCATCGTCGGCTTTTTTGCCTTTAAAGGCTTTCGTCGGGATATTGAGCGAATCGGGGTGGTCATTAAAAGCATAGCGGTCTGATACCGAAACAAAAACAAGCCTGGTTTTGTCAAATAGTTCTACCGGGTCAACCGTATATAGCTCATAGCTGTTTGTGTGGATAGCCATAGCGTGTGATTCCTGTATCGCAGGCGTATTTTGAAGCGTGTCCTTTGGTAGTGAGGCAGTGGATTGTTGTGTTACAACGTCCGGTTTTTTAGTAATAACAAACCATGCCGCGATAGTAACTACAGCAGCTAATGCAATGAACAACAGTATTTTTGTTTTTACATTCATTTGCAATTATTGGTTTTTGTCCCGGATTTACTGCATAAACTGCTATTTGCCTGTCATTCCTTAGCAACTTACAAAGAATTAGGGCGATTAGATTGCCCGCGCTCCGTTCCTCCGCTCGCAACGACAGATCCGAGTGAAGCTGCTCCCCTCTCTTTTGGAGAGGGGCTGGGGGTGAGGCCCGCCTATTGCAACTGACAACTGACCACTGAAAAATTACTCCAGCTTGGCGCTTAGCTCAAACCAGCGCTCGGTGCGTTGCTCTATGTCGTGCAATACCTTTTGCAGGTCGTCGGCTTTTTTAGCAATGTCTTTATCGGGTATGGTGCCGTCGGCAAATTCTTTTTCTATGGCTTCCTTTTGGCGTTCCAGGTCTTTTATGTCTTTTTCTACCTTATCAAATTCTTTTTGCTCGTTGAAGGTAAGGCCGGGCTTTACATTAGCCTGTTTCCAGTTTTTGTTATCGCCCACGGGCTTCAGGTCGTTCTTGGCAGGTTCGGCGCTGTCTTCATAACTGCGGAAATCGCTGTAATTGCCGGGGAAATCCTCCACCACACCCTGCCCGCGGAACACAAACAGGTGGTCTACAATCTTATCCATAAAGTAACGGTCGTGGCTTACCACCAGCAAACAGCCGGGGTAATCGAGCAGGAAGCTCTCTAGCACATTAAGCGTTACAATGTCAAGGTCGTTAGTAGGCTCATCAAGAATCAGGAAATTAGGGTTTTGTATCAGTACTGTACACAGGTACAGGCGCTTAAGTTCGCCACCGCTAAGGCGGTCTACAAAATCGTACTGCTTTTTACGGTCGAACAAAAAGCGCTCCAGCAGCTGCGCGGCACTTATGGTGCGCCCTTTAGAAAGCGGAATGTATTCGCCATATTCTTTAATAACGTCTATAACCTTCTGGCCCTCTTTAGGGTTGATGCCGCTCTGGGTATAGTAGCCTATTTTTATGGTATCGCCCAAGACCACCTTACCACTGTCTACAGGGACTGCCTGGGTTATCATGTTCAGGAACGTAGATTTACCCGTACCGTTTTTGCCGATGATGCCTATGCGCTCTCCACGCTTAAAGTTGAAACTAAAGTTATCGAGTATTTTTTTGTCGCCAAATTTCTTGCTTATGTTGTGCAGCTCTATAATCTTGCTGCCCATGCGCTCCATATTAATTTCGAGCTCTACCACGTGTTCTTTGCGGCGGCTCTGGGCTTTTTCCTTAATAACGTAAAAGTCGTCCTGGCGGCTTTTGCTCTTGGTAGTACGCGCCTTAGGCTGGCGGCGCATCCACGATAGTTCTTTAACAAACAGGTTCTGCGCCTTGTCTATACTAGCGTTCTCTGCGGCTATGCGCTCTTCTTTTTTCTGAAGGTAGTAGCTGTAGTTGCCTTTATATTGGTAGAGTTTACCGTTTTCAAGTTCTATAATTTCGTTGCACACACGCTCTAAAAAGAAACGGTCGTGCGTAACCATAAACAGCGTAATATTTTCTTTGGCAAAATAATTCTCCAGCCATTCAATCATCTCAAGGTCAAGGTGGTTAGTAGGCTCATCGAGAATTAGTAAGTCCGGCTTATTAATCAGGACTATGGCCAGCGAAAGGCGTTTCTTTTGGCCGCCGCTCAGGCTTTTTACCTTCAGCTTCAGGTCGTCCATCTTCAGCTTGCTGAGTATCATCTTGTACTGGCTCTCAAAGTCCCACGCGTTGTGCGCCTCCATGCCCTCAAAAGCCTTTTGGTAGGCTTCGGCATCATCAGGGTTTTCAAGCGCTTTTTCATAGGCTTCAATCACATGCAGTATTTCGCTGTCGCTGGCAAAAATACTTTCCTCAATGGTAAGCTCGGGGTCCAGCTTGGGCTCCTGGCTAAGGAACTGCATTTTTATCTCCTTACGGATAACCACCTGCCCGGTATCGGGGGTGTCTTCACCGTTTATAATTTTAAGGATGCTGGTCTTTCCGCTGCCGTTTTTGGCCACAAAGGCTATCTTCTGGTCTTTGTTGATGCCAAAAGACAGGTTTTCAAAAAGGGTACGCTCGCCAAATGATTTGGATATGTTTTCTACAGACAGGTAATTCACGGGTATTAAGTTTTTTGCAAAAATAACCTTTTAATTATCAATTACGAATTAGTTTTTTACCACATTGAATCTTTTTACTCTGTAGGATATTTTACCACAAATCCCACGGAGATTTCACTAAGAGCACAAAGCTATACGGGTAATTATGCACGCAAAGCTTTGTGGGCTTCGCCTATCGGCGGGCTGCTTTGTGAACCTTGTGGTAAAAACCTTAATTACTAACTTGAAATCCCTACTCCTACCCTGGACCCCCAAATTATGAAATCAACCCCGCTCTATACCAAGCTGGCGCACATCAGCATCCTGGTACTGGGCTTTATTGCCGTACTTGGTAAAAGTATACTGGCACCGTTTATTATCGGAATGCTGTTTGCGCTGCTGCTTATAACTAAAAAGTCATTTATCGCGTTTTATTTATTATTTTTGCTGCTTAAACATGTGGCAGCTGTGCATGCCAGGCAAAAAAAAGTGCATTATGATATTACCCATAGTAGGATACGGCGACCCGGTACTGAGAAAAAAAGCCGTTGAAATTCCGCAGGAATACCTTAACCTTAACCAAATAGTGGCAGACATGTTTGAGACCATGTACAACGCTTATGGTGTGGGCCTTGCGGCACCGCAGGTGGGGCTTTCGATACGTATATTTACCATTGATACACGCCCGTTTAGTGAAGACGAAGACCTTAGCAATGAGGAGCAGGAAAAGCTGTCTGCCTTTAAAAAAGTATTTATTAACCCCACCATGATAAAAGAGGAGGGTGACGAATGGTGCTTTAACGAAGGCTGCCTGAGCATACCCGAGGTGCGTGAGGATGTGTACCGCCACGAAAAAATAACGATAGAATACTACGACCAGGAGTTTAATAAACATACCGAGGAATATGACGGTTTGATAGCCAGGGTTATACAGCATGAATATGACCACCTGGAAGGAATTTTGTTTACCGATAAACTATCGCAGCTTAAAAAACGTTTAATAACCAAGAAACTCCAGAATATAATGGACGGCAAGACAAGGCCTGATTATAAAATGAAATTTATTGCCAAAAAAGGCAGATAATTTTTGATTTTAAAAACAATCATTGCATATTTGCCATCCTTAAAAAACCAGACTAAAAACACTGCATAATGGGAATTGAGAAAATATTGGCCATATCGGGTAAGCCGGGGCTATTTGAATTAAAATTGCAAACACGTACCGGATTTGTAGCGGAGTCGCTTATAGACGGTAAAAAAATAACCGTAGGCCTTAGGAGTAATGTAAGCCTGCTTTCTGAAATATCGGTATATACCTATGACGGCGAAATGCGCCTGAGCGAAGTGCTTCGCGCCATTGCCGAAAAAGAAGACAACGGCCCGGCCTTATCCCACAAAGAAGACAACGCCAAGCTGGAAAGCTACTTTAGGGAAGCGGTGCCTGAGTTTGACGAAGACAGGGTATATGCATCTGATATTAAAAAGATACTTAACTGGTACAACATGCTGCAGGCTAAAGGGCTTGTAACCAAGGAATCTCTTGCTGCTGAAGCTGCACCCGCGGAAACCGAAGCTGCTACAGAAAATGTAAAAGCCGAACAAGTTACTGCTGATGCAGTGCCAACTGAAGATGTAAAAGTTCAGGAAGTTAAGGCTGAAGAATAAGAATAATACAATCTTAGTTTTATAATAATTAATCCTGTTGCGGTAAAATGCAGCAGGATTTTTTTATTGTCAGTAACTGCAAACTGCGACTCGTTGCTTTTAACGTTTCATTGCAAAGTGCGACCGGTGTTCTATTTTTCGTCCTTGCTTGTTAGTATAGGTTACCGTAAACCAGTAGTCGTCTGACGGCAGCATGCGTCCGTTAAAAGTGCCGTCCCAGCTGCTGCCCTTACTGCTGCTGCTATTAGGGTTCAGCTCTTTAATAAGCCTGCCGTATCGGTCAAAAATTGTAATCCTGGCGTCTTTATATCCTTTAAGGCCATTAATGGCCCACACTTCGTTATACCCATCGCCATTAGGGGTAATAAACGTTTTATACTTTATAAAATTAAGTGTAAAATAATATAAAGTGTAGCAGCCGGTAAGCTGGTTTGTTACCCTTACCCAGATCTCCTGCCCGTCTAAACCACGGTATGCGGTGGCAGTAGCTATTGGTGCAGTGCCGTCTTCTGCTCCGGTTTCCGTTTCAAAGTACGAAATTGCGTATAGTGCAGGGTCGTTATCATTTAGTACAACCTTAGTGTTTTCTGTAAGGTCAAAAACATGATATCCGCCGCCTGGCGCTAAACTTGTAAGTGCACCGGGTACCGCGGTAGGAAAAGCCCCTTGAGCCGAAACCACAATATCGTCGGTAATCATGTCCGGGCCACAGGCAGGATTGTAAATATTAACGGTATAAGTACCCGTTTCGCTAATGGTTATTGAGGGTGTTGTGTCGGGCAGTATTATGCCATCATGCAGCCATTCTATAGTGGTAAGTGCGGGGCTAAAATTTCCCCGTGGGGTAAAAACGGCATTCAGGGTGGCAGTCTCATCTTTACAGAGTACAAAATCGTCACCAAGGGTAACAGGGCATAATATGGCACAGGTAGTAGAGCCTGCGTTAGGCTGGTTAGCATTGGTTTGCGTAAGGGTTATCTGGCCTGGGCTGCCAATAAAGTTGGTAATAAGCAACACATAAACCTGGCCCACCGATGTGCTCGGAATATAAATTTGCTCGGTAGCCGAATCAGAATAGCTGCAATCTACCACCTTGCCCGAATTTAATTGTGATGCGCCACATATAGGTGCAGGGCCCGCAAATGGGCCCCAGCATATAAAGTCGCAGTCCATGGGCAAACCGGCGTTATCTACCTGTTTAAGGTCAAAGTTTATGCTGCCTGCCTGGTCTGTCTTTATGTAGAACCACGACGGGTTAGGCTGCGAAAAAAGGCATGCGAAATCAAGGGCATCCTGGTTTGAAACGTTGGTACCTGTGGCACTTGCAAAAACAAGCGAACCATCGCCTGAGCAAATAGGCTCCATAGAAGCGCAGTTACTGCCCTGCCCATACAAAGTAAGTGTAAGCAAAAAGAGGCAATAGGATATACAATACTTTTTCATAAACATTTTTACGGAACGTAAAGTTAGCCAAATAAATTTTGTAAACAATTACGCGGCGGCAATATACAAAAACATGCTAATACGTTTTCGGTATGTGCTTGTGATTGACATCAGGCCAAATAAAAAAATATTTTATATGGTTTGCTGCCGCAGTATCTTTATTTTTACACAAAATTTCCCCTGTTATGAATACACGCCAGCAACAGCTTGATGCCTTTAGCCGCCTTTTAGATATTATGGACGACCTCCGCGCAAAATGCCCCTGGGATAAAAAGCAAACCCTGCAAACCCTGCGCCACCTTACCATAGAGGAAACCTACGAGCTGGGCGATGCCATACTGGACAACGACCTTAATGAGGTTAAGAAGGAGCTGGGCGACATACTGCTGCACATTGTTTTTTATGCCAAAATAGGCAGTGAAACGGGCGACTTTGATATTGCCGATGTGGCTAACGGCATCTGCGAAAAGCTTATACACCGCCACCCGCACATTTATGGCGATGTGGTTGTAGAGGATGAAGAGCAGGTAAAGCAAAACTGGGAAAAGCTGAAATTAAAAGAGGGCAAAAAGAGCGTGCTCGAAGGCGTGCCTAAAAGCCTGCCCGCATTGGTTAAGGCCAGCCGCATACAGGAAAAGGCGCGGGGTGTAGGCTTTGACTGGGAAGAACCCGGCCAGGTGTGGGAAAAGGTACAGGAAGAAATAGCGGAATTTCATGATGAAGTGCAAACCGGCGACCACGAGAAGATGGAAGGCGAGTTTGGCGATGTGCTGTTTTCGCTGATAAACTACGCCCGTTTTTTAAAAATAAATCCCGAAGATGCACTGGAGCGCACCAATAAAAAGTTTATAAAACGCTTTACTTACCTGGAAAGTAAAGCGGGTGAACTGGGAAAATCGCTCGCGGATATGACGCTTGCCGAGATGGATGTATTTTGGAACGAAGCGAAGAAATTATAGTTGATTTGCCTATTTGTTGATGTGGTGGAACGCCGATGACGCAGATTTGGAGGTTTTTGTCATTGTGAGCGGAGGAACGGTGCGCGGCAATATAATCATTAACAAGCATATATGACACCATTGGCTGTTTTTATCGCAGAAATACTAACCATAGTAGTGCTCTTTACCGGGTTTGATACCTGGAAGGTACGCTATGGCAAAGAAATAGCAATTGCGGTAATTGTACTGGCTAATATTTTTTTGTTGCCACGTTTCTTTTACCCCGAAGAGAACAAAGATGGTGTAAATTGCGGTATGCCTTTCCTTGGCATTACGATACTATTTTGGGTTGTTGCTAACCTGGTAGTAACATTTACCGTTATTTTTTATTGCGGACTGAAGTGGGTGTGGCGTAAAATGGTTTAGGTTTTAATTGGAAAACGGATGACGCGGATTGGGCAGGATTTCGTCATCCGGTTTACCAAAAATATTAATTATGCTATGCTTCACCTACCTGTTTAACAACTACTTTGCTAAGAAAGCTACCACGTTTTTTTCAATACGGGCATCAATATCTGAAATATCTGCCTTGCTGAATTTTTCGCCAATGATGTTTTCATAAAGCTCTATGTAGCGCTCAGAAACACTCTGGATGTATTCATCTGTCATTTCAGGTATCTCCTGCCCTTCTTTACCCTGAAAGCCGTTTTCTATCAGCCAGCGGCGCACAAACTCTTTACTAAGCTGCTTTTGCTCTTCGCCTTTATTCTGGCGTTCCTGGTAGCCTTCGGCATAAAAGTAGCGGGAAGAATCAGGCGTATGTATTTCATCAATAAGCACAATCTGGCCGTCTTTGGTTTTTCCAAATTCGTACTTGGTATCTACAAGTATAAGCCCTCGCGACGCGGCTATCTCGGTACCCCGTTGGTATAAGGCCCGCGTATATTTTTCAAGCACCAGGTAATCTTCCTCGCTAACAATACCCTGGGTAAGTATTGCCTCACGGCTTATGTCCATATCATGCTCGCCGTTATCGGCCTTTGTGGTAGGGGTAATAATAGGCGCGGGAAATTTATCGTTCTCCCTAAGCCCTTCTGCAAGTTCTACGCCACACAGCACACGCTTACCGGCAGCATACTCACGCGCCGAGTGGCCGCTGAGGTACCCACGGATAACCATTTCTACCTTAAAGGGTTCGCACAGCAGGCCTACTGCCACGTTAGGGTCTGGCGTATCTATTAGCCAGTTAGGCACTATATCTTCGGTAAGACGCATAAACTTGGTTGCTATCTGGTTTAGTATCTGCCCTTTATAGGGAATGCCTTTTGGCATAACAACATCAAACGCCGAAAGCCTGTCGGTAGCCACCATAACCAGCAGGTTATCGTTTATGTTATATACTTCGCGCACCTTGCCGCGATAGACCGAATTTTGTCCGGGAAAATTAAAGTCGGTTGCCGTTATGGTATTCATTGTTGTGTTGTTGTTTATGTTGAAGGTGCAAAAATAAGAAAGTTATTTAATGTACCGTTTATTTCTTTTGGATTGCACAGTTTTGCCTGCTTAAGCGTTTTAAGGGTGTTCTTCTTCGGCGCCCCTACTTTTACACGAGGTATGTATATGCCCACCAAATTGCACCATACCTATGGGTATTTTTAAAATTATTAACGTTAGGTGTGAATAAAAAACCTGCAATTTTGTAAAGTGCAGGTTTTACGCGGTTGAAATAGCCTTATCCCCCTCTGGCTAATTTTCTTAAATTGCTTAAATCAAAAAAGCAGTATAATAATATAAAGATGCGTAACACCAGTTGCTAATTCTCAATTACTTATAAAATTCGCCAAAATGCCACAATATCCCGCTTGGGTCGTGCAGAAAGCATTCGCGGCCCCAATCGTTATCGCGTATGGGGATGAGCCTTACGCCGGGATATGTTGCAGGCAGGTTTAATCCGGCAAGGGCATCATAACAGGCCTGTGTATCTTCAACTTCTACAAATACCATGGTATTGTCTATCCATTCTTCCATGTAGGCGTTTTGCAGGTAAAAGGCGATACCCGGCGTTTTGAATACTGACAGCTGCCCACTCAGCACCGTTTCTATAAAGCCCAGGTCGCGGTAAAAGTTGCGTGATACTTCAAAATCTTTTGCACCGATAAACGGACGGATGGATTTGGCGTTAAGTTCCATAAGTTATTGTTTTACCCAAAGTTAGTGAAAAGTATTCAGTAAGTGTTCAGTGAAGCTCCCAACAACCGATAACCAACAACTAAACCAATTACTGATAAGGCACCACCATCGGTTCGCCTACCTGGAAGTCGGGCAGCGTGATGTCATTATTCTGGGTGCCATTTGTCTTAAAGATATTATACCCATTATCCGGTATGTTAGGGTAGTAGGCCAGCGACAGCTGAAAGCTGTTAAATACAAGGTAGTCATTATACAATAATATGCCCAGCCCAAATTTTGCATATACAGGCCCTTCGTGCAGTTTGTGCTGCTCATCGCCTATAACCCCCAACGTGAGGTTAGCAAAGGGGTTAATGCGGAAACCCGCTAAATTCCATGGCGAAAAGGTTTGTGTTTGCAGTGTAAGCAACAGCTTTTTTGTGCCCCTAAGGTCACGGCCGCTAAAACCATCTATGCCATTTTGGTTGTTTATATCTAGCTGGTCAGTATATATGGGCAGGCGGTTGTCGCCAAAAACGAGCACCGGTTTTATAAAATGCCGCAGGCGCCAGCTGCCCAGCATTTTTATATTAGTAAAATAAAGGGCATCGACCCTTAGGGTGGTTTGCTGTGTAAGGTCGCGGTAAAAGTATGAGCCCACCTCGAGGTTGGTACTCAGGAAACCCCACTTGTAGTAATTACCAAAGGCGTAGCGCCCGCCCAAATAAGCGCGGTGCTGGCTGTTTTTGTCCTGCATGCCAAAAGTGACCGAATACAGCTTGCCTATAGGTATATCTTCTACAATATCATAATTAAAAAGGAACTTGTCCTGCACAAATTTTCGTGATGTAATACCCACGCTGGCCAGGTACAGCTTTTCGCTGCTGTAAAAGCCTATAGAGTCATATTCTATAGTAGGGGTATCGGTATACCTGCGTTGAAAGTACCGCAGGCTGGTTATCAGCCTTGTAGTACGAGCCTCTTCGTCATTACCATTATAAATTTTAAAGGCGTAGCCTGCCCAGTAATCCTGCGCCCTCGACTTAAATTCCTGATATGCCCACTGCTGCTGGGCATTGGGCAGCGTATCCCGTTGAAAGCGCGACTCTACATAAATACCCCCTGCCAGCTTTGTAAACGCACTGTAAAAGTCGCGCTCAGCACCAAAGCTTTTCAGCGAGTTGTCGCTCCTCCATATCTGGTAGGTAACGGTTGAATTTATGTAGGTATTCATAATATTAGGCACGGTATAGCGCGCCAGGTAAGAAGTTTCACCCGTATTAAAACGCTTGTCAAAATCGTTTTCAAACTGGTGCCCCAGCCCCATAAAATTACGTTCGATAAGTGTAAATGAGGTGCCAGAGCCGGATGCGCTTCCGTTAGGCAACAGGCTCCACGAGTCGAGTACCCTTATGTACACATCCACCGAGTCGTTGCTGGCGCTTATACGCTGTGGTGTTATTGCCACCCTGCGCACATAGCGTTGCGCGCGTATTAAACGCTCAGAGTCTTTTACTAAAAGTGAGTCGAGCGGCTCATTTCGCTTAAAGAGCAGTAGGTTTTTAATGGTAAACTCTTTAGTCCTGAGGTGTATACGGTTACCAAAATTCTGAATCCAGTTGTCCGGTTTGTGTAGTGTATCTGTAATGGAGTACCCAAACGGGTCTAAGGTTTGTACAATAATGCGGCGCACTATTTTACCTTCATAATTATTAAAGGTATTCTGCATCTCGGGCGCGCGCTCTTTTACCCTGCGCCTGGCCACTGCCGGCTTTTTAGGCTGTACAGGCCTGAACATTAGTTTGTGTACCATTTTTGTAAACTTGCGCTTACGGCTATAATCCTGTATTTTTTGATAAATAGAGTCGTTATGCTCCTTGATAGAATCGCGGTTTACGGGCTTTACCTGCCCCCACGCCGGGGCGATGGCAAATAGTGCCAGGAGGATAAGCAGCCTGTAAAAGAAGTTCATTTTTTGTGGTACAATTTTTATGATGGGGAAAATTAAGGTTTTAAACCCAAACAAATCTTAAAACGTGTAGTTGTGGGGTGGATTTACCAAAATTTTAACAAAAAAAATCGGGGCGTGAAGCCCCGATAGGTTATGATATGTTTAATATGAAGTTAACTCTTCTCCTCCTTATTAAAATACACTAAGTAATAATACATTTGTTTTTCTTCGTCCCAGCCTTTTTCTACAAACTTTTCGGCGCTCTCGGGGTTTACAAAATCCAGTTTTATTTGTATGTTAGTATCAAGGTTAATTACGTTCTTTATCCTTTTGCGCGCATCGGTTACTGCCGCGTTAGCAATGGGGAAGGAAGTAACATCCTCTATGCTGTACTTGGGCGCTTTTTCTATTTTGTAGTTTTTAAACTCCGGTATCAGGTCAGGGTTATCAAGCACCTCGTTAAGGAACGCTGTTTCTTCAAATTCGTCGTTCTTGGCAAAGTAGTTTACAGAGCGGTTCATAAACATTACTTCCTCTTTTTTGTCTTCGGCGGGCAGTACCACATCCTTCGCAAAATCCTGCACAAACTTCATGTATTTTTTAGTCATAAAGTTCTCGTCCTGAAACGCGTCTACCGACAGGAAATGCTCCAGCCAGTAGCGGGCATCGTAGCGGTTGTGGTCTACCGTTAGTATTTTATAGCCGTCTTCTTTTTTATAATTAAATATTATACAGCCTTTATCAAGCTTATTAAGGTTGATGCCCTGCTGCAACAGTACCTCTATATTGCTTTCTCTTTCTTCAAACTGCAGGAAGTCGGTTTTTATCTCGCTTTTAAAAATACCTACGGCATCTACCGGGTTGTTGTCTATGGTAAGGTGCGTAAGGTAGGCCACATATACCTCGCCGTTTTTAATATGCGGGTGGTTGCTTTGCTCAAACAGGTGCTTGGTTATCTTTTTAGAAACCTCATGCGCACTGCCGGGATTGGTAAAAATCTCGGTGGCATAGTTGTACATGTCATGGTAATCTAAGTGCACATCGTGTGCAAACTGAAAGTAGTTCTCTTCTTTTTCCCTAAACGGGCGAAAAAAGTATTCCTTAAGCAACGGCATTATTTCGTCGTTAGGTTTATAGGGCGTTTCAGATAAAAACAGGGCCTCACTACGGCTTTTATTGCCTACACGGTGCACCGAAAGGCTGTCGATATGGGTATTGAATAGGTTGATCATTTTTTATTGAGTTGCAAAGTAGCAAAGGTACAGAGTAGCAAAGCCCTGTACCTGTAAGTGATTTGTGTTTAAAATTAATTTATGTTTAAAGGCGTTGGTCAGAAACTTTGCCTCTTTGCAACTTTGCCTCTTTGTGACTTCAGCAGCTTGCAGCTGCTAATTCCAATTATGCGAGTCATCCATGCCTAAATCTTCAAAATTGTCGTCGCTAAACATGTCAAGGTCTTCCTCATCATAGTCGTCGTCAAACTCGCCATAGAGGTCGTCATCGACATTTTCGGCGCTAAAGGCCAGATCCTGCGAACCTGTGGGCATTTCCCCATGAGAGAACAGCAGGTCCGGGTAGGCAATTCCCACTTCTACTTCTTCAATAGCGGCGAGTTCAACAAAAAACGTAAACATATTTAGAAAATCGTATACGTATATAATTTTGTTGTCCTCTTCGGTAAGGGTGGTACGCAGGGTATAATCGGCCATTGTTTTCATTTCGCCGGGGGTATCACCGGTATCAAACAGCGGAATTTCTTCATCCTGTGTCCAGTCGTCGTCGCAGGTGTAAAAGGAAGCCACCTCAAGCCCGTCAAAACCAAATGCGTTTACTATGGCATTGTGCAGGTCTTCAAGCGTATCTTCTTCTAATATAGCAATATCCCTGAAAACATCTTCCTCAGCATCCAGTATTACCCTAAATTTATAAACCATCATAGTACTGTTTTAATATGCCAAAGGTAAATGATTATTTTAAAAACTGCCTTTTGGTTTTTTAGAAATTTTAGGTATAGCAGCCTACTCTTTTACGGGCTCGTCTTTTTGTCCCGTCAGTTCAAATGTAGTCCCGTTAAATGTAAATGTGCAGGAGCACTGGCGTACTGCGCTTTCATCCGCACGGTCATCTGCCTGATTTTTATCTTCTTCCCCGCAGTAGCAATAGGTTTGCATATCATCGGTTGTATAATGTGCCCAAAGGGTTTTTGTAGCAGGGTTGTATTCAATAGCGTTTTCATAGCCCATCCGCGTGTCCAGTTCATACTCAAAATCTACAACCGGCTGGCCATTTTCATAATGCACTAACTTTGCGTAATGCCCCATGCAGCTGTTGCAGCCTATGTTTTCGCCCATCATCAGGTAGCGCGTAGCGGCTTTTGCTTTAAGGGGAATTATAGTATCATATCCATCCGGGTTGTACAGGCTCTGGTCCTGTTCGCCCTTTTGCCCGGTATAATAGATATAGGAAACCCGGCTCTGGTAACTGCCGCCGGTGTTTTCGTCGTATACAAAATTGTATACTTTATTATCGGCCGATTTGGTGGCAAAAATATCTACCAGCTTTTCGTTATCGGCTTTACCAAAATCGGTATGCGAGGTAAGTTGGGCAAGTTTTTGCCTGATTTTAACCTGGTAATATTCCTGCAATACATGCACGTCTATCGAATCTTTATTTACCGAGAATGCCTCTGGATATAACAGCTCTTCTGTATCTGTTGGAAAATCTTTATATGTAAGCCCAAAATCTTTCAACGCCACTATAGAATGGTCAAACCCATACCAACCCGGATATAGTGTTGTAAGAGCGTTAAGCTCATCGGCCACTTTTTTAAAAGAGGCATCTTCGGCGAACTTACCCACAGGACTATGCACCTTGCTTTGGCTTTGTGCGAAGTTGCAGCTATATAGCGTGTAAAATAGTATAATAGTGGCTAATATCTTCATTCTTTTACTTCATAAAATTCTAACGGCAGGCCATCGGGGTCTTCAAAAAAGGTAAAGCGGCAATTTGTAAACTCATCCACTCTTATGGGTTCTGTAGCTACATTATTTTGGTTAAGCCAGGCTATGGCAGCATCAATGTCCGGCACTTGGAATGCCATGTGGCGCAATCCTGCGGCCTCCGGGCGTGAGGGGCGTGGCGGTGGATTGGGGAACGAAAACAGCTCTATAACATAGTCGCCATTTAACGCCAAATCCAGCTTATATGAGTCGCGTTCCGCACGGTAATGCTCGGCTACAATAGTAAGCCCGAGTACTTCGGTATAGAACTTTTTTGATGCCGCGTAATCAGAACAGATTATGGCGGTGTGGTGTATTTTAGTAACATTCATTTAGGTTCATATCATAAATATTAGCAATACTACTAAATTTTTACCACAAGGTAAAATCTAACCAGCCTGCCCAGAGTAACAAAAATCAAAATCAAAAAAACCCCGCTTGCATAACAAACGGGGCTACCTAAAACATAGAACTACAATTTAGTCGTTAAAATAAAAGCCGGATGGTATTACGCCTACGGTAAAGCTATGCTCTAACGTGCCGCTAAGGCTGTAAATGTATACCTTGCCGTTGCTGATATAATTTCCGGCATCGGCTACATAAATATGGCCATCCTTAACCGCTAACGCATACACGCCATCAACTTCCTGCGGCGTGGTGCTAAAAATAGCATGGGGGGGCGCGGGAAGGTCTGTTTCTGGTGTAAAACTGAATATCTCAGATCCTACCGTGCAGTATATCTTGTCATCCTCAATATTGAGGTTTTGAGGATGTACCATTCCTTCAAAAGCAACAGTACCCACTATGGTATTGGTAGAAAGGTTAATCACGCTCAGGCTGCCTGCTGTTTCGTTCAGCGTAGGGTCTACCTGGTTTACATAGCTCGGCAGACCTTCATTAAGCACGTAAAGTTTATTGTCTTCAACCTCCAGCGAACCCGGTACGTCGCCCACAGTAATGGTGGTGGTAACGGTGTTACTATCGCCGTTAATAACCGTTATTTTATTGCCGTAGCCGTAGCCGCCTTTGTGCGCCACATACAGTTTGCCGTTTTCTTCAATAATATTTTCCGGGCCTTCCGCCACGGGTATAGTAGTGGTAACCACGTTGGTTGCCAGGTTTATAACCGCCACATAATCATCGGTTGCAACGCCGCCGTCGCCCCAGTTGGTTACATAACCCTTACCGCCCTCAAAGGCAATGTAGCGCGGGTTAACCAGGCCGCTTTCAATAGTGGCAACGTGTGCAAAGGTGTAACGGTTTACCACCTCAATTTTGTTTGAAGCATTAAGCACTATGTAGGCATAATTGTCGTGCAGGCCTATGTCCTGGCCGGTATCGCCCAATATAGCGCCCGGATTGTTAGCCCCGTAAATGTTATTCTGAAGCGACAGCGCATCAGAGATAAACGATACCGAAGCATTGCCGGCCATAAAGCCGCCCTCGTTAAGTATTATTATACCATTGTCATAAGCGCCCTGCGGGCCGTTGTTGTCATCATCATTATTACAGGATACAAAAAATACTGAACCTGCAAATAGGGCAACCATTAGTTTGTTGATTTTCATGGAATTTATTATAATTAAAATTTAAGATTAATATAAATATTATAGTTCCTGCCCGGCATGGGGCGCACGGCAACATTTTGATATTCTTCGGCATACAGGTTGTTTACCTGCCCGCCGAGGGAAAGCCCACCAAGCAAATTAAAGGTATACTGCGCCCCGATGCCCGACACGTTATACGCATCAAGTTCGGCGCTCATGTCGGTAGTTGTATAGACCAGCCCCGTAAGCAGGTGCCTGTAATATGCTGATATGTTTCCCTTCGCATACGCCACACTCGCAGTTGCCTTGTGCTTGGGCACATACATCATTTGTGCGGTGCTGCCCCCGCGCTGCGAAATGGTATAGGCGTAGGTTCCGCTAAAGCTAAAGGTGCCTATCGTTGTTTTTTTATCCCAATTTAATAGCGTTTCCCCGCCATAGGTTTTGGCTTCATCCACATTCTCGGGCCGCCAGATGCCGTCGGTACCGGGTATCCAGCGCAGCATATCGGTTAGTTGTATATAGTAGCCCGTCAGGCTTAGTGTGGCGTTTTTGTGGGTAAACACGTTGCCCAGTTCGGCCTGGTAGCTGCTTTCGGGTTTCAGGTTGGGGTTGCCGCTGCCTTGCCAGTACAGGTCGTTAAACGTAGGCGCACGGAAGTTGCGCGACGCATTGGCTTTTACCGTATAATAATTACCCACGGCTACTTTGGCCCCAGCCGAAAAAAGTAACGGACTGCTGTACGCATTCCCCGACTCTTTACGAAGGCCGGCTTCATAGCCAAATTTGCCTGTAACCTGGTGCTTTAGCAAAATAGCACCTGAACCCGTGTTGCGCTTGTGGGTATCTAAATCGCTGCCCTCGCCGTTGTTCTGGGTAAAGTCGGCTATGGCGTTAAGTTTTATATTCGAGCTAAAATCATACGTGGCATCGTAGCGGGCAATGTAGCTTTGCACGCGGCCTGATGTATAATTGTTGGTAGCAAAATTTTCGTAGTACTTATACTTTTCGTCGAGGTAAGCGGCCTTTAGGCGTGAGGTAAAGTTACCGTAAAGCCCCGTCCACTCTACAAGATTACGTGTGTTCAGGTCGTGGTATTTACTGCGCGACGGAGCTGCAAGCGTACGGCTAAAGTGCTTTTCGCCATCAAAAAAGTAGCTGTAAAAGCGCAGTATATTGTTGTCGGAAAGCTTGTAGCCAAATGCCGCGTTAAGGCTCGTGTTCTTATATTGCCCGTTATCGTTATAAATATCATATCCGGGAAAGCGGAAGTCATTATCGCTGCTGTTATGGCTTATAGCCGCATTGGCACTGAATTTGGCTGTACCTGCGGCCAAGGTATAATTCGCGCCCAGCGTGTTGAAGCTGCCATAATCAGTGCGGATTGTATTGGTAAAACGGTTGCCAAAAACCAGCTTGTCATCAAGGTGGATGCTGCCGCCAATCGCGCTGCTGCCATAAGCTACACTGCCCCCTCCCGCTCGTACCGATACTTCCTGGAAATCGCGGGCGTTAAGGGTGTTGAAATCCGTTTGCCCGTTCAATTGCGAATTGATGTTGATGCCATTCCACACCACGGCTGTCTGCTGGGCGGTAGTACCCCTGAAGGAGGGCGACGAAACCATACCGTGGCCGTTTTCCTTAAAATAAATATTACTGTTGTACAGTAATAAGGAAGTGAGCGAGGGTGCGCTGCGGCTGATAACAGAATCTGATAATTGTATAACCGATTGCGTAGCCGAGAAATCGCGCAGTTGCGTATCGGCTATCAGCACTTCGTTAAGCGCAATGGTGTCCTGCTGCGCATAGGCAACGCCGCACAGGAGCAAAATAAGTAAATACTGCTTTCTAAAAGTCATATCCGGTAAGCCTTTTTTCCCGAAGGCCACGTTTTAT
>Ga0247803_1000200_pt1 | contig 34974 bp, 37 predicted proteins | sample UWRJL014104B1_FD_180928 | JGI IMG/M metagenome (GOLD analysis project Ga0247803, IMG submission 180928) | Plant litter microbial communities from Arlington Agricultural Research Station in Wisconsin, United States - UWRJ-L014-104B-1 | ecosystem: Environmental > Terrestrial > Plant litter >... | reverse complement strand
TTGATAGGGTGCCACGCAGAGATAAGTCGATTTACATCATCATCCTGATCATTTTAGTGATAATGATTGCACTGGCTTGTTTAATCCTCTACAACATCTATCGAAACAGGGATACTATTCAAATCACTCGTTGCCCGGCCGGTCTATGTGTTGTTAATTTAAGCAGTGGTGTCAAGCGCTGTCCTAATTCATTAACCGAACAATTGTCTTATGATCAGGTGTTCGAGGACTGTTCTAGTTCTAATTACTGCCAATCAGATAGAGCCCCATGCAGTGTGAGGGCAGGCGGCACACTATCCTGTGATGGGGTTTGTGGAGCGGGTAACGATAATTGTAATTGTGCGCCTCGGCCCGTCTAAAACAACAAAAATAACAACAATCAGCTGATCAAAACATGCTAGTTTTGATCAAAGTGCTACCATAAACAACCATTACAATCAAAATCTGAATCTAATAATCAATGACAATGAAAAGATGTCGCTTTGTGATCGGTTGCTTACTCAATGCCCGGCTATTGACCGGAGCTTGCGACCTAAGATCATCGAATGGCAAACCTTGTTCATTAGGAGTTACGCCTCGATTTCAATCTATGATCTTGACAAAGAGGTCATTGACTTGATTCAAATCTGTCTCAAACCGAATCGGACCAAGCGCGAGATCGAGATTTTCACTAATGTCTTCTATGCGTGGACCGCCACGTTGCCTGTCAATGATCTTGGGGCCGCGCTGGAGATCAATCTCAATTTGAAGAAAGGCTCGGGGCCCGCGATTCAATTACAAGTAGCCGTCAACATTGAAAAGCGAGTGCTCAACGGCCTTGAACTGGCAGACACCATCGAAGCAGTTCGTAAAATGTGTCGGACCCACAGTGGTCGCGGCTTTTACGATCAGCACAATAGACTTGAATCAATCGTGACGCGTTGGTATGACAAACTTATCAGCGATGACCTTGCGAAATGCGATACAACGACCAGCTTCCTCGAGATTTAAAAACTCCACGTCGGAGTTTTTAGACAGCCCTGGCAAAGGTCGTTCGAAAGACTCGCAGTTTGATGCAGATATCATACAATCGAATGTCATGCTGGAAGACGTCAGTCATGATCTGAGTAATGTCATTGACCCAACTATCGGTCTCCGGTGGCAGTCGATGAGCCGCAAGATTTCTGTTGATCAACTCTCTGATCTTGTCGTAGTTCTTGACGTTGGTTTTCTTGGTTAGGTAAGTAACCGAATCATGCCATGCTGCAGAAGCCGTTGCCGCCGAGTAGATGGTCACGAAAAGCAGCAGCCCGATGCCTGCAAAAATGACGATGCCATCAACATCGGGTCGTTTGATGTTACGAAGGATCAACGTAATGTAAACGATCAAGCCAATGGACATAATAACAGTGTGCAAAATACTGAGCATGTCTGTTCTATCCTTGAAAGCAACAGCGCTCTTGCTGACGTCAGGGTGATAATAATCGAGGAACATGCCGAGTTTCTGCAGCTTTCTGAATTGTTTAGATTCCACCTTGTCGCCAGCCATCCTAGTTTTGAGTTTGCTGATTATTAAATAACAAATTCTGATTTAAGTAAGTGGTAGTTAGTTACTTAATTTAAGCCGGCCGTCAAAATGATTAAATAATCATTAATGAATTCAAAGTATTAAACCCAGGGCCCGCCGCCAACAAACAATGATAACTGAACCCATAAACTAAAATAACAAGCTTTCAATAACAAAACTAAAACAAACATGAACTTTCCCAGTAACGGTACACCGACCATTCTCGACGACCCGGCCATCTTCAAACAATTTTTGGAAGCCCGTTGTGCCGAGAAGTTCGGCTGCAATTGCGATGAATGCGGTCCTGGCTGGCAGCGAATGTGGACAGTCTTTGAAGATCAAATCAAAATCATTGGCCTCCAACTGCTGCTCAAAGCGACGGACTCGCCAACCTTCATCACGTTCAACAACGTCGGCTTCAGCCAACTCGACAAGAAGACGATTTATCATCTGTTCACGGACATGATGGAGAAGGCTGATCCGGCTTTGGCTGTTTCGGCGGTGCCACTCAACGTCATACCGCTTGCTAACGTCGGCCGAGTGACGCCAGTCGACGAGTACATGACTTTCAAGGAGTCCGCCGAAATCCCAACCGCGTTGAGCTACATCGTTTCGACTGGCATCCCGATTGAGCAGGTCACCGGCAATCGGTTGGCTCGTTACGCGCTGTCTTACCTGCTGACATCACCGGATTACGATGCCGTTGAAGATGTCGAAAAGCCCGTCCACAAGTGCATTCCCAGTTGCTTGGCTGGTCACCGATTGGTCACGGAGCAGTTTTATCGGCTCATCAGCCCCAAGTTCAACAAGTGCAACCTCAGTCTTGATTTGATGGCGGTCACTATCATCGGTCATCTCTACAGTCTTCGAAAGCCCGATGCGATCGGTCAATTGCTGTTGGCCACCGCCAAATCAACCTTCACGGAGAAACTCCGCGCTGCTTTCGAGAGTGACGACATCAAACGGTTGCGCAGCGCGTTGTCTTATCGACTGGGCCAAGGTTGGACTGCGCCGGCCCACTTTTTCATTGGTAGCGCCGGTGACGCCGTCGCCATTGAGCTGGTCCAGCCGACCGATTACACGAAGACCATTTGCAGTTCGCTGTTTAGTTTCATTCGTAAGCACCGGCTGCCGATCGACCAAATCAGCAATAACCCGAAAACAGTGGCTGGCCTGTTGCGAGTGTTGACTTACAGGTCGGACAAGCCGCAACCAATCATCAAGCTTGAACCTGCAAACATCCAGAAGTTCAGGTTGATCAATCACATCCACCGCTTCTTCATGCAAACCGGTGACAAGCCTCAGATCGCGATTGTCGCAACCGCCATCGTTGGTTTCTACCAGCTGAACGACTTTTACAACGGCGCCGTTGTTCGAATTCAGCAACTGCCTGGCCTGACCATTGAGCAGCTGCAAGAGATTGTGATGATGATCAAGGTTGCCGATCCGGCCTTCAAAATTTAAAAACTCCCAACGGAGGAGTTTTTACAGTAACAGGCCATTAACCCAACAGATTAAAATCGAATGTCGGCTCGAGAATTCTTTGGTATTGGCAGTTATTTCATTTACTCGTTGCCGAACGCACTTCAAGAGTCTAAGAAATTGGCAACGACCGGTCGAGCTCTTAGTAACATTGGCCGCCTGGTTTACATTTTTGGGTCTAACTGCAGCGGGGATAACATCAAGAACTTCTTCGCTGGCTACCCGATCGAATTCCAGCCAGCTGATTTGAAAGATTTCGAAGCCGTCTATCGCAAAATCTACGATATCGAATTGCCTTACTTGCTGTTTCAAGGAGGTTTGAAAGTTGAAGACGCTCCCTACAGTCAAAAGTTGTCGTGGCAAACCGATAACGCGTTTACAGTGCTCAAATTGATTATCGACAGTGGATTGCATATTAATGCAATCACCAGCGACACTTACGTCCGACTCGGCTTGCAGGCCTTACTGTGCGAAAACAAGGTAGTTATTCAACCCCAACCCGCCCGAATTGACCTTGTTAGGTTTCGAAAGTACACCCAAATCCACCTACAGCTCCATCGATTGCCAGTGGCAGAGCGGATAGCGGTCGTCAATGGCATCGAACATTTCTTGGAGATCAACGTCATCACACTACCGAACCAAAGCTTGAACACTCGTTCAATGTTGGAACTGTCGAGTGACCAACTTGACCTGGTCGTCGAATTGATCAAGACTGTCAGCCCGGGCTTTGTCATTAATTAAAAACTCACAAATGTGAGTTTCTTTGTTGTTGTAACCTAAGCTAATCCAAACATACCAATAGGATTCGGTCCAGTCAGCATAGAATAATTCTCTTCAATAACTTGAATTACCTGACTAGCAGGGTAATTCAGTCGCAAACGGCCTTGACCGCTAATTTTACCGCGCACCAAACCTTCACGCAAGTAGATGATCTCTCGCAAACCATCCAAATCAAAATCCATCGACTTCATGTGTTCAAGCACCAAGTCAAAGACTGGCACTTTAATTCTTTTAGGACCTTCATTGACGCCCGGCAATCTCAAGGCAACTTCCATCTTAGCCGAATCAGTGACATACTTGCCGTTATAATTCGTGTATTCTGGTTGATCAACATTGTAGTAGCCTGCCAAATCCACGTCAGATTTGAAGCCAAAGAGCTCTTTGAATTGTTGGCGGTTGATTGTCGCTGCTTTCTTGTTGCCAATGGAATTCACTCTCCACAGGTAAGGGATACCAAATTGCACCCTGACCATCTCATAAGAAAACAAGACACCCACCAATCGACAAAACATGACCAGGATACCCAATCGATACCTAAACAGCGAATTCTTGTCAGTGGCAGGGCTATAATCTGCTTCAACTAACTGGCGATCATCCATCTTCTTAACTAACGCAACCGGCGTTACATAAGGCTTACCGACAACATCAGCAGTGTTGTCACCAACGAAATTCCGACGATAGTCCGCGACCATCACATTAGGATAATCCATCCCAAACATACCTTTCAACAAGCTAAAGACCAATAAATCATAAGTTTGAAGTGGGACCATGTGCATAGCACCTCTAACCCTATGAGGCCTGTTTGTACCTTCGCCCCACTTCAAATCGATGTTGATCATTAAGTTATTGTAATTGATATTAGCATGTTGATCGGTCAAAAACGTAAACATAGTGTCAGTGATGACGCCAACAAGTGATGGATGATAAATAATAATTGGTTTAACATCAACTTGTTTGGCGGCTTTCAATTTCTGACGACAAGTCTTGCAATCACTACCTCTTCTCAATGAATCGTAAGTGATTGTACATTCGTGATCGTTAACATGATCTTTCTTAAAATGAATTAGTCCCTTGGTCTTGGATTTAAAGTTTTGGGTCATTGCTTTGTAACGCCAGCCTCTGACAGTTACCATTTGAACAGCAACAGTCATGATGCTATTGCAACCTCCGTTACCACAACAACCTGAGATTCCGAATTTCACATAAGCTGGGTGAATAAATGAGATTCCACCGCATCTCGAACACAGGTTGCCTGATCCTTCAGTGGCATCTTTTCCTGTTTTGATAACGGACCACTTCACTAGTTGCGAAAATGGAGATTGAGACATTTTTAATCTGATTCTTCACCTGAATCAGATTTTAGTTTTGACTACTTATTTGTTACGGAAAGATTAAATCGGGACGGAAAGCTGCACTCACCATGTGAGGGGGCGCCAAAATCTCGGGAACTGAAAGGGTGACAGCAGTTGGCCGGGCCGTCTCAGCTTCCTTTGGTTGTGCTTGCTCGAGCTTCCAGATCAAGTCTCGACAATCCGCCAATTCAGTCTCGAGTCTATTGATGCGCTCACGCATGATTGCCAAATGTTCTTCATAAGATTGAGTGTCACAAGCCACTTGACTTCTCAATTCATGAATCTCGTCAATAAGCTCAATTTTGCTGCAATCAAGCAGCGGATCAGGTTGTTCGTCGTCCGACATTTCGGAATCAACCAATTAAAAGATTAGCAGTTTGTTATTTAAATGGTCAATCTAGTTCTGACGATTTCAGCTATCCTGGTCTCCATTTTCATTCTAATAGCAACAGTGATCATCTACTGGTGGGTCCAGAAGGACATTTTAACGGGTGGTCGCGCAATCAATGACTACTTGACTAGTAAATGTCTTGATGATCGGCCGGTCTTTGATGCGGCTGAATTTCCAATCAGTGCCGTCTTGGAGGCTAACTATCAAGCCATTTTAGCTGAATTTGAAGCTTATCGAAAAGCCAGACCAGTGCCGGCCTTTAACAACATCAGTAAAGAAGCGTCATTGGACACTGTTGGCTGGAAGTCGTTGTTTTTAAGGATGTTTAATCAGGACACCGTGTTGATGGGCCAATTTCCAATCACTAAATCGATCATTGAACAAATCCCTTGTGCTACTGCTTATTTTTCATTATTAGAACCAGGTACCAATATCATGGCCCACCGAGGTATCTACAAAGGAGTGCTCCGCTGTCACCTTGGTCTAATTGTACCACCAACTGATTGTTACTTGTTAGTCGATGGTCACCGCTTGGAATGGCAAGTTGGTAAAACAACCTGGTTCGACGACATTTACGAGCATGAAGTCCATAATAACAGCCCTCAAGAGCGCTTAGTTTTGTTCTTGGATGTTGAACGCGATTTCAAGTCACCGTGGCTAAATTGGATTAACAAGATGTTGTTGAAAATGGTCACTTGCAACGATGTATTGCTGAGCGCGGTTCGAAATGCTAATCGTAAAGCCTTGGAGATTTAGAGTTGCTTAATTGTTATTTTCCCCAGAAAAGTGATCTTGAAAAGTTAAATTCCAATTTGACCAGTCAAAAATTGAAAATGGACGCTCAGACCGTTGCTGCCCAAGATCAAGCTCAGGCCCCCGCGGCCAACTACGCTCAAATTCACTATCTCGATCATCGCACCTATGATGAAGTGTTTCAAATTTTGACCGAATACACTGGATTCGTCTTTGGTGAAGCCCAGAAGCCGGAGCCTCTCAGTTCGGACAAACTGGGCTTGATGTTGACGATCTTTAGTCAAAATTGTTTGAAGAAGGGTGTGCCTCCGGATGCGGCTGCCCCTAGTGGCGCCAAATGCATGCATAAGTTCACAAGAGGCAAAGACGGTAAGGCCGGAACTTATTGCGGTGACACCGCCAAATACAAGGGTATTGAAGGTTTGCCCAAGTGCAGCTCCCACAAGAATTCCAAACCTTCGAAGGACTCGACTGATCCGGTTGCCATGGGAGCTGGTGCCAATGCGCAGACATTTTCGTATTCTGCGCACCAAGGCAAAGGCAAGATTGCGCCTCAAAGCCTGACGTCCATTCAAGCGTCGATCAGGGAACAAACAGAGCCAGCCAAGTTGTCACTTGAGAAGGCCCCTGGTGATGATGCCCGTATCTTCAACCGTGAAACCGGCCTTGTTTTCGAACAACGAGAAGGCGGCACTTGGGTGGCCGTCGGTATTATGCAGGGCCCGATAACGGCCAAATTGACAACGATGGAAGTCCACGTCTGTTACGGTAACCAGTGGGCTTGGGATCAAACATGCGTTGATGATCCGAACGCCAAAGATCTTGGTCATCCGTTGGTCGCTGGCCACGATCACCCGCTGTTAGCTGGCGCTGAGACTACAGCATTGGTGGCCAACAAAATCAGGAACATCCAGGCCAACAACTCGACAATCACGACAGTTCAAGGCGTCTGACAACTTAAAAACTCCGGAATGGCTCGGAGTTTCTTATTTCAATTTCTTCCGGAATCTCAAAAGACCATGCTGTCCGTCAACACACCGGCGAGTCTGCAAACAATGTCGATGGGAGCCCCGCGTTCCGCAAACATGGTTACTGATCTTGGTCAGTATGCCAGTTCAGTGCTGCCGCCTCCTTCGTCAGCTGTGCCGACTCCTTTCACGCAGTCGCTGCGATCCCGTAGCCCTTCTCCGGTGCCAATGATCAACTCTGGTCAATTGGCGACTCCTCTGAGTGGAGTTTATCCTGCATCTACTGAAGAGTCTATCTTGCCGCCTCCTTCAATGGGTTTGCCGCCGCCGTCTTCTCCGATGGCTTCGATGAGATCGGATGTTTCGAGCCCTGGACTGACGGTTATGAGCCCTCGCAGTGCTCGCATCAGCAATGAGCAAGAACTCGTTGAGAGTTACCGTGCTGAGATGGGCACTGACAACCAGCTGGCTACCTTCTTTTCGAAGTATCGCGATCACAAACGAGTGTCCCAGAAGTGCTATTTGAGTGGTCGTTATTTCTGGAAGGTGTTGGCACCCTATCCCGGCCTGGTCAACAGCGACATGATGATTCGAATTGACATCACTGAATCAACAACCGATGCCGACGGCAACATCATTCGCAATTTCAATGCTTCCAACATCTTGATTGACTTGGATGAGTTGACGGAGACCAAGGGTGCCCCTGTTCGCTATCGCTTGATCAAGTTCATTGTCAACATCAGCGACGATCCTACTGATGGTGAAGGCCCCGTGCACGCCAACTTGGTCTACATTGACACCAAGTTGAAGGAGGTTGTTCGGTTTGAGCCCATGTACGACGAGAACTTCACCGATCCTATCAACACTATTCTGGAGGACTACTTCAAGACGTTGCTGCCGGACTATTCGTTCAGAATGTTGAAGGAGCATCCCCAGTTGCCTTCAACGGATACTTGTCCTTCCAAGGGTATGTGCGCCGCTTACGTCTTGAAGAAGGCCATGATGCTGATCACTGGCAATGACCGCGCTCTCAACGACGATCCCGCCCAAGAAGAGAAGAAGATTCTCAAGTTTGCCGACGCCATTGAGACGGAGTATGGTCCGATGACTGAAGAAGACGCTCGTTTGGAGGTTGGCTTTGGGTTGTCTTTTGTGACAGGCCCGACGGCTTACTATCCGCCTCCCCACAGACCGGCCTGGTACAGCTTTGGACCTCGCTTTCGCGAACCCGACTACTACGGCTTTGGCTACGGCCCTCGCTATTCTCGTCGTCCTGGTTATGGCTTCTCTTCCCGCAGACGCTACCTCTACGGTTACTGGAACAGCAAGCAGCAAAACTGGACTGAGGCTGAGCACAAGGAATACGGGGCCAGTTGGGACAAATTCAAGGCCAAGATGAACAGGGCTCATTCGAAGGCTAAGACCCAGGCCTCGACACCTGTCAGTGACGAAGAGCAGGAATTGCAGGCTTACGGGGGCGTTGATTCGCTGACCATGGGTGGCTTGAAGGCTGGTCGACCCGAATACGGCGGTTCGCAGTGTGGTTGTGCTGGCTGTTCCAAAGCCGCCACCAGATCGAGCGAGCAGGGTTACATGGACGGCCGCGAGTGGCGCTCCAGACCTGCACCTTCTTTCGAAAACGTGCCGCTCGATGAGATCAACCGATCGGGCAGCTTCATCCCTCGCCAAGAGTTCGGCTGTGGCTGCAACAAATCGAAAACCAGATCTGAGTATGGCCCTTATTATCAGCGACGGGGTGATCCGCTCAGACCGAGCACCTGGCAACCTCAGACCAAAGCAGCGGTGGGTGGCGCCTTGATTGGCGGAATTGGAGGACTTTTGCTTGGAGGACCTACAGCAGGCATCATCGGGGCGGCCGGCGGTGCGGGCGCTGGGTATCTTTTGAGTTCAGCTGGTCGGCAGCAAAATTACAGCTATTCCAGACCGCCTTACTACGGTGGTCGTAGTTATTACCAACAGCCCATGATGCAAGGACCGCCTCCTTACAATGGTGGTTATGGCGGCGGTTATGGAGGAGGTTACGGTGGCTGGTAATAATTCTTAAAAAACAACTTTAACAGATAAATGGCTGTTAAAATGAATGGACCGACATTGGATTTGAAAATCTTATCGTTGAACATGGGTTACAACATTATGGGCGGCCACCCGTACGGTTCTGAGAAACCAATGGTCGAATACTGCACCTCTAAATATGGCGCTGATGGTACAGCCCAGTGCACTCGCAATGCACTGCCGCTAATTCTGAATGCTAACCTGATTGGGCTTCAAGAGATTAACGTCAAGCCAGCTCGTAAGTTCTTGCAAGAACTGCAGCAACTCAATCCCCATTACGAAGCGCATGCTGGTTATTATTTTGACAACACGTGGGCTATTTGGACGTTAGCTGATACTCGAGTGACTGGCAAGGGGATTCAAATAACAGCACCAGTGCACAGACTTGATCATCCTAGTCACAGCGCCGATGTCCGAGCACTGCAGATGATCTTCTTCCCCAAAATCAAATTGTTGTTTATCAACTTACACGCACCGCACAAAATTCCCCTCAAAGAATCAATCTCCAATTCGATCAAGACCGCGTTACCTCAATTAATGGCTAACAAAGTATCAAGGGCTACCGTCGACAAGATTGCAATGACTGGCGATTTCAATGATGATAGTCGCCGCTTCCTTCAAGATAGCGTCATTAAAATGTTTGATATTGAGATCGCCATCCCTATTGACCCAAAACTGATGCCCACCACTTGTTGTACTGATCAGCAATACAAATACGCCGGTGATTACATTCTCGTTGGCGCTAAAGATAAGCGTTATAAGCTTCGATCTTATGGAGTGCCAACGTCATTTAAACGATGGGAAGAGCCTGTTAGTGACCATGATCCATTGGCAGCTCAGTTAACATTCTATTAACAATTGATTTATCGATGATTTCAAGCTTGAAATCATCTAAAAGAACCAACCATCAGCTATAAATGGAGAAGAAGGGTATGTTTATGTCAACAATCGGCGCGACGGGCTTGACGGGGGTTTATGCGATGTTTAACGAACAGACGATGGCTCAAGTTTTCACTGACGCTCGAATCACCAAGTACTTGCTTTGCTACATCAACAACAAGCAAGCCGTCAACGCTAATGAAATCCAGATGGAAGTCTTTGGTTCACTTTATGACGATTTGGAGGCTTGTTATGAAGCAATCGCCAAAGCCCAATTGACTGAAGTCTGGATTTTCAACGGCGCCAAAGGTCAACTCATTTACATCAACAAGACTGACTTCATGTACATTGACTACGCTCATTTCGAACGGGAAGCGACGCCGACCATTGAAGTTGTCGCGTGCCAAGCCCTGTCGGTAGCTGGTCAATTGAAATCAATTGTTGATGATTGTGAAAATTACTTCATCGATCATCGCAAGCAACAAACCCCAGTGATTAATGTCGAAGTCTGTGACCATTGTAAAATAGCATTGGAAGAAGCCACCAAAGTCAAATGCAGTCGTTGTGAACAGAGCTATTATTGCAGCCGAGCCTGTCAAGGGCGGGCTATTGGTAGCCATAAAATCAACTGCAAACCTCTTAAGACCAGTTAAAAACGAAGCCTCTTAAGTTTGAGCCTTCTAACCCAAAACATGAAGCAGGCTGAGATCAAAACGAACGCCATTATTGCATTGCTAGGCCTGAATGTCGAAGTTGGCGCTCTGGTGGGCTCCAAGGCCCGTCCCAATCAAATTGTCGAATTGACACTGGATGAAAAGTCGCCCATCGCTTATGACTTGCGACCGGACGTATTCCTGACGACTGGTAAAGCCACTTTGTTGCTTTTTGATCACAGCACCAATATGGCAGGCGAATTTCAAGACAAGAAAAGCAAAGTCTGGTTCAATGTTTCAAACAGATTGATCGATGGTTATTTTGATGTCGATGGCTGGCTTGTCACAGCCACTAGATTTGTTGGTAGTATTCCAGTGCCGGTTATCCAGCCTATCGGTAACACCAAGCCTATTGAAAGCAAGATTCCCATTACTGGACGTAAGGTCTTGGCAGTTTACACTGTTGGTGAAGACAATGAGATGTTTATTATTTCGCACCGGATTTTGGCCAAAGTTTTTGGTTCCAGTGTCATCCAAGCCTATTGGACGGCTTACGTTAACGCCCCGATGAAACAGTTCGGCAAAAGAACCGGTGAAGTCGTCATCGTAGATCTTAACAAGCTCGGTGTCGTCCATGGGATGCTTGAGCGATTTGACGTGCTGCTCGTTGAGCTGACGCCATTTGTCAAGGATGGATTTCTCAATTATGCGTTTGAAGACATTAAGTTCTTTAACAAGAGTTCTGTCGGGCTTGAATTCACCGCCAAGAATGAAGAGGAAACTCCTGTTGCTGAAAACGATGATGTCAAAGCGGAGCATCCCACTAGTGGCCCTGAACGAACTATGAAAATCATTCGGTCGTTTCCAGTCAGCACCAATAGGTGTATTTTTGTTTGCTCTTATCGACTTGATTATCCTGGTATTTTTGATGCTTTTCCGAATGCCCATCGAATGGCCACCATTGTGTTGAAGCCCTATTTCAAAGTCCGCACTGTTAGGACCGTCCAGTTTGTTTCCAATGGTTCGGTTCTGACTCGTAATTGTTGGGATCAGCAAATTGTCATCAGCAAGGCATGGCGCAATGAGCAACTTGATCAAGATAGTCACGATAAGATCGGCCATGGCTTTGTCATTGAAATAGATGAAGTGCTTCGGGAACCGATCGATGGCAAGATCGACAATTATGATGATTACAGTTTTCTGATCAGTAACTTCGACATCTCTCGCGATGGCACCCAAGTAGTTTGTCCGGGTGCCTTGATCACCTCTATTTCTGATCCTCAAGATTTCAAAACTGGGCCAGTCGAGATGATGCCAGTTATCAATGTAATGAAAGCAAATGCTGAAGCTTGCGATGTTATTGGCGATGGCCAACTGTTTGAACTGAGAGCCTCGACTACCGTCTTGATTCCGGTTGGTGAACATCGAATTGTACCGACCGGCTTGTTGATCACACCGCCCCATGGCTACGTGATGGTCGTCAGCGAAACTAACAATATGTCGTTCAACGGTGCTTGTCGCTACCTTAGTACCAGCCGAGCGGTCTTTTTCGACATTGTCAATTCGGGTCGCGAAGTGTTGGTCATCGATCGCAATACGGTTATCGCCGAGGCGTGCTTCTACAAGATGACCACCGTCCAGCTGAAGAACGTTTAAAAACTTAATTCATTGTGAATTAAGCGGATCTTTTAAAAATGGCTGATGAGGTACCAGACCTGATTGAGGCTTCCGAGATTTACAAGGCCGTCGTGGCAGATGATCCGCAGCGAATTGGCACTGCTTTTGCCGATTTGTTTTCCAAGATGAAGCGGGTGACCGAAGAAGTCACGGCCGGCCGCCAAGAAATCGGCGACGTCGGCTTCAACTTTATCGAGGCTTTGGTGGGTATGGAAGTGACGCCGGAACAACGAGCTGAGTACGAACGGCGGATGGCAGCTGGTCGGCGGGTCGTCGATGTTCAGCGCGCCTTTATGGATCAATTGGTACTGACGAACATGGAGGAGACCAAACGAATCATCAAAGCACGCTTTGAGCTCGCGGACGACTATGAGATCGTCATTCCAATGATTGTCAAATTTGAAGGTGTCGCGCCCATCAAGGCAATCGAGCCTTTGAACAGCTGAATTTAAAAAGTTAACAACCTGAGATTGTTAACAAAATGATCTTAGTGCTGCTTTGTTTGATCTTAACGAATGCCAATCCATCGATGAAACGGGTGTTCTCGCACACCTTCAATTCGAAAGTTGAAGGCGATGAATTTGTGGCCATGATGGTTAAAGCCAAAGGCAATCTCGAGAAGGCAATCAAGATTTTCCCTGTTATGATGAGCAATCCTATGTTGATGAGGGAGTTGATCCAGGACATCCAAACCATTGGGCCTCATAACATCAAGCGGCTGATGAAGAAGCACTATTATGTGTTTGAGGATTAAAAACTCATTTTATCATCAGTTCAGCTAATTGATGATAAAAACTTTAAGATGGCTGAGATTTTGTTCATTAAGGATCATCCTTCGGTTCAGACGCCTGTTTACGAAACGGCAGGTGCGGCTGGCTTTGATCTTCGAGCTCACTTCGGTGACAACACCACCAGTGTCGTTGCTCTCCATCCTAACGAAACCATACTCATCCAAACAGGATTGAGAGTGGCGATTCCGCCCGGCTTTGAAATGCAGATTCGTTCCCGATCCGGGTTGGCATTCAAGCACAACGTCATCGTGTTGAATTCGCCGGGCACTGTTGACTCTGATTACCGCGGTCCAATTGGCATCATCCTGCATAACGTTGGTCGCGAACCTTTCGTCATCAAACATGGCGATCGGATTGCCCAGGGCGTGGTGGCACCAGTCGTGCAGGCTAACTTCAGACTGGTGGACGCATTGCCTCAGACCAAACGCGGTGCTGGTGGCTTTGGCTCGACGGGCACCAATTAAAAACTTAACTACCTGCTAGTAGTTAAATGTACTTTTTGACTTTAGTCGTTCTTGCAAGCGAACCGGTTGGGCTTCGAGGGCTGGGCGACCACGTTCTTGCTCTTGTAGTAAGCAGTGTCCTGGTTGCGGTGAGCCGTGTCGTCAGCAACGTGGCGGCGGCGATAGTCACGGCCAGTATCAGCCTCAAGGGGCATCTTCATCTGGCGGGCGACGGGCACCTTGACGACCTCCTGCTTGTCCTGCTCTTGTTCCTCTTCTTCGTCAACGACGACCTCGACGTCCTTAATGTCAACGTCGACCGGCACTTCCAAGATGAATTCGTCCTTCTTGAACTCGGAAGCAGGGACGCTGACACGCAACACGTCGCTGCGAATGCGGTTGCGCTGCATCTTCTGGGCCGCAATGCTGCGATCGGCGGCGTGCTTCAGAAAAGGGGGCCGGGGCGCTTCGGTGACCTCACGCTGACCCTTCGAGACTTGCCGATTGTTCCAGAACTTGTTACCGGATTGCTGCTCGGCGCGCTTGGCCAACAGCATGCGGCGACGATCGGCAGGGCCAGCGGGTTCGCCACTGGCGACCACAGTCTTGCTCATCAAGTAAGCCCGCTCTTCACGAGTCTGGGTCTTCTTGGTGACATCGCGCAGCTGGCCCTGAACGGGCTTCTTCGGCTGAGCAGCGTCATTTGCAGCATAACACTGTTTTGAAGACGGCTGAGCCAGCTTGTTTTGACCCGCCTTGGTAGCGTAACGTCCATCGGACGCATCGATCTGATTGCCCTTGAAGGACGAACGAACGCTAAAGCGCGGCTGCATAATCTGTTGGTTGGCCATGATTGTAATCTAGTTGCTTGTTTTCGAGTTCCGAAAAGGTCGACTGGACGAACCCTCTTTTGTATTTTAAAGATTTTTTGGAATCAAAAGCCGTCCCGAAGATGTACAACGCCGAGCAGTATCGAGTTCAGAGTTCCTCAAAACCAATCCCCGTCAAATCCCAGCAAAAACATCCCGTCTATGTGCCTCGGCAACCAGTAGCAGTTGTTAATCAACCGAGACCGATCGTCCAAAAGACACGGCCGACGAGCCAGAAAACTCGGCGTCATCAATCAAAATCCAATAACTTGGCGACAACAATCATCGCGCCGGTGCCGAGCGTTATCATTACTGACAATGCTACTGGTTCCACTGATTGTCGAGCTCCTAATTGCAACGGTGGCTGTGGTGATGATTGGATTGTTGATTGCGCCGGTAATTGCCATCGAGCGAGTGAACCATCGCCCTACATTCCTGATTGTGCTGGTGTCTGTCATCGTCGAGGCACTGCGCCCCAGAATGTTATCGATTGCGCTGGTAATTGTGGTAGTGTCAGCGCGCCACAAAACTACAGGAGCTTTGATGGTAGTTGTGTCAGTCGGCCGGCGACCAGGGTCGAGCTCAAAACAAGCCGGCGGACCGTTTTCATGCCCAAGAACGAATGACCGACCAAAAATCCAACAGTCTCAAAATGACTGTTGATAAGATTCTAATTTACGTCATCTTGATCATTGTGATTATCTTGTTGGTCCGCGCTTGCCGCTACCACATGAAAAGTGCTCAGAAAGGCCGCGGTGCCGCTGATGGTCGAGTTGAGGAAGACGGCAACGGTGAACTTCATTACTTTGCCAGGGGCTCCGCTGACGATTCAGTGCCAGAATTGTTGAATCGGATGGAGTGGGCGGCTTACAGTGAGCGCCGTATTCCATTTTGGCCAGTCGCCTTGATAACAACAATCATCGTCGTCGCATTGATCAGCGCCTTCATCTTGGAGAAGATCCCAACACCCGAGACTATTATTGGGCTGGGTTTTGTCGTTTTCGTGCCCATTTACGCTAACCATCAAATGAATTACGTCCACGGCGGCGTCTACAATGACTATTACTTGAAGAACAACGTCCAGTTGTTGCGGGAGAAGTTGAAAATCGCCGAAGGTTACAGCCACCCAACTGCACCGACGACCGAGCCGCCCCATCGTACAAAAGTGATGGATGTTCCGGCTAAATAAAAAGCCATGAGACTCGGCGGTACGATTTTGATTTATGTTATCATCATTATTGCTATTATTTGGGCTGTGTTGGTTGAACGAGCTGATTTGAAAGGTAACGGCAAAGGCATGGTCTCTATTCAACAAGGTCGGCCCAGTAAACATGATACTCGAAGGCAATTGATTGACAAGATCAAATTAACAGCCCGTTATGAATACAACACTATTTTTTGGCGTAGGTGCCTGATTGCAGCTGCTGTTAGCTCGTTCATGGTCTTCTACACTATTAATGGTAAGATTCCCAATGGCGCTCAATTCGGGCTTGCCTTCTTGATCACTTACATTATTCTGTTCTTGACGCACACGTTGTTTAAACAGTCAATCACGCGCCAAGCCGTCGATCAGATTGATCGACTAGCCAACAAAATCCATTCTTAAATTGGCAATCCGTATTTTACACGATGTGTAAAATGCACTGCGCCCTCAAAGTCGTCTTAATCATTATCATCGTCATTTTGCTATTGGTGCTGGCATTGGCGTTGTTGATTAGGTTACCGCGCTATTATCGATTGAAAGAACGACACGCCGTCAAACATTACGATCGAGTTTATTCTGAACTACCAACTTTTCAAGACCGGCATGGCAAGTTTGGATCTCACCGCTACGTTATCACAATGTCAACTATTCCTGATCGCATTGATTTGATTGGCCCAACGCTGGCTTCGTTGTTCGATCAGTCAATTAAGGTCGATGAGATTGTCATCAACGTACCATTGATCAGTCGCAAAGGTTTGACTTATCAAATTCCTAAGTGGTTGGCTAAATTGAAACACGTGACCATCCACCGAGTCGACAAAGATGAAGGTCCGGGCACTAAATTGTTGCCGACGCTGCGTCGCGAAAAGCCGCAGACCAGAATCATTGTCGTCGACGATGACAATATTTACCATCCTAAGATGATCGAGAACATCATCTACAATTTTGAAAGTCGTAAATGTCATACTGAACAAATCGCTTTGACAAATTATGGATTTCATTTCTGTCACGATGGTAGTTTGCCGCCATTGAAGGAACGACTGAGAGCTATCGGAGCAGCGGCCGAGGATGTCGATTTGTTGCAAGGCTTTAGTGGCTTCATCGTAGTCCCTGAGTTCTTTCCAAAAGCAGCTTATGAAATCAAAGACTGTCCCAAAGAATGTATTTCGGTCGATGATATTTGGTTCACCGGCTGGCTTCATAAGAATGGCGTCAGGGTTCAATCAACGGGCTCCATCTGGTCCTGTTTACCAATTATTAACTTTGGCAAAATGAGGCAGACAACTTGTCTAGCGCATGGTGAAAATAAGGATTTCGTGACCGATCAGATAGTCATTAATTGGTTTATGAAAGAACACGGTTACAAACCGGTGTTGGCTAGAAACAACAAAGACTAAATCATCAAATATTAAGACTCAAATTTTATGAGTCTTACACTAATCAACTGACGGTAAATAAAAGTTTTAAGCTTTGATAATGAAAACGAAAGCACCATGTCCGACGACGCTGTTATTTTTGATTATTTGATTAAGTTGGGTCGGTTGACCGACTTTCAGCGATCGACGATTATTAAGAAGATCGCCGACATGGAAACCACTGTTACTTTTATCGAGAAGATCCCTGGCTCAGGCGCCATGGGATTCATCATTAAGACCAACGGTGTCGACACGGTCTTCTCTTTCTACGGATCTGTTGATGGCGGTGATCTGGATTCGATGGGAGCAGCCGATTTGTTGACAGAGAACAATTACATTCTTGTTGTCGACAACAAAGAAGTTGAATGTTCAATTCTCGTCCAGGACGGCCGCGTCTGCTTCACGGTTGGTCAAGAGGAAAATGAGCTCAACACCTGGGTCAATTACAATAAGTGTCGGGAAGCGTTTGAGCACTTTGCCGCGTTCGTCAGCAAGCCGAAGCCGGTGTTAACGTTGCATCTAGATTTCCTGGCTGCTAAAGTCGATGACATCACCTTGACCATTAAGGCGATGATGTTCGGCAGTCCTTCCGAACATGTCTTTGTCGGACCACTCTGCTTAACGGCCAGCGAAGAGGCGACCATATTTCTGGACGGCCTCGAAGATTACCAGGCTATGCATTTTGAAGATGCCACTGAAACCGGGCATATGTTCAACAGGTGTTCGGACTCCGAAAACCTCTTTTGGATGCACAAGCACGTCAAATTCACGCCGAACCACGAAATCACGGGCGGTTTCCGATTGATGATGGCCTGGACACCTGAACTGAAAGCAGCGCTGCGCCAGTGGTTCACTAACATGAAGCTTATTTAAAAAAACTCCTTAGGGAGAGTTTTTAATGATCATACTACCGACGCCAATAAACGAACACTTTAATTGTCAATGCAGCAAACTAAAGCTCAATCACGATGCAACACCCTCAAGTAGTGCTAACTGCAACACTGGGCTCAGTTGAAACCATTCAGAAGTTGTGTTTTGGTCAATTTGACCCGGCCGCTTATCCAACGTTGTCTCATTACGCAGCGCTGAGCACTTATTTGAAACTAACTTCCGAATATTTATTGGTTGTTAGTGACTATCACAATGCTTACGTTAAGTATTACAATCAGCCCGGCATGGCTGAATACGCAGATAAGATCTGGTTAGCAAACATCAGTGCGGCTATCAAATCAATGGTGGCGATGATTGAGTATTGGTATGATGTTCACCACCAGACAGAAGCCGAAACATATGTTTGGACACCAGCTGCTGAACCGTCATTACCAGAATCGTTCTACATGCATCGAAATGTTAACCACATCGAAACGGCTCCGATACCAATAAACGGAGCTAAGCGGCCACCGTTGTCTCGCGCTCAGATTGTTCAGCGGCTGGAAGATGCTAAACGTTATGCTAGCGAGTTTAAAGCGGTGCTTGGCAGTTGTTCATCATTACCACTTTGTATAACTTTGTTTTTGGACAAGCATGACTGGAAACAAAGCTGGGATCAAATTAGCTGGCAGTTCCCGCTTGAAATCACTCAGTATTGGAGTAATCAAACTGCCACCGTGTTGGCCAAATTAACAATGTATTGGGCCGATATCATAACGGAAACTTTAGCTAAACCGGATGTCAATAATAAGATCGAGCACGACATCATCGAGTTCATTTTGCAATTGGCCTTGAGTCATCGAAATCGGGCTGTTGAAATGGGCTTTCACTTGATCAATGCTGCTCAGGGAGTTTCGATTGACCTTTATACTAAACTACATGCATTAGCAAGTTTGAGTTGGTCGAACATTCATTCAAAATCTAATTTGTTGATGTTGAGTAAGAAGATTGAAGCAACAGTATGGTCAATGGCCACTAAATCAGCGGCATACACGTCATTGTTAGGTGCATTTGCTTTACGAGCAACTTACATCTTTCAACGGGCAATCAGCATGACGCCATTAGAAGCTATTGACTACACGACCCAGCCGGTTAATAGTTTATTTATGTGTCACGACAGCCGGCCGCTTAATTGTTTGAGCAATATGCTAAAGGAGAAATACCTGCGCCGAATCGAACTGGCGACAACAGTGCAGCAACAATGGACAACCGCCTATGATGAATACAACAAGCACGTTGGCAAACTTTAAAAACGATTCACTATCGAATCGTTTATTTTAATGTCAAAACATGTGGGCTCGTCGCAATGTTAATGATTTTAGGGATGTTTGGCTAGACTGGGCCTACCGTCAAGTTATTGCTGATCGGCAAGCCATTTCTTCTGATCTGGCCGCGGCACTTCGAAGCACCTTGTTGGCGCCAAACGAATTTACAGATTCAGTGGTTCAATGTTTGATCAATGGTCGAGCTACTATCAAAGTGGCCGACTTTCAAATCTTGCAGTTGCGAGAAAATCGAAAACTTGTCAAGCGCCAACACCATGAAGTTGGTACCATTACGTTTAACCCACCGCAACTGCGACTCAAAAGTGTTAGGATTGGCATTCCAATTGGTCAACGCCAACCACTGAACGCCGTCACCATTGATGAAGTTGGTGACCGGCTCGATCTTTATTTCCACCAACGCCGCCGTCGAGATTAAAAACAATTGCTAATCAACGGTTAATTAGCAATTAAATGGAGATTATTCATCTAAATGGGCTGTTCTTTTCGGCCTCAACGGGCTTAAAGATTGACAAAGTTTTTATCATGATACCGGCTGTTCAATACTTGTTGATGTCAAAATCTGAAGTTGAGATCATTGATAAGCTGAAAGTTATCGTTGAATCTATTGACGTGTTGGTCATTGAGTGTGTCAGTCGATTTCGCGAACCCCAAATCGAATACGTGCTCTACAAAATAATCAAATTCATGCTCCGGCAATTTAAAGTTAAACGACTTGAATACACCGGCGGCCTCGAAGCGTCTCATTCATGGCCCCGCTATCGAAAGAAAATCTTAAACATGTGCTTTTTGTTCAATGATATTACCATTGAGAAACTAGAGGATGACATCAAAGTCCGGCGGCTGACTGATATAAATCTAGCAGATCTCGGTCTTTTCAAACAGAAGTGTTATCGTCATTGTGATTTCGAATTGACGCCGTTAACAATTTACTACAGTGACGATCGACAGTTCGAGCATGATCGTCAAACTGTCGACGATTTGAGTTCGGGTTCGGAGATCAGTAAAATATTCAATACTTTGAATGAGCAAGTAATGACCTTCTTGCTAATCGCTAAAAGATTGAATTTCCACAAGGACCCCACTCGCATCATAGCTTCAATGGTGATGATGTTTGAGCTGGCCGAATTGCGATTATCAGTTCATAACAGATCTTTAGAATAATAAAAACAAACCTAATCGACTACTGATTAGAAATGGATGTTGTGTCGCTGCGCTACCTGTTGGGTGATGACATTGGGGTCGGCATCAAACGCCATTTCGATGCTATTGAAATTCAAATGCCCGGGGTGCGCTGGGTCTTACTAAAGAATACCGAAGATGCCGTTGTTAAGAAATTGACGGCTCAAGTCGAATCGGTTGACACTATTATTATCAGCTGTCATGATCAACAAACGGTTCCTGCAGACTACGAGTCGAGTCTCTACTGGGTACTCAAATTATTTATTCAAAGATTTCAGGTCAGGACAATCGAGTATTTGGGTCAAGGAGAACCATCGATCTGGTGGGTTAAGTATCGAATTAAACTTTTTAATGTCTGTTTACTGACTCACCAATTGACGATCCAAAATTACAACATCAAGTCAACCGAATGTGAGAACCAATTTAACTCAAAATTGAAGAAGCTGCCGCTGTTCAGACGAAAGTGTTACCAGTTATGTGACTTGGCACTGCCACCGCTAACATTTTGTTATTTCAACGCTGTTCAGTTTGAGCACGATAGCTCGCATTTCGACAAATCAAGTGTTCAGCAGTGGCTCATCCAGGCCTTCAAATTCGAAACACTCGATTTACAAGTAAACACGTTCCTATTAATCGCCAATAGGCTGCAGTTCCACAAAGATGCTACTCGGTTGATAGTTGCAGCACTTACGAAGTCGATCATTGCTGATTTCCAACAGCATGTTAGGTGTCGACCTGCCGAATACTAAAAACTCATCATTTCAATTGAAATAACGAAAATGGAACTCAACGTCGACACTATCTTGGCTGCTTTAACGGCCGAGCAGCGCGGCCAGTTGATCGAAAAGTTGGGCCTCCAAGTAGTCGTCACTTTCCGGGCCGACAAAACAACCGGTGATCGAGCATTTCAAATCAAGCAGGGTGAGCTCATCGTTGAACTGCCAATCCCGTACGAAAGCGATCTCATCTGGGAAGACGTCGAGTGTTTATTAACAGGCGAACCCTGCGTCGTCAGACTTGATGGTCCTGGTAACACCATCGAAGCGGGCGGTGGCCGCGTCAGGTTCAGCGCTCTTGGCGTTGATGAAGAATTGAGTTATTCATTGTCGCTGCCCTATGATGTTTGTCGAACTGCTTTTCAGGCCCTGTTCGATGAACTCAGTGCTGCCAAATCTGTCACGGACGTCCATGACATCGTTCTGAGAAGTGCCAAATACAATGAGCAAGATCGGACATTGCAATTGTCGGACCAGGGTTCCTTTGGCTGGTCCGAGGGCGATACTTTCGAGAACATCGATTTGGAATTGCTGTTTGGCGACAAGGATTTCATCAGAGCATCCACTGAGCCAACTTCTTTCTTGGAACGAACTGGCTCCGAATTGATGATCAGAGACTATACTGAATTGACACCGGACAAACAGCACCTGATTGGCGGTGAAGGCCGCCGTATCAATGTCGAACAGTTGATGGGCCTGCTTTATCATTAAAAACGATTCCGCTTTGGAATCGTTAATTTCTTAAAACATGAAGCCAGTCGGAAAGCAACTACTGCATCAATGTCCTTGGTGTAACAAGAAATACAAGACACTCGAACGAATGGGTATCCACATTGCTAAGATTCACCCATTCGACACCTTGAATGCCAATCGCAAGAAGATCAGCGTCAAGTACAAATTGTTAATGCTTGAATCTTTACAGCAGTATATTTGGGCGCTCCGAGACAATTTGCAAGACAAATACAACAAGCAACTCAGTCAAACAGTCGAAACGCACGCCGCCTTCAGAAACAAGTGCCTGGAAGCCGACCTGTTCAACAAATTGTTAACTAATGGCGCTAACATGGAAACCGCCTTTGAACAGTTTGAAATGTTTCTTAACCTCGGTCGGCCTTGGCAAGGCGGCAATTTTTGTCCATCGTTGCTGATTGATCTTATTTGGCACGCAGCCTTAATCGATCAGCCTCACTACGAGAAACTATGCAAGCACTTCTTCAATCAATTATTACCGCATTGTTTACCCGAAAACGAGGGCAAGACGGCCGAACGATTTGCTAAATTTGAACGCCAGTTCGAACATTACCATCGCCGACCCTATTTGAGAGCACAAGATATGGAAACCAGCGATGAAGATGGATTTGCAGTTTTCTACAAGTCACTTCATAAGATCAGGCGTGTTGAAGTAGCCGAAAGAGATGCTCGCAAAGCACGAGAAAAGCAAGATCGAGCAACTATCATTTACCTCCAACAGCAAGAGCGATCTAATCTTGAAAGTGGCTCGTGCTAAAAAATCATCTTAGTTTCAAATTTATCATTAAATTTGAAATGGCATCGTGGTTCAACTTGAAGCAGTTCCTGCCATTGAGAGATCTGAGGAAGTTGATATACTCTAAATTGACTCACACTGATTACAAGATAGCGCACCTGGTTCATTTTGCTAATCGGGAAGTTATAAAATTCAACCATAATGATGTGTTTAACATCAGCGAAACTTACGACAGCGATGAGCAATGTCGAAAGTGGATCGATTTCATGATCAAAGAGACGAATTCGGGCTTTATAACAGATAGGTATCGAATCTTTTTAGTGGCAGCGATGGCTAATGGTAACAAAAGGTTACTTCAAATCGTTGAAAGTTATTCGAAACCAGAATGGGGTAATCGAGATCTTTTCATCGGTGAGCTTCGGAGTTTAGAGTTTTGGTATTGGGCCATTGCCAATAATCGAGGTCGGCCAACGGCTGTTCAGTATTATTTGAATTACGATGCGCTCTATCCGCATTTCTCAAAGCTAAAAGATAGCTGTCCAAATCTCCACATGCCTGATGAAATCCAATACTATCAACTGACGCGCGCTGTTAATGAGCTAAACGACAGGTTCCTGCAATATATCTTTATCACCAATAAACTGCATAGAAGCAGTGAATCATTGCTCAGAGCTATCGAATTGGTCAAAGTCAGGGATATGTTGTTGCGAGGCCATTCAATGCCACCTCTTAAAGGTCCATTGTGCGAATCAATGATTGTAGCTTTAGTCGAGTTTTGTGTTGAGCGTAACTTGCTAAAAGCGTTAGTCGAAGTGTTGGCGCGTTTGAAACTAGAGGAGCAAATGACAACACTCAATCTGCCCTTTAACTTCTTTGGATCTGGCGCCCATCGTTTAATAAAAGAAGCCGGCCATGTTATTTATTTTAGATTGACTACAGTGCAATGTTCGTTAAATTGGGATGCTGTTAAAGAGTATCTTAATGAATTACTGATAATTGGAGATTTTTATTCTACCGATTTATGTTACTTGTTCAGAACTCAAGATTTTGAGTTCCAAAAGCAATTAATAAGCTACCTAGATCTGATACCAGTCGGCAAATGGCACAAATACGTTGAAATGCTAACGATGCTCGAATCGATGGATCAATTGACATTTGGTTATTGCCTAGACCATTATCCAGCGTTGATCGCCAAGGTCTTTAATCAGTGTCCGTCAATGCCAACTTGGATGATTAGCTTAGCCTTGATCCATCAAGTGCCGGAGATCGATGTTGTTAACTTAATGGCTATCGCAATCGGAGAAGGTTATTACGACAAAATGTATCTTATTTTACCACATCTGACAGCTGAAGACAAGAAGAGGGTTGTATTACAACTTAAAGCGATGCCGACCGATCCAGAAGCCCTTGAGCTGAGGATGTTGAATGCTCATCTTTTTGATCTGAAGTTAGGTGTCCTACCTTGGATGAAACGACACGGCTTCACGCTCGACGTTTAAACGCCAACACCACCAAGATTATAAAAACAATAATGACAACTGTAATTGCTGTCACTTGATCTTTATTTTGCTTCAGATACTGCTTGTTGGTTTGCACATCGCAATAGAGTCGTCCTAATAACTCAGTGTCGCTGCCACTCCAAGAACTACCACCTAACGTTCGGCAGATGGCACCTGGCCGCCAGCAAGGTTTAGGATCGCAAATTGAACAAGCGATGATCTTGTCCGATGGGATCTCTTCAACAATGAAATCTTCATCTTGCTCTTTGTAATTAATAATCGCTTGGGTGAACATGTTTGGTCCCGTCGAATTGACAACTTTCAAATGCTTACCAAAATGCCAAGGTCGATGACCTATTTGCATTAAATGTAGACATTCTAACATCACATGTTGGCCTGGCACAGCCGCCATGAATGCATTAGTGTAAACATTAGGCACAATGCCAGACATTACGACGTAAATATGAGCTGGCCGCTTAAACAAGCAACAAATGTCTTCAACAATTTCTAAATCAAGATCCAAGTAAACGCCGCCGTGAACGTAAAGCCACATATATCGAATGGCGTCAGCCCGCTGAATGGGATATTCAAATCCATCGAAGGTAGCTTTGAAATCAGGAAAATAACGACTAACAAAGCTCGTGTTGTCAGCATCGGTTTGCAACGTGTATTTCCAATCGACTAACAGTCGCCTAATGGCGTCTTGGCTGGCCTGCCAGTGTGCTGGTAATGTTTTGGTCTTCCAGGTCTGCATGATAATTTTCGGAATTGCTATTTGATCGCCCATTTGAACGACCCTTTTTAGTTTCAGCTGAAAGTGATTGAATCAAATGATAATTAAATTTCGATCAATTCGTTCGATCGAATAAAACCGGAGCACCAATGGATCACGCCTTACCTGATTATTGGAGTCAATTTATTCGCCTTAGATACAAGGCTTATCGAAAATTGTTGAAGATCATTCGTTACCAAGCCGGTGCCAAAGTCGATCCGAAAGATGACGTCCACACGCCTGAAGAATTTGCCCAATTGTGGGGTCAGAAGATCAATCCTGGCGATAGAACAGGTCAACTTGAGAGAGACGCTGTGCCCTGGATCATAGAAGTTGATGATGGCACCACCTTTGACATCCAGTTCATTCCGTCCGATGGATCTGAATCTAAACTGCCAAAGACGGCTGTAGTGCCTCATTTAATGTCATTTCTTCGGAAAGCCAGCGGCATGGGTGAACAAGCTACTGCTGAGCAGATTTTTACCAGAACTGAAGTTGTCCGAGGCAAAAGATTAATCTTGGTCAGTATGGCCAACCTTGAAGGCGCGGCTACCAACATGATTCAAGAATTTAACAACTTGCTCGAATTTCCTATCCGTCATTTCACCGTTCGAGAGCTCCAATACGACCCGACCCAACACAGGGCAGGTCCTAAATCGATGACTCGACTGAACCAAGTGGAAATCAATCAATTAATCAAAGATCAGCGTGGTTTGGCATTCGGTAACACTAGATTAGCCGCTAATTACGAAGAACGATTGCGCCAACTTGACGATGCTCGCGAGAAAGCTGCCTTCGTCGAAGAAATCAACGAGGAAATCCTGACCAAATTACCGACCATCAACACTAACGATCCTTGGGTCAAGTGGCGAGGTTTCAAAGTCGGTGACGTGCTGCGCGAAGAGTTCCGGTTTGGCCTCAACACGATCAATTACCGGCGCGTTATTTACATTGGACCAGCCGTCACTAAAGCGCTCAAGAACAAGGTTGCCATGACCAAGAAATGATTAAAAACACAATATCTCTAAACCACAGGAGATATTAAGACAAACTTCAGCTTATTAAAAGCAAATGGAATCCCAGCAGATCAGGATGATTGGCGTCGATGAGCCGACGATCGAAAGAAACAAATCTGAGAGTATCACGTTGTCTAGACCAACGATGCCCGGGCTGGCATCAAAGATGACCGGTGTCAACATTTTGCAAACTGTCAATCAGATGACCGATCTGGAAGAACGATTGCGGCGGTGTGGTGTTTCAGTGCTCAAGATTCTTTATTTTCCCTACACTGACGGCACGACTAGGCCTCGATTGCTTTACTGCCGGACACTCTATGGTCAAAATGTAATGATTGAGCCACCGGAGGGCTTGGTAGCCTACGGTCATCTCTGCATTTTGGATCAACGAGTTGGCGTATTGCCAACCAATATCACCGAGCACATCGCTGAATCTTTGAAGAACATCCACACCGGTTATTGTTTCATTGTTGGCGGTGGTATTCATTATGTCAGCAAACCAGGCGCTGAACCTCAATTTTTCGGTTATGAGAAGTATCTCGAGGCCGAACGCCATCTCGATGTCAGTAGATTGAGTTATGAATTGATTCCGGCCGTTGCTTGGAATCAGCTGGTTGAACCAGCCAGACTGAATACTATTGAAGCGCATTTTGCCAGAACAATGGCGGGTTCTCCTTTTGATCAAGCGATGCACAAAGCAGGGTTGGTGCCAATGCTAACAATGTCCAACCAATTCAGTTTGTTTTTACCGCCTGATGAGCAACTGCGACCGTTGTTGGCGCTGCCCGTTGAGCAACTGAGATCAATTTTACTGGCTCACATTGTCACCGAGTTTATCCCTTACGCGACCGAGCAGGATGAAATGACCACTCATTTTGCGCTCTCCCAGAACCAGCTAACAATCAATCGAACAAAAGGCGTCATCGTCTTCTTGTCGACACCGGATGGTAAACGAATCAAATTGGCCAAAGACAAACCGATCCAGAAGTACAATGGTATTATTTACCGTATCGAATCGCCACTGACACCGAAGGCAGCTGCGGTTCAAATTCCCGAAAGTAGCGATCTTGATAGTGTTGCTACCATTTTCGACATCAATCGATCAACGATGGACATCCGACTGGCTCAATACGGTCTCAATGCTGAAAACATGGTTCAGGAGACTAAGGCATTGATGGATCGGACGATGGAATCGATCAAGTTGATGTATGGTGAAGCCAACGGTGTCCAGAATTCAATCTTGGCCAGGAGCAATGCTGATGGCACCGAACTGATTCAGAACAGCAACACCTTGTTGACCGCGTTTTTCAATTCTGAAGTACCTTGTCAGACTGAGTGCAAAGAGATTAATGATTTGAACGATGTCGTCTTTCAGCAAAACATCCGATACGGCAAATTGTTGAAGGCCAGTAGCAGAATTGCCAGTTTGCGCTTCGACATCGAAAAGATCATTCTGCAGCTTGCTAAAGCCAAGCAAAGTCTCGATGTCGACAACCCCGTTGAAGGCATCGTCGAAGAAGAATCCGACAGCGACTCTGAATAAGCTACATTGGCCAATTTTTATCATTTGAAACTGAAATAACAGTTTCAAACTCCAACTTCTAAAATGGCTTACGTGATTCCAATTCCGCCTGACCCGGCAACACTGGATGGTTTGTTGAAATTATTGATCAGGGAGAAACCAGTCAACATGGGTGCCGATTCTGAGAAGATGTATGGGCTGGTTCGAGATGAACACAACAATTTGAGAATTCCTTTTGGGTTGGCAAAGTCGCTCTGGAATGTGCAATCGCATCAGCTTCATCAATTGCCTCGTAAAGCTATTCAAACAACAATTGAACTTGGCTCAGGTGGTCGTGAATACCAAATTGCAACTTACAATGCGTTATGTGACTTGATGTTGAAACAGCACGTCGCTTATTTGTCTCTTTATTGCGGTGCCGGTAAAACCATCATTGCATCGAAATTGATCTGCGATATGGGTATTAAAGCGGCTGTCATTACTGAAACCGCCTTAATCTTTCCACAATGGCTGCATGTTTTCAGAACTCAGACTAATGCGGTTGTCCATGGCATCGCCAGTCCTGTCGAACAATTACCTGAAGGCGATGTTTACATCATCATGGCCGAAGCTGCTCGTAAGATGCATCCTTCTATTTTGGCCGGTATTCAATTGTTAGTTGTTGATGAAGCTTTGTATTTCATGACCACCAATCGAATTCCATCAATGTTGAATTTCACTCCTAGTTACGTGCTTGGCCTTTGTGCCGAAGTCAAACGAGATGACGGAATGCATTGTTTCTTGCCCTACTTCTTTGGCCATAACATGATAAGGCGGATATCACAGAAACCATTTACGGTCTTTCGAATTGAGACCAATTACAAACCTATTGTGAGTTATGCTCGTTACAGCGGTAAAGTTGATTGGAATACTGTGTTGGACTCCATTAGCGAAAACGAAGAGCGTAATAATGACATTGTTTATTTGTGTCAAACGCAACCAGACTCCAAGATCATCATTGGCACTAAGCGCAAAGAACAGGCTAGGGAGCTTTATCGCAAATTGAAGGAAGCCGGTGAGAACGTCGCCTTATTGATTGAGAACATGAAAACTATTCCTCAGTGTCGTATCTTGGTCGGTATCTACAGTAAGATGGGCAAAGGCGTCGATGTTAAGAACCTGTGTCCTTTGTGGGAAGGTGAAGTTTTTGACGCTTGCATTCTGGCGGCTGACAATTGCAAACCCGAACAGTTTGTCGGCCGTGTTTTCCGCCATGATAATCCCGTTGTTTATGACTTTGTCGATGACTACAGCACTTTTCGCAGTCATTTCACTAAGAAGCGGCTGCCTTGGTATAAGAGCCGCAAAGGCACTATCGTTAACACCGTCATCAATCGACCTAAATAAAAACGCCATTAATTAGCGTTTTTAATGTGTTTCATGTTTGACGATGGTACTCATCAGTTGAAGTTCCAGTTTGTGGAGTCGGTTCTCTGTTTGAGCACAATCACGCCGTTTGGCAGGGGTGCCACAAACCTGGCAATCGGTACGCCATTGAGCATCGGACATCCGGAATCGATTGCCAGATCGACACTTAGATAGTGCTTCCAGCTTGGACTGGGTTTGTTTGAGTTCGCCCCTGCTCATAACATCGCGCTCCATTTTCGACTTTAATCATTCAGTTTGTTACTGAATGATTTTTAAGCAGTTAAGCTATTTTGTGATGGCGTACTCGAGCGCCAAGTCTCTCCAGGTGGTGTTATCGGCAACGTCAGGCAACGTGGGATTTGCGGTAATTGGATAAGGAAATTTATTCGGAATGAAGCCAAGATCTTGCCAGACCGTGTCAAACCACATCGGCACGAGCACTGCCGGTTTGATAGATTTGGTTTGGTTGTTGTAATCGCCATCTTGCGCATCGAATGCATTATTGCTAGTTCCAGCTTCGGCACGAAATCCAAACGGTGCCACCGGCAAATCTTCATATGTCAGTTGAGCAGGATTACTCGTTGGCACTGTATTGAATGTCACTCCACTGTAACATCTTCCATCGATGTCTCCGATAAATTTGACATGCACGTGATGGCCAAGATCTCGCCGGGACTTTTCACCGACAAAAACTCGAGCAAGACAATCGCCAGCAGATGCAGCATTGATGTTATCCAGCACATTAACTCTAATAGGGTTACGTTTTGTGCCCCTAACCATCGCCGCAGGAAAGTGGGAGGCCGCCAGATCAGTATCAACCAGCGTTGTAGCTTTGATATTATGTTTGTAGCTTTTGTTGACGGTTTCAATTCCTGCGCCTGGAGACAGGTCAATATCGCGGCTCTCGTTTCTTTGATCTGTCAGGCTCGCATTGTCTAAGACTGCGCGGTTGTCCCCAAAGAACGATCCAAGAGCATTAGCGAATGTCAGGACGCCGCCGGTATTTTCTCTCATGTCGACAATGTACTTAGTGGGATTACTCTGGTTGAGCACCGTAAAAAGACTCGCCCAAGCTGCTAATTCGTTACTGATATGTTTGTTTCCGGGCATGTCAGCTCGTCCAAAAGTCAACGACGAGAAGTTGACAAAATAGTTAGGATCGAATCCTCCGCAGCTGGATAATCGAACGTATGCAATTGTTTCTCCGTCACTGTATTCTGATCTCACAATACCTCCAACCATGATAGTAGGATCATCTTGATATACCGTGTAGGGATGGGTTCCGTAAGAATCAACCAAATCAGGCGGTGTAGCACCGCGAGGATAGGCAATAAATTCAACTCTTGAGCCATTCGAATTGTAACCAAAATCAGCCATGTTAGATGTTGCAGCAGCATCGACAAGCACTGGGCCGGTAATTGCAAACCACACATTGTAGGCTGATTCCAAGTAGTTATCCGCGACGACATCGATGTCAAGCAACGGATCTTCGGAGTCGAGAAATTCACGGAATCCGGTAGGATCATTTGGATCGGCGATGGGGTTTCTCGATAAGGCCAAACCACCTTGACCCAAATAAAGCAGTGCAGAAGCGTGGGAGTTGGCATAAGTTCTAGCACCATACCTCCTACGGACAAAATTGTCATCGGTCAAAGCTTGGGCAACATCGCTAAACGTATCCAATCGATATTCTGAATCTGCGTTTGAAAAGAACCAAATGTTGGTATGGGTGGATATGCCGAATGCAGAAGCGAGCTCGAAGATGGCTGAAGCGGTTTCCGCGTAAGTGCTATTAGATCTGACTCTATGGACGACAGAGATTTTAGCAACGCCATGAATCTCCGGGTCGTAATCTTCAATAATACTCGATGAATCAAACAAGATGCGGACGCAATGTTTCTGCGTGTGCGAATGGACATGATCTTTGGAATAAGTGGGTCCAGAAGATCCCCAAGTCAACGTGGAGACGGCATGAGTGCCGTTAATGATCGAAAAAGCCCCTCTGAAACCGGAAATCGTTACATCGTCAGTCGGAAAGAAGAAGTTGCGCTCTTTGAGATGGAGGGTAGTGGAGATGCTGCCCGCGATAGTCTTCCAAACGCCGATGTAGCCGACGGGATCAACGTATTCATCGCTAATCTTGTTGTGACGCTCGACTTTGCCATGGATCAGTTCGTGCAATAGTTTCTCAAAGCGCTTATCCCCAATGTATTGCTTAGGCAAAGGGCTCCCATGACGTTCGGGCTGAGCGGCATGGGTGAAGTAATCGTAGATGTACTTCACCATGTTAATCGGATTGTCCCACTTGGAGCTGATGTCGTCACGCAATTGAATCTTCGGCTTATGCTTCAAGCGCTTGAAGCGACCAAGGTTTTCCAGCTCGCCATAATCCTTATTGTCGGCCGTGCCATCCCAAAGAGTCCATAATTGCATGTAGCCGACGTCGTTGTCGTGCGATTGAATTTTGAAGGTGCTGGCTCGTTCGTCTCGAACGCCAAACGGTGCCGCTTCATTGTTGTTGACGATAAGCGAATCATCACTGAGCACTTCGACGGAACAAGTGTCGGTAGCAATCTCGTAATCAGTCGGCGGAATAGCGTGAAGGAAATCGTAGCCGACATCCAATGCGTAGCCGACATCGCTGAGCTGGATTTCTCGGAGTTGATCGATGGGGCCGTTGTAAAACTTAACTGATGGCACCCCATTGTCGTAGAAGAATTCAGCAGCACTGTAGCCAATGAAATCGTCGATGCTGGTGTGAATCCAAAAGCCAACGAAATTTTCAAAAGCCGGTCTCGACGAGGAGCTGGAGCTGGAATTTCTGGTCAACAAGCGCGATCTCATGTTGTTTTAAGAGCTAAATTTTAAATCGCGAATCAGCGCGATTGATTTTTAATTGTTGTTAACGATATACTGCCACATACTGCACTGATCGCGGTATTTGTAGTAGTAATCACCGAATTTGCTGATGTAGCCATGTTCTTCGAGTTGATCAAACGCTCTTTGAATAATCCGGTGGAAAATAAATTTGAATTTTGGCTTCTTATCGACTGGGCAGATAAACTTGATATCTAGTTGAGTACAATATGCTTCGATAGCCAAGCCGATAGAATAATAACGTTGATTTGCTTTAGTCTTGATAATGACCGGCTTGTGGTTGTTAGCAATCAAATGAATCTCAGCCGGGATGGCGTCGGCGTCAAAGAAGAAGCCTTCAGCGATGCCAAACATCCTCGGCAATCTGAATTCGGCCACTTCCATGTCGACAGCCATTCGAATCAAGACATCATCAAGCAGCCCAAAAACCATAGTCACCAACCCATGATAAGGACGATTAAGATGATAGATTGGGTAATTGAATGGTTGCCACCGGTGAAAATCATAAGTATGATCTTTCTTGACGATAGCCTGGTCATAGGCTGGAATTGGCCGATCGCGACGCCACTGCTCAACAAATTCCGGCGCCGTGTCGTAGTCAATCTTACTAACATCGATCGGGATCAATTTAGCCTGGACATCATCGTCCGTTGGTTGTTGGACGATATCGAGTTGAGCTTGAGTCGCCATCAACTGGCTGAAAACCACCTTAGCCGCTTGAGCTTCCATTTTCAAATCTCAATTGCTTGAGACCCGTTTTTATTTTTAAGTTTCGAGCGCGGCCATCAACGATTGCAAGCCGGTTTTCGCGCTGTCAAGTGGCACTGCAAAGCCACTGCCACCACTTTCAACGCCGTTGGTTGTTTCGTAACTGCAGACCACGAGGAGCCAGCCACCCTTACTTTCGATGTAAAAGTAGTAAGCTTTCGATAGGCCAGCCCCGCAATAAATCTTGTCTTCGTGACCATCAACGATGCGTTGCAGTTTTGAGATCGAGTCAACCGCGTTAATAGAGTAGCGGAACTCTTTATAGCGGGATTCTTTGGTAGCAAGTTCAATGCAACCATTGCTATAGTTCAAATGACCAGCAAGATGATAGTCAATTTCGGGCTCCGCAGGTCGCTTCAGCCACCGAGCCCAGTCGCTAAAAGCCTTAACACAAACACCAAATGGAACGGTCAGGGAAGTCGTATCAACACCATGGTGGTGCTTTTGCATGAAACAAATCATACCGTCGCATGAAGTTATTCGATGATCGTTACCAGCAACGTCAGAGCCAATATGCAAAACATAACGGCGGCCTTCAATAAAGGCCTCGAACTGATCGATGTTGACTTCATCACCAAATTCAATTGAGACCAACGCCCAGCCCTGCACAAAGCTGAATCTCAAGGTATTGCCATTGACAACACCAAATTCGAGTTCATTGGAGCTCAGCTTCATCTTTTTGTTTTAGCTAACAGCTTGTTTGTAAATTAGTTAATTCAATTCAATAATCACTAGTTAATGATTATTGACCATGTGGCCTTTTTAATATCGTTACATAATTAGCGGATATTCGTTGTTGAGACACTGTTGCTTGTCAGTGCCCCAAGGAACCGATCGATAACCCATCGCTCGCCAAAAGCTATTAGCTTGAACAGTATCGCCAACTAACACGTATCGCGCTTTCATAGCTTTTACTAAGAGGCTGCCATAACCTTTCCTCTTAATCGATGGTTCAACCGAAATACTGGTACACTCGCCCGATTTAAAATTAGCCGTTCGCAAGCAGAAAGCGTAAGCACCGACGTACTGATCATCAACTTTGACGACGTAACACTGGTATTCAGGATCAAGATGCCATTTGTGAAAGAACCCATGACCGATGCCCGTCAACACGGCACAGATTTGATTATAGGCGATCGTTGCCTCAGCAGCGGCCAACTCGATGATCCTGACAACTTGGGCATTTGTCATTTTTAATGAGTTAATCATCAATAGCCGCTGAAATCACAATTGAAGTTGGCGGTGACCTTCCAACAGCGACGCCAGCAATTCAGGACTCAAAGGATCGAAACATTCAACATCGACATTCTGATGACCACCAATGTGTCGAATGACCTGGCACAAATCGATGAACTTCTGAACGAGGCCACTCAAGAACTTGCCGCAATTAGCTCGTAGCTCGCCGATTTGCAAAAAGCAGGACTCGATCGAGCGGCCGTGGTGAATCCAAATCTTGAGACTCTGAGGCACTAAATCATAATCACGATTGAGTGACTTCAACAACTCTGAGTGCTTGTCCAACTGGGCTTGCTTGGATTCAATGGTCCGAACATAACCACCAACTCGTTTCAAGCAGTCCATGATCATCAATCGACATTGGCCGGGCGCTTCAATCTTGAGCACTTTAAGTCCAAACAATGGCGTTGATTCCAACGTGAAAGTTGGACAGCTGACGGCTACATCAGTTGCTCGAGTAGTCGCCATATCCAGCAGTCGTTCAGTCAGTGGGAAAATGCCGACCTCGATCTGGGTGATCACTAATTTCATGTCCACGAAATTGTGAATTAGCACGTGCCTTAAATGACCCGCTTGGCGATCATCGCGGGTCAGCATCGATTCAAATACTACGGCCCCAGTTTGCTCCTGGGCGTACAAATGAAGCGCGTTATAGAAGCGAATGGCCCCCAACAACGCCGCATCATGGAATGCATCTTGATGGACATGATAATCAGTGGCTAATTCACGATACCACTGCCACAACCCTTGCAGGAACATCAACTCATGGTGCATTACTTTCACATTGAGCGACACCACTCGCTTGGGTTTCTTACGAATGCTAGCTTGCGACTTCAACTGCGCGAACGGATTGACATGAGCTACCAACTCAACATTTGCAATCGGGGCCACCACTTCAATTTCAACATCGCGATTACGAAACTCATGATGCAGACTAGCGCACT
>Ga0247803_1000199_pt1 | contig 35055 bp, 23 predicted proteins | sample UWRJL014104B1_FD_180928 | JGI IMG/M metagenome (GOLD analysis project Ga0247803, IMG submission 180928) | Plant litter microbial communities from Arlington Agricultural Research Station in Wisconsin, United States - UWRJ-L014-104B-1 | ecosystem: Environmental > Terrestrial > Plant litter >... | reverse complement strand
TTACACTTCTGATGGATCTGCATTGATTCCATATGAAGCAAGTGTGCCTTATGCCGGAGAGCAGGTTATTGTAGAGAAACAGGATAGTGTCCAGTCATCGATCCGGATGGGCAGAACTTTGTTCACCCGTCACCACGAGGATTACTTCAAAATGCTGGTAACCAACGAAATTCTCGGCGGGTATTTTGGATCGCGGTTGATGAAAAATATCCGTGAAGAAAAAGGGCTTACTTACGGGATTTCCTCAAGTGTGATCACGCTTCGTAATGCAGGATATTTTATCATTGGCACCGACGTAAAAAAGGAATTTACGCAACAGACCATTGATGAAATAAAAAAGGAAATTTACCGATTACAGACCGAATTGGTCGACGATGAGGAGCTGCAAACTGTTAAAAATTTTATGGCGGGAGAATTTGCCGGATCTTTGAACACCGCTTTCGAAGTAGCAGATCGCCAAAAGATACTTTTACTGGACGGCTTACCCTCCGATTTCTTTAACCGTTACATCGATCAGATTCACGCCACAACAAGCGAAGACGTAATGGAAATGGCAAATAAATACCTCAATCCGGCCGAAATGCTTGAAGTTGTTGTGGGAGGGAAATGAAGTTCACAGTCAAAAGTTTACTTACTTCTCCCCTGCTACCCCAAAGCTTCCTTATAAGCCCTTAAACAGCGTTCGCGGGCCATTTTATGGTCTACAATGGGATCCGGATAATTCAAAGTATTGAGTTCCGGGACCCATTTTTTTATATATTCTCCTTTTTTATCAAATTTTTCGGCCTGTGCTGCCGGACTGAAAATCCTGAAATAGGGTGCCGCATCCGTGCCCGATCCTGCCGCCCATTGCCACCCTCCATTGTTTGCCGCCAAATCATAATCCAGCAATTTCTCTGCAAAGTAAGCTTCTCCCCAACGCCAGTCGATCAATAAATGTTTGGAAAGAAAACTTGCCGTAACCATTCTGACCCTGTTGTGCATAAAACCGGTTTCATTCAGCTCATGCATTCCTGCATCGACCAATGGATAACCCGTTTTGCCTTCGCACCAAAGCTGGAATTCCTTTTCATTGTTACGCCATTTGATTTTGTCGTAGTCGGGCCGAAAAGCCTTGCCTTGTCCGACGTGAGGAAAATTCCACAGAATCTGCATGTAGAAATCACGCCAGATCAACTCATTCAGCCAGGTATTGCTGTGTTCAAAAGCCTTTCTGGCCAAATCCCGGATACTTACTGTGCCAAACCGGAGATGGATACCCATCCGGGAAGTCCCTGGTAAAGCGGGATAATTCCGTTGTTCCTCATATTTTTCCAACAACTCTTCCCTCACTTTTTTAGAAGGGAAATGATCATCAGTTTGTTCAAATCCCATTTCCTTCAATGAAGGAATTTTGTGTAAAGCACCTTTTAAAAAATGAGAATAATACTTTTCCGTCGGATAGGAAGACAGAAAAAATTCATTACATTTTGCTTTCCAGGCGCGGCTGTAAGGCGTAAAAACGGTGTAAACCGTATTTTGCCCGGTTAATACTTCTTTTTTTTCAAAAATAACCTGATCCTTGAATGACTTGAATCCGACGTTTTGACTTTTCAGCAAATCTGAAACTGCATTGTCCCTTTCAATCGCATACGGTTCATAGTCTCCATTGGTATAAACTTCGGCTACTTCATATTCCGAAAGTAACTTCTTCCAGATGTCTATCGGAAAGCCATATTCTACCAATACATCAGAATTATATTCTTTTAATTCTTTTTGAATTTCCAGGATGGCATTGTAAATAAACACAACACGTTTATCCTTTTTATTTTCAAGTTCGTCCAGAATTTTCTGATCAAAAATAAACAAAGGCAAAACCGGATGACCTGAACGCAGCGCATGATAAAGACCTGCGTTGTCATGCAACCGTAAGTCTCTTCTATGCCAGAATATAGATATTTTTTTCTTTGCCTCAGAACCCATTGAATGAAATTATAGTGCTTTGGTGCCGGAAATGATGTACATCATCGCTCCTCCGGCTGAATGATATTTGTTTGCGTCTATATTCCGGAGTATCCGTTCACCCAGATGCGCATATTTTACTTTGTAACGTTCATAAAATTCCAGACTATCCTTGCCTATTGCCCTGAAATAATCATAATCGCTGAATTCTTCATTGCTCCATGTATTTCCATTTTGCCACTGCTGCATGGTTGCCAGCTGTTCATCGGTCGTGTAAGGCGGATACATGGCAATCGCTTTATCTGAAAGACGCACTTCCACATTTTCAAATCCTGCCTGAGATAGAAATCCCGGAACCAGATCTCCCAGTGAATTATCCCCCAACCCCAGTTTTTTCTTTCCTCTTTCAAAGATCAAAGCATATTTTACATGATCCAGCACCTCATCAATCGGATCGTTCGTTGAAACTGAACTTTGCGTCAGACTTTGAACCAGATTATTCGGTTCTACGCAAAGAATTGTGCCACCAGGTTTGAGCACACGTTTCATCTCACTGATCACTTTTTTAGGATATTCGACATGAATCAAAAGTGTCTGGCAAGTGACCAGATCAAAAGATGCATCGTCATAAGGGAGTTCGTGCGCATCTCCTTTTTTTAACTCAAAATCAATGTTCTTATCACGAAAATACTGGTGAATTTCTTTCTCTCCTTTTGACCATTTCCGATCATTGTCAACCGCGTAGATCTTTGCAGGTTTTCCTATGTATTCGGCAAGAATTTTACTCCAATGGCATTGGCCGCAGCCAACGTCCAGCATGCGGTGATGTGTCTTTAACTGAAGTCTTTTGTTGAGCAGATTTAAGAAGCCTTCATTCCACCAAAAGTTGCGGTATGTGCCAAAAAAATCCTCTGAATGTCCTTTACGCTTAATATTGTTTGTTCTCATAGTATATTTACTCCGCCATTGACTTAGACGAAGTACTTCCTGGTTTTTATCAACACGGAAAACGGGAGTATAATTCGTACGAATGTACGTATCCCTTTTAATCTCTGGTAATTTTTTAGTTACAATCTTATTAATAAACAATCTATGAAATTACAATTGACTGCCTTGTTCGCCTTGATTTGCATGGTTGCATTCGGACAAAAAAAGACAGAAAAAGAAGAATGGAAGCAACTTTTTAATGGTAAAAATCTTGATGGATGGGATATCAAAATCCGTGGAAATGACCTGAATGACAACTTTGGCAATACTTTCAGGGTTGAAGATGGCAAAATGGTCGTTCGGTACGACAAATACGACGATTTCAAACAGAAATACGGACACATATTTTACAAGGAAGATTTCTCCTATTACAGGATTGTTACAGAATATCGCTTCGTTGGCGAACAGGCTCCAAAAGGCGAAGGCTGGGCTACAAGAAACAGCGGAATTATGGTACACGGCCAACCAGCCAGCACAATGGGAAAGGACCAGGACTTTCCTGCTTCCATTGAAGTTCAGCTTCTGGGAGGTTTGAGTAACGGCAAAGCACGTACAACCTGTAACCTGTGTACGCCAGGAACGAACGTGGTAATGGATGGAAAATTAGTTACACAACACTGTGTAAATTCCACTTCCAAAACTTATGATGGCGACCAATGGGTAAAAGCAGAAGTGCTCGTTCTGGGAGATTCTCTGATCCAGCATTACGTTAATGGAGAAATGGTGCTTCAATATAACAAACCACAACTTGGAGGCGGCAATGTGAGTGGACACGATGCTTCACTGATGATCGCAGGAAAATTGCTGGATCATGGTTCCATATCCCTTCAAAGCGAAAGCCACCCTGTCGAATTCAGAAAAGTAGAGCTGTTAAATTTGAAAGGTTGTATGGATCCGAAGGCGTCAAACTTTAAATCCTATTTCGTTAAAGCAGATAACGCAACTTGTAAATACAGAAAGAAATGAAATTTGGGGAGCTTTTCTAATCAGAAGCTTCCCAAATTTTTAATAACCATAAATCTCTAATTCTACCGAATGCCGTTACTAAAATCCAAATGCATCTTTCTCGACCGTGATGGCGTTTTGAACGAAGAACTGAACGATTACCTTTTTCAGACAGAAAAATTAATTATTCCCGAGGGAGTTGTTGAAGCACTACAATTATTAAAAAAAGCAGGTTATTTATTAATCGTCATTACAAACCAGGCTGGAATAGCCAAAGGTTTATATGATGCGGATGCAGTTTATGCCATTCATGAAATGATGCAAAAAGCTTCCGGAGGCATTTTGGATGATATTTATTTTTCCCCATACCATCCTGACAATTCAGGAAAATCCCTGTCGCGTAAACCGGATTCTCTGATGCTTGAAAAAGCGATTTCCAAATATAATATTGATCCTGATCAGTCCTGGATGATTGGCGACAGATCAAGAGATATGGAAGCTGGAAAGAAGGTCGGATTGAGAACCGTTCATATTATTCATGAAACTGAAAGTTCCACGGGCGATTTTACTGCCGCTAACCTATTTGAAGCGGCCAAAATAGTTATAGCTGATAGCTCAAAACTGCCACTTACGTGAAATTGTTCCAACTATGCAGCTTCAAATACAGAAATTATGCCTTTTCAGCTGGTGTAACCGGAGCTGCTTTTTGAGTTGATCCGTATGCCGGGCATGCGTGTTTCGTGCAGGAAGAAACTGCAATTGTTCCACAAATAGCTAGAAGGAATATTATTTTTTTCATTTTATCAGGCATGTAGATTTAATTGTCACAAATATAAAAATTAATTCTTTGAATGAGCGTTTTAGCTTGACTAATAACGAACTCATTCAAAGAACGTTATATAAAATGTTAATTTTTTGTTTCGGCCAGTTCCTCTTCTGATTCTACAACGGCCACTGTGCCGTCTTCGGTTACATCTTTTACGTCAGGCGTAACATAAGATTCGTCTTTAAAACCAAGTATTCTCAGCATTGAATCGCTATTCTGTTCGTTTGCAAACACTTTGGTAATAATCCGGCCTTCTTCGTCCCGGTCGACCAGGACATGTTTTGGCGCAGGAATAAGGCAATGCTGAATGCCACCATACCCTCCTAACGATTCCTGATATGCGCCGGTATGGAAAAACCCAATGTATTGCGGCTGATCATCCTCATAGATAGGCATATACAAGTCAGCACTATGCATTTCACTATTGTAAAAATCCTGTGAATCGCAAGTTAAACCACCAAGGTTCACTTTTTGATACGGACTATCCCAGTTGTTGATTGGCATCATGATGTACTTTTGGTTCATACCCCATGAGTCAGGAAGCTGTGTGATAAAAGAGCCATTGATCATATACCAAAGTTCCTTATCGTTCTGAAGTTTTTTATCAATTACTTCATAAATCACTGCTCCGCTCTCGCCAACCGTGTAACTTCCGAATTCCGTGAAAAGATGGGGGACCGGAACATTATTTTTATTACAGATCCATTGAATGTTTTCAACGATTTCATCGATCATCTGCTGATAATCATAACCTGTTGACAATGAAGTCTGAATCGGTAATCCTCCGCCAATATCAATTGAATCCAGATCAGGACAAATCTTTTTCATTTCGCAATACTTAAACATGAAGCGGGTCAATTCACTCCAGTAATAAGCACTGTCCTTAATTCCTGTATTGATAAAAAAATGAAGCATTTTCAGTTTAAACCGCGGATTGGTTGCGATTTTCTCTTTATAAAGCTCCGTAACATCATTGTAGCGAATACCTAAACGCGAAGTATAAAAAGCAAAGTTCGGCTCTTCATCCGTTGCAATACGAATTCCCAGGTTCATGGAATCGGCTGTTACCAGTTTTTCGTAGGCTTCGATTTCGCGAAGGTTATCCAAAATCGGGATGCAGTTAAATCCTTCGTTGATCAGTTCGCTGAGGTATTGCGTATACAAAGGCCTTTTATAGCCATTTGCCAAAATATATGTGGACTTACTCACCTTACCGCGACGATACAATTCCCGGATAATCGGGATATCGAATGACGACGAGGTTTCAAGGTGAATATGATGTTTCAACGCTTCCTCCAGCACAAAACTGAAATGTGACGATTTGGTACAATAACAATAGGTATAGCTCCCTTTGTAGTTATGCCTCTTGAAAGCATTTCTGAAAAACATATTGGCATTTTCAATATGTTCTCCGATCTTGGGAAGATAATTTAATTTTAAAGGCGTACCATGCTCCTTGATGATGTCCATCAGTGGTACATTGTTGAACAGCAATTCATTATTATCAACGTTAAATTCCATCGTAGGAAACTCAAACGTTTGCTGAATCAGGTCAATGTAGCTTTTCATTTATCTATTGGTCGCGGATTGCTATTTCTAAATTGTGAGTAATTCATTTATCTGTACCAAATCTTTCCTTTTAAGCTCAATCCGGTATCAACTATCCGAAAACTTTGACGTTTAGAACGGTCGGATAAGCTTGTAAAAGACTGGAAAATTGGTTAGAATATGTGTCAATTCCAAACACCGATTTCCGATAAATCATTCCAGTCAAAAATACTTTAATCAATAAATAGATGAGTTCATACCCTATTTTATCCGTTTGATACTTTTTTGTTTGTTTCGCTGCTCCGTTCGTTCCTATTTTTAAGACTGGAAAGTACACACTTCATAACTACCGGTTACAAATCCATAAGCAAATGTGAATTCATTGTGAATAAATTATCAGGAAAAATTACCATTTGATATTCTTTGCTGATTGCACTTTGATAATAGAAAACGCCATAAACAGGTATGGCAGCATTGTAAATTAAACCATTGACAGGAAATTCATTAAGGACTTGAATCAATGAATATTTCAAAATTTCTCCCTGATTTAAAATAACAGGAGAAAACTTTGAACATTATTAAAGTTTTCTTAGTTTTTTTCATTTGAAACTTTCACATTTGTTACGTGAAAGAGAGAATTGTTAAATCGGCTTTAAACTTATTTTGGCGCTACGGCATCAAAAGTGTTACCATGGACGATATAGCCAAGGAATTGGGTATCTCCAAAAGGACCATTTATCAGCATTACGCAGATAAAGAAGCAATATTGGAAATGGTAATTAAGGAAGAGTTGAATTCACAGAAATGTGAAATGGAGAAGATTGATGAGAATGCAGATAAGCCGATTGAGCAGATGATTCAGGCAACCGATCAGATGCGAATTGCTTTGGCTCATATGAACCCGACTTTGCTTTACGACCTGAAAAAATATTATCCGGACTCGTGGGCATTGTTTCATTCATATAAGAACGAATTTATCCTCAAAAGTATTCGCGATAACCTTGCCCACGGCATTGCCCTGGGTATGTATCATTCGGATATTGACATTGACGTTCTTTCCTTATTGCGCATTGAAGAAATCGAAATCGCTTTCGATCCAACGATATTCCCTCCCGACAAATTCCATATGATACGCGTTCAAATGCAATTCGTCCATCATTTTTTAAGAGGTATTCTGACAGAAAAAGGATTTGAACATTACAACACCATAAAAGATAAATCAGTAATTGAATTTAACACCCATGAGAAATGATCTATTAATACGCAATTGCCTGTTTATGCTGGCAATTTGCATGAGTATAATGCCACTTCATGCCCAGGAAGGAGGTTTTACACTGTCGGAGGCGGTTGATTACGCCATCAAGCACAATCTTAATGTTAAAAATTCGCAGCTTGATGCCATTTCTGCGGAGGCGCGGATTGGTGAGATACGTGCTGCAGGCTTGCCACAGGTTGCGGCTAATGTCAGTCTTACGGATAACCTGATCATTCAGCGGTTTTTCCTTCCTGCTAATTTTGCAGATCCTACCGCCTCAGCAGATGCACCTCCCGTAGCGTTAGAGTTTGGTGTAAAAAAGCAGGGCGCCGCATCTGCTACTCTGAACCAATTGATTTTCAACGGCTCCTATTTCATTGGGTTAAAGGCAGCAGCGACTTATCGCGAGCTTTCTCAGAAAAACATGGTTCAATCGAAAGTCAATGTGGCCGAAGCTGTTACAAAAGCTTACTATTCTGCACAGGTTGCTGAGGAGAAAGCCAAGGTTCTGGACTACAACATCAGTCGGATTGATACACTTATGCGTGAAACCGTCGAGATGAATAAAAGTGGTTTTGTGGAATTACTGGACGTGAACAGACTCGAAGTACAGCAAAATAACCTGTTAACCGAACGCCAGAAAGTTCAGAATCTGATTGAACTGAGCTACACCCTTTTGAAATACCAGATGGGTATGCCCCTTACTGAGCCGGTAAAACTGACTGATACCATTAACGATCTGGATATCGAAAAACTGAGGACAGAAACGGCCCCTGCCACGATGAATTATGAGAACCGTATCGAATATTCGCTTCTGAACACGCAGGAAAAACTGGCGGGTCTGGACCTTAGAAACGTACGTGCGGGTTATCTGCCAAGTCTTTCTGCTTCTCTGGGATATGGACATAACAATGGTAGTGATACCTGGGGCCATCTTTTTGGCACCAAATGGTTCAATAATTCCGTACTGAGCCTGAATCTGAATATTCCGATTTTTGACGGATTCACTAAACGTTACCAGGTAGAACAAAAGAAAATTGCGATTGACAAGGTAAAAAACGGTCAGATCTTACTAAAACAATCTATTGATCTGGAAGCTAGCCAGGCTGGTATCAATATCAAAAATGCCTTTGCAACCCTGGAAACGCAGAAAAGGAACCTTGACCTTGCTCAGGAAATTGTACGTGTTTCAAAAATAAAATACAAAGAAGGTGTCGGTTCAAACATTGAGGTCATCAATGCAGAATCATCATTTAAAGAAGCTCAAACGAATTATTTCGCCGCCCTATATGACCTTATGATCGCGAAAGTGGATCTGAGCAAAGCAAAGGGAGAGCTTTATACGGAATAAATATTAAAAGGGTTAAAGGTTAACAGGTCAACTGGTTAACGACAGAGCCCCTGGCGGGCTAACCGCTGAATATTTACCTGTTCACCTTTTAACCTGTTAACCTTCGATTTTACTTTTTAAAAACATTTAACAGAAAACCCATATCATGAAAAGACATATTTTAATTCTAATGGCTGTTGTCGCTTTTCTTGCCGCTTGTTCAGGTGAGAAAAAAGATGGTGTTGCCGAAAAAAAAGAAGAGTTAGCCAAGCTTAAAACAGAGCAAGGCGAAACTGAGAAGAAAATAAAGGCGCTGGAAATTGAGATTGCAAAGCTTGATCCCAAAAAAGCGGGAGAAGCAAAAGTGAAAGCAGTGACTGTAACTCCTTTGAATGCAGAAACTTTTCGTCATTATATAGAACTTCAGGGAACAGTCGATGCAAAAAACAGCGCTTTGATCACACCTAAAACCGGCGGTGCCATCACAGCAATGTATGTAAAAGAAGGTGATTATGTAAGTGCCGGTGGTGTAATCGGAAAGATCGATGACAGCATTCTTCGTGAATCATTGGAAGAATTGAAAACCCAGTTATCGCTGATTAACACACTTTACGACAAGCAAAAAAACCTTTGGGATCAAAAAATCGGTACCGAACTTCAATTTCTTCAGGCCAAAAACAATAAGGAATCACTGGAAAGAAAACTCGCTACATTGAACACCCAGCTGAACCAGTCTAAAATAACATCTCCAATGGCAGGTGTTGTGGATCAGGTGAATGTGAAAGTCGGCGAATTAGCTTCTCCCGGAGTTGGGGTTGTGCGCATTGTAAACCTGAGCAATCTTAAGGTGATCGCAAAAGTATCTGATACTTATGCTGCCAGTGTAAAAAAGGGAGACGAAGTAATTATCAAGTTTCCGGATTTGAAGAAAGAGTACAAGGCCCGTATTACGTTTGTGAGTACAACGGTAGATGCGCTTTCCCGTACTTTCACGATTGAAGCAAATCTGCCTACTTCGAAGGACATTAAGCCCAATATGATGGCGCAGATTCAGATCAACGACGCAACAAGTAAAAGTGCATTGGCTATTGATCAAAATTATGTTCAAAGCACGGAAAAAGGCAACGTGGTGTATGTTGCGGTTGCTGAGGGCAATAAAAAAGTAGCAAAAGCCAAAGAGGTTAAAACGGGTTTGAGCTACAATGGAAAAATTGAGATACTTGAAGGATTGGCCGCTGGTGATCAACTCATTACATTGGGTTATCAGGAAGTATCCGACGGACAACCGATTTCTTATTAGAATAAAGTAAAAGGTGAAAAGGGAAATGGGAAAGAAAGGTTAAAGCAAAATCGCATTTACCGTTAACCTTTTAACCCGCACCGGCGGCCCGGCCTTGACCTTTATCCTTTAACTTTTTATCCTTTTTAAATTTTCATACCTATGAAATTTGACGAATATAAAACCCTTGGCTTTACCAATTGGTGCGTAGAGAACCGGACAACGGTTTACATCTTTACGTTCATCATTACATTGGCTGGGTTCCTTGTCTATAGTAACCTGCCAAAGGAGCAGTTTCCGGATATAAAAATCCCGCAGATTTACATCAACACGATTTATTTCGGTACAGCTCCGGCTGATATCGAGAACACGATCAACAAGCCGATTGAAAAACAACTTAAATCGCTTAGTGGTGTTAAGAAAATCAAATCCAATGCATTGCAGGATGTATCTGTAATTCTGGTAGAATTTACACCGGATGTGGCTGTCGAAGTGGCTCTTCAAAGGGTGCGGGATGCAGTTGATAAAGCAAAAACAGATTTGCCCCAAAACCTGGATTCCGGTCCTACGGCGCAGGATGTGAACTTCTCGGAATTCCCGATCATGAATGTGAACATGGCTGGTAATTATTCTCTTAAACAACTGAAAGAATATGCCGAAGCGTTACAGGATGGAATTGAAGCATTACCGGAAATAACACGTGTGGATATCCTGGGTGCCCTGAACAGAGAAATCCAGATCAATGTGGATCTTCCGCGCATGCAATCTACAGGTCTTACTTTTTATGATATCCAAACAGCAGTTCAGGGAGAAAATATCAACGTTTCCGGTGGAGAACTGAACGTAGAAGGCGTTCGCCGTACTTTACGTGTGAAAGGTGAATATACCAATGTTGCCGATATGGCCAATATCAGGATCCGTACGGGCACGGGCGCAACAGTACGCCTGGGCGACGTGGCAGAAGTATTGGATAATTTCGAAGAACAGCAGGATTTTGCACGATTGGCCAGCAAACCCGTTATTACTTTGAACGTAATCAAACGTTCGGGAGAAAACCTTGTGGATGCTGCTGATAAAATTGAAGACCTGATTGCAGAATACAAAGAGAACCGTTTTCCACAAGGACTTGACATCAAGATCACTGCGGATCAGTCCATCCAGACACGCGCCGATCTGCACGATTTGATCAACACGGTTGTGCTTGGTTTCATATTTGTGGTAATGGTACTGATGTTTTTCATGGGTGTCCGCGATGCAATATTTGTGGGACTTTCCGTTCCACTTTCCGCACTTGTGGCTTTTGTGATGATGCCCATTATCGGGCCTATGGTTGGGACAGAATTTACTTTGAACACCATTGTTCTTTTTGCGTTCCTGCTTGGAATTGGCCTTGTGGTGGATGATGCGATTGTGGTAATTGAAAACACGCACAGGCTTTTTAACCAACACCGCGACTGGACAATCCAGCAGGCTGTGAAAGCGGCTGCCGGTGAAGTATTTATTCCCGTACTTTCAGGAACACTCACGACGATTGCACCTTTCTTCCCATTGCTCTTCTGGACCGGTATTGTCGGGGAATTTATGAAGTTTATGCCACTGACGCTCATCATCACGCTCGGCGCATCGTTATTTGTTGCCTATGTGATGAACCCTGTGTTTGCGGTGTCTTTCATGGGCCGTCATGACGATGAGAAAGAAGCTCATGACACCAGTTTCAAAGCAATTCGCAGGCCTATTATTATTCTGGCAGTTGCAGCAGCCATTGGTTACCTCATTGACCGCGGTATTGGAAACTTCTTTGTTTTCTTCATTATTCTTTACGCGTTTAATCATTACATACTCACGCCGCGTATACTGGTTCCTTTTCAGGACAAATTACTGCCTGGTCTGAAAAACAATTACCGCAAGCTGATCAGCTGGTTACTGAACGGTTGGAGACCGGTAGTTGCAGTGATGTCGATGATCGTATTATTCATCTTTGCCATCGTACTGACCGGTATCGTTCAACCAAAAGTACTTTTCTTCCCCAGTGGCGAGCCTGATTACGTGTATGTATATACCAAGATGCCGATTGGAACCGATGCGGTTGTAACTGATTCAGTAACAAAGATTATTGAGAAAAAAGTATTTGATGTTCTGGAGAAAGAGAAAGCCATGGACATGGTTAACTCTGTAATTGCGAACGTAGGTAAAAACGCTGGTGACCCCTACAATCCTGACCGTTCTGCCACACCTCACAAATCCAAAATCACCGTCGCATTTGTTTACGGTACCGAAAGAGGCGGCCGTTCTTCCCAAGCTATTTTGGGTAAAATCAGAGACGCGGTTGCAGGTATCCCTGGTGCAGAAATTTCTGTTGAACGCGAAGCTGTGGGGCCTCCTACCGGAAAACCAATTTCGATCGAGATCTCCGGTGACGATTTTACAGAACTTCAAAAACTGGAAAAAACGGTACTTAAACAGGTTCAGAATTCGGGAATTGAGGGTATTGACCAGCTTCGTTCGGATTTGGTAACCAACAAACCAGAAATTGTAATTGATATTGACCGTGAAAAAGCACAGCGAGAAGGCATCAGTTCAAGTCAGATCGCCATGGCAGTAAGAACTGCCCTATTCGGACTTGAAGTGTCTAAATTCCGTGATGACAAAGATGAATATCCAATCATGGTTCGTCTTAAAAAAGATGACCGTGAGCAGATCGAAAGACTTTTGAGCTTGAATGTCGTTTATCGTGACATGAACATGGGCGGTGCATTACGCCAGGTACCTATCACTTCGGTTACCAATATTCATTACTCAACAACTTTCAGCCAGATCAACCGTCAGGATCAAAGCCGGATTGTTACGCTTAGCTCAGATGTTTTGCCAGGATTTAATGCCAATGAAATTGTTGGACAGATTCAGACACTGGTTGAAGATATGGATGTACCGAATGGCTATACCATCAAAATGGGTGGAGAGCAGGAAGAGCAACAATCGTCGATGATGTTTTTGGTCGGTGCGTTGGGAGCAGCCGTCCTGATGATTTATTTGATCCTGGCAACCCAGTTTAATTCCGTGGTAAAACCCTTCATCATCTTCTTCACCATTCTGTTGTCGATCATCGGGGTTTTATTGGGTTTCATTATTTTCAACAGAGACTTTTCTATTATCATGTCCGGTGTGGGAATTATCGCCCTCGCAGGTATTGTGGTGAAAAACGGGATTTTGCTTATTGAATTTATTGAAGAATTACGCGGTCGTGGTTATCCGATGCGTGAAGCAATTATAGAAGGTGGAACGATTCGTCTTACCCCCGTATTGCTGACGGCATCTGCCGCCATATTGGGTCTTGTACCCCTTGCATTAGGGATTACAGTTGATTTCGTCGGACTGTTCCAGGATCTTTCACCTCACCTGATCGTGGGCGGACCTAGTGCAGTTTTCTGGAATATTTTGGCCTGGACCATCATTTACGGACTTAGCTTCTCGACCATCCTGACATTGGTTATCGTTCCATGTTTGTATTATATCAACGAACGTGTGCGTGATAAATGGTTCAGGAAAGAAAAGAAGGAAGTCGTGAATGCTGATTGGCAGACGGAGACGATTTAAGGCGGTCGTCGCACGGTTTAACGCAGAGTTAGACGAGTTTGGCGCTGAGTTTCGCAGAGTTTTGTTTGATACTAAAACTTTAATGCACTTAGCGCCAAACTTTTAAAATTGTATCCCTTGCCCTTGTTCCAGAAATTTTTCAAAGCGGTATACATTTTTACAAAAGATTATTACATTTGCAACCCCTAAGGGATTCGGGATGTAGCGCAGCTCGGTAGCGTATCCCGCCAAGAAGCGGGAAGGTCGCAGGTTCAAATTCTGTCAGAATGAAATATGTAGTATATATTTTGTTTAGTGAATCGCTCGGGAAGTTTTATGCCGGTCAGACTCAGGATATTAGTAAGAGATTGTTGCAGCATAATACCGGGAAAGGAGATTTTACGTCGAAAGGAATTCCTTGGCAATTAATTTGGACCTTTTGTTGTGACACGCGATCAGAAGCAATGACGTTAGAAAGTAAGATCAAGAAAAGAGGAATAAAAAGGCACTTACAAGATTGTGAGTCATCATAAAAACGGGATGTAGCGCAGCTCGGTAGCGTACTTGCATGGGGTGCAAGAGGTCGCAGGTTCAAATCCTGTCATCCCGACTAAGAAAGACTAAAGACACTTGCAAAATGATTTGTGAGTGTCTTTTTTATATAACTTCATAAAAATTGAACCTCCGTGTACACACACTAACGTTAAAAATCAATCGTACCAAAAAAAACTGACCAAAGAACAGAGCATTTGGATTGAACTTTTATTCTAACGTTCAAACTAAGAAGCTTGCAAACTCCACAGACTTCAAATTCTCCACCGCTGTCGAAGTCACAGAAATTTTGCCTTCTTGCGTCAGATATAGTGGGACTATCCTATTCTTTAAAAGAATCCTTTTCTCCATTATATGCCCAGAGAAAGTCGTCAGGAATAGGAATTTTATGAACCATCCCCCCACCCCACTTCTTGGATTATTACAATAACCATTTTTTTATTTGGATTCAATCTAAGTAATGAATAGTTTTACCGATTATTAAGACTAATTATATTTAAGGTAACCTATCGATGAAACAATTATCCATTACAATCACTCTGGTATTTGCCGCCTGGCTGATTTCAAGTAGCGCGTTTTCACAAGGACAAGGAAGAATTAAAGGTATAATCAGAACATCGGACGGCGTTGGTGCTGAGTTTGTAAATGTGGGGCTGAAAGGATTTTCAAAAGGATCAACAGCAAATGCGAAAGGAGAATACGAAATAAAAAATATTGAAGCAGGCCAATACATGCTGATCGCTTCTTTTGTCGGACTGGTTACCAAGGAAATTGCCGTAGAAGTTAAGTCTGGAGAAACCACGGAATTATCTGACATCACATTGGCGGAAGATGCTAAAACGCTTTCCGAAGTAGTAATCACAGCGCAAGGAAAACTGCAACGCGAATCCAGCGAATACATTTCCAAAATGAATTTAAGAAACCTGGAAAATCCTCAGGTTTATACAACCATTACAAGAGAATTGTTGAGAGAGCAGCTTGTTTTCAGCATTGATGACGCAATCAAAAATGCCCCCGGAATCAGTAAAATGTGGGAAGCAACGGGTCGTAGCGGTGATGGAGGAAGTTATTACAACTCCCGTGGTTTCCTTTTGCAAAGCAAACTGAGAAATGGTATCGCAGGAAATGTTTCTACCAAAATCGATGCGGCAAACCTTGAAAGCATTGAAGTAATTAAAGGTCCGTCTGCAACATTATTTGGAAGTGCATTGACTTCCTATGGCGGTTTGATCAACCGTGTTACTAAAAAACCATTTGCAAAATTCGGTGGCGAGGTGGCTTATTCAACCGGAAGTTTTGGATTTAACCGTGTCAGCGCGGATATCAACACGCCTCTGGATTCTGCGAAAAATATTCTTTTGCGAATAAATACGGCTTACAATTACGAAGGAAGTTTCCAGGATAACGGATTTGGAAAAATGTTCACATTCGCTCCAAGTTTGTCATACAAAGTATCTGATAAATTGTCATTTAACATCGACGCCGAATTCTACGACGGGCAAAATCAGGGAAATACGATTATCTTCTTCCCTTACGGAGGAACGATCGCAGCCCTTGGTGTAAATAGTGCCGACAAGCTGGATATCGATTACAAACGTTCTTTTTCACGCGGTGATCTTTCACAGAAATCACGAAATACCAACTTCTTCGGACAGATGAATTACAAGATTTCTGACCAATGGACGTCATCTACCAATTTCACTTCCACAAATAGTTATTCAGACGGTGTAAATCCATACTTCTACCTGATCAGTAAATCAGCAGTAACAGGGGTCGCGACGGATATCGGAAACGGTTATCTTTCACGTAATGACCAGGCTACGGAAAATAGCAAAGACAATGTCATCGAAATTCAACAAAACTTTAACGGTGATTTTCAGGTTGCTGGTATGAGAAACCGTTTTGTGGGTGGTCTTGACTTCTTCCATCGCAAAGCCGATCAGTACTTTACAGGTGTAACCATCGACACAATTGCTGCAACAGGTGACATTCCAACCTACGGAAGATTCAACCTGAACACGTTGAAAGCCGCTTATCAGGCGGGAAGAGGTTTCGACTATCCATATAATTTCACTCAAAATACATACAGTGCCTATGTTTCGGATGTATTGAATATCACGGATAACCTGATCATTTCGGCAGGATTGCGTATTGACTATTTTAACAACAAAGGAACTTACAGCATCATAACAGGCCAAAAATCGGGCGGTTACAATCAAACTGCTTTTTCTCCTAAATTTGGTTTGATATACATGCCGATTAAAGATGTGGTTTCTATTTTTGCTAATTATCAAAACGGTTTTACAAACCAGGTTGGAAGCAGCTTTGACGGAAAAGCCTTCAAACCAGAACATGCCAATCAGGCAGAAGGTGGTGTTAAAGTGAACGCCTTCAACGGAAAATTGACTACTACTTTAAGTTATTACGACATTCAGGTTTCAGATCTGATCCGTGCCGATATCGCGCATCCGAACTTCTCGATTCAGGACGGAACGCAAAGAAGCAAAGGTTTTGAAGCAGAAGTAATTGCGCAGCCACTACGCGGTTTTAACGTGATCGCGGGTTTTGCTTACAATGATTCGAAATATGAAAAAGCCAATGAAGATGTTGTTGGCCTTCGTCCTGCCACTGCCATGTCTCCGTATAATGCAAATTTCTGGCTTAGCTACCGTATTCCGGAGGGAATGGTTCGTGGTTTAGGATTTGGTTTTGGCGGCAACTATGCAAGTGATAATAAAGTGGTTAACAGTAAAAGTCAGGGTGTTTTCATCCTGCCGGAATATACAATCCTGAATGCAACTGCTTTTTACGAACAATCGAAATTCAGAGTGGGCGTAAAAATGGATAACATTACGGATAAAAAATACTGGATCGGGTATTCATCTATCAATCCGCAAAAATTGAGAAGTTTTACAGCCAGCGTTTCATTCCGGTTTTAAGTAAAACAGACTGATTTTTCTGAATTATCATACTAAATCCCTTCCCGTATTCCGGTTTTTAGCCGGAATACGGGATTTGTTTTAAAATTTGCATCAGCATTTGAAAACTCATTCACCATGAAAAAGGTCCTACATTTTCTTCATCTCTGGCTCGGAATAGGTTCTGGACTGATCGTATTTATACTGGCTGTAACAGGTTGTATTTATACTTTTCAGGTTGAAATCCAGGATGCCACGCAATCATTTCGTTTTGTTGAACCACAACAGAAGCCTTTTCTTTCTCCCTCCGAATTTGAGAAAATTGCAAAAAAAGCGCTGCCTGGCAAAAAAATCCATAGTGTTCAATATGCGGATGCAAAAACCGCAGCGATCATCACATATTTCAGTTTTGAACCGGTTGAATATTACTATTTGATGTATGCCAATCCGTACACCGGCGAAGTATTGGAAACCAGGAATATGGACAGTGATTTTTTCCGTTTCATTTTAATGGGCCATTATTATTTGTGGTTACCGCCAAACATCGGACAACCCATTGCTGCTTCGGCTACACTCATTTTCGTTTTCATGCTACTCTCCGGCCTGGTACTTTGGTGGCCAAAAAACAAAGCGGCTGTAAAACAAAGGTTTAAAGTAAAATGGAACGCGCAATGGAGAAGAAAAAATTATGACCTGCACAATGTCCTGGGGTTTTACGCTATTCCGATTGCCCTTATTATTGCCTGCACCGGTCTGATCATGGGTTTTCAATGGTTTTCCAAAAGCGTTTACTGGGCAACATCAGGAGGACAATCAATGACAGATTATTATGAACCGGTATCAACAGGAAAGCCAGTGGCAGGTGAAAAAATGCCGGTCATTGATTTTCTCTGGAAGAAAACCATGGCCGACTTTCCTTTGGCACAAACCATTGAAATGCATTATCCTGAAACGCCAAAGTCGCCTATTGCTGCCGTAACCAACCCCGTTGCCGGAACATTTTACCAAGCCGACTACATTTATTATGACCAATACAGCCTAAAACCAATTCCGGTTACACACAACTTTGGAAGGTATGATGAGAAGCTGACTCTGGCCAATAAAATCATGCGAATGAATTACGATATTCACGTCGGCGCAATCATCGGTTTGCCCGGTAAAATATTGGCATTCATCATTTCCTTTATCACGGCAAGCCTGCCTGTAACCGGCTTTATTATCTGGTGGGGAAGAAGAAAAAAAAGTAAAAACCGACCGCGAGAACGGTAAAAAAAAAGAATTTATTAAAAGTTAAATCCAGCGTTGACACCATATCAAACGCTGAGTTGCGCACAACAAAAACCTCCGCGCAACTCAGCGTAAACCTCCCTAGCTCCGCGTTCGCAAAAGGGGCCTACCCAAGAATCCCTTCGACAATACTCTCCGACGATTGCTCACAGAAATCCAGCCCTGAATAATCAGGATTATAACCTCCAATATAAGGAACGGCCATGATGTAAATCCGGTCATTTACCACGCCTTCCTTGTCAACAACCTGAAAGCTGTCATTGATCGTAATGCCGGGCACTTTAAGATAGTAATCCCCATCCGCGGATAGCTCAACTTTTTTATTGTCTTTGGCCATTGCTTCAATTCCCTTTTCAGGAGATCTGAATTTGATACGTGCCGGACTCACCGTTTTATTCGTCACCATACTCTTGAATGGAAATTCTTTAAATGACAGATGAGGTTGTCCCACGCAATCAACAAAAGTTTTGTAATAAACAGATCGAGGCTGATCCGACTCATCGGTATAATGATAGCAAACGCCGCCTTTTTCTTCGGGCTCCGCACTGCTGTCTTCTCCCACAGAAATAATATCAAGCCTTCCGGCGTCGTGGAGCGCGAGTAATTCGTCACATGAACTTTGAGGGGCAAATGCAATCACAATAGAAATCAGAGGCATTAAAGTTTTTTGAAGCCGTAGCATATCTTCTGCTGATAAATATTTTGCAGGATAATTCATTGCAAAACTGAGAACGGCAAGCATTTCTTTCCAATAAACGGATTCCTTTCTTTTAATTGATTGCTCTGCTTCCACATATTCTGCCTTAAAAAGTTGAAACGGCTCGGCTTTTTCGCGAAAACCCATCATGGCCTCCACAAAATTTTCGATGCTCATATCCTTGATGAGCTCATAAAAAGCGGGATCTTTTTCCGGGAACATTTCTTTGAAATCCTTGTCAAAAATATAGTCCAGAGACAGGAAACCGCCATTCTCCTTGATATGTGCATCAAGTTCTTCTTTACTGAGTATGGAATCCGTGGATAACAACGGTTCTTCCAAGTGAAATCGGACGGCCGGAAGCAATCCGTTTCTGGAATGCATTATAATCCTAAATTCAGGACAATCCGGCGATGGATGAAAAGATAATTTACCATCTTTTTCTTTTTGAAAACTGCCGTTACTTCTGGCAAGCGTTCTTATCGCATCAATTGCTGTAAGCGAAGATCCCTTAATTGCAACGGCATGATTGAGCTTCAACTTGAGTTTCGCCGGCGGGTATGGAGAATCAAAATATCCCGGCACCACGCCTTCATGTTTAGCAGGCCATTTATGTCCTGTACAGATAATTACATGATCAAACGGTAAAATTCCCTTTCCGGCGATTTCAACATTTACTTTCTCCAAATTCGGCTGATCGATAATGTCCAGTACCTTGCTCCCAAAATGCACTCTGGTCACAATTCCGGCTTTCTCCGCTTTTTCTAAAAGCAGATCAAACTGAGCCGAAAGATATTGTCCAAAAAGTAAACGTGGAAGGACCTTAAACTCATTAAAATTTTCTCTTTCTACATTGAATTTTGAAAGAGTTTCATCTGGTAAGGTTTGAACCCATTCTTGTATGGAAGTCACAATTTCGGGTATTTCATTGTCCGAAACATTTGTGACATGCTCATAATTAGCCCCATCCTGGCTGTACGGCATGCCAGCACCCAGTTGCTTTTTCGATTCAAAAATATCTATTTCAAAATCCGTTCTATTGGATTCTACAAGCCTTTTAAAAACAAACAATCCACTCGGTCCTCCACCAAGAATGGCAATGCGCTTCGTCACTTTTTCGGTAATCATTTTGTATAAAAAATGGAATAAGAGTTTACGCTTATGTAAAAAACATGCTTCCCAAATCATCAACCTGTAAATAAGGTTAGCCTAACCAATTTAAAAACAATTGTACCAATGTAACCTGGGGAACGATTTTTATGCAGTTAGCATCAGGACATTGTCTTTATATCTCCTTAAATTCAACTCAGACAACTAAATTTCCCATTCATGCTGCTATCCGAAATATGGATCTATCCGGTAAAATCTCTTGGCGGCATACGCGTAACCGAAGCTCATGTGGAAGAAAAAGGTCTTAAATATGACCGCCGCTGGATGATTGTCGATGAAAATGGTAAATTTCTTACACAACGGGTAAATACCAAAATGGCTTTGCTCAATGTTTCCCTTCATCAGGAAGGCTTGACAATCACGGAAAAATTTAATTCCAGAAATCAAATATCCGTCCCGTTCGAACCCGTTTCCAGTCAGATTTTACAGGTCAAAGTTTGGGATGATGTGGTGTTGGCACGAACCGTTTGTGACCAGGCAGATCAATGGCTGACTGAGCAGCTTGGGAAAAATGTCAGGATTGTCGAAATGGCTGCGGTTACAGAGCGCAAAATGAATCCCGAATATGCATTACCCGGTGCCCTGGTCAGTTTTGCAGACGATTTTCCATATCTATTGATCTCCGAAGCATCGCTGGACGACTTAAACAGCAAGCTGGAAGAGACAGTCGACATGAAGCGATTCCGGCCCAATTTTGTGGTTTCCGGAACAGAAGCCTTTGCAGAAGATTCGTGGAATAATATAAAAATCGGAAACGTAACATTTAAGGTTTCCAAACCATGCGAACGCTGCATTCTGATCACCATTGACCCTGAAACGGGAGTTAAGGGACGTGAACCATTGAAAACGCTGTCAACTTATCGAAAAGTCGGAAAAGAGATCTTTTTTGGACAAAATCTTGTCAGCCAGACGAAAGGGATCGTACGTGAAGGAGAGAAAATTATGCTGTTGTAGCGATCGGCTGTCAGCTTCCGAACCGTCGACGTATGGCTGCCGATGGCCGAAAGCTGATAAACCTTATTATTTCTGCATTTCCACCCATTTTCTGGCGTTTGCGAAAGCTTCCATCCAGGGGGAAACTTCGTCCTTTCTGCCATCCGGATAATTGGCCCAATGCCATTGGAAAAGCGATCTTTCGATGTGCGGCATCATCACCAAATGTCTTCCGGATTCGTCACAAAGCATGGCTGTGTTATAATCAGAGCCATTTGGATTGGCCGGATACGTTTCATAACCGTACCTGGCAACAATATTATACTTCTCTTCGGCATATGGCAATTGGAAACGACCTTCACCATGAGAAACCCAAACGCCTAATGTGCTTCCCGCCAGTGTGGATAGCATTACCGAATTGTTTTCCTGTAAAGTCAGTGAGGTGAAAATACTTTCGTGTTTCCCACTTTCATTGTGAAGCATCTTCGGTTTTTCTTCATGATTTTCGTTGATCAAACCGAGTTCTACGAAAAGCTGACAACCGTTGCAAACACCAACCGACAACGTATCTTCTCTTTTAAAGAAGTTTTCCAAAGCAATTTTAGCCTTTTCATTATAAAGAAAAGCACCCGCCCAACCTTTTGCAGATCCCAAAACGTCGGAATTAGAAAACCCACCAACGGCACCAATAAACTGAATATCTTCCAATGTTTCCCGGCCGGAAATCAAATCCGTCATGTGCACATCTTTCACATCAAAACCTGCCAGATACATTGCATTGGCCAGTTCCCTTTCAGAATTACTTCCTTTTTCGCGAAGTACTGCTGCTTTCGGTCTTGGTTTCGAAGAATCAATTACCGGTTTTTTCCCGTCAAACTGAGCCGGAAAATTGTATTTCAAGACATGGCTTTTATAGTTATCAAAACGTTCTTTTGCTTTAACCGGCCCACTTTGTTTTTTATCTAATAAATAAGAGGTCTTGAACCAGACATCACGCAAATGATCCACATCAAAATTCCAGATTTCAGAACCGTTTTTCACTTCCAACCCTGCATTCGACGTTACCGTCCCGATTTTGTGAAAGTCCACTCCATTTGCAGCAAGAAGCGTTTCGGCAGATTCACTGGCCTGGAAAACAATGGCAATATTTTCGGCAAAAAGTTTTTCAATAATATCCTGATCCCCCAAAACTGAAAGATCAACCGAAGCACCCAGGTCTCGGTCTGCAAAGCACATTTCAAGAAGTGTGGTGATCAAACCACCGCTTCCGATATCATGACCAGCCTTTATTTTACCAGCCTTGATTAATTCCTGAATCGTGTTAAAGGCTGTTTTGAACTGGCCTGCATCCTGAATATCAGGCGTTTCAGTTCCAATTTTATTCAATATCTGTGCAAATGACGAACCGCCTAATTTGTACTGATCACCTGAAAGATTGATGTAATAAATTGCTCCGCCGTCCTTTTTAAGAACAGGCTCAACAACCGCAGTAATATCATCGCAATGCCCGGCAGCAGAAATGATCACCGTTCCTGGCGCAATTACCTCGGCATCTTTATATTTTTGCTTCATCGAAAGCGAATCTTTTCCAGTTGGAATATTGATTCCCAAACTGATCGCAAACTCTGAACAGGCTTTTACCGCTTTGTACAAACGGGCGTCTTCACCTTCATTTTTACAAGCCCACATCCAGTTCGCAGAAAGCGACACGCTTGTCAACCCGTCTTTTAAAGGAGCCCAAACGATGTTTGAAAGTGACTCCGCAATGGCATTGCGGCTTCCCGCAGCAGGGTCAATCAAAGCGGAAAGTGGCGCGTGCCCGATTGAAGTAGCAATGCCATCTTTTCCCTGAAAATCCAGCGCCATCACACCGACATTATTCAATGGCAGTTGCAATGGCCCGGCGCATTGCTGTTTCGCAACGTGCCCCCCTACGCAACGGTCCACTTTATTGGTGAGCCAATCCTTGCTTGCAACCGCTTCCAGTTGCAGAAGTTGTTCAAGATATTCGTTCAGTTTTTCAATCTCGTAAGTTACAGGCAGATATTCCCTATCAACGGTTTTATCATGCATCAACACTTTTGGAGAACTTCCAAACATATCGTCCATTTCCAGGTCCATGGGTTTGGCTCCGGTCCTGGTTGATTCAAAAGTAAAGCGGTGATCGCCAGTTACATCACCAACGGTGTACATCGGTGCTCTTTCGCGATCAGCTATTTTCTGTAATATTTCCAGATTTTCCTTATTGATCACCAACCCCATACGTTCCTGGGATTCGTTACCGATAATTTCTTTGGCAGAAAGTGTCGGATCTCCAACAGGTAATTTGTCAAGATCAATCTTGCCACCGGTTTCTTCCACCAATTCCGACAAACAATTCAGGTGTCCGCCTGCGCCGTGATCGTGAATGGAAATGATCGTATTGTTATCGCTTTCCACCATACCACGAACGGCATTGGCAACTCTTTTCTGCATCTCAGGATTGGAACGCTGGATTGCATTCAGCTCAATTCCTGAACCAAAAGCACCCGTATCAGCTGAGGAAACCGCAGCGCCACCCATTCCGATCCGGTAATTTTCTCCACCTAAAACGACAATTTTATCACCTGGTTCGGGCTTTTCTTTTTGTGCCTGATCCGCTTTTCCGTACCCGATTCCACCCGCCTGCATGATCACTTTGTCGTAACCAAGCTTTCTGCCGTTTTCCTCATGTTCAAAAGTGAGCAAAGAACCCACGATCAAAGGCTGGCCGAATTTATTTCCAAAATCAGTAGCACCATTAGAAGCCTTGATCAGGATGTCCATCGGTGTCTGATAAAGCCATTTTCTTTCTTCAACACCTTTCTCCCATGGACGATTTTCCTCCAGACGTGAAAGCGCGGTCATGTAAACGGCCGTTCCAGCCAAGGGCAAAGAACCTTGTCCGCCTGCAAGCCTGTCACGAATTTCTCCACCAGAACCCGTCGCTGCACCGTTAAATGGCTCAACAGTCGTTGGGAAATTATGCGTTTCGGCTTTTAGGGAAATTACCGATTGAAAGTCTTTTATTTCATAATATTCAGGAACATCGGGCCTTTTCGGAGCAAATTGCTGCACAACCGGACCTTTTACAAAAGCCACATTGTCTTTATAAGCCGACACAATTCCATTAGGATTGGCCTCCGAAGTTTTCCTGATCATTTTGAACAAAGAAACCGGCTGCTCTTCGCCATCAATGACGAATGTTCCGTTGAAAATTTTATGACGGCAATGTTCTGAATTTACCTGAGAAAATCCGAAAACCTCCGAATCTGTTAGTTTTCTTTCGAGTTTTTCAGAAAGATTGTTGAGATAGTCAACTTCTTCGCTGCTCAGCGAAAGACCTTCCTGCTTGTTGTATTCTCCAATATCGCTGACTTCCTTAATGGACTCCGGACTGATACTGATCGTATATAAATCCTGGTTCAGTTGCTGGTATTTCTGGGAAAGCATGGGATCGAAATCCGTAAAATCTGCCTCCACTTTCCTGAACTCCTCAATTCTGACAATCCCCTGAATGTCCATGTTTTGGGTTATCTCAACCGCATTGGTGCTCCATGGTGTAATCATGGCGGCGCGCGGACCAACAAACGTATTGGTCAGAACGGTATCAGGACTAAGTTTGGCTCCGGCAAAAAGCCATTCTAATTTTGAAATATCTGAGGCTGTGAATGTTCGTTCTATCTGAACAGCAAAAACCGTATTGTGATCGTCGGTGAAGAAATAAATCATGGTATGGAATTAAAGTGCAAAGATAATTCATTTATTTTTTATCCTCGGTCTAAAACGGCAAGACATTGAGCTGAATGGCTGTTTAGTTTAAATCTGATCCTTAATTCTGTGGTGAGGAGTTCAGGTTAAACACAGAGTTAAGGGATTTGAGCGCGGAGGACGCTGAGTTTTTCCGTATGCTTGATTGATTTGGCCAATCGCAGAGCGATGTAATATTGGTAGCAAAAAATCAGATGGCAGTTTATGAATCCCGTAGGGTTGAAACATTTGAATAGCGAAATCTACGTTGCATTTTAGCGACATTACGTTGCGTTTTAGCGACATTAAAATTCAAAAACCAGTAATCGGAACAATAAGTTGACCCAATTACTTGGAATAAAATATCCTTTGGTGCAGGCGCCGGTGCTAGGTGTATCTACGCCCGAAATGGAATCAGGCAATAAAGAGCTGACCACACTTTGGGCAGCACAATCCGCTTCTTTGGCAAAACTCAAACCTTCGGTGGAGATTTTTTGCGAATTGATAGCTGAAACGGAACGATTGGGTTAAAATCTGAAGGAAGGTTTGGAGGAACTTCCTGCTTTATTATGTTTTGGTATTCCAAATCACTAGATTTAAGAAATTTGCTTTTATAAAATCTGTTTTCCAACGTAAATAACTCCTGAATGAAGCTCTGTATCAAGAACATGGTAAGTGTTGAAAGCAGGATTATTGTAGAAAATATGCTGGCAAGCCTTGGTCTGCTGCATTTGCCTCCGGAAGCGGGAGAAGTGGAAATAACCAGCGATGTTGATGATTCCACAATCAGGACGATCAAAGAAAATCTGGCTCATTTTGGTTTGGAGATCATTGAAGACAAGAAAAGTCAGCTGATCGAGAAGATCAAAAACAGTGTCATCGAGATGGTCCAGGGTGGTGATAAACCGTTGAAGACGAATTTCTCTAATTATTTGAGTACCAGACTCATGTACGATTACACTTATATGGCCAATTTGTTCTCAAAAGTGCAGGGCATTACCATTGAGCACTATATCATTTTGCTCAAAATTGAAAGGGTAAAAGAGTTGTTGGCACTTGGTCAGTTGACGCTGACAGAGATTTCCTACAAGCTGAATTACAGCAGCGTCGGACATTTATCCAACCAATTCAAAAAAGTTACGGGCTTTACGCCAAGTTATTTCAAGCAATCGGGAAACAAAGACTGGATTTCGCTTGAAAATGTGTGAATCATGTAACAGATACAGGGATTTATGTAATTTATCCACAAACGGAATAGCTATCTTTGATCTGTAATTATTTTGATTACAAATCTAAATACCGAAAAACATGTCAATGATATCCGGCCTAATCAAAAACCTGAAAGATTTGATAGGCCAAGGCAATAACCATGAAGTGTCAGTTAACCATCCTGACCACCTATTGAAGGAAAACCGTACACATAGAATGTATACGCCTGTGCGTTATTCACCAACTCAGGATAGTGAGCTTAGGCTGCAACCTGTGGTAAAAAATCGCTAGACGTTTTCGCAAAAAAAGCACAGCCCGTTACTTCGGACTGTGCTTTTTTTGTGCTCCATAACTTCCCAACGACCGGTCAGCTACGGGTTGTCAATGTAAAATCATCACTTTTTGCTGCGTAACGTTATCTTTCCCCGTTAACCTGACAATGTATAAACCCGAAGATACCGTATTGACAGGAATCTGAAGATTACCTGTTTTACCCGAAATATTCTGTTTATGCAACATAACTCCACTGAAACTAATCAGCTCCACCGACTGATAACTGTTTTCAATCATCAGATCCATCGTTCCTGAATTAATCAGAGACGGTCTCACAAAATCCCCTGCGATGTCCTGATTATCGTTTACAACGATGATTCTTGAATATTCGAAGCTCTGATCTAAGTCAATCATTTTAAGACGATAGTAATCTTTTAAAGTTGAAATGATTGAATGGGAAAATTGATATTTACCTCCCGGTGAGGAATTTACAGAAGGAACATCTCCAACCTTATTAAAATGGCGTGAATCGGTGCTGTGTTCAATTTCAAATGCATTGAAATTATCTTCTGATGAAGTTTCCCAGGACAACCGGTTGCCTTCCACTGTTTTTTTTCCATTAAAACTGATCAGTTTAACCGGCAGCGCACCACTTGCCTGAATATGATAAATTGCATTGGAACCGAGCGATGCCGCATATAATTCTCCGTTTTCACTTTCTCCGATATCGGAAATGCTCAAATTCGGTATCCCCAGAGCGGAACCCGACTGAACTGTCGTTGTCCAGGCCGTATTGGCTGCGTTTCGTTTAATCAGGTGTAAATTATTGGTAAAGAAATCGGATCCTACGTAATATCCCTTTAAATCAATATATCGCGAGCCCCGATACACAGTGCCTCCAATTACGGATTGGCCATCATAAACATAAGCGGGTGCATAGTTTGTGAGGGCATTACAATACGAACTACCATTGTAGGCTGTATTTCCTTCGAAACAATTCCATCCATAATTGATACCACCGGTTGTACTGGCTGCGGTGAAATCTATTTCTTCCCAATTATTCTGACCAACGTCTCCGATCCACATATCGCCTGTGGTCCGGTCGAAACTCCAACGAAAAGGATTTCTCAAACCGTAGCTGAATATTTCATTATCAAACTGATTGTCAGCAGGAATGCCATAATTGAGCCCATCGGCAGGGTTATCAACATCAATACGCAGCATTTTCCCCAATAAATAGGATTTATCTCCGGTAAATAAAGGACCTGTTTTTTGTGCGTTATTACTTGGGTCGCCGGATCCTCCACCATCTCCCACCGAAACATATAACAAACCCGCCTGATCGAAATGCATTTCTCCTCCGTTGTGATTGGACGCCGTGGAATGAGGTATTCTTAAAATCTCCGTCACGGATAATACCGTTGCGGGATAAGAAACCGGATTGACAACCTTATATTTTGCCAGAATCAGATCACTGTTAGGTTGTGTAACCTGATCGGTGTAATACACAAATATATCCCCTTCGTTTGGGTCCCCGACTTTCTCGTAATCGGGATGAAAGGCCATACTTAATAAACCACCTTCGTCTGTCGTACCGACTACAGGGCTCAAATCTAGCAAAACACCCAGATAAGGATATGGACCATTCAATGGGCTGCTTCCAAAAGCCTTGATAGCCCCACCTTTTTCGGCAACAAAAAGCCTTCCGCCACCATCGCCAGCACTGACCACTTGTATGGGAGCTGTAAGATTTGATGAAATAACTGGTTGTAAAGTCAGAGATGGCTGCGCAATTGCAAAACTTGCTGATGTCGTTTCAATCAACAATAAAATCAGAAACCGAGCCAGCCCAGTTTTAATCAAGTCAAAATTTCCCATAATCGATTGATTTTGTAATAATTAATTAATTTATGTCATTAAATAATTTCTACAATTTCTATACCAAAAAAATGGGATATCGTTATGTATTTCGAATTCGGCCGATCATAAAAAAGCCTCTGGATCAGATGATCCAAAGGCCGCAATTTTCTTTAAAAAAAATCCTATTCATATAAAAACTCGCCAACATCCGTTTTGATAGTCAGTTTCTTCACAGGGGATGCTTCCACCCTTCCGATGATCTGTGCTTTTATACCAAATGACTCGGATAATTCGATCACCCTGGCTGCATGTTCTTCTGAAAGATAAATTTCCAAACGATGTCCCATATTGAAAACTTTATACATCTCCTGCCAACTCGTTCCGCTTTCCTGCTGAATCAAACTGAATAACGGAGGAACCGGGAGAAGGTTATCTTTGATAATGTGGAGATTATCCACAAAATGCAAAATCTTGGTTTGCGCACCGCCGCTGCAATGCACCATACCATGGATATGCTGGCGAAGCTCGTCCAATAACGCCTTCGCAACTGGTGCATAAGTGCGCGTTGGGGAAAGAATAAGCTGTCCCACATTTAAAGGCGTACCTTCTACGGGATCCGTCAGTTTTTTGGTACCGCTGTAAATTAAGTCCTCATTCACTTCCGGGTCAAAACTTTCCGGGTATATCGTTGCCAGGTATTTTCCCAGTACATCGTGGCGCGCGGAAGTGAGCCCATTGCTGCCCATTCCACCGTTGTACGAAGTTTCATAAGTTGCCTGTCCGGAAGAAGCAAGACCCACAATGACATCTCCTGCCTGAATATTAGCATTATCAATCACTTCGGATCTTTTCATTCTTGCTATGACTGTACTATTGACAGTAACAGTTCGAACCAAATCACCAACATCAGCGGTTTCTCCTCCGGTACTGTATATTTCCACGCCATATCCACGCAGCATTTCCAGAATTTCCTCTGCGCCATTGATTACCTCCGCAATGACCTCACCCGGAATGCGGTTTTTATTGCGGTCAATGGTAGACGAATACAGCATAGGTCCTGTCGCACCAACGCAAAGCAGATCGTCCGTATTCATCACAATTGCGTCCTGCGCAATTCCCTTCCAGACCGAGATATCACCGGTTTCCTTCCAATACAAATAAGCAAGAGAGGTTTTGGTACCGGCACCGTCTGCATGCATGATCGTGCAATAATCAGGATCGCCGGCGAGTGTATCCGGAACAATTTTACAAAAGGCTTTTGGATATAATCCCTTATCGATCTTTTCAATAGCCTTGTGCACATCTTCTTTGGATGCTGATACGCCGCGTTGCAGATAACGGTCGGTGGTTTTCATTCGGGAACGTTTAATTAAAAGTAATCCATTTAGAAGGCACAAAAGTAGGAAAAAAGTAAGGGGGAACGAAGAGATAAAAACGACTTGCGTTTTCATTAAACAAATAGTTTCACACAACAAACCATAAAAGCTTATTCCCAACAAGTTATAAAAAAGATGGCAAAACGAATTAAGAATAAAATAAAATAAATCAAAAATGCTGGTTAACTTTACAAATCAGAAGTAATATCAGAAAGGACAATATATTCTCCCGAATGGAGTTTTTTATTTTTTGAACTAACCTTATTCTTCATGCGATTTTCGATTAGACGTACATTTACATTTGCTGCATTAATTTTAATCACCGCTCTTTTAAATCCCTCTAACGCCCAATCCTTAAAATCACAAAAAGTCTCTTCCGACACGCTTAGTCATATTGAATCCCTTGTTTCTTTTGCCACCAAACATTTACACATTCCTTACCGGTCCGGCGGAACGTCCAAAAAAGGGTTTGATTGTTCAGGATTTGTAAGATATTGTTTCAACAAATGGGATATTTCTTTGCCGCATTCGAGCGCAGCCCAGGCCGAAAAAGGAACAACCATTGCGCTGGACGACGCAAAACCGGGTGATCTTATTTTCTTCAAAGGACATAGTGCAAAAGACAAAAATATCGGACACGTCGGGATCATCACCGAAGTGAATCATTCGTATGTTCGCTTCATACATTCTGCCTGGAAAGGCGGCATCCGTTACGATCTGCTGAATGCTGACTACTACAAAAAACGCTTCGTGGCAATCAAGAGGTTAATCGATTAAAGACTTCGGAAGAGTCTTAACGCAGAGCTTAGGGTCAAATCCGTGGCACGGCTGCGCCCCCCGGGCTGATTCAAATTGCTTTTCATGAAGCTTGGTATCTTAGCCGCGCCACGGATAATTCCCAAACTCAGCGAAACTCTGCGCCTAACCCTGAGAACTCCGCGTTTAAATATTACTTTTGCAGATTGAAAACAATCCGACTAAATCAACTGCAATTTTGAAACTCTGGCAAAAAGAAAATACGGTTACCTCTGAGAAAATCGAACGTTTTACCGTTGGAAGGGATCGTGAAATGGATCTTAATCTGGCTGAATACGACGTGCTGGGAAATCTGGCGCATGCAACGATGCTGGAAACCATCGGATTACTCACCAAAGATGATCTGGTTGCTTTGCGTACCGAATTAAAAGTAATTCATGCCCAAATTGAAAAAGGAGATTTTGTCATTGAAGATGGCGTGGAAGACGTTCATTCTCAGGTGGAACTCATGCTTACGCGTAAACTTGGAGATACCGGCAAGAAAATTCACAGCGGGCGATCGCGCAACGATCAGGTCCTTGTGGACATGAAATTGTATACACGCGCCCGTTTGTTTCAGGTGGTTCAGGCAACAGAAAAGCTTTTTGATGTATTGATAAAACAGTCGGAAGCGCACAAAAATGATCTTTTGCCTGGTTATACGCATTTGCAGATTGCCATGCCTTCTTCCTTTGGATTGTGGTTTGGTGCTTATGCAGAAGGATTAATTGACGACGTTATTCAGCTAAATGCGGCTTACAGACTGGCCAATCGCAATCCATTGGGTTCCGGTGCAGGCTATGGCTCTTCGTTCCCTCTCAACCGGAAATTAACAACAGATCTATTGGGTTTTGAAGGTATGCACCATAATGTGGTTTATGCACAAATGAGCCGTGGAAGAACTGAACAAGCTGCTCTGACAGCCATTTCTTCATTGGCAGCAACGGTTTCGCGCCTTGCCATGGATGTATGTCTGTACAACAGCCAGAATTTTAGTTTCATCGTTTTGCCTGATGATCTTACGACCGGAAGCAGCATTATGCCGCATAAAAAAAATCCGGATGTCGCGGAATTGCTTCGTGCTAAAACCAACAGAATGAAGGCTTTACCCATGGAAGTAACGATGGTTTTGAGCAATCTTCCATCTGGTTACCACCGGGATATGCAGCTTTTGAAAGAAATATTAATGCCTGCTTTTGATGAGATTCTGGATTGCCTGGATATCGCCGCTTTTATGCTGGAGAATATTAAGGTAAAACAAAATCTGCTTGACGACCCTAAATATGATCTGCTTTTTAGTGTTGAACGCGTAAATGAACTGGTCATCAATGGCGTTCCATTCCGGGATGCATATCGCCAGGTGGGTGCGGAAATAGGTGATGGCAGTTATAAAGCGCCACGCGAGCTGAAACATACCCACGAAGGCAGCATTGGCAATTTGCAAAACAAAGAAATTCAGGAGCGTATGAAGGCGGAAATTGGCGCTTTTGAGTACGAAAAGGTAGAAACAGCGCTGTCTGCCTTATTGGAAAAGTAAATTTAATTCTGGCAAACTTGTTCATGAAATCACAATTTAACGCTGTTTTCCTTTTATTAAACCTTGTTTTCTTTCTGACCATTTTAACCGTGAATGGACAGACAGTAAAACCACAGGGAAAAAGCATCAGAGTGATTGTCTTCGCCGATACCGAATGCCCGGTTACGCAATCCTACATGCCGGAACTGAAAAAGATGGCGGAAGCGTACGGCTCTAAAAATGTTCGATTTGAATGCATTTTTCCGGTTTATACGGTAACAGATCAGGAGATCAAGAGTTTTCTAAAAAAATACAGCGTTTCTTTTCCGGGCCACACGGATAAAGACCACAAAATAGTAACCCGCTATCATGCGAAAGTAATGCCCGAGGTGGTGCTGCTAGATACCAATGGACAAATCGTCTATCAGGGTGCGATAGACAATTGGTATGCTGGTTTAGGAAAAAACAGGCCAAAACCCACAGAATTTTATTTACGCAATGCCATTGAAGCCACTTTAAATGGCAACCCATTGATGGTTAGAAGAACGGAGGCGGTGGGGTGTTTGATTAATGATTAGAATAGGAATTTTACCTCAGGTTCTGATCTGCTTTTCTATGCTCCCATCTGTATTGAAAATAATGATCAACTCATGGTAGCCTCTGCCAAGCCGTTCTTGTTTACCTACACTTCGGATTTTCGGTCGGCCGTCCTTTTCATATTCCACTTTTCTTGTTACAATATCCGGCCAGGCGACGTGTGAATATAATATTTTATCACAAAAAAAATAGGCAAGCCAACCGGCCTGCCTATTTCTGCTTTTAACTAAATCTAAATTTTGGTATCAAGGTTTGTCCCACCAAACACGGCCGGATGCATCAGCAGGATTTGTTCCAAATCCTGGTATTGTGGCCATTGCAGCATATGCTGCTTTTTTATTGGTGACGTTAGGATCAGTATCAGTTATCAATCCCAGTGGTGCTCTTCTAGGAATTGTCAGAACAACTCCTAGATTTCTTACCACAGGAAGTGGTACTACTGATGTTGGATTAGGATATCCTGTACGTTTCCATAGTGCCCATCCTTCCGGAGACTGTTTCATGAAATTAATATAGCTTTGGCTAGCAATTTGATCTAAACCCTTGGCAGCATCATATGCAACTCCGGGCTGTGCCAAATAAGTAGTGATTTCAGCTGGTGTCACCGCAGTGTAATTGGTCAACTGAGATTTTCTGCCTATTTCATCATACCATGCAATTGAACTTTTAATACCCGCTTCGTACCAGTCTTTTGCAGTACCCGTTCCCATTCCAGTAAGAGCAAGTTCTGCACGCATAAAGCAATATTCAGCATAAGTAATTACAGGAAGGAAAGAAAAACCAGTCCCATTATTGCCGTTTACAGCATAACCCGCACTAAACAAACGTGGTTGAATAAATGAAAGTGTATCAACCTGAATTTCTGATGTTCCGGAAACTACCCTTTTAGTGGTATAATACTGACGTATGTTTGCAGTAAGTCTGGAATCCTCAGGATTGGTAAAGCTACCTACATAACGTCTGGCTGGTGCCACAGTTCCTGCAGGTAGAAGGCCAGCTCCAATCAGTAAAGTCACGTTTGTTTGAGAGTAACCATTGGGTGTAAAGAACGCATCAATACGAGGATCTTGTTTGTCCCACATGAAATCCACCATTGGCTTTGGCGCACGTAAAGTACTTGGATTTCTGTTTCCTCCGTCACCTGTACCTGTAAAGGCAGCATTTGCTTTGAAAACCCATCCGTCAGTATTCGACGACATTAAATCAGTAGCAGGAGAAGCAAGTACTTCTGTAATGATCGCATTTCCTGCCGCTGCATCTGCTTTTTTTACACGCATCGCCATTCTCAATCTCAGGGCATTTGCAGCTTTCACCCATTGCTGAGCAGCTCCATTGTAGTACTGATCATAATTACCCAAACTTAGCTGCGTAATTGGCTGTGCCGTTTTAAGCGTTGCAATAGCTGTTTTCAGTTCAGTATCAAGTCTTGCAAATATCTCTTGCTGCGTGTCGTATTTAGGCTGCAAAGTTCCGCCATAGCGCCCTTGAAAGGCTTCTGAATAAGGAATGCTGCCATAAATATCAGATACATAGAAAGTATAATATGCTTTCAAAACATTAGCAATCTGAACCATGTGCACATATTTTGGCTGCTCTGCTGCATCCAACTTACTTACAAGTTGCTGTAAATCATAGAGATTATCACCAACTCCACTGTAAAGGCGGCCATAGCGCTGAGTAAAATTATCCCAGTTCTGAGTGTATGAACCCTGATTCCCATTAAGCCCGGTTGTGTACTGCATCCAGGGCATAGTCCTTTGATAGTATTCGTAAAAATAATCAAAGTCATTGCTGTTCAATGAAAGCGTCGCATTCAAAAACTGGTTTTGAGGCGGTACCTTATCAAGCGCATCAGGATTCTTATTAATATCAACAAAATCCTGTTTGTCACAAGCCTGCAATAGCCCGAACAAAGTCAGAAGAATTAGACTGTTTTTTATAAATTTCATAGTTTCTGTTTTTTTATTTACCGAAATAAAATTGCGGTTTATTACAATCCGATATTTACAGATACACCCAAATTACGTGAAAAAGGCAATCCGCCATATTCCATAAATTCACCAGCTCTGTTGCTGTAAAGTCCCTCAGGATTGATACCATCTTTCGCAGTATGATACAAATAACCCAGGTTACGACCTACAAGGCTTACGCGAAGTGATTGAATTTTAGCTTTGTTAAGCAATGAAGCAGGGACATTGTATCCAATTGAAACTTCACGAAGGGAAACCCATGAGTTTTCAAATGTGGAATATTCACGAATACCAGATCCCCATTGTGTCAGGTTATAGTAGTACTGATAAGCAGGTATTGGTTTCACGTATCCAGCTGCAACTGCATCTGCATAAGACATACCACCCAAATCCTTAGGAGCGCCATCCACTTGTACCATAAACCCATTTGCCAAAACGCCTTCCGGGATA
>Ga0247803_1000198_pt1 | contig 35062 bp, 40 predicted proteins | sample UWRJL014104B1_FD_180928 | JGI IMG/M metagenome (GOLD analysis project Ga0247803, IMG submission 180928) | Plant litter microbial communities from Arlington Agricultural Research Station in Wisconsin, United States - UWRJ-L014-104B-1 | ecosystem: Environmental > Terrestrial > Plant litter >... | reverse complement strand
AGAAGATCATCCTGCTGTCCGAAGGCCGTCTGGTGAACCTGGGCAACGCCACGGGTCACCCCTCGTTCGTGATGTCGGCCTCCTTCACCAACCAGACCCTGGCCCAGATCGAACTGTGGACCAACATCAAGTCCTACGAGAACCAGGTCTACACCCTGCCCAAACACCTGGATGAGAAGGTGGCCATGCTCCACCTCGCCAAGCTGGGCGCCAAGCTGACTGTGCTGACCCAGGAACAGGCCGACTATATCTCGGTCTCGACCGAAGGCCCGTTCAAGCCGGAACATTATCGGTACTAGAAAAACCCAAGCCTCCCACATCGGGGGAGGTGTCATGGCGCATCTTCGCGCCATGACGGAGGGGTCGGTCCGCAAGACTCGCACCCAGGAAAGCAGACAAGGCCCGCGATCGCATCGCGGGCCTTTTTCATTCGGACAGGGCATCCGTGGCCAGCCCCCTCCACCGCGAAGACGCGGTCCTCTCCCCGATGGAGGAGGATCAAGTCACGCCGCCAGGGCGACCCCGACGTCCTCGTCGTGACCGGTCAGGCTGATCTCGAAATCGGCCAGCAGGTCGATCAACTCCTCGGCCATGGGCAGGGGCTTGTTCGGCCCCATCCGGTATTTCCAGAAGCTGACGATATGCTGGACCGCGCCCAGTCGCTCGCCCAGACGCGCGAACAGGTGCGGCGCGTCGCGCAGGAAATCGCGGAAACCCGTCGGCTCGCCGTTCTCGGTCAGGCCCCTGAAGGCGTCGTCATAGACCCGCAGCATATCGGCCGTGCTCTCGCAGGTTGAAAGGATGCGACGCCGGACCGTGTCGCGCGCGCGACCCAGCACGACGTGCTGCTGGCTGGTCGGACGGCCCAGGGGCTTGCAGCGGCGAACGGCCTCGACCACCCCGCCGACATCGCCGATCACGTCGCGCAGCACCCATTTGTAATAGAGGAAGCCCTTCCAGCAGAAGATGCCCTCCTCATACTCCTCGGGTTTGAGCCGCAGTGTCATGCCCAGGGCGCTGAGGTCGGCGCCGGCCGAGTTCGATAGGATTTTGCCGGTCAGGACCGAGACGGGATTGTCGGCCGTCAGGTCGAAGTCCGCCCCCATGGACAGATCGACCAAGGGGCTGATCTCGTCGCCGACGAAGGCGAACATGGCCTGCAGGTCCGCTTCGCTGAGATTGAAATAGCAGGGGCTGGGCTCGACGCCGTTCCGCCGCAGCTGTTCGCGCAGCAGGAAGGGATCAAGGCCCGGCAGCCGGTCCATAATGTGCAGCGTGTGCATGTCCGGATGATCGGACGTTACGCCAAAGACCTGCGCCATCGACTGTTCGAAGCCGTTCTCGCCGACGAACAGATAGCGCCCGCCGACCCTCAGGTCGCCCGCGTCGATCGGCAGGATGACCTTGGTCGCCACATAACGGCGCAGGCGAAAACGATCGACCTCGTCGCGCCGCAGCCGATGCTTGATGATCAGCGAGCGGTTCAGCACCGGATTGATGAACAGGGGCGCCTGGCCCCATGCCTCGCTATGGCTGTGTTCGCTGTGGACACGCGACAGGTTCAACACACGCGCCGTCGAGGCCGAGCCGCTCAGATTGGCCAGATTTCGGATCGTGCGGTCGGTCATGCGTCGCCTGAATAAGGAAGCGCTACCGTAAGGACGAAAGGTTGACCAAGCCGTTCCCGACTTGGTTTCCAAGGCATTGACGACGCCGTTCGCTGAACGACGCCGCCTGGCTCGAAGGGTCTAGAAGGTCGCCGTCACTGCGACATACAGGCGACGCGGCTCCTGGTTGTTGGCGTATTCAGGCGTGTAGGCAACGGGCGCGCCGTAAGGGACCAGCCGCACGAAATCCTCGTCGAACAGGTTGTAGATGGTCGCATTGACCGTCACCCGATCCGACACGTCATAAGCGCCGCCCAGGTGGAACAGGCTGTAGGCTTCGTAGTCGCCCACGGCCGCCCGGATCGCCTCGTCGCCGCGATAGCGCTCGCTGCGATATTCGCCCCGCACCCAGGCCGCCAGCCGGTCGGTCGCCTGCCAGCGCAGCTGAGCGTTGACCATGTGTTCGGGCGGAGCGTCGGACAGGGGCAGGCCCTGCTGGGCGCCCGACTTCTGTTCGGTCTCGGTATAGGTGTAGTTGCCGCTCAGCGACCAGTCGTCGGCGATGGTCCAGCGACCGGCAGCCTCGACGCCTTGCGTCACCACTTCATCGACATTGATGGCCTGGCCGAAGGTGGCGACACCCGGCCAGAAGCCGACATCGGCGCAGCCCGTCGTCGAATAGCCGCCCGCATCATATTGGGCCTGGTCCAGGCCAAAGGTGCAGTTGGCGATCGGCACGCCGGTGGCGATCTTGTCCTCGAAGTCGTTGCGGAAGAGCGTCAGATTGGCGCGGATCGGCCCGCCGTTGTCGAAATAGGCGCCGACTTCGGACGCGACGCTGGTCTCGGGCGTCAGGGTGGGGGTGCCGATCAACGGCAGGGTGCCCTGGCGACCAAAGCCGTTGATGCCGGGGGTCAGCTGTTCCAGGCGCGGAGTCTTGTAGCCGGCGCTCATGCCGCCCTTCAGGGTCCAGGCCGGGGTGGCGTTCCACACCAGATAGGCGCGCGGGCTGACCTGATCGCCAAAGTCGGAGTGGTCGTCGTAACGCACGCCCAGGGTCAGGGCGAGGGTGTCGGTAAACCGCCACTCATCCTCGACGAACAGGGCCCATTGCTCGAAGGTGAAGTTGCCCGAGGCGACCCCGTCGGTCATCTCGGCATCCAGATACTGGCCGCCCACCGTGAAGGTATGGTTGCGCCACTGGGAATAGAGCTTGGTCTCGAACAGGTCGGTGGTCGTCTCCAGCGTCCGCGCGCCGCCGGCGCCGGGAACCCCGACCGGGATGATCCGGCCCAGGGTCTCGGTCGTGTTGCGCGACAGGGTGGATTCCAGCGCCCCGAACGGCAGGGTCCAGTTGTGAGCCAGCATATACTGCTCGCGATTGAACTCCAGGAAATCGGCGTATCCGCCAGCTGCGGTGTTTGTGCCCATCTGGCCTTCGGCGTTGTCGTACCACTGGCTCGAGGTATCGACGTCCAACCACAGGTCGTGGTCGGGGCTCGGCGTCAGGTTCAGCCGCGCGCCCAGGTTCCAGATTTCATAGGAGGTGGCGCTGCGGCCGAACCCGGTCACATCGACCTCGTCGCCGTTGACATTCTTGTAGGTCAGGCTGGCCTGGTCGCGCTCTGCGTACGAGCCGCGCACCGCCAGGCCCAGCAGGTCGGCGACCAGGGGACCCGACGCATAGCCGTTCGCACCCCAGAAGTCGCCGAAGTCGCCGTCGCCCTGAAGCGTGTAGTTGCCCGAGACCGAGCCGGACCAGACGTCGCCCACCTTGCGGGTGATGATGTTGACCACGCCGCCGATGGCGTCCGATCCATACAGGGTCGCGACCGGGCCGCGCACGACCTCGACGCGTTCGATGGCGCTGACGGGCGGCAGGAAGCTGGTCGAGGTCTCGCCAAAGCCGTTCGGCGTCACGCTGCCCGACGTGTTCTGGCGACGGCCGTCGATCAGGACCAGCGTGTAGTCGGATCCCAGGCCGCGGATGTTGATGGTCTGGCCGCCGGTCTTGCCCACGGCGGCGCCGGTGTCGACGCCTTCGACATTGTTCAGTATCTCGGCGATGGAGGTGGCGCGGATCTCCTCAATCTCGTCACGGGCGATCACGCTGATCGAGGCCGGCGCCTGGGCGATGCGCTGCTCGAACCCGGCGGCGGTGACGACAACATCCCCAACCTGGGCCACGTCCATTCCCGCGTTTGCGCTCTGGGCCGAGGCCGCACCTGCGACCGTCAGCGCCAAGACAACGGCGGACGTCGCCGCCCCAGTCATCAGCGCACAGCGACGTGTCTTGGAAGTGGAGAAAATCATAGTCTTGCGCCCCAGCTTAGTTTTGCGAGCGCCTCTCAACAGCATTCGCAGAAGCGCAACAATGGGGGTGTGCGATTACGTCGCAACTGCATGTGCTGGCATCTGCGACGGCTGCGCGCTGGCGTCGCGTTCGCGCGAGGCGTAGGACGGGGCGATGGAAAACGTCTTTACCGTTCTGATCCTGCTGGCCATTGCGGCCGTCAGCGTCACCCTCGGCTTTGGCATCTACTCGCTGTACCGCGGGGGCGATTTCGCGCGGTCGAACTCCAACCGCCTGATGCGGCTGCGTGTCGTCCTTCAGGCCGTCGCCATCGTCCTTCTGATGCTCGGCCTGTGGTGGAAATCCACTCACGCCGGTTGATCGGGGCTGCGTCATGGTCGTTTTGAACAAGATCTATACCCGCACCGGGGACGCCGGCTCGACCGGCCTGGCCTCGGGCGCCCGAGTGTCCAAGACCGATGTCCGGGTCGAGGCCTACGGGACCGTGGACGAGTTGAACGCCGTGATTGGCGTCGCCCGCCTGCATTCGGGTCAGAACGACCGCATCGACGCCATGCTGGGCCGGATCCAGAACGAGCTGTTTGACCTGGGCGCCGACCTGGCCACCCCGCTGGACCCGCCCCCGAAATGGGAAGCGCTGCGCATCGTCCAGTCGCAGATCGACCGGCTCGAAGCCGAGATCGACTGGATGAACGAGAGCCTGAAGGCGCTGGACAGTTTCATCCTGCCGGGCGGCTCGCCCCTGTCGGCCCACCTGCACCTGGCCCGCACCGTCGCCCGCCGGGCCGAGCGTGACGCCGTCCGTCTGGTGGAGACCGCAACCCCGGTGACGCCCGAGGCCGTCCGCTATCTGAACCGCCTCTCGGACCACCTGTTCGTCGCGGCCCGCCGCGCCAACGCCAACGGCGCCGACGACGTCAAATGGAAGCCCGGCGCGACGCGGTGAGACGACAAGCGTCTGCAACTCGCGCTAGGCTGGCGATGTGAACAGAGTCATCGCGCATCAGCTCGAAGCCCTGGCGGCTGATGATCTCAACACGAGAGAGCGGCTCGCGGCGGACGGCGGCCTGTTCGACGGCTACCATCCTGAGATGCAAACTGTGCACGAGGCAAACGCCAGCCAATTGGAGACGATCATCGCCGCAATCGGGTGGCCGACGCCTCGGCTCGTCGGAGTCGACGGCGCCCGGGCCGCATGGTTGGTCGCGCAGCATGCCATCGGCCTGCCCTCGTTTCAGCGGAAATGTCTGGAACTGCTGAGACAAGCCGTCGCTGCCGGAGACGCGCCGGCTTGGCAGATGGCAATGATGCTCGATCGAATCCGTACCTTCGAGGGGCGGCCTCAGGTGTATGGGACACAGTTTGACTGGGATGATGAAGGACAGTTGAGCCCTGGATTCATCCAAGACCGCGATGGCGTTGATCAGCGGCGAAGCGAAGTCGGCCTAGAGTCCCTCGAAGCGGCCACAAACCGAATCCGGACGAGGGACGCGGCTCGATCCAGACCGGCAAACCTGGCGGAACATCGAAAGCGCATGGACGCGTGGGCGCAAGACGTAGGATGGCGGTAACCGGAGGTTCGCTCCGCCTCAGCAGACCTCCACCCAGTCCGCTTTAGCGCCGCTGCCTATTTCGACATCCATGGCCTAGAAGCCCCCGTCGCCACCCGGGCCGCCTGTTCGCGCTGAAAACGGCCGCCGCGCGGCGGCTTGGGTCGAGCGTCGAGGATGGCCTTCTTCAGGCGCAGGGCCTTCTGGATCGAGGTTTCGACCTCGATGGAATCTTCGACCGGGGCTGTGTCGTCGTCGCGTTCGCTCATGTCGGTGATCCTAGCACAGGCCGGGGCCTAGCGCCCCTGCTTGGCGGCGAAGTCGGCGCGTTCGCGGGCGGTGGCGGCGTCGCGGGCGGCTTTTTCAGCCTTGAGGCGGGCCTCGATCTCCAGCAGTTCGCGGTTCTGTTCGTTGGAGGCCTCGGCCCGGCTGACGCCCGGCGCCCGCTTGGTGATGTCGGGAATATAGATCGGCGTGACGCATCGCCGCTCCTCGGCGTACCACCACTGGCCGCCCTTTTCGCAGCGCTCGGCCGGGGCGATCCAGAAGCGCTGGACCAGCAGGGTGCCGGCCACAAGGACGCCAAAGATGCCGAAAAACAGCAGGCTCAGCCGGCGCATGGTCAAAAAGCGGGTCATCGGCGTCTTTCGGCAAACAGATTGGGCGGACAGGCCGCAAGATCACGCTACGTTACATTGACAGGCGGGACCGCCCGTTCCATTCCCTGCCCGAACAATTCGACCAAGGTATGGATGGACTCCCATGAAGGTACTCGTCCCCGTCAAACGGGTGATCGACTATAACGTCAAGGCTCGCGTCAAGGCAGACCAGACCGGCGTTGATCTCGCCAACGTCAAGATGAGCATGAACCCGTTCGACGAAATCGCCGTCGAAGAGGCCGTTCGGCTCAAGGAAGGCAAGGAACACCACGCCGCCGGCACCGTGACCGAGATCGTCGTGGTCTCCATCGGCGTGACCCAGGCCCAGGAAACCATCCGCACGGCCCTGGCCATGGGCGCCGACCGCGGCATCCTGATCCAGTCCGACGCCGACCTGGAGCCCCTGGCCGTCGCCAAGCTGCTGGCCGCCGTCGTGGCCGAGGAAAAGCCCGACCTCGTGCTGATGGGCAAACAGTCCATCGACGGCGACAACAATGCCGTGGGCCAGATGCTGGCCGCCCTTCTGGACTGGCCGCAAGCCACCTTCGCCTCCAAGATCGAAATCGGCGGCGGCAAGGCGACCGTGACGCGTGAAGTCGACGGCGGCCTGCAGACCATTGCTGCGGCCCTGCCCGCCGTGGTCACCGTGGACCTGCGCCTCAACACCCCGCGCTACGCCAGCCTGCCCAACATCATGAAGGCCAAGAAGAAGGAGATCGCTGTCAAGGCGGTCGCCGACTACGGCGTCGATACCGCGCCGCGCCTGAAGGTGGTCAAGGTGACTGCACCCGCGACCCGCTCCGCCGGCATCAAGGTGGCCGACGCCGCCGAACTGGTTTCCAAGCTCAAGACCGCAGGAGCGCTGTAAGATGGCCGTTCTCGTCATCGCCGACCACGACGGTTCGGCTGTCCGCGACACCACCAACAAGACCGTGACCGCAGCCCTGAAGATCGGCGGCGACGTCGATGTCCTGGTCGTCGGATCCGGCGCCAAGGCTGCGGCTGACAGCGCCGCCAAGATCACCGGGGTCCGCAAGGTCCTGCTGGCCGACAGCGCCGACCTGGGTCACCAGCTGGCCGAATCGGTCGAGGCCACCGTCCTGGGCCTGGCCTCGGGCTATGACGCGATCCTTTCGCCCGCGACCAATGACGGCAAGAATTTCATGCCGCGCATCGCCGCCAAGCTGGACGTCGCCCCGATCTCGGACATCGTCGAGGTCGTCTCGGCCGACACCTTCGTCCGCCCGATCTATGCCGGCAACGCCCTGGAAACCGTCCAGTCGTCGGACGCCAAGAAGGTCATCACCGTGCGTCCGACCGGCTTCGACGCCGCCGCTGACGGCGGCTCCGCATCCGTGGAAACGGTCGCGGGCGTGGACGCCGGCAAGGCGGCCTTCGTCGGCGAGGAACTGGTCAAGTCGGACCGCCCCGAACTGGGCGCCGCCAAAATCATCGTCTCGGGCGGTCGCGCTCTGGGTTCGGCGGAAGAGTTCCACGCCGTCATGGACCCCCTGGCCGACAAGCTGGGCGCCGCCGTCGGCGCCTCGCGCGCCGCCGTCGACGCGGGCTACGCCCCCAACGACTATCAGGTCGGCCAGACCGGCAAGGTCGTCGCGCCCCAGCTCTACATCGCCATCGGCATTTCGGGCGCCATCCAGCACCTGGCCGGCATGAAGGACTCCAAGGTCATCGTCGCCATCAACAAGGACGCCGACGCCCCGATCTTCCAGGTCGCGGACTATGGCATCGTCGGCGACTACAAGACCGTCGTCCCCGAGCTGATGGCCGCTCTGGGCTAGACGCCGGATATCGACACGGAACAGGGCGCGGTCCGCAGGGTCCGCGCCCTTTTTTGTTCCTGTCCCGTTGCGCCTGATGCGACCCCGCCATGACCCGCCTTCCCGTCAAACTGAATCCCGGCGCATCCGCCGACCGTATCGACGGTTGGGGCGTGGACGCCGAGGGCCGCGCGGTGCTTCTGGCCCGTGTCCGCGCCCGCCCGGTCGAGGGCGAGGCCAATGCAGCCCTGCTGAAACTGCTCGCCAAAGCCCTGAGCGTGCGCGCCTCCGCCCTGTCGATCCAGCGTGGCGGACAGTCGCGCACCAAGATGGTCCTGATCGACGGTCTGACCGATGCCGAACTGAAGCGGCGCCTTACCGATCCGTAATGTTTCCGGCTTTGACGCGGCCGGCGGAGCGACCTGTAATCAGCCTATCCAGCGCCGCCGGGCGCCCAGCCATAAGCGCCCCATGACCGTTTCCGCCCTACAGGCGTCTCGCCTTCCTATCTCGCGACTGGCGGCCCTGGCCTGTCTTGCGGCCGGCGCCCTGGCCCTGTCCGCCTGCGCCACCACCGGCGCCGAACCGGCCAAGCCCGACCGCCCCGCCAGCGGCGGCGCCAATAGAACCCTGGCCATCGGCCTGGATGTCACGACCAATCCCGATCCCTTCCCCTCGACCTATCAGGCCTTGCCGCGCAGGAACGCGGCCATCGTGGGCGGCACGGTCTTCACCGCCACGGGCCTGCGGATCGAGAACGGCGTGGTCCTGATGGCCGACGGCAAGGTCGAGGCGGTCGGCGGCGCCGACACCCCGGTCCCCGCCGGTTACGAGGTCATCGACGCGCGCGGCCGGTTCGTCACGCCCGGCGTCATCGACATCCACTCCCACCTCGGCGTCTATCCCTCGCCCGGCGTCATGGGGATGAGCGATGGCAATGAGGCCACGAGCCCCAACACCGCCCAGGTCTGGGCCGAGCATTCGCTGTGGCCCCAGGACCCAGGCTTCAACACAGCGCGCGCGGGCGGCGTCACCACCCTGGGCATCCTGCCCGGCTCGGCCAACCTGTTCGGCGGGCGCGGCGTGACCATCCGCAACGTGCCCTCCATCACCATGCAGGGGATGAAATTCCCCGGCGCGCCCTACACGCTGAAAATGGCCTGCGGCGAGAACCCCAGCCGGGTCTATGGCAGCCGCAACCAGTCGCCGGCCACCGGCATGGGCAATGTCGCCGGCTACCGCGCCGCCTTCATCGCCGCGCGCGAATACAAGGAGAAGTGGGACAAGTGGCGCGACACCGGCGAGGGCTCGCCGCCGACGCGCAACCTTCAGAACGAGACCCTGGTCGGTGTTCTGGACGGTTCGATCCTGATCCAGAACCACTGCTACCGGGCCGACGAGATGGCCATGATGATCGATATCGGCAAGGAATTCGGCTATCGGATCACCACCTTCCACCACGCCATCGAGGCCTACAAACTAGCGCCCCAGCTGGCCGCCGAGGGCATCTGCGCGGCCATGTGGACCGGCTGGTGGGGCTTCAAGATGGAGGCGCTGGACGCCATCGAGGCCAACGCCGCCCTGGTCGACGCACCTGAGGGTTCCTGCGCCGTCATCCACTCCGACGACGCCGAACTGACCCAGCGCCTGAACCAGGAGGCGGCCGCCGCCCTGGCCGCCGGGCGGGCTGCGGGCCTCGATATCTCCGAGGAACACGCCGTCGCCTGGTTCACGATCAACGCCGCCCGCGCCATCGGCATCGACGACCAGACCGGCTCGCTGGAGGCCGGCAAGCGCGCCGATGTGGTGATCTGGTCGGCCGATCCCTTCTCGATCTACGCCCGCGCCGATCAGGTCTTCATCGACGGCGGCAAGGCCTTTGACCGCTTCGACCCGACCTATCAGCCGACCTCCGACTTCGAACTGGGCCAGCCCGGCTATGGCCTGACCGCCGCCAACGTCACCGAAGGAGCCCGCTGATGCGCGCCTTGATCCTCGGCGCCGCCGCCGCCTTCGCTCTCTCCGCGCCAGCCTTTGCCCAAGAGACCATCGCGATTTCCGGCGGCCGCATCCTGACTGGAACCTCCGTCATCGAAAGCGGCACCGTCGTCCTGCGCGGCGGCCGGATCGTCTCGGTCGGGACCGCCGCCGCTCCGTCTGGCGCGCGGGTCATCGACGCCACGGGCAAGACGGTCGCCCCGGGCTTCGTCGTGGTGGATTCCGGCCTGGCCGGGTCCGAGGTCTCCTCGGTCAAGGGCTCCAACGACCTGTCCAACGGGGCCAATACGATCAGCGCCTCGTTCGACGTCTCCTATGGCCTCGACCCCTGGTCCTTCACCCTGCCGGTCGCCCGCCTGGGCGGCATCACCCGCGCCGTGGTCGTCCCCGCCCATGCGGGCGGTGGCGGCGGGGCCCACAGCCACCAGGACGACGGCGACGACAATTTCGCCGGCGCGGGCGCGGGCGGTTATCAGTCGCCCGGCCTGTTCGCCGGTCAGGCGGCGGTGATCAGCCTGGCGTCCGGCGGCGGCGACATCCTAGTTACCCCGCGCGTGGCCATGGTCGCGCCCTTTGGTGAAGCCGGGGCCGTCGTCTCGGGCGGCGCCCGCGGGGCCGAGTTCACCCTGTTCAAGGAAACCCTGGCCGAGGTCCGCCTCTATGCCCGCAACAAGGCCGCCTATGACCGCGCGGCGCTGCGCGATCTTTCCCTGTCGCGCGCCGACCTGGAGGCCCTGATCCCCGTCGCCAACGGGACCATGCCCCTGATCGTCACCGTCCACCGGGCGTCCGACATTCGCCAGGTCCTGCGTCTGGCGCGCGAGGAGGGCGTGAAACTGATCCTGGACGGCGCCGAGGAGGGCTGGCTGGTCGCAGCCGACATCGCCGCCGCCAACGTGCCCGTGCTGGTCAATCCCATCACCAACCTGCCGGGCTCGTTCGAGACCCGCGCGGCGCGGATGGAGAACGCCGCAGCCCTGAACGCCGCGGGCGTCGTCATCGCCATCAAGGGCTCGGAAGGCTCGGTCCACCGGGCGCGCGAGGCCCGCTACAACGCCGGCAACGCCGTCTCACACGGCCTGCCCTATGAGGCCGCCATCGCCGCCCTCAGCGTCAATCCGGCGCGCATCTTCGGCGCGGGCGGGCGGCTGGGCGAACTGACGCCGGGCGCCGCCGCCGACGTGGTGATCTGGACCGGCGACCCGCTGGAGCCGCTCAGCCAGGCCACGGCCGTCTTCATCGACGGCGTCGAACAGCCGATGGAGACCCGCCAGTTGATGCTCCGCGACCGCTATCGCAACGTCGGCCGGACGGCGGGCGGTATGCCGGTGGCCTACGGACAATAACCCGCGACCTGTCCCTCCCCCGCCGGGGGAGGGACAGGTATAAGCCCCCCATGACCCTGCCCCGCCTCTTCATCGACGCCGACGCCTGCCCGGTGAAGGACGAGGTCTATCGCGTCGGCGCCCGCTATGGCCTGCATGTGTTCGTGGTGTCCAACTCATGGATCAACACGCCGCGGGAAACGTGGATCGAACAGGTCGTGGTCGACGCCGGCCCCGACATCGCTGACGACTGGATCGCCGAGCGCGCCGTCACCGGCGACATCGTCATCACCGCCGACATTCCCCTGGCCGACCGCTGCCTGAAGTCGGGCGCCCAGGCGCTGAAGTCCAACGGCCAGCCCTTTACCCCGGACTCGATCGGATCGGCCCTGGCCGGCCGGATGGTGGGCGAGCACCTGCGTTCGATGGGCGTAGCCACCTCCGGCCCGCCGCCGTTCGGGCCGCGCGACCGGTCGAACTTCCTGCAGGCCCTGGATCAGGCCGTGGTGCGGGCGAAGAAGGCCCTGGTTATCGCCGCAGCGACCACGCCCTCAGGACTGGCGCCGCGATGATCATTCCCGAGAGCGAACTCGAGTTCCGCTTCTTCCGCGCGGGGGGGCCGGGCGGTCAGAACGTCAACAAGGTCTCGACCGCCGTGCAGATGCGCTTCGACGCCCTCAACTCCCCGTCGCTGAAGGAGGGCCAGAGGACGCGGCTGATGAAGCTGGCCGGCAGTCGCCTGACCCAGGACGGCGTCATCCTCATCACCGCCGTCCGTCACCGAACCCAGGAGCGCAACCGCGCCGACGCCATCGAACGGCTCCAGGCCATGGTGGACGAGGCGGCGATCGCCCCGACCTATCGCGTGCCGACCCGCCCGACCCGTGCGTCAAAGGAACGGCGGCTTGTGTCGAAATCGCACCGCTCGGGCATCAAGAGCGGACGCGGCAAGCCGGGCGTGGATTGAGGCCGCTCTTGTCGGCGCCTCAGTCTGCGGGCGCCGGTGTCGGCGCGGACAGATCGACCGGGCGGAACAGCAGGATGGCGATCTTGCCCTGATCGTTCAGGCCGATGACCCATTCGGTGGCGGCGCGGTCGAAGGTGACGGCGAACAGTTCGGCGCCCTCCTGGGAGCCCGCGTGCAGCCCGGCCTGCAGGTCGCCAAAGCCCTGCACCAGCGGGATCAGGGTAGAAGCGTTATCGCGCAGTCGCGTCGCCACCCCCGGCGTCATGGCGTCATAGTCGGGCGTCCCCGCCTGGATGGCGACGATGGCCGCCCGCAGCGCCGCCTCTGCCGCCGCCACCCGTTCGGGCGTCGTGGCGACAGGGGCGCTTTCAGGGGACGGCGCCCGCGCCGCAGCGGGCCGGTCGAAGCTGTTGGGCAGGCTCGCCGCCGCCGGTCCATTCTGGGCGGCGCTCGCTTCGCTCTGGGCCTCAGCCGGTTTGCTTTGGGCCATGGCGGTTACAGGCGTGAGTGCTAGGGCGGCAAGGGCGGCGAGGGCGAGCTTCATATCGGGGCGTCCTTCGGGTTATCCGCCTGAAGTGACCGACCAAAGCGACAGAACGAGGGCAGCGAGCGAGGCCCCGGTGGCGACCACCACACAGGCCGACAGCCAGCGGGGCACGCGGGTGACCTGCACAACGGTCTGCTGAGGCGCGGGCGGGTCCTGAACCATCCGCGACAAGGCTCGCGCCCCGCCGATCAGTTCCTTCAACCCGTCGCGGACCTGAGCGCGGGGGCCCAGTTCGCGCGCGATCCAGCGCTCGACCACCGGCTGGGACGCGGCCCACAGGTCGTGATCGGGGTTCAGGCGGCGCGCCACCCCCTCGACCGAGACCATGGTCTTTTGCAGCAGGATCAGCTCGGGCCGCAGATGCATGTCGAACAGGGCCGTGATCTCGAACAACTGGCCCAGCAGCCGCCCCATCGACACCTGCGACGCCTGCTTGCCGATCACCGGCTCGCCCACCGCCCTCAGGGCCTGTGCGAAGGCCTCGACAGAATGGTTCGGCGGCACATATCCGGCCTCGAAATGGACGCGGGCGATACGCGGATAGTCGCGCGTCAGGAAGCCCCACAGGATCTCGGCCAGATAGCGTCGCTCTCCCTCGCCCAGCCGCCCGACGATGCCGAAGTCGATGGCCGTGACCTCGGCGGGCGCCGAGCAGAACAGGTTCCCCTCATGCAGGTCGGCGTGGAAGGTGCCATGGTCCAGCGCCTGGATCAGGAAGGCCTGGACGATGTGGTCGGCCAGCAGGTTGCGGTCCAGCCCCGGCTGTTCCACCGCCAGGGGATCGGTCATGGGCATGCCCTGCGCCCACTCCAGCGTCAGCACCCTTTTTCCCACCCCGTCCCAGACCACCGCGGGGGCGGTCATATGGGCCTTCTCGCCCGCCATGATGTCGCGCAGTTCCGACGCGGCGGCGGCTTCCAGCCGCATGTCCAGTTCCAGCTCCATGGAGCGGGCCACGGTCTCGACGAAGGCGCGCGGCTCCAGACGCCGCGCCGCCGGGACCAGCCGATTCACCACGCCGGCGCCCAGCCGCATGGAATCCAGCCCCTGCGACACCCGCCGCTCGACGCCGGGCCTCAGCACCTTGACCGCCACCTTGCGACCGTCGGCCAGCCAGGCAGGGTGGGCCTGGGCCAGAGACGCCGCGCCGATGGCGTCGCCGAAATCGGTGAACAGGCTGTCGACGGTCCGGCCCAGAGACCGCTCGATCTCGCGTCGCGCCTGATCGGTCGGGAAGGGCGCGAGCTTGTCCTTCAGCCGCCCCAGATCGGTGGCGAACTCGGCCCCGAAGATGTCGGCGCGGGTCGCCATGACCTGGCCCAGCTTGATCGCCACCGGCCCCAGGTGTTCGAACGCCTTGCCCAGCCGCTGGCCAGGCCGCCCGTCGCGCCCTTCGCGTCCGGCGAACAGGTGCAGAAACCCGGCAATGGGCCGCGCCCAGCCGGGCAACAGGGACGTGACCTCGCGCGGCAGCAAGACGTCGTGTCTCGCCAGGACGGAGGCCCAGCCCAGCAGCCGCCAGCTGGCGCCCCAGGGATCACGCACCTTCAGCGGTGCGGGCGGGGTCGGGGCGACGCGATAAAGGGGCGAGACGCTCAGATCGCCCACCCGAAGTGAATGGCCGCCACTCCGCCGGCCAGGTTGGTCACGCTTACGTTCCTGAACCCGGCGGTCTCGATCATGGTCTTGAAGGTTGGCTGGTCAGGGAACCGGCGGATGCTTTCGACCAGGTACTGATAGCTGTCGCGATCCTTGGCCACCCAGCCGCCGATGCGCGGAATGGCGTGGAAAGACCAGGCGTCATAGGCCTTGCGGATGACCTCGGTCGTGGGGCGCGAGAACTCCAGGCAGATGAACCGCCCGCCCGGCTTCAGCACCCGACGCGCCTCGCTCAAGGCCACGGCGATGTCGGCGACGTTCCGGATGCCGAAACTGATCGAATAGGCGTCGACCGAGGCGTCGGGCAGGGGCAGGGCCATGGCGTCGCCGACGCTCCATGACATCTCGGGCTCGCCGCCCTTGTCGACGCCCGCCATGATCATCTCGGCGTTGTAGTCCAGCACGATGACCGAGGCGTCGTCCCCGCCGCGGCGCTCCTGGGCCCGGCGCGCCATCTTGGAATAGCGACGCGCCATGTCGCCCGTGCCGCCTGCAACATCCAGGATGGTCTCGCCTGGACGCGGGTTCAGCTTGGCGGCGGTCGCGTCCTTCCACAGCCGGTGCACGCCCCCGCTCATCAGGTCGTTCATCAGATCGTAGTTGGAGGCGACGCTGTCGAACACCTCGCGCACCATCCCGACCTTGGCCTTGGCGTCCACGTCGCGGAAGCCGAACGAGGAGGTCGAGCCGGAACTGTGGGGGCGATCCGTATGAGAAGCGTCGGTCATGCGCAGCGTTTAGCCCGTCACAGGCCTCGCGTCACCGGCCCTGACGCCAGCTGGCGCCACGAAAATCAGTCGAGCCGCCCGGTGCCGCCGCGGATCACACAGGCATAGTCCCGCGCCGGTTCGCCGCTGGTCGCGCCCGTCGGCTGCAGCATGCCCTCGCGCGCCGTGCACTCGGCGGTAAGACGATCCATTTCCTGGCTGTAGCGACTGGGACCGCGGGTCGAGCCTGCGTCCGTCGCGCAGGCAGAAAGCCCGGCGATCAGTGGGGCCGCAAGGGCCACAAGCGTGATCGAAGATGATGAAACCCGCATGGGTGCTTCTCCTGCTGGAGCGATAACGGGCGCCCGCCACCGCCGTTCCGCTCTCATAGGCCACGCTGGATGAACGCCAGACAACGAACGCCGGACAACAAACAGCCGCTGCGGGCCGCCGATGCGAGACCCCGCCTCGCAAATTGCCCTGCTTGCGCCTATCTAAGGTGAATGACATTCAGACCCACCACCATCGAGCGTGCGTACGAACTGGCCAAGAGCGGCTCTTGCCGCACCGTCGGCGACATCAAGACCCGGCTTCAGTCCGAGGGCCATGAGCGGGTTCAGGACCGTCTGTACGGCGGTTCTCTGACCTCGGCTTTGCGCAAGCTGTGCACCGCCCATTACATCGCTCCCGAAGGCGAGACCGAACCCGCCGCCTCCGCCGCCGAGGACGAAGAAGAAGAGGCATAGCCTCACAGGCTTGAGGCCGCCCTGACACAGGGAACGCGGTCTCTCGGAGCTTGAACCTGCGGGCTCTTGCGCGGTCTTGGCGCCGCCTGCCGCGACCCGTGCAAACAAGCCCGCTTGTTTAGACTCGGGAATTGGCGCATAAGGGTCTCCGTCGATCTCTCTGCGTAACGCCCTCTCTCTTTGCGAACGCACCGAGTTTCCAGGCCTTTCCCATTCAGAACCGACAGGTCCCGTGTGCTTTTGCACGTGGCCAATCGCTAGCGGAGGTCCTTAAAATGGCTACCGGCACTGTCAAATGGTACAACTCCACCAAGGGTTACGGCTTCATCGAGCCCTCGGACGGCGGCAAGGACGTGTTCGTGCACGTTTCGGCCGTTGAAACTTCGGAACTGAACACCCTCAACGAAGGCCAGAAGGTCTCCTACGAGGTCGAGCGCGACCGTCGCACCGGCAAGGAATCTGCCGGTCAGCTGAAGGCCGCCGAATAGTCTTTTCCGACTTTTCGAGTGACTTCCGGGGCCGGTGCGAAAGCGCCGGCCCCGTTTTCGTTTCCGCGACCGTCTCCTCCCCGCCGTAGCGACAGCGCGGCCTCTTGCCGCCCCGCCCCGGCCCGCGTAATCCCCAGCCCATGTTCGGCCTCGCCAATCCCGAGCGCTTCATGCGCTTCACCGGCCCGCTGACCCCCTGGCTGTGGGGGCTGGCCGTGGCCCTGCTCGCCGTGGGAACCTGGCTCAGCTTCACCGCGCCGGGCGACTATCAGCAGGGCGACACCGTCCGCATCATGTTCGTCCACGTCCCCGCCGCCATCATGGGCACCATGGTCTATGCGGCCCTGGGCGTTTCCAGCTTTTTCGCCCTGGTCTTCCGCCACCCGCTGGCCGACGCCGCGGGCCGCGCCGCCGCCCTGCCCGGCTGCGCCTTCACCGCCCTGGCCCTGGTCACCGGCTCGCTCTGGGGCCAGCCGATGTGGGGAACCTGGTGGGTATGGGACGCGCGCCTGACCTCTGTCCTGGTGCTGTTCCTCTTCTATCTCGGATACATGGCCCTGCGCTCCAGCATCGACGACGAGCAGAAGGCCGGTCGCGCCGCCGCCGTCCTGGGCCTGGTCGGGCTGATCAACCTGCCGATCGTGAAATTCTCGGTCGACTGGTGGAACACCCTGCATCAGCCCGCCTCCCTGCTGCGGGCCGGAGGGTCCAGCCTGGATCCCGTCTTCCTGTGGCCGCTGCTGACCATGATGGCCGCCTATGGGGCGCTGTTCGCCGCGGTCTGGCTGACCTCGATCCGCACCGAGGTGACGCGGCGCCGGGTGCTGAGCCTGCGCGCCCGCAAAGCCCTGGAAGCCTGAGGATATTGGCCTGATGCTCGACCTGGACATGAGCCCCTACGCCGCCTTCGTCTGGCCCGCCTGGGGGCTCAGCGTGCTGGTCCTGGCCGGTCTGTCCGCCCGCGCCCTGATCGCCGCCCGGCGCTGGAAGACCGAGCTGAAGACGCTGGAAACCGACCCGTCATGAACCGCTGGCTGGCGACCATCCCGCTGGTGGTGCTGACCGGACTGGCGATCCTGTTCATCGGCTGGTCGTTGAAACGCGATCCGGCCTACAAGCCTGACGCCGCCGTGGGCCAGCCCATCGCCGAGACCGTCCTGCCCATCCTCCAGGGTTCGGTCGCCGGACCTCGGAACGTGGACCTCAAGACCGCCGGGGTCGGTCGTCCCATGCTGGTCAACGTCTTCGCCAGCTGGTGCGCGCCGTGCCGGATCGAGCATCCGAAACTGATGGCGCTCAAGGCCCAGGGCGTCGCCATCGTCGGCGTCGCCTACAAGGACGAGCCCGAGGCCACGGCCGCCTTCCTGGAAGAGCTGGGCGACCCCTTCTCCATGGTGCTGGTCGATCACGAAGGCCGCGCCGGGCTGGACCTGGGCGTTTCCGGCGTGCCCGAAACCTTCGCCGTCGACGCCATGGGCCGGGTCACCGCCAAGGTTTCCGGCCCCCTGCTGGACGACCCCGAGATCGACCGCCTGGTGGCCTCGATGCAGGCGGCGCCCAGGGCCGCGCCGACGGCGACCAAGCGGTCGCCTTCCTAGTAGGTCGCTTCGCGACGCGCTATGTTCGCGACGCGGTCGCTCACGAGTTGAGCGCAAAGACATCTGAACGCGCTCAAGCAGCGAGGCGGAGCCTGTCCTCCGGCCGATCGGAGATCGGACCGGGGGGCGAGCAGAGCGTCAGCGCGTCCCGACGCGTTCCCAAGCCGGTCCGTTAACCCTTTTCCGTCACAGGGCGTTAACCTGTGAGAATGAGCGCGATTCGACCCGATCTGCCCGCCACGTCATCTCCGGTTCGGAGCCAGGTTCCGGCTCAGACCCCAGGATCGGCCGGCGCACGCAACGCACAGGCCGCCTTCTTCCGCGCTGCCATGGAACAGGCCGAGGCGCCCCAGCGGGCGGTGTCCTCGCTCCAGCCCGCCGTCACCCGGACCACCGCCCCGCCGAGTTCTGCTCAGCCGGGGGATCGCGCCGCCCGACCGGGCAGCCTGCTGGATATCCGCGTCTAGGCGATCGGTTCCGGCTCGACCGCAGGTGCGGCCTCGACCTCGACCGGCCCCTTGCTCTTCTTGATCTTGCCGGCCTTCCTGGCCGCCGCCTCGGCCTTCAGCTCGGCCTTTTCCGCCGCCTTGACCGCACGACGCGCCTCCTTGGCGGCCTTGCGCGCCGCCTTGGCCTCGGCCTTGGCGAGGTCGGGCACGGCATCGGCGCGACCGGCCAGTTCGCTCAGCAGTTCGATGAAGCCTTCGCGCCGGGCCTTGGGCATCAGGGCCATGATCCGCCGGTCCGCCGCCTCGACCCGAGGCCGCGCCTCGATCAGGACCGCCTCGCCCGCCGCCGCCAGCCTGACGGCCTTGGCGCGGGCGTCGACGGCGGACTTCTCACGCTCCAGCAGCCCCTTGGCCGTCATCCGCGTGACCAGGTCGGCCAGGGTTGAGCGGTCAATGCCGGTGGCGCGGACCAGATCCGTCTGGGTCAGGCCGGGCTGGGCCGAGACCGCTTCCAGCACGGCGAATTGACGCTGTGTCGGACCGTCCGGACCCGTTTCCTCGACATAGATGTCCAGCGCCAGTTGCAGCACGCGGTGCATCAGATGGCTGGGCGACGCCGCCAGGGGGCCCGCCCGCTTGCCCGTTTTGCCGGATTTGACCATGGCCGCTGTCCTCGTCGGCCCGCGTCCCATGACTTCGCGCCGTGGACGGAGGGTTAGCAGACCGGCTTTACGGTTTGACGACAGGGTTAGTTAGGCGTCGCTTGGCGACGCGCATCCTGCGCGAAGGGCGCTACCGCTCGGCTCGCGGAGCCTCGCTGCTTGAGCGCGAGGTCTCCTCCCTGTTCGCCGCTTGACGAATGGGGGGGGGTGGCTCGGAGCCGAAGGCGGAGAGACGGAGGGGTTCTTCACTCCCACACCGCACCCTAGGGCAGCACTTCCGGTTCGATCGGCGCCGTCGCATCCACCGGCCCGTCCGACACCAGGTTCTTCATGATCAGCGGGATATTGGACAGTCCAAAGACCGAAGAGGCGATCCACAGCACGCCCCGGAAACTGACCCAGACATCCGCCGGGTCCACGCCCGTCATGCCCATCTGCGTCGCGGCCCAGCCGACCAGGGCCTCTGAACGAACCAGTTCATTGACCACCGCGACAGCTCCGAAATAGAGGCCGTAGCGCAGGGTCAGCACCCGCCAGGCGGCGTCATTGACCGGGATGACCGATCCCAGCAGCGCCTTCAGCGGCTGCTTCTTCAGCCACAGCCCGCCCAGCAGGGCGACGGCCAGACAGGCGTTCAGCACCGTCACCTTCAGCTTCACGAACAAGTCGTCCTGGAACACCAGGGTCAACACCCCGAACACCAGGGCGAAACCGCCCACCAGCAGGGGCATCAGGGCCAGTCGTTTTTCGACCATCAGGCCGACGACCACGGCGACCACCGATCCGGCCACCAGCCCCCAGGTCGCATGGACCAGGGCCTCGGAGCCCGGCAATCCGCGCACCCGGAAGAAGACGAACACGGCGGCGAAGGCGGCCAGGGCGCCGAAATCGACGACCTGACGGATCCAGGTCGGCGCCTTGGACGCGGTCTCGGCGGATTCGGTCATCTCAGTCCTCCAGCCCCACCAGGGACCTCGAAAACGCCCGGGCGTCGAAAGGTTGCAGATCCTCGATGCCTTCGCCGACGCCGATCAGCTTCAGCGGCGCATCGGACGCCTGGGCCACGGGCACCAGCACCCCGCCGCGCGCCGTGCCGTCCAGCTTGGTCATGACGATGCCGGACACATAGGCGGCCCGGCCGAACACCTGTTCCTGGGCCAGGGCGTTCCTGCCCACCGTGGCGTCCAGCACCAGAAGCGTCTCATGCGGGGCGTCCGGGTCGATCTTCTTCAGCACCCGCACAATCTTAAGCAGTTCGTCCATCAGGGCCGACTTGTTCTGCAGCCGCCCGGCCGTGTCGATCAGCACCACGTCATAGTTCTCGGCCCGCGCCTTGGTGTAGGCGTCGAAGGCCAGCCCGGCCGGATCGGCGCCGTCGCGGCGGCTCTCGAAATCGGCGCCCGAGCGCTCGGCCCAGACCTTCAACTGCTCGCGGGCGGCGGCGCGGAAGGTGTCGCCGGCGACGATCATGACCTTGGCGCCCTTGCCCGTCAGGTCGGCGGCGATCTTGCCCAGGGTCGTGGTCTTGCCCGATCCGTTGACCCCGACGAACAGCACCACGAACGGCTTGATCCCGCCCGCCACGCCGTCAGGTCCCAGCGGATCGAAGCTGGCCTGACGCGGCAGCAGTTCGGCGGCCACGGCCTCGGCCAGCGCCTCCTTGATCTCGCGTTCGTTGGAAGTCTTGCCAAAGCGCAGTTCGCGGAAGCGGGCCACGATCCGATCGGTCGCGGCGGGGCCCAGGTCGCTTTCGAGCAGATGCTCCTCCAGCCGCTCCAGAGCCGCGTCGTCGAGCGGCTCCTTGGTCATGCCCCCGACGACCGTCTCGGTGATCTGTTTGGAGGACTTGGCCAGACCGTCCGACAGACGCTGGAACCAGCCTTTTTTCGCCGTATCGTTCATGGATTGGCTTTAGCGGTCCGGCGTTCTCAGGTCACGTTTTCAGTGAAGATCCTCATGCGGCATGAAAACAACCGCTCATCCCCGCCAAGGCGGAGATCCAGACCCTTGGGCGCGCGTGTCTTGCGCCTCCGCGAGAATGGCGATCTCCGACGCTTTGCCGTACGAAAGCACTGGGTCCTCGCCTTCGCGGGGATGAGCGGAAACCGAGATGCCTGACACCCACCCGTTCCATTCGCCGCGCAGCCACGGCTTCGTCCGCGTCGCCGCCGCCACCCCGGTGGTGCATATCGCCGATCCGAAGGCCAACGCCGCCGAGCACGAGGCCCTGATCCGTCAGGCGAGCGAACAGGGCGTCGATCTGATCGTCTTTCCCGAACTGTCGCTCAGCGCCTACGCCATCGACGACCTGCACATGCAGGCGGCTCTGCTGGACGAGGTGGAGCGTCAGATCGGAGTGCTGGCGGCTCTGACGGAGGCGACCGGCGTCATCGCCGTGGTCGGGGCGCCGATCCGCCATCGCGACCGCCTCTATAACTGCGCGGCGGTGCTGGGCAACGGCCGGGTGCTGGGCGTCGTGCCCAAGACCTATCTGCCCAACTACCGGGAATATTACGAAAAGCGTTGGTTCTCTCCGGCCGGGACGCTGGATCAGCACGTCGGCCCCGTCCGGCTGAACGGCGAGTGGACCACTCTTTCGGCCGGGACGATCTTCGAGGCCGAGAACCGGCCCGGCTTCGTCTTCGGCGTCGAGATCTGCGAGGATTTCTGGGCGCCGCTGCCGCCCTCGACGCGACAAGCGCTGGCCGGGGCGCGCATCCTGCTGAACCTGTCGGCCTCTCCCATCGTCATCGGCAAGTCGGACGACCGCGCTATGCTATCCTCCAGCCAGTCGGCGCGGGCGATGGCGGCCTATGTCTTCACGGCCTCGGGCTGGGGCGAAAGCACCACCGACCTGGCCTGGGACGGCCAGGCGACCATCCACGAACTGGGCGCAAAACTGGCCGAGGGCGAGCGTTTCGCGATGCACAGCCACCTGACCGTCGCCGACATCGATATCGAACGGATCGGGCTGGAGCGGCTGCGCACCGGCACCTTCGCCGACTGCGGTCGGGCCGAACTGAGGGGCAGCGAGGCCGGCTCCATCGAGGCACGCATGACCGGGTTCGAGGCCGTGTTGTTCGACGCCTCCATTGATCCGCCGTCGGCAGAATTGATCCGCCCGCTCGACCGCTTCCCCTTCGTGCCGGACGACGCCGCCCGGCTGGATCAGGACTGCTACGAGGCCTTCAACATCCAGGTCCAGGGCCTGATGCGGCGGCTGAAATCGACCGGCTCGAAAAAAATCGTCATCGGCGTCTCGGGCGGGCTGGATTCGACCCAGGCCCTGCTGGTCGCCTGTGGCGCCTTCGACCGGCTGGGGATGCCGCGCACCGACATCCTGGCCTATACGATGCCGGGCTTCGCCACCTCTGACGGCACAAGGTCCAACGCCTGGAGCCTGATGAAGACCCTGGGCGTCACCGGCGCCGAGCTTGACATCCGCCCCGCCGCCGAACAGATGCTGAAGGATATCGGCCATCCATTCGCGGATGGTCAGCCGGTCCATGACATCACCTTCGAGAACGTCCAGGCGGGCCTGCGCACCGACTATCTGTTCCGCCTGGCCAACCAGAACAACGGCTTCGTCCTGGGCACCGGCGACCTATCGGAACTGGCCCTGGGCTGGGCCACCTATGGCGTCGGCGACCATATGAGCCACTACAACGTCAACGGCGGGGTGGCGAAGACCCTGATCCGGCACCTGATCCGCTGGGTCGCCGCCCGGCCCGAGATGCAGGCCGCGTCGGACGTGCTGAACGCCATCCTAGACACCGAGATCTCGCCCGAGCTGGTCCCCGCCGGCGCCGACGGCAAGATCCAGTCGACCGAGGCGACGGTCGGCCCCTATGCCCTGAACGACTTCTTCCTGTTCTACATCACCCGCTTCGGCCTCAAGCCGTCCAAGGTCGCCTATCTGTGCCATCAGGCCTGGGGCGATGCGTCGAAGGGCGAATGGCCGGCCCATCACCCCGAGGCCGACCGCGTCGCCTATGACCTGGCGACGATCAAATTCTGGCTGAAAAAATTCCTGATCCGCTTCTTCCAGACCAGCCAGTTCAAACGCTCGGCCCTGCCCAATGGGCCCAAGGTGGTCACCGGCGGCTCCCTGTCGCCGCGCGGCGACTGGCGCGCGCCCTCGGACGGCAATGCGCGGGTCTGGCTGGATGAACTCGACGCCAACGTGCCGGACGCCTAAAGGGCCGGGCCCGGCCGCACTCAAGCAGCCCGAAGGGCGTTAGCGCCAACAAGGAAGCCCTCATGACCGATACCCCGACCAAGGACTCCAACGGCAATATCCTCGCCGACGGCGACAGCGTGACCCTGATCAAGGACCTCAAGGTCAAGGGCTCGGGCGGCGTCACGCTGAAGCGCGGGACGCTGGTGAAGAACATCCGCCTGACCGGCGACGAGGACGAGATCGAGGCCAATGTCGACAAGGTCCGCGGCCTGGTCCTGCGCACCGAGTTCGTCAAGAAGGCCTGACCTGTGGCCCGCCTCTAGCTGGATCTCCCGATCAGTCCGGCCAGCTTCTTCAACTTGGGCGTCACCATCGGGATCGACAGCATGGTCGATCCCACCGCCATCAGCAGCAGGGCGGTGAAGGTCTCGTTGGTGATGATTTCCTTGTCCAACAGGATGTTGGCGAAGATGATCATGATCAGGGCCTTGGTCTGCAACAGCCAGCCGATGATCGAGGCCTCGCCCTTCTCCCATTTCAGGATGCGCCCGGCCAGGTGAACCCCGGCCAGCTTGCCCGCAACCGAGGCGAACAGCAGCACGGCCGCGGCGCCGAACACCATGATCCCGCCCACGTCCCACTGGGTCCGCAGGCCGGTGGACAGGAAGAAGACCGGCATGATGGCCAGGAGCACATTGCCACGGAAATCGTCCATCTGCTTTTCGTTGAACCAGTCCTTGTCCAGCACCGCGCCCGACAGGAAGGCGCCGACCATGAAGTGAAGCCCGGCCCAGTCGGCGGCCAGTCCGCAGGCCGCCAGCCAGATCAGGCCGACGTACCAGCGGTCCCGCTCTGGGATACGCGCCATGATCCAGCGCACGGCCCAGGTGGCGACGGCGAAGCCCGCCAGAAAGGCGCCCTGGCGTCCGATACGCTCCCAGTCCAGAAGGATCAGGGCCAGCACGCCCCAGATGGCGATGTCGTCCAGGCTGGCGTAGCGCAGCACCCGCTGGCCCAGCGGCTCTCGCAGGATTTCCAGCTTCTCCATGAACAGGACGAGGATCGGCAGGGCGGTAACGGCGCAGGCCATGCCTATGCCCAGCACCACCTGCCAGGTCTGGCCCTTGGGTCCGGCCCAGCCTGGGAACATCAGCATCCCCATTGCGGCGACGCTGCCGAAGGCCAGCGGGACCAGCAGGGCTGAGCCGGCGGTGATCCCTGTCTCGGCGCGCTTGGCCCAGGCCTGTTTCAGGTCCAGTTCGATGCCCGCGACCCAGACGAAGATCATCACCGCCCACCAGGCGATGCCGTTCAGGGCGGTGACCACCTGCGGGTTGAAGACGAAGGCGTAGTAGTCGGGAAAGACCGCCCCCAGGACGCCCGGCCCCAGCAGGATGCCGCCGATGATCTGCACCACCACCAGGGGCGCGTAATAGTCGGTCTTGAACACCCGCCATATCAGGTATGGCACGGTGAAGATGATCAGCATCGCGATCAGAAAGATCTCGGTGGTGGTCATGTGCATCTCGGCTTCCCCTTTTCCGGCCTCCCACGCTTTGGCGCATGGTGAGAACGGTCCCAGGGACATCTATGCCATGAAGGTTCGCCGTTCGTGAAGCATGGGTTTGCGACTGAACGGATCGTTAGGCCCTAGCTTGCGCGCCCCGGCGCCTGCATGGCGCGATCCGCAGGCACGCCCACGGCGATAGCGCGCGGCGCGCCCGCCGTCTGGCCCGGCTTCATGAACTTGACCAGCACCCGCTGACCGATCAGCAGCGGCGCGTCGCCGGCCGAGACCACGACCTCGACCACCCGTTCGTCCGAACGCTGAGAGGGATCGTCAGAGGCCAGTTTGCGGGCCCCGAACACGGCGGCGCGGCGCAGAACCGTGCCGATATAGATCTTGGACGGATCGCCCTCGGGCGTGATTTCCACAGCCTGGCCATCGGTGACGTTGGGAATGTCGCTCTCGACGATTTCTGCGCGGGCGATGCGGGGCGCGTCGGGCTCTAGGTCGAACATGGCCGACACGTTCAGGGTGGAGGCGCCGGCGCCGGGGTTGGCGTAGCGGCGCACGATGCGGCCGGCCATGGGGCTGCGGATCACGGTCAGCTCCTGGTCGTACTCGGCCTGGGACAGCTGGGCGCGGGCGGTCTGGACGGCGGCCTGCTGCGAGCCCAGCTGGGCGCGAGCGGTGGCGATGGCGTCGCGCGCCTCGTCCATCCGGGCGGCGGCGACGAAGTTGGTGGCGACCAGCTTCTCCAGCCGCTCGTACTCGCGCTGGGCGGTGTTGATGCTGACCTGGATCTGGCTCAGCTGACTCTGGGCCTGGGCGACCGATGCCCGCGCGCTCTGCACAGCCAGGCGCGCCTCGTCGTCCTCCTGGCGGGCCAGGATCTGGCCGGCGGAGACGGTGTCGCCCTCCTGCACCAGCACCTCGCGGATGATGCCGCCGCGACGGGCCGCGACCTGGATGATGCCGCCTTCGATATCGACCTTGCCGTTGGCGATGGCGGAATAGGGGCTGTCGACCTTGGTCGCCGCCGCCTTCTCCTCCTCGGCCTTCTTGGCCGCGCCGGCCTTGGACATGACGGTGAAACCGACGAAGAGGATGATGACCAGCAGGACGCCGATCCAGGTCCATTTGTTCTTGAGGAAGGCGGGCATGGTGTCTGTCCTACGGGCGATCAGTGTGACGCCAGAACGGCGTCGGGATTGGGGATGCGGCGCTCGTCACTGATGATGACGCCGTCTTCGATGTGGATGACCCGGTCGGCCCAGGCTTCCAGGCGCGGGTCGTGGGTGACGCAGATCACCGCCGCGCCATGCTCGGTCGCCGCCCGCCGCAACAGGCGGATGACGATCTGGCCGTTCTCGCCGTCCAGGGCCGAGGTCGGTTCGTCGGCGAACAGGATCTTGGGGTCCTTGGCCAGGGCGCGGGCGATGGCGACGCGCTGCTTCTCACCGCCCGACAGGGCCGCAGGCCGCTGGTTCAGCCGGTGACCCAGACCCACCTCCGTCAGGGCCTCGGTCGCGCGGACCCTGGCCTGACCGGGCGTCAGACCCTGGTACTTCAGCACTGTCGTCACCTGTTGCAGCGCCGTCAGGGCCGGAAACAGGTTGAAGCCCTGGAAGATGAAGCCGCAGTGATCGAGGCGGAACTTGTCGATACGACCGGCCGGCAGTTTCCACAGGTCGTCGACATCCAGCGCATCGACCCGGCCCTGCTCGGGCTTCAGCAGGCCGGACAGGGCCGCGATCAGGGTGGACTTGCCGGAGCCCGAGGGCCCCATGACCATGGTCAGATCGCCGTGAAGGGCGTCGAAATCCACGCCCTTCAGCACCTCGACGAAGGCCTTGCCGGACTTGAAACGCTTGGTCAGCGCCTTGGCCTCAATGGCGAAATCGCCATGCTTGCCGTGAACCTTGGTGTGAGCATTCATCGCAGCAGGTCCGCCGGTTGGCTGTTCTTCAATATGCCCATCGACAGGAAGCCGGACATCATGGCGATCAGGATCAGGCCGCCGCCGACCACCAGCAGCAGGCTGAACGGCAGGGCGATGATGACGGCATTGGCCGCCGCCAGAAGCGAGATCAGCCAAGTCAGGGTGATGGCCGCCACGACGCCCGCGATCCCGACCCAGAAGCTGAGCTCCACCACGATCCGGCGCAGCGAGGGCATGCCGACGCCCAGGGCCCGCAGCGAGGCGAATTCCTTGATATTGGCCATGATGGCCCCGCGCAGGGTCTGCCAGGTGATGGCCACCCCGATGATGATGCCCAGAACGACGCAGCCGCCGATGATGATGACCAGGATGCCTTCCTCGAACATGCCGGCGGCGTTGGCGTCAGCCAATTCCTGACGGGTCCAGGCCTTCCACTGGCCATTGCCCATGGCGTTCAGCTGGGCGGCGACGATCCCCGCCCGCGCCGGATCGCGCAGCTTGACCATCAGAGGGCCGACGCGCGGGCCGGTGTCGGCCTGGCCCAGCATCCGCAGGGTGTCGCGCGACATGACCACGGTGGACTGCATCATGTTGGGATAGCCGCGCAGCACCGCCGCGACCGTCACCGTCTGACCGTTATACAGGGCCTTGTCGCCCAGCTTGACGCCCAGGGGCTTCAAAGCCGTTTCATCGATAGCGACGGTGAAGGGTTGGCGCAGGGCGTCGATCAGTTCGCGTGAATAGTCGGTAGGGATGGTGACCGACCCGGGCGTGGTGTCGATGATCGAGGCCTGGACGTATTTCTGGCGCGGGGCGCCCTGCCGCGCCCGATCGGCCTGGGTCATGGTCGGGTCGACGTTCTTGACGCTCTGGAACGAGCCGCCGGCGCCGTCCAGCGGCTGGACCTCCACCACGTCGGGATGATTGTAGGCCAGCGGGATGAACCGGCGCGGCACGCCAGAAGGGCCGCTCATCAGGTTCTTGGCGCCCGGCTGCATGATGATGATGTCGGCGCTGGAGCGCTCGATCGTCGCGGTGAAGCCCTTGCCGATGCCGATGAAGACCCCGGTCATGGCCAGGACCAGCAAGCCGGACAGGGCCAGCGCCATCACCGCCGCCATATAGCGGCGCCATTCAAATAGCAGCGTCGAGAGCGCAAGCGACATGGACTGAGTTCAACCCCGTTGAGGAGCCGGAAACTGACCGGGGACGGCGTCGCGGCCAAGTTAAATCGGGGTAAGGCGCGCGCCGCCCCTCCTGGCCCCGGATTTGCGCGGATGGACGCGCGTCGTCCCCACGGCTAGTCCAGCGATCCTCACCGGAGTTCCTGCCATGTCGCAAACCTTCCGGCCCGCGACGGTCGATGACGTCGAGGCCCTGCATGTCCTGGTCACGCGCGCATATCGCGGCGACGCCGCCCGACTGGGCTGGACTCACGAAGCAGACCTGCTGGATGGACAGAGGATCGATGTCGAGGCCCTGAACGAGGCCATCGCCGATCCCGCCAGGGTGATCGTGACGGCGCGTCGCGACGGCGTCCTGATCGGTTGCGTCATGGTGGCGGACCAGGGCGACGGCGCCGCCTATCTGGGCATGCTGTCGGTCGAGCCGACACTGCAGGCCGCCGGCCTGGGCCGCGCCCTGCTGGAGGCAGCGGACGCCGAGGCCGTGCGACGTTTCGGCGCATCCCGCATGGAGATGACCGTCATCCAGCACAGGACCGAACTGATCCGCTGGTACGAGCGGCGCGGATACGCCCTGACCGGGGCGACGGCTGAGTTCCCCATGGATGACGAACGCTTCGGCCTGCCCAAGCGACGCGACCTGTCCTTCGTCGTCCTAGCTAAGGCCTTGCCGGTCGCGGGATAGGCCGCGTTCTAGCCGCTTAGAATTAAGAATGCGCTCAAGCAGCGAGGCTCCGCGAGCCGAGCGGTAGCGCCCCTAAACAAGAACGCGCTCAAGCAGCGAGCGACCGCGTCGCAAGCGGTAGCGCCCTTACCCTCAGCTCATCTGCTGCTTGGCCTTCATGAAGTATTGGACGCCGGTCCAGACGGTGGCGATGGCGGCGGCCCAGATCAGGGTGTCGGCCAGGATCTGGAACTCGTCCAGATATTCGAAATCCCAGCCGAAGCCGTCCCAGTTGCGCGCCAGAAGCTGGGCCCCCAGGGCCACCATCTGAAGCGTGGTCTTCCACTTGGCCAGGGTGGTGACGTCCAGCTTGACCTTACCGGCCGTGGTCTCACGCAGGGCCGAGACAGCGAATTCACGGAACAGGATCAGGCCGCAGGGAATGGCGATCTGGGGCACGGAGCCGCTGGTCAGCACCCCCAGGATGGCGCCCGTGACCAGGATCTTGTCGGCGATGGGGTCCAAGATCGCGCCCCAGCGGGTCGTCGCGTTCCAGCGCCGCGCCAGATAGCCGTCGACCCAGTCGGTCGAGGCGGCGACGACGAAGATCCAGAAGGCGGTGCGGTACAGGGCGAACTGGTCGTCCGGGCTCAGATAGGCCGACAGGAAGCCGAACCCGCCGGTCGCCCCGGCCAGGATCAGGAACATCACGATCCCGGCGGCCAGGCGGATGCCGGTCAGGATATTGGGGATGGGATTGACGGGTGAAGTGACGGGGGGATGGCTGGTCATGTCGTGTCCGCTCGGCTGGTTCGCCCGGTGTGCCATGCTTTGGCTTCGGAGGCGACCGCCGCAACGACGCGTATCAGCTCAGGCGGTCAGCTCAGGGGTTCGAACCTCGGCCCGTCGCCCAGCGCCCGCAGCACGCCGTCGGCGATGCCGAAATGCAGACCCGTCAGGATCAACTTACCCGCCGCTTCCCGTTCGGCGATCCAGGGGAAGGTGCGCAGGTTGCGGATCGACAGGCGAACGATGGCCTCTTCGGCGGCGCCTTCGACCTCTTCCGGCGGGACAGTTTCGGCGACGTGACGAACCACCGGCTCGCCCTGCCCGACCCAGGGCGCGACGAAGTCGCGGCAGCTGTCGGGCGCGCCATTCAGCATGGCGCTGACGCCGCCGCAGCCGGCATGGCCCATGACCACGATGCGCGAGACATTCAGAACCTTGACGCCGAATTCCAACGCCGCCGAAACGCCGTGCAGGCGACCGTCCGGCTCATAGGGCGGCACCAGATTGGCGACGTTGCGCACTACGAACAGTTGGCCCGGCGCCGCATCGAAGATCAGAGCGGGGTCGGCCCGGCTGTCGGAACAGGCGACGATGAGGGTATGCGGCTTCTGCCCCTTGGCCAGGGCTTCGTATTCCGCGCGGGCCTCAGGCCAGCGTTCGGCGCGGAAGCGGTGATAGCCGGCGGTCAGTTCATCATCAGGACGCATGGCGGCGTTCTAGACCCCGTTCAGGCTTTGCGGAAGAAGCCATGAATACGTTCAGCCAGAGGCTGGCTGATCCCCTCCACCTTGACCAGATCCGCGACGGACGCCCGCCCCACCCCCTTGGCCGAGCCGAAGGCGTGCAGCAGCGCCTTCTTGCGACCGGGGCCGACGCCCTCGATCTCGTCCAGCGGGTTCTTCTTGATGTCCATCGAACGGCGCGTGCGGTGGGCGCCGTTGGCGAAGCGGTGGGCCTCGTCACGCAGCCGCTGGACGTAATAGAGCGCCGGCGATTTCAGCGGCAGCATGAAGGGCGGCTTGCCGGGCACGAAGAACCGCTCCAGTCCCGCATCCCGATCCGGCCCCTTGGCGACCCCGACCGCCGTGATGTCGTCCAGACCCAGATCGGCCAGCACGGCCAGCACCTCGGCCAGTTGCCCGGCGCCGCCGTCGATCAGCAAGAGGTCGGGGCGGACCACATCCTGTTCGCCCGCCTCCTCGTCCTTGACCAGACGGGCGAAGCGACGACGCATGACCTCGCGCATCATGCCGTAGTCATCGCCCGGCGTGATGTCCTGATCGCGGATGTTGAACTTGCGATACTGGGATTTCTGGAAGCCCTCGGGACCGGCGACGATCATGCCGCCGACCGCATTGGTCCCCTGGATATGGGCGTTGTCATAGACCTCGATCCGCTCGGGCCGCCCCTCCAGACCGAAGGCCTCGCAGACCTCGTCGAGGATTTTGCCTTGGGCCGAACCCTCGGCCATCTTGCGGCCCAGGGCTTCGCGAGCATTGGTCAGGGCGTGATCGACCAGGCTGAGCTTGTCGCCGCGCATCGGTTTGGCGATCTCGACCTTGCGCTCGGACTTCAGGCTGAAGGCCTCTTCCAGCAGTTCCAGTTCGTGCGGCCGAACGTTGGAGAGGATCAGGCGCGGGATGGGCTTGTCCTCGTAGAACTGACCCAGGAAGGCGGCCAGGATCTCGGGATCGGTGTCCGTCTTGTCCACGCGGGGGAAATAGGCCCGCCCGCCCCAGTTCTGGCCGCCGCGATAGAAGAAGACCTGCACACAGGCCTGTCCGCCCTCGCTGAACAGGGCGAAGACATCCGCTTCGGCCACGCTGTCGGCGTTGACCGAGTTCTCCATCGAGATGGCTGACAGCGCCCGGATACGATCGCGGACGCGGGCCGCCTGTTCGAAATCCATGGCCTCCGACGCAGCCGTCATCTCGGCCGACAGACGCCCGATCACTGCGCGCGACTTTCCTTTCAGGAACTGCGACGCCTCGTCGACCAGTTCGGCATAGTCCTCCAGTGAGATCAGGCCGGTGCAGGGCGCCGAACAGCGCTTGATCTGGTGCAGCATGCAGGGCCGCGTCCGGGTCTCATAGACACTGTCCGAACAGGACCGGAGCAGGAATGCCTTCTGCAATGTGTTCAGCGTCCGGTTCACCGCCCAGGTCGAGGCGAAGGGGCCGAAATAGTCCCCGGGCGTGGTGTGCGAACCGCGGTGCTTTCGAACCTGGGGCGCGCGGTGATCCTTTCGGATCATCAGCTCGGCAAAGGATTTGTCGTCGCGCAGCACCACGTTGAAACGGGGCTTGAGCTGCTTGATATAGCTTGATTCCAGCAGCAGGGCCTCGGTCTCGGAGGCCGTGACCACAAGCTGCATCGACCGGGTCAGCGACACCATCAGCCCGATGCGCTGGGTGTGGAACCGCCCTTGCGCATACTGCAGGATGCGCTTCTTGATCGACTTGGCCTTGCCCACATAGAGGCAGGCGCCGTCCTCGCCGTACATCCGATAGACGCCGGGCTTGTCCGGCGCGCGGCGCGCCTCGTCGCGGATCAGGTCGGCGGCCTTGAGGGCGCTGTCGCCGGTTCCCGGATCAGATGTGAGCGTCTCCTCGGTCATCGCCATCGATATAGGCTCAGAAGCGCCGCACCAGAAGGACGCCCAGGAAGACCAGGGTCACACCGGCCACCCGACCGATGCTCATCGGATGTTTCGGCACGCCGAACGCCCCCAGATGGTCGATGGCCAGACCCGACAGCAGCTGGCCCGCCACCATCAGGGTGATGACCAGGGCCGCGCCCAGCCGGGGCACGCCCCAGGCCGCCGCGACCACGAACATGCAGCCATACAGCCCGCCCCACCAGGCCCAGACCGGCAGGGCCTTGACCGAGGCCATGTCCGGCCGGGTGTGCAGAGCCGCCGCGAGTATGCCAAGCGCCGTGGCCCCGACCGCAAACGAGATGAAGGCCGCATTGACCGGCGAGCCGACGCCCGCCGCCAGCCGCGCGTTGGTCGGGGCCTGCATGGCGGTGGCGCCGCCCGCCAGGATCAGCAGCAGCATGGGAAGCCAGGAGAAATTCATAGCGTCCTGCTACCAGTCATCGCGAACGGGCGCAGCGTCGAAGATTTCCGCCAGCCGATCTCGCGTCCCGCGATTGACGTCCACGGGCAGGGCTGAAGGATGGAACCAGCCGATCTCGGCGATCTCGCCGTGGCTCGTGCGTTCGCCGATCTCATAGGCGTCGATGGCGTAGACCAGGACATGATCGCCGGGAAAGAAGCGCTCGTTCGAGTGGATCGAGATCAGCCGGGGCGGCACGGTGGCGGTCAGCCCCGCCTCCTCTCGTATCTCGCGCACCACGGCGGCCTGGGTGGTCTCACCCTTGTCGACGCCCCCACCGGGCAGCCACCAGCCCTTCAGATAGGTGTGGCGCACCAGAAGCACCCGCCCCTGCGCATCCACCGCCACGCCCCGGACGCCCAGGGTCATGCCTCTGCACCATCGCGAGAAGGCGAAGAAAAGCGGTCGGGTGAAGGGTTCGATGCGCGCCCGCCAGGGAGTCTGCATCGGCCGGGGCAGGTCTTGGGTCATCCACGGAACGATAGGCCGCGCGGGTTCAGCTTGAACAGGCGGCGCCGGCCCTTTATTGCAGCCCCAACATTCTAGGAGCGTCCCCCATGCTGGCTCTCGGCATCATCCTCGGCTTCGTGGCCCTGCTCGGCCTGATCAACTACCTCGAGTTCGGCTCGGTTGACTGAAGTCGCCTCCCGCGCCGCCCTCGTCACTGGCGGGGGCAAGCGGATCGGTCGGGCCATTGCGCTGGACCTGGCCCGCGCGGGCTTTGACGTCGCCGTCCACTATCGCTCGTCGCCCGAAGCCGCCCAGGCGGTCTGCGACGACATCCGCGCGCTCGGCCGACACAGCGTCACCGTGCAAGCCGATCTGTCCATCGAGGATCAGGTACAGGGCCTGATTCCTGCGGCAGCCGACGCCCTGGGCCGCCCCCTGTCCGTCCTGATCAACAACGCCTCCACCTTCGAGGAAGACCATGTCGGCGCCCTGTCGCGCCAGACCTGGGACCGGCACCTGGAAACCAATCTGCGCGCCCCCGTCGTTCTTTCAGAAGCCTTCGCCGCACAGGCGCCGGATGGGTCGGCCATCGTCAACCTGCTGGATCAGCGGGTGCTGAAGCCCGATCCTCGCTTCTTTTCCTACGCCCTGTCGAGGAACGCGCTGTGGTGGGCGACGCGGACCCTGGCCCAGGCCCTGACGCCGCGCATCCGCGTCAACGGCGTCGGCCCCGGCCCGACCCTGGCCTCGACCCACCAGACGCCCGAACAGTTCGCCGCCGAGGCCGCCGCCACTCCCCTGGGCAAGGCCGGCAGCCCCGAGGCCGTCGCGGCCGCCGTGCGCTGGCTGATTGAGGCCGATCTGGTCACCGGCCAGATGATCGCGGTGGACGCCGGTCAACACCTCGCCTGGCTAACGCCGGACATCATCGCTGCCGAAGACGAAACCTGAGCCATGACCGCCGACCCTCTCGCCGCCTTCGCCGACCAATCCGCACCGCGTCGGGAAAACCTGACCGTCTTCGTCCGCGGCCTGCGCGTCGAGGCCGGCATCGGCGTCTATGATCACGAGCAGAACCGGCTTCAGACCTTGGTCATCGACGTGACCCTGGACCTGGGGCCGCATCCGGTCGAACGGCTCGCGGACACCATCAACTACGAGACCATTGCCGAACATTGCCGCGCCATCGTCGCCGAGGGCCACGTCGGACTGGTCGAAACCTTTGCCGAACGGCTGGCGCTGGACAGTCTTCAGGACCCGCGCGTGCGGCGGGTCGTGGTGCGGATCGAAAAGCCCGGAGCGCTGGACCAGGCCGACGCCCCCGGCTGCGAGGTCGCCTACAGCCGCTAGAGCCCGACCGGTGACGCTCCCGCCGCATAGGGTCGCAACCCTGGCGCCAATCGGAACCCACCGGCGATCCGAGCGCTATCGGGGGCCATAGTAACGCTTGCCGGAAACGCCGATGAAGTCCGCCCCTGCCTGGTTCCTCCTGCCTGCCTTGGCCCTGGGTCTGTCCACGCTGGGGGCGTGCGCATCGATGCCTACGATACCGGGCATGTCGGGCGTCCAGTTCGATCGTGATCAGGCAAACCAGGGCGGCAGGACCTTCAGCGCGGGCGTGGGCGCCGCCGCCACCGCCCCGCTGGACGATCTCAACCTGCGGCGGCAGGAGGTGCCTGAGGTCCTGATCGACGCGCGCCGCGCTCCCTATTCGACCGAGGAGTTGCGACGCTGCTCGGCGGTCATCGGCCAGATCGACGCCTTGGATCTGGCCCTGGGCCCTGATGTCGATCAGGCCGCCCCCTCCAAGGGCACGGGTGACCAGGCCGCCGGCGCCGCGCTTGATATCGTCCGCGACACGGCCACGGATTTCATCCCGCTCAGAAGCTGGGTGCGCCGGCTCTCGGGGGCGGCGGCGCACGACCGTGAGATCCAGGCGGCCATCCGCGCGGGTCTGGTGCGTCGCGGGTTTCTCAAGGGCATCGCCCACCAGCGCCGCTGCACGCGCGCAGGCTGACCGACGCGGGAGGCCTGGCAGGCCGCCCGCAGGGTTTGAGGCCTGCCAGAATGGTCTGTAGCGATCTCCAGCCCCCCCTCCCCCCCAGGTCATCGGCTGGCTTCGCTGGCTTCGCTGGATTGGCGGTTTGGAATTTGGGCAAAGAAAAACCCGCTATCC